>Ga0308169_10003276_pt1 | contig 15949 bp, 19 predicted proteins | sample PhyBR1_2_FD_202139 | JGI IMG/M metagenome (GOLD analysis project Ga0308169, IMG submission 202139) | Phyllosphere microbial communities from UC Gill Tract Community Farm, Albany, California, United States - DLSLSB.R1 | ecosystem: Host-associated > Plants > Phyllosphere > Unclassified | place... | reverse complement strand
CGTCAGCGGCTTCGGAAACCGCGTCACCAAGTACGAACAACGTTTTTGTAATTCCGAATTCGGCGACCTGAAGTTGAGCGCCGCGGAAGTGGCGGTGATCACGACCCTTTTACTGCGCGGGGCACAGACTCCCGGCGAGCTGCGCACACGGGCTTCCCGTATGCATGAGTTTGCGGATATGCAGGAAGTGGAACAAACCCTGGAAGGGCTTGCAACCCGCGAGGATGGCCCTTACGTGGTGCGTCTGGCGCGCGAACCGGGCAAGCGTGAGAGCCGCTATATGCATCTCTTCAGTGGCGAGGTGGATACCGCGACGCTGGCAACGGAACAAGAGTCCACTGTTGTCAGCGGCAGCCTGACGGCGCGCGTGGACGCGCTGGAAGAGGAGGTCGCTGGGCTGAAACAGCGCCTGGACGCACTGCTGGCACATTTGGGAGATTAACAGTGAAAAAATTACGTGTAGGCGTGGTGGGGCTTGGCGGTATTGCACAAAAAGCCTGGTTACCGGTATTAGGCGCGGCAACGGACTGGACGCTTCAGGGCGCGTGGTCACCTACCCGCGAGAAGGCTGAACGCATCTGCGCAACCTGGCGGATACCTTATGCCGCTTCGCTGTCGGATCTTGCCCGCGAGTGCGATGCGGTATTTGTGCATACCTCAACGGCAACGCACTATCAGGTGGTCAGCGAACTGCTGAATGCCGGTGTTCACGTCTGTGTGGATAAGCCCCTGGCGGAGAACGTTCAGGATGCCGAGCGACTGATAGAGCTGGCGGCACGCAAGAACCTGACGCTGATGGTGGGCTTTAACCGCCGCTTCGCTCCGCTTTATCAGCAGCTGAAGTCACAGCCGGGCGCGCTGGCCTCCCTGAGGATGGATAAACACCGTACCGACAGCGTCGGGCCAAACGATCTGCGCTTTACGCTTCTCGATGATTATCTGCACGTGGTGGACACGGCGCTCTGGCTGACAAACGGCCAGGCTCAGCTGAAAAGCGGGACCCTGATGACCAACGATCTGGGCGAGATGGTCTACGCCGAGCACCACTTTGCGCTGGAACATCTGCAGGTGACCACCAGCATGCATCGTCGTGCGGGCAGTCAGCGGGAGTTTGTCCAGGCCGTCACTGACGGTGCGCTGTATGACATCACCGACATGCGGGAGTGGCGTGAAGAGAAAGGCAACGGTGTGGTCACGCTTCCGGCGCCGGGCTGGCAGAGCACTCTGGAGCAACGCGGCTTCGCGGGATGCGCCCGTCACTTCATTAGCTGCGTGCAAAATCAGACGGTTCCGGAAACCGCCGGTGAACAGGCCATCATGGCGCAACGCATCGTGGAACGGCTCTGGCGAGAGGCCATGAGTGAATAACCCTCTGTAACATCTGCCGATAGTAATTCCCTTAAATCCGGGTAGACTAAGCGCCGATTGTTGGTTTCGCCGGGAGGCGTTTCGCCTACCCGGCCTGCAAATCCGAAGGCCTGCGCAAGCGCAACGCCGTCGGGCATTCATTACGCCTGCTCTGCAGGCGTTTTGCCGTATGGTTGTGGAAATTCACATTAATGAACTTATTAAAATCGCTGGCAGCCGTCAGCTCGATGACCATGTTTTCTCGCGTACTGGGTTTTGCGCGCGATGCCATTGTGGCAAGGGTTTTTGGTGCTGGGATGGCAACGGACGCCTTTTTCGTCGCGTTCAAACTGCCGAATTTATTGCGCCGTATTTTTGCTGAGGGGGCTTTCTCGCAGGCCTTCGTTCCAATTCTGGCGGAATATAAAAGCAAGCAGGGCGAAGATGCTACGCGGGTGTTTGTCGCCTATGTCTCCGGGCTACTGACGCTGGCGCTGGCTATAGTGACAGTCCTGGGGATGCTGGCTGCGCCCTGGGTGATTATGGTGACCGCGCCGGGGTTTGCCGACACCGCTGATAAATTTGCGCATTACCTTTCCTTATATCCTGTTGATCTCGCTGGCCTCGCTGGTGGGGGCAATCCTCAATACCTGGAACCGCTTCTCCGTTCCGGCGTTTGCGCCGACGTTTTTGAATGTCAGCATGATTGGCTTTGCCCTGTTTGCCGCACCGCATTTCAACCCGCCGGTACTGGCGCTGGCCTGGGCGGTGACCGTGGGCGGCGTCCTGCAGCTGGCATATCAGCTGCCGCATCTGAAGAAAATTGGCATGCTGGTTCTGCCGCGCATTAATTTCCGTGATGCCGGCGCAATGCGCGTCATGAAGCAGATGGGACCTGCAATCCTCGGGGTTTCTGTCAGCCAGATCTCACTTATCATCAATACCATCTTTGCCTCTTTCCTGGTGTCCGGTTCGGTCTCCTGGATGTACTACGCTGACCGTCTGATGGAGTTTCCTTCTGGCGTACTGGGCGTCGCGCTGGGGACGATTCTGCTGCCGTCGCTCTCTAAAAGCTTTGCCAGCGGCAACCATGATGAGTATTGCCGCCTGATGGACTGGGGCTTACGCCTCTGTTTCCTGCTGGCACTGCCAAGCGCGGTGGCGCTGGGGATCCTCGCGAAACCGCTGACCGTCTCGCTGTTCCAGTACGGTAAATTTTCAGCCCATGATGCGTCCATGACTCAGCAGGCGCTGGTGGCGTACTCGGTGGGATTGATGGGGCTGATTGTTGTTAAAGTGCTGGCACCAGGGTTCTACTCCCGTCAGAACATTAAAACCCCGGTGAAGATTGCCCTGGTGACGCTGGTGATGACCCAGTTGATGAACCTGGCGTTTATTGGCCCGCTGAAGCACGCGGGTCTGGCTCTGTCTATTGGTCTGGCGGCCTGTCTGAATGCCGGGCTGTTGTACTGGCAGCTGCGTAAGCAGGATATCTTCACGCCGCAGCCGGGCTGGGCGAGTTTCCTTGTGCGACTGGTTATCGCGGTGCTGGTGATGGCAGCGGCGTTGCTCGGCATGATGCACGTGATGCCGGAGTGGTCGCTCGGCACCATGCCTTATCGTCTGCTGCGACTGATGGCCGTGGTGGGTGTTGGGGTTGTGGCTTACTTTGCCACCCTCGCCGTGTTGGGCTTCAAAGTGAAAGAGTTTGCCCGCCGTACGGCATAAACGCCAAAAGGGGAGTTCACCTTATGGTGCTCCCCACTGCTTGATTTGTCGCTTATGCTTCAAATCGAAATCTTTTTCCCGCCCGTAATACGTGCCGTCGCTGTCTGCCCATCCGCACCGTACAGCCCGGTTTCTTTATGCGGTTTTAACACCTCAAGCGCTTGCTGATTACGCTCTATCTGACCTTCAAGCAGCCAGCCGTTATGCTGGTTGAGATCGCGAAGGTGCTGGGTTTTTTCTGTAATAGTCTGCCAGCGCTCAACGATATCGTCGTTAGCACTGCGCTTAGGATCCTGCTCAGCGCGACGTTGCTGCTCAAGGTAATCCAGCGTCGCCAGAAGCGAGCTTTTGTCTTCAGTAATACGCTGCAACGCGCTGCCGTTGATGTGACCGGAAGAGAGGTGCTGTTGCTCAGCGTCCATTACCGTTTTCAGGTCGTTCAGGACAACCGTCATTTGATCCAGTATTTCTGACAGTCGACTCATACGGTTAGTTACTCTGTAAGAAACTCTGCGCTTCCTGAATCAGGGCGTCAGCAATTTTGCTGGTGTCCATTTTCAGCTCGCCGTTACGAATAGCCGTTTTCAGCGCTTCAACGCGTTCCATGTTGATATCGTTGCCGCCTGGCTGCATCAGTTTTGCCTGGGCATCGCTCAGGGTTACGCTGGTGCTGTTAGACGTTGACGGTTTTTCCAGACGCGTTTTCTGCGGCGTAGCGTCATTCGTTTCGCGAGGTTGTACAGCGCTTACCGGCTTCAGGGCTGATGTACGATCAATGCTCATAGTGTTGTCCTCATCGAGGGTTCGCGGCGTTGGCGCCTGACATCATCAATAGTTGAATATTTATCGGCAGCTGCAGCGAAATCTTTAAAAAGATTATAGGTTAATCAGAATATTCCCATCAGAATCGACGGTTCCGCTAACCACCTGCCCTGAAGACATTCTGACGCGGGCATTTTGCGCCACCGCGGCATTGTTTAACGCTTTCCCTTCACTGTTGATACTGAAGCCATCTCCATTGGCCACCACCATCACCTGTTGACCCGCCTTGACGCGCCACGCCTGGCGCAGCATCGACAGCTGTATCGGCTGGCCCGGTGCGACATCACGCAGGCTGACGGCGTCCTGCGCCTGGTTAATTTCAAGCATTGTCCGTGGCGGCAGCTGATCCAGACGGCCGCGCTTCAACGTCACGCTGTTGGCCTGCAGTGCGGTACCCCGGGCAATGGGGACAGCGGCGACAACATAATTGCCTGTCGCCTGGACTGCAACCTGTAAATACCGTTTTTCGTTGGCGCAGCGTGCCAGCACGTTCACGTTCCCCCACAGTCTGGTGGTGCCGGTCACGGTAAATGACGGCTGCTCACAGGAGGGATACAGATTTGGTGGCGTGCGTACCGTGACGACAACTTCATCGCTAAAGCCCGCCAGCTTCTGGGCAAAAAAGGTGTTTAGCTGATCCTGTAAACCATCCGCCTGCACCAGGGGGCTAAAAAGCAAGAAAGTTGCCATCAGGCCACGTTTTAACGTTTGCATCGCAAGTTCCACCGTTTCCAGAATTGAGTGAATTCTACCTGCAGTGGTTTTTCATCAACGCAATAAATAGCGACGCATTTTGCGCTTATTCCGTCGATAAGGCGGATGGGTTGAGATTTAAGCTGTGAACTGAAATTTTGCCATCAGCGGAGGAGACATGCTCGATAAACTCGACGCCGCGTTACGTTTTCAGCAGGAAGCGCTCAATTTACGTGCCCAGCGGCAGGAAATTTTAGCCGCCAATATCGCTAACGCCGATACGCCAGGGTATCAGGCGCGCGATATTGATTTTTCCAGTGAGCTTAAAAAAGTGATGGAGCGTGGACGCGCAGAAGGGAGCGGTGTCGCGCTCGCGCTGACCTCCTCACGCCATATTCCCGCTCAGACGATGACCGCACCAACGACCGATTTGCTTTATCGCATTCCCGACCAGCCTTCACTCGACGGTAACACCGTGGACATGGACCGGGAGCGTACACAGTTTGCCGATAACAGCCTGAAGTACCAGACAGGCCTGACCGTTCTCGGCGGACAAATCAAAGGCATGATGAACGTCCTGCAGGGGGGCAACTGATAAATGGCCTTGCTGAATATTTTTGATATCGCCGGCTCGGCGCTTACCGCGCAGTCCAAACGTCTGAACGTAGCCGCCAGTAACCTGGCGAACGCCGACAGCGTGACCGGACCAGACGGTCAGCCTTATCGTGCGAAACAGGTCGTCTTTCAGGTCGATGCGGCGCCAGGCGCGGCCACCGGCGGTGTGAAAGTCTCTGATGTGGTTGAGAGCCAGGCACCGGACAAGCTGGTGTATGAGCCTGGCAACCCGCTGGCGGATGCGAACGGTTACGTAAAAATGCCTAACGTGGATGTGGTGGGTGAGATGGTGAACTCCATGTCGGCGTCACGCAGTTACCAGGCAAACGTCGAAGTGCTTAATACCGTGAAGAGCATGATGCTCAAAACACTCACTCTCGGCCAGTAAAGGAGACATGCATGTCCATCGCCGTAAATGTGAATGATCCCACGAACTCAGGTGTTAATGGCGCCAAAAGTTCGACGGGTTCCAACGCCCTGACGGGCAGTAACGCGTCCGATCTGCAGAGCAGCTTTCTGACGCTGCTGGTGGCGCAGCTGAAGAACCAGGATCCCACCAATCCGATGCAGAACAACGAGCTGACCACGCAACTGGCGCAGATCAGTACCGTCAGCGGCATTGAAAAACTCAACACCACCCTTGGCTCCGTTTCCGGTCAGATTGACAACAGCCAGTCTCTGCAGGCTGCGAATCTGATTGGTCATGGGGTGATGATCCCGGGGACCACGATCCTTGCCGGCACCAGCACTACCGAGGGGACGTCAACCACGACCACCACGCCGTTTGGCGTTGAGCTGCAGCAGCCGGCTGACAAAGTGACTGCGACGATCAGCGATGCGAGCGGGGCAGTGGTACGCACCATTGACATCGGTGAGCTGAAGGCAGGCGTACACACCTTTACCTGGGACGGCAGCCTGACCGACGGCACGAAAGCACCAAACGGTTCTTACAAAGTGGCGATCAGCGCCAGCAACGGAACCACCCAACTGGTGGCGCAGCCGCTGCAGTTCGCGCTGGTTCAGGGCGTGATTAAAGGCGCCGGCGGTAACAAACTGGATTTGGGTACCTCGGGTACCACCACGCTCGACGAAGTTCGGCAGATTATCTAAGCCTTAACACTTATCAGGAGTAAGTCATGGCCTTTTCTCAAGCGGTCAGCGGCCTGAATGCTGCGGCCACCAACCTGGATGTCATTGGCAACAACATCGCCAACTCCGCGACCTATGGTTTTAAATCCGGTTCTGCCTCATTTGCAGATATGTTTGCCGGTTCCAAAGTGGGTCTGGGCGTGAAAGTTGCGGGCATCACTCAGGACTTTACCGACGGTACGACGACCAACACCGGTCGTGGTCTGGACGTCGCCATCAGCCAGAACGGTTTCTTCCGTATGGTCGATTCCAACGGCTCTGTGTTCTACAGCCGTAACGGTCAGTTCAAACTGGACGAAAACCGTAACCTGGTGAACATGCAGGGTCTGCAATTAACCGGTTATCCTGTTGCGGGTACCCCGCCAACGGTTCAGACCGGCGCTAACCCGCAGGCGATCAATATCCCAACGACCTTGATGGCGGCGAAATCCACCACCACCGCGTCCCAGCAGATCAACCTGAACTCTACTGACACCGCGCCAACCACGGCCTTTGATCCGACCAACCCTGACAGCTACAACAAAAAAGGGACGGTGACGGTCTTTGACAGCCAGGGTAATGCGCACAACATGAACCTGTTTTACGTTAAAGACGCGACTCCGGCAAACTCCTGGAAAGTCTATGCCCAGGACGGCAGCGTTGCAGGAAGCACGCCATCCCTGGCGACCACGCTGACCTTCAACACCAGCGGCGTACTGACCGGCGGTGGCAGCATCAATATCACTACCGGCACCGTTCCAGGTGCAACGCCAGCCACGTTTGCGATGAGCTTCGCCAATTCCATGCAGCAGAACACCGGCGCCAATAACATCGTGGCAACCAACCAGAACGGTTACAAACCGGGTGACCTGGTGAGCTACCAGATCAACGACGACGGCACCGTGGTGGGTAACTACTCCAACGAACAGACCCAGGCCCTGGGCCAGATCGTGCTGGCTAACTTCGCCAACAACGAAGGTCTGAAGTCTGAAGGCGATAACGTCTGGTCTGCCACCCAGTCTTCTGGCGTGGCGCTGCTGGGTACCGCGGGCTCCGGTAACTTCGGTACGCTGACCAACGGTGCGCTGGAGGCGTCTAACGTGGATCTGAGTAAAGAACTGGTGAACATGATCGTCGCGCAACGTAACTATCAGTCGAACGCGCAGACCATCAAAACCCAGGATCAGATCCTCAACACGCTGGTTAACCTGCGTTAAGCGGCTGACAGGAAAGCGCAATGGATCACGCAATATATACCGCGATGGGCGCGGCAAGCCAGACGCTCAATCAGCAGGCTGTTACTGCCAGCAACCTGGCAAACGCCTCTACACCGGGCTTTCGTGCGCAGCTTAATGCGCTGCGTGCGGTCCCGGTGGAAGGGCTCTCCCTGCCGACGCGTACGCTGGTCACGGCCTCCACGCCGGGTGCGGATATGACGCCAGGGCAGATGGATTACACCTCACGCCCGCTGGACGTTGCCCTGCAACAGGACGGCTGGCTGGCGGTGCAGACCGCTGACGGCGGTGAAGGATATACCCGTAACGGTAACATCCAGGTGAGTGCCACGGGCCAGCTGACGATTCAGGGTCATCCGGTAATGGGTGAAGCGGGTCCGCTGACGGTGCCGGAAGGGTCTGAGCTGACTATCGCGGCCGACGGGACCATTTCGGCATTGAACCCGGGCGATCCGGCCAATACCGTTGCGCCCGTCGGGCGTCTGAAGCTGGTGAAGGCGGAAGGCAAAGAGGTGCAGCGTGGTGATGACGGGATGTTCCGTCTGACCCAGGCGACCCAGGCCACTCGGGGTGCCACGTTACAGGCCGATCCGAGCATCCGCGTGATGTCCGGCGTTCTGGAAGGCAGTAACGTCAAGCCGGTCGAAGCGATGACCGACATGATCGCCAGTGCCCGCCGTTTTGAAATGCAGATGAAGATTATCAGCAGCGTTGATGAAAACGCGGGCAAGGCTAACCAACTTCTGGCTATGAGTTAACAGGACTCCTTATGATCAGTTCTTTATGGATCGCGAAAACTGGCCTGGACGCGCAGCAAACCAACATGGATGTGATTGCCAACAACCTGGCAAACGTCAGCACCAATGGTTTCAAGCGTCAGCGTGCCGTTTTCGAAGATTTGCTTTATCAAACCATCCGCCAGCCGGGAGCGCAGTCTTCTGAACAAACGACGCTGCCATCCGGTCTGCAGATTGGTACCGGTGTTCGTCCGGTAGCCACCGAGCGTCTGCATAGCCAGGGCAACCTGTCTCAGACCAACAACAGCAAAGACGTGGCAATCAAAGGCCAGGGGTTCTTCCAGGTGCAGTTGCCTGACGGTACTTCTGCCTATACCCGCGACGGATCGTTCCAGGTCGATCAGAATGGTCAGCTGGTGACGGCGGGTGGTTTCCAGGTTCAGCCTGCGATTACCATCCCGGCGAATGCCCTGAGTATTACTATCGGGCGTGACGGCGTGGTGAGTGTGACGCAGCAGGGGCAGGCCGCACCTGTTCAGGTTGGACAGCTAAACCTGACCACCTTCATGAACGACACCGGTCTGGAAAGCATTGGTGAGAACCTCTACACCGAAACGCAATCCTCCGGTACGCCAAATGAAAGCACCCCGGGCCTCAACGGTGCGGGTCTGTTGTATCAGGGTTATGTGGAAACCTCGAACGTGAACGTTGCGGAAGAGCTGGTGAATATGATCCAGGTCCAGCGCGCGTATGAAATTAACAGTAAAGCAGTGTCGACGACCGACCAGATGCTGCAGAAACTGACGCAACTCTAAGGTGTAGCCCGGTGCGGTCAACGCCGCGCCGGCTCCCTGTTTTCGAAGATGAAGGCAATGCAAAAAAACGCGGCGTTTCGTTATCCGATACTGACTGTTCTGGCTGTCACCCTCAGCGGGTGTGCCTTGATCCCGTCTAAACCTTTAGTGCAGGGTGCGACTACCGCCCAACCCGTTCCTGGCCCGGCGCCAGTGGTGAACGGCTCCATTTTCCAGACCGCGCAGCCAATCAATTATGGCTATCAACCGCTGTTTGAAGATCGCCGCCCGCGTAATGTCGGCGATACGTTGACCATTGTGCTGCAGGAAAACGTCAGCGCGAGCAAGAGCTCGTCGGCGAATGCCAGCCGCGATGGCAAAACCAATTTCGGTTTCGATACCGTTCCACGCTATCTGCAGGGCCTGTTCGGCAATGCGCGTGCTGATGTCGAGGCCTCTGGCGGCAATACCTTTAACGGTAAAGGTGGCGCGAATGCCAGCAATACCTTTAGCGGCACGCTGACGGTGACGGTTGACCAGGTGCTGGTTAACGGCAATTTACACGTTGTGGGTGAAAAACAGATCGCCATCAATCAGGGCACTGAGTTCATTCGTTTCTCGGGCGTGGTTAATCCTCGCACCATCAGCGGCACCAACACCGTTCCGTCCACCCAGGTGGCGGATGCGCGCATCGAGTACGTCGGTAACGGCTACATCAATGAAGCGCAAAATATGGGTTGGCTGCAGCGTTTCTTCCTTAACTTATCGCCGATGTAAGCGAGGTGACCCATGTTTAAATCGATCTTCGCCGTGGCGCTGGCGCTGGTGGCAACGTTTGCCCAGGCTGACCGTATTCGCGATCTCACCAGCGTTCAGGGCGTACGCGAAAACTCGCTGATTGGCTATGGCCTGGTGGTGGGTCTGGACGGAACGGGCGACCAGACCACCCAGACGCCATTCACGACTCAAAGTTTGAACAACATGCTTTCCCAGCTCGGTATTACCGTCCCGGCGGGAACCAATATGCAGCTGAAAAACGTGGCCGCGGTCATGGTCACCGCCTCCTACCCGGCGTTCGCGCGCCAGGGGCAGACAATTGATGTCGTGGTCTCGTCAATGGGTAACGCCAAAAGCCTGCGTGGCGGCACGCTGCTGATGACTCCGCTGAAAGGGGTCGACAGCCAGGTTTATGCGCTGGCGCAGGGGAACATTCTGGTCGGCGGTGCCGGCGCGTCTGCGGGCGGCAGCAGTGTGCAGGTGAACCAGCTGAACGGCGGGCGTATCACCAATGGTGCGATCATTGAGCGTGAACTGCCGACCCAGTTTGGCGCAGGCAACACCATTAACTTGCAGCTGAATAATGAAGACTTCACGATGGCGCAGCAGATTGCCGACACCATCAACCGTAGCCGCGGCTACGGCAGCGCCACGGCACTGGATGCCCGTACCGTGCAGATCCGCACCTCTACCGGCAGCAGCAACCAGGTCCGTATGCTGGCTGATATCCAGAATATGGAAGTGAATGTTCCGGTTCAGGATGCCAAAGTGATTATCAACTCGCGCACCGGTTCGGTCGTGATGAACCGCGAAGTGTCGCTCGACAGCTGTGCCGTGGCGCAGGGTAACCTCTCCGTGACGGTTAACCGCTCCGCCAACGTCAGTCAGCCTGATACCCCGTTCGGGGGTGGCCAGACCGTGGTGACGCCACAAACGCAGATTGATTTGCGCCAGAGCGGTGGATCGCTGCAGAGCGTACGCTCCAGCGCGAACCTCAATAGCGTGGTTCGGGCCCTGAATGCCCTGGGGGCGACGCCGATGGATCTGATGTCGATTCTGCAATCCATGCAAAGCGCGGGCTGTCTGCGCGCCAAACTGGAAATCATCTGATGCTGACCGATAGCAAGCTGTTGACCGGTGCTGCCTGGGATGCCCAGTCGCTCAACGAACTGAAAACCAAAGCAGGTAAGGACCCGGCGGCGAATATCCGCCCGGTCGCCCGCCAGGTGGAAGGGATGTTTGTACAGATGATGCTGAAAAGCATGCGTGAAACCCTGCCGAAAGACGGGATGTTCAGCAGTGATTCAACCCGTCTTTACACCAGCATGTATGACCAGCAGATTGCGCAGCAGATGACCGCCGGGAAAGGACTCGGTCTGGCTGATATGATTGTCAAACAGACCGAAGCCGCGCAGGGCATCCAGCCGGATGATAAGCCACAGCAGGTGCCGATGAAGTTCGACCTGCAAACGGTGACCAGTTATCAGAATCAGGCCCTGACGCAGATGGTGCGCAAAGCCGTACCGAAGGCCACGAGTACCAGCGATGAGCCACTTTCTGGCGACAGCAAAGACTTCCTGGCGCAGCTCTCGCTGCCGGCACGTCTTGCCAGTGAACAGAGCGGCGTGCCTCACCACCTGATCCTCGCGCAGGCGGCGCTGGAGTCCGGCTGGGGTCAGCGGCAGATCCGTAAAGAAAACGGCGATCCGAGCTTTAACATCTTCGGCGTGAAGGCCACGTCGAGCTGGAAGGGGCCGACCACTGAGATCACCACCACTGAATATGAAAACGGTGCGGCGGTGAAGGTTAAAGCCAAATTCCGCGTCTATAGCTCCTATCTGGAAGCCTTATCCGACTATGTGGGCCTGTTGAGCCGAAATCCGCGTTACACCGCCGTTACACAGGCGGCAACCGCGGAGCAGGGCGCTCAGGCACTGCAGAACGCGGGCTACGCCACCGATCCGAACTATGCGCGTAAGCTCACCAGTATGATTCAGCAGCTGAAATCGATGGGCGAGAAGGTCAGTAAAGCCTATAGCACAGATATCGAAAATCTGTTCTGAAAGTTCTCAAGTCCCGGTGGAGGCTGCCGATAACCTTCATCAGGACTCGTGTCTGAACGTATAAAAGGAACCCCCATGTCCAGTTTGATTAACAGTGCCATGAGTGGCCTCAGTGCTGCGCAGTCGGCACTCAATACCGTCAGTAATAATATTTCAAGCTATAACGTGGCAGGTTATACCCGCCAGACGACAGTGCTGGGCGCGTCGAACAGCACGCTGACCGGCGGTGGCTGGGTAGGTAACGGGGTTTATGTCTCCGGTGTCCAGCGTGAGTATGATGCATTCATTACCAACCAGCTGCGCGCCGCGCAGACCCAGAGCAGCGGCCTGACTACGCGCTATCAGCAGATGTCAAAGATCGATGATGTGCTCTCGGATACCACCAACTCGCTCTCTACCACGCTGCAGGACTTCTTCAAAAGTCTGCAGACGCTGGTGAGCAACGCGGAAGATCCGGCTGCGCGCCAGACGGTGCTGGGCAAAGCGGATGGCCTGGTCAATCAGTTTAAAACCAACGATCAGTATCTTCGCGATCAGGATTCTCAGGTGAATACCGCGATTTCTGCCAGCGTCGATCAAATTAATAACTACGCCAAACAGATTGCGAACCTGAACGATCAGATTTCCCGTCTGACCGGCGTGGGTGCTGGCTCATCACCAAATGACCTGCTCGATCAACGCGATCAGCTGGTGAGCGAACTGAATAAAATTGTCGGTGTTGAAGTTTCTGTGCAGGATGGCGGCACGTATAACGTCTCATTTGGCACCGGTTACAGCCTGGTACAGGGGAGCAAAGCGAACCAGCTGGCTGCGGTGAATTCCAGCGCAGACCCAACCCGTACAACGCTGGCCTATACCGATGATGTTACAGGCAATATCGAAATTCCTGAGAAGCTGATTACCACCGGCACCCTTGGCGGTTTACTCACCTTCCGCTCTGAAGATCTGGATAAAGCGCGTAATAGCCTTAACCAGATGGCGCTGGCCTTTGCTGACGCGATGAACAAGCAGCATGAAGCGGGTTTTGATGCTAACGGCGATGCTGGCGGCAAGCTCTTTGACTTTGGCTCGCCTGCGGTTGTGTCCAACAGCAAGAATTCAGGTACCGCCGCGCTGACAGCCTCCGTGGCTGACAGTACTAAAGTCCAGGCAACCGATTATAAGCTGCAGTTCAACGGAACCGACTGGACCATTACGCGTACGTCGGATAAGACCAGTTTCACGATGAGTCCGGATGCGAGCGGCAATCTGTCTTTCGACGGCCTGAATGTCAACGTGAGCGGTACCGCGAATAACAAAGACAGTTTTGTTGTGAAGCCCGTTTCTGATGTCATCGTAAACATGGAACTCAAGTTTAATGATGAGTCCAAACTGGCGATGGCATCGACAAGCGCCGGTGGCGAAAGTGACAACCGCAACGGTCAAAAATTGCTGGATCTGCAAAATAGCAAGCTTGTCGGCGGGAATAAGTCTTTCAATGATGCCTATGCTTCCCTCGTCAGTACCGTTGGTAGCTCAACAGCGGCACTGAAAACCAGCAGCGAAACGAAAGCGAATGTGGCGACGCAGTTAACCAAACAGCAGCAGTCGATCTCAGGGGTAAACCTTGACGAAGAGTACGGCAATTTGCAGCGCTATCAGCAGTATTACCTCGCTAATGCGCAGGTTCTACAAACTGCCAGCTCGCTCTTTGATGCAATCATTAATATTCGCTAAGGCTGAGGTGAAACATGCGTATTAGCACCCAGATGATGTACGACCAAAACATGCGCGGGATCACCGATTCCCAGAGCAAGTGGTTGAGTTATGGTGAACAAATGTCCACCGGCAAGCGCGTCAATCGCCCGTCGGACGATCCTATCGCGGCGTCGCAGGCTATTGTTCTGTCACAATCACAGTCACAAAATAGCCAGTTTGCGTTGGCAAGATCGTTCGCATCACAAAAAGTTTCTCTCGAAGATAATGTGCTTAACCAGGTTACTGCCGCTATCACCAGTGCTAAAGAGAAATTAGTCTATGCCGGAAACGCAACCTTAAGTGATGACGATCGCCTGTCGCTGGCGAGCGATTTGCAAGGTATTCGCGACCAATTGATGAACCTTGCAAACACCGCGGATGGTAATGGTCGGTTTATCTTTGCCGGCTTTAAGACTGAAGTGCCACCGTTTGATTCCGTTACCGGTGATTACAAAGGCGGTACTGAGGCTATTTCGCAGCAGGTTGATACCGCGCGTAATATGGTCATTAGCCACACGGGTCAGCAGATCTTCGAAAGCATCACCAGTAACGCCAAAGAACTGCCTGGTGGCGGATATGGCGAGACGAACATGTTCAAGATCCTCGATACGGCGATTACCGCGCTTAAGGTTCCCGTCGATACCGACTCTGCTGCAGCTGAAGCACAGGGGAAAATCATTTCTGATGCTCAAACCGGCATCACAAATACCCAGAACAACATTCTTACTGTCGCTGCTGATGTAGGTACCAAGATGAACGAGCTTGAAAAGCTGGATAACCTTGGTGACGATCGTGCACTGGGCCAGACTAAGCAGATGAGCGACCTGGTTGATGTGGACTGGAACGCAGCGATCTCCTCTTACACCATGCAGCAGGCCGCGCTGCAGGCATCTTATAAAGCGTTTAGCGATATGCAGGGCATGTCCCTGTTCCAGCTGAACAGATAACATCTTGACCTCTTGGAACATGTCTTGAAACTGGGCATGTTTTACTGCCCAATCCGTGTGGATTGGGCATTTTTTTTACGCGATTTCTGCCGGTGCGGAGGCGACGCGTGCACTTTCAATCAGACGTATTGCCAGCGCAATGACACCGCATACCGTTGCCAGGGCAACCACGCCCGTCCAGCCAGCCAGCGTGTAGATTTTACTCCCCGCAGCCGAACCCAACGCCATGCCGATAAAGACCACCGTAAAGAGCAGGGCGTTAAGACGCCCCCTGGCCTGAGGCTCAAGACTATAGACCAGATTCTGGTGCGCCACCAGACTGGACTGCAGGCCCAGATCAAACCCGATGGCTGAGACAGCAATCAGAATCAGTTGTCCATGAAGACCCAGCGCGGGCATCAGGAACATCAGGGCAAACGAGACGGTAACCAGTGCCGCGCCAAGCTGCGTGACTTTTCCGGCGCCCAGCTTGTCCGCCAGACCTCCCGCCAGCGGGGCGGCTAAGGCCCCCGCGGCCCCGGCAATACCATAACCACCCGCGACGGCGCTCCCCAGGTGATAGCGCTCCAGCAGCATGACCGCCAGCGTTGACCAGAAGGCGCTAAAGGCAATCGACAGAAAACCCTGTGCCAGTGCTGCACGACGCAGAGCCGGATAACGACGCCACAGATGTTCCATTGAGCGCATCAGGGCGGGATAACTCAGCGTGGAGTGAATGGCAAAACGCGGGAGTACCCGCCACATCACCGCCCCAATAAATGCGATGCTTACAGCGGCCAGCTGATACATGACGCGCCAGCCAAAAGCTTCACCCACCACACCGCTGACGGTTCGCGACAGCAAGATACCCATCAGCAACCCTGTCATCACGGTTCCCACGGTTTTTCCCTGTTTCCCTTCGGGGGCGAGGATAGCCGCTGCGGGAACGATATCTTGTGCCATGGTCGCGGCCATGCCAATCAGCAGGCTTGCCAGCAGCAGTGAGTGCTGCTGCCCGGTCAGGCTGCAGCCCAGCAGAAACAGTGCCAGGGCGGCGCTTTTTATCAGGATTAACGTCCTGCGGTCGTGACGATCGCCAAGTGGCAACAGAAAAAGAATACCGAGCGCGTAGCCTGCCTGGGTCAGCGTCGGGACCAGCCCCATCCCTTCAATACTAAGATGAAGGTCGGCGCCTATCAGCGGCAGCAGCGGTTGCGCGTAGTAAATGGATGCGACGCTAAAGCCAGCCCCCAGAGCCAGCATAAAAATCACCCAGCGACTGGCGGCATGGGGAGCAGTTGTTGTGTTCATAAGACGTTCCTCAGTCATAGTGTGCCGCTATTTTTT
>Ga0308169_10003274_pt1 | contig 15953 bp, 19 predicted proteins | sample PhyBR1_2_FD_202139 | JGI IMG/M metagenome (GOLD analysis project Ga0308169, IMG submission 202139) | Phyllosphere microbial communities from UC Gill Tract Community Farm, Albany, California, United States - DLSLSB.R1 | ecosystem: Host-associated > Plants > Phyllosphere > Unclassified | place... | reverse complement strand
CGCAGACAGGGCTCACCAAGCCAGCACGAGCAGCGGAAACTTCCACCACGCGGGGATGATTGCTGTGGCGTCAGCCTGTGGCGATGCTACAGACGGAGGCCACTCTGCATACAGTCATATTAAGCAGATTGATTAGGCATGAACGCTGGCGGGAAATCATTGCGTCTCGGGTGGAGAGCCCGGATTGTAAGGTGCGAAGCGGCTGCTGGTCGGAGCTTCACTTGGGAGCCAGCCCCCGCCACCTCGAGTATCCGTTGCCAAGCCTCTGCACTGTGGATGTGCTTGCACGCCTCGAAGAGTTCGGTCAGCTTATGACACCGGCGATCGAGGCGGTGATGAGGCATAGACGCTCTACGGGAGGAGGAGTGCTGCTTTCTCCATGCGTTCCCAGCAGGAGACGCCTATTGTCGTCCTCAAGTTCAGGTGAGGCCCCCTCATTCCTCTCCCTCCTCGCGTCGCTTTCCATCCCAGCAAAGACTTGGCTCCTCCTGTACGACAATGGGGTGTGTGGTGATCCAGAAAACCTCATATTCATGTGTCTACCCTGTGATTCCAAGCATTAGAACGTCAAAAATTGGTTAGCTCGATGGGCGCAGGACTGAGCGCGTACTGTACGTAAGACCACGGCCGTCACGAGAAGGTGTTCTCCCCGAATTGGGCTCGGTATATCGTGGCGTCCCGATTCCCTGCCCTCTCAGTCGAGCGGTTCAAAGCGCCCTATTGTTGCCCGACCATCCTTGGGCGTCCATGCAAGCTCGTTCACTGTCATCGCGCGCGCAAGCAACGAACTGGAGACTTCATTCACCGAAGCGCTTTCAACCGCGCTGGAGCTGACCTCCCTTTATGGAGGAATAGGTAAGTGGCGTGCTGCACCACTCCATGGGGTGTATCGAGGTCTTCCATACATACCTGTATTGGGCAGACTCGTGCTGATTGCTACTCCACCGCCGCTCCACTTGATTGTCCAAGTCGAGGTATATTGCGCAACATGAGCCCCTCGTTGTCGCTCGACTTCAAGCCTTCCTTTATCGATTGGCTCTCAAGGGCAGGTATTTACCCATGAGCTCTGTGTTCAGGCAGTCAATTGACCAGAATGAGGAATGCATGTTTGCGGGCGAGACTCGTGTGGATGAGTCGGTCAAGTATCCCCGCGACATTGTCCATATTGGTGAGGCGATGATGCCTATGCCAAAACCACCTAAAACCCCCTCATGCCTCCCGTGCCAGTCGCCATCCTCGCATCGACGGCTCTCAGCCGCGCCTCCTCAATGAGCCACCTCCATTCCTTTGCGTCTCGGGCGGACAGTGCCCTGCGTGTCAGCCACCCGTCCGATACAATCACAGTTCAATGAGACGCCGTGCAGGGTACAGAGTCCTCCAGAGCGGGTACAGAGTCCTCCAGAGCATAAGATCCAAACGACCCCACTCACTTGAGACCGATCGTGTCCCCTCCCTTCCGATACTCGACCTTCAACGTAAACCCAAGCTCGTCCCGCGCCGGGCGGACCGTGCACTCGAAGAGCGGTATCGGCTGCGTGTCAGCTCGCGTGCCCTTTCCACGGGTGGACGCCGTGACTCACCATGCGGTACAGGTTACGACTATCAATGAGGACGAGGATATCATTGCACAGCACGAGGGTCAACTTCCGGCCGCTCTTGGACTTCATCACCGTCCCCTCCTTGATGAGTCGCCGCGGGCCCTGGTACGCCGTCGGGGCGGTCAGGTCGAGCCGGCTACGCGTCAGCATGCGTCAAGATGGGCAGATCTCCCCGGCTCACCCCTCGCCGCCGATCCAGAGGTCCTCGCTCAGGATGCGCAACCTCTCCCGTGACTCGCTCTCCCGCACCGACTCGTTGATCCGCCCGACGATGTTCTCGACGGTGATGAGCGCGTCCTGCAACAGCGGCAGGTCTTGGTCGTCGTCCGTATAGTGGATGATCTGTTTGAGGAGGAGCGGATAGCGCGTGATCCGTTGCACTGCCGTGAGCGGTGTTTCTTGCGACACCAGCGGAGGGGCAATAAGCCGAACTCACTGGGGATGAGGAGGAAGTGCGAGAGGTCGAGACCTCGTACTGCGGGATTCGACTCTCGTATGCCCTGAGATCAGTACGCGCGGAGGGTAAGGAGCCGACGGCACGCACGTCTAGCTTGGAGCTCAGCGCCGGATCGGACGATCTGAGCGACTGCAGAAGCTGGCCCGCTTGGCTCTGGTTGACACAGTAAGTCTGGAGTCAGCTGCGGCTCGTCGCACGTCGGCGCTGCCTCTCTTTCCTGCCTGTGCCCAGCTGACCGCTCCGGAGAGCGCCATGCGCCCTGGCTTGCTCTCAATCCACGCTCGACCTTCCCTCTCCGTCCACCCGATTTCGCCCGGCCCGTCCCCGAAGCCGGACTCACCGTATAAACCCCCATATCGCCCATATGCGCCCTGACAACATCGCCCACGCGATCGACATAAAGCCGCGTCTCCCTTTGCCGTTCCTCCAGATCGCTCAGGAACGCCGTGTTGGCCAGCAAGATGTCTTCGACATTGGCGAAGATGACCGTCTGGGCCTTCTCGTCCAGCGTGTCGAGCAAGCCCGCGTAGAAGATCTGGACGATGAGTTGCAGGTCGCGGTTGTACGCCGATTCGGTCGCGATGAACTCGAAGATGGACTGGGGTCAGCCGCCGTTGGAACTGGATAAAAGCAGGCAGCGTGAGACCCCGCATGGCGCTTTGCCAGGCAGACGGCGCCGCATCGTGTGCGGTGGCGCGCCGCGCCTTGAACTCACCTCCTGCCGCTTGCGCTCCTTGTCGGACATGCTCGCGAGGATGCCCGAATCGACCATGCTGCCCCACGTCTTGCCCAGCTCCGGGTCGACTGTTGGCATTCCCAGGCCCGGCGACGCCTCGCCAGCTTGGGGCGTACTACGTCCAGAATCATCCACCCGCGTGATCGGGCCCGAGATGATCGTCGACCGTCTGGGCCGACCACCTTCGGCCATGCTCGTTGCCGACCCCGTATTGTGCATCATCTTCGAGAAGAAGCCGGATAGCCTCCCTCCTCCTCCTCCTCCGACGGAGGCCATTGATGCCGTCGGGCTGAGGGGCGCCGAATCGGGCATGACGGCTGAGGATGGCCGCGATCCGCTTGCGCCGGGCAGCGCAGCAGTCGGCAGGCGGGGTGAAGGCGCCGGAGCCTGCGAGCGGTCCCGCGACTCAGCGAGGAACTGCTCGTACCGCGCATAAGCGTCCTGCGTGTCCAGCTTCTCCGGCGCGCCAGCGTCATTCTCTCGCTCCTCGTACTGATCCGCACCGTCTCGGGGCTGAGTATGTTTTCTTCCCGCCGGACCGCCCGCTGACTTGTCACTGACGGGCACGGCCGGAGCCCTCCGCCTGCGCTTGGGCGCAGCAGGCGCCGCCCGCCTCGTCTTCGCCTCACCCGCCCTACCGCCCGTCGCCGATCCCTCCCCATCCGCAACAGGGGGCTTCGGCGGCTCCCGACGGAGCTGCAGCCCCGCAACAGAAAGCAACTTCAACCGCTCTTCCTCCCTCCGCTTCCGCTCCGCCTCTTTCTCCTCGTCCACCTTCCGGCTTTTTCCTTCTTCGTCATCCGAGTCGTCGTCGCTGTCGCTCCACCATGACAGCACAGAATCATCCGACGACTCGCCGTCGTCCACGCTGGACGTGAAGCTTGCCATGGTCGACGAGCGGGGCCGGACGTGGGTGGGTATGGTCGGCGAGAGGAGGACGGTGGAGGGGAAAGAGTCGGTGCTGTTGTTGAGGGATGCTCCGGGTGTCGCTCGGGGTGCTGTCTCGGGAGGGACGGAAGGCGTGTCGCGGGGAGAGGGGACCGGGTCGTCATTGAGCGATACGCTGCTCTGTGCTTCGGTCCCCACGCCCCCTCCCCATCCTTGCGACCGGACCGCCTCTTGGGAATGTCCGGCGTCCCCTGTATCCACATTCGAAGCAGCATCAGTAGGACCCTTTTCGCCGTTCACGCTGCCCGCATCATCCACACCTGCACCTGTATCAGCACCACCAACGACCAGATCGATATCAAAAACAGATTCATTCCGACGGGTTCATTCGCATTTGCAGAGAAATAGCGCGGTATAGATGGATCAACGTAGAGAAAACGATATTCAGCCTACGTCCCGTCAACGATTGAACAAGCAGCGGGATGTGAAAACAAGAAAAATGGGTCGGGACTAACCTTGCGCCTCGAGGTAACTCGCAGGGACGATGAAGATCACTCCGGCCTTTTCGACCTTCCACCAGTCGTCCTCGCTCTGGTCTACGATGACGAGCTCGTCGCCTTCCGCAAAGGGGAGTTCTTCTGGCGTGGAACCGGCATACGGGTACAGCGCCTTGGCTTTGACGTCTTCGGGTCAGCGGGGAATTCTGCAGGAAGGTTTGTCGGCTCACGCTTCATCTCCGAGACGTAGTCATGCGGGAACCATCCCTTCTGCCCGCCGTCCACGAGCAGGCCGTACCACCACGGGCTGGAAGGGTCTTTGGCCGGATGGGCAACGACGACCATGTTCTCGTTGAAAGACAGGTCGACATCGCGTTGCCCCTCGTACGGGAACAGCGTGCGGACCCGGATGCCTGTGATCAGCACATCAAGCCCGTCTCCACCACGAACAGGTCACGCACTGGTAGTCATGTCAAAGTCGGCCAGCTCGTCCTCCTCATCCACCTTGATTTCGGGGGCCTCTGCCGGGTCAGCCGCCGGCGTCTCAGCAGCTTCCTCCCGCGTCGCCTCGAGCGGCTCATAGCCCGTGCTAGGGTGCGTCTGATCCGCCGCCAGACCCGCATACCAGTCCACTGATTGTCGGTGCGCACTGCGCGGCTGGAAGTCCTCATCAAACCCGTTCGACTCCGGCTCAGCCGCAGACTGAGGTGGGGGAGGCGGCGGGGATGGGGACCTTTGTCGCTCGATGGGGGCAGCGTTGATATGCGCGGGTGGGGCCGCGTCGCCGATGACCTTGCCAGCGACGGGTCCGCCCTTGACCACCGTCTGCGTCTTCTTCAGCCTCGCTCCGCCCGCGATGGCAGACAAGAGCGCGCCCCGTCCGGCGCTGGGATCTCCTCCGCCGAGGTTCTTGAGCGCCGCGGGGGGCTTGGGCGCAGCTGATCCGGGCCGGGAAGTCGTCGGCGAGCTGCTGGATCCGCCGCCGCTCAGTCCGCCGAACAGCGCACTGGCGAGGTTGCGGCGGTTATCCCTCGACTTGGCGTAATCATCATCGTCGGACGAGTCGCTGTCTGACTCGGCCTCCTTCTCGTGGATGCTCTCCCAGCCGTCATCGGCCGGTGGAGGAGATCGAATCGGGGCTTGGGCAGGCGGTGGTGGCGCGGGTGGCGCTGGGGGAGGGGGAGGCGGCGCAGGCGCAGCAGGAGGCGAAGTCACCGGGGTGCTCGCGGCCGAAGCGTCCTTGGCCGTTTGGGGCTTGAAGAACGGGTTGAAGCCACCTGGCGATGGAACCGCAGGCGGCGGGGGTGACTTGACCGACGGGGAAGGAGCGGCAGCGGCACCGGGCTTGCGGAACGGGTTGTATCCCCCGGCTGACGGGGCAGTGGAAGCTGCGGGCGGGGCGGGAGGTGAGGCGGGTACTGGAACAGGCGCGGCAATCTCGGACGACTTGTTCTTCCTCCCCGCAGCCTTTTGCTCTCGCAGCCTCTCTTCCTCCTCTTCCCGCTCGAGCTGCTCCAGACGCCGCCGTCTGTCCTCCTTGGCCTTCTTGATAGCTTCCTCCCTCCGCCTGAACTCGGCTTCTTCCTCGTCCTCCGGCTCTGACTGCGGAGCTGGCGGCGCTGGTGCAGGTGAGGGCGCTGAGGGCGTGGGCGGTGCAGCAGCAGGTCTCGGCGCGGGGGGCTTGGGCGGCTGCTTGGCCCTGGACGCAGGCGGCGGAGGCGGGCCCGTCTTGCCCTTGAGGACACTCTTCGGCGCCTCGGGCGCAGCCTTAACATCCTCCTTGGGCTCCTCCGTGGCCGACGTGCCCGCCAACCGCGCCTGTCGAGCTTGTTCTCGCGCCTTCTGCTCTTCATCCGCCGACCGGGACTTCTCTTCCGCTTCCCGCTTCTCCTGCGCGAGGCGCTCTTCCACCGACTTGTCCACCACCGGTGTCTCCGAGGCAGATGACTCGACGCCGAGAGCGCGCAGACGCTCCTGGATTCGGCGCTGCGCCTGTTCGCGGATGAAGGCCGTACGCTCCTCGGGTGTCATGTTCTTCGTGTTGGGCACATCGGGCGTCTTGGTCGGCTTGGGCGGAGCAGGCGGGGCCGGGGCGGACGCGGCGGCGGGTGGAGGAGCGAGTGGAGGTGTGCGTGAAGCAGGAGGCGAACGCGGTCGGTACTCCCTCTCCCTCGATCGATCCCTCGATCCATCGCGCCTGGATCCGCGGTCGTAGTCCCGGTCTCGGCTATCTCGTCGCCCGTAGTCGCGATCCCGGTCGTCACGACGGTACGAGTCGCGACTGTCCCTCCTGTCCCGGTCGTACGAGCCCTTGAGCCACGAGTGATCGTCCCTCTCCCTGTCCCGATCATCATACCGCCCATGCGTCTCGTTGCGCCTATCCCGCGATCGCACGCCTGCCCGCTCTTCCCTGCGCTTCTCCTCCTCTCGCTGCTCCTGGCGCCTCTCCAGCTCGGGCAGCTTCTCATGCATGAGGAACAGCAGCTCCCTCTCAAGCTTTCGCCTCTCCTCGTCCTTTTCGGCCGATCGCCGGCCTTTTGAAACGTAATCAATGTCGTCTTGCAGCCGCTTGACCCGATACTTCAGGTCGTCGACCTCTTGCTCGAGCCGCTCATCCTCCTCCGTCTTGCGCTCGTACTCCGAGTTCGACTTGTCCAGCAGGGCCGAGGTGTTCTGCAGCTGACGGCGGATATCGCCGATCTCGGCGCCCGACTCCTCGCCCGCGTACCGCACCGACTTGCGGTCAATATGGCGCGACGAGGGCTTGTACGCCGAGCTGGACCGCGTGTCGTCGTGCTTGTACGCCGTGGCGTCCTTGGACTGGTTCGCGTAGGACGCGCTGCTGTACCCAGGCGAGGAGGCGGTGGAGCGCGTCGAGGACTCGTGCTTGAGCAGATCGCGCATGAAGTTGACGGTGGTGTCGATATCGCGCATCGAGGGTGGGACCATCTCCTCGGGCAGCTTGTCCGGGATCTCGTTTCCGTTCAGCGCTGCGGTCAGCCCACGCGCCCTCACCGCCATCACCTATTGGCTCACCTCGGTAGATCAGACCCATGGCGACGTGGAACTCGGGCAGATTCAGCTTGCCTCGGTTATCGACGTCCGACAACGTCCTGAGCGTCAGCTTCCAGCGGCCAATCTCGGCATGCTCAACTGACCAGATCTTGATCATGTCGTCCTGGCTCAGACCACTCTGTCCAAACACCTCCCGTGCCGTCTCGCCCGAGACGAAGCCGTCGCCCTTCTCCCACGCCCGGAAGATCTGGTCGTAGTCCTTCTTCTCTTGCTTCGTGAGCGTCCAGGGGACCTTGGGCGTCTTGACCGACGGGTTCTGGATCAGAGACTGGAAAGTATGCGTGAGGGGCTGGTTCTGCGGGGTCTGGTTGAATTGAGGGACGCCCGAGGATGTGAATGGCTGAGGATGAGTACAAGGTCATACGGTGCCCGCGCAGCTCACCTGGCTGAGGTTGCTCGGCATGAAGCTCTGCATCATCGACTGCAGCCGTGGATCTTGATAACCCGTCGGCTGGGGCCTTAATCCGCCGCCCATCCCCGTCGGTTGGCTCATGAGACCCGTGGGCTGCCCCAACATGCCCGTGGGCTGGCTCATCATGCCCGTAGGCTGGCCCATCATCCCTCCGCCAAAGCCGGTCGGCTGTGGGCGCATACCGCCCATCCCCCCGAAGCCCGTCTGCTGCGACATGAGGCCCGAGGCCCCTCCGCCCGGGAAGCCCGTCATCTGCGGCGTCATCCCCCCGCCCATGCCTCCGCCGCCGAATGTGGGAGGAGGGGCATTGAGGAAGGACAGGTTGCCCGAGGGCAGGCCGGTGGGTTGGGGTCGTTGTTGGCCTGGGAAGCCGGTGGGTTGCGATTGCAGCCCGAAGCCGGTCTGTTGCGGTTGTTGTTGTTGCTGAGGGTTGTAGTATCCGCCCTGCAGCTGCTGCTGCTGCTGCCAGTTTGGCTGCATGGCGGGTGGGGTGTTGATGTTGAGGAGGTGAGTGGGTAGATACGAGGACGATGTGGGTGTGAGCGTGTCGAGGGCGATGACGAGCAGGGAGAGAGCGGGATCAAATCCCACTCGACGTGGACCCTGAATCGAGGGTCGTCTTCTCGTCTTCTCGGCCCTCGCCGCCTGTCTATACACCCTCTATCGTAGCTCTCAATCATCTAGCAGCAGAGGAACCATGCAGCCCGAGGCATTCAGCAGCCTGGAAAGCGTAGCTGAGTGGCCTCGAAGGCATGAGGTGAGGCAAGCGGCGGTGGCACCTCGTGACCGTAGCCAGAACAGCCGAGTTGATGCCCGCGTTCAGTTTCAGGTTGTGTGCTCCGGGGAACCGGGTTGATCATAGCCTGCCCGTGACGTATGGGTACGTTAAGAGATATATGCATATGCAGAAGGGAAGCGCGAGTCCGCAGGAGAGATGCATGCCCGAACCGTGATATTGTGCGAGCAATCACAAAAGAGTCAGATGAGCTGGGAGGGGGGCCATAAGAACGACCGCCTGCCAGTCTGGCAAGCACCGACATCAACTGCGTCTCTGTATCCTCTCGACCCGTCGATCTCACCAAGAACATCCCAGACGACAGGTTTCATTCGAATCTAGGGCACTGTGAGCCTATGGTGGTCATCCCTGTGCCTCTCCGGCCTCACGCCTGAGCCGTCTCTCCACCCCGACATCCTTGTAATCCTCCGCCTGGACCCTGATCCCCAGCCACCCGAGGGGGTTATACCACCTACCCCGCTGTGCGCGCCAAGGGTCGAGCTGGAGGTCCATCAACAGCCGGCGCGAACGAGTGAGCTCGCTGAACCCGCTAGAGTGTGTCCCGTCCGGGAAGAGGTACTGCCGTGAGCGAGCGCGCTCTCCGCCGTCGTTCTCTCGCCCAGCCTGAGCCAAACGCACGTAGGGATCTACATCGGGGTACCTGGCCCGCAGGTGCTCGTTCTCCGCGTGGCAGGTCTCGACCGCGTCGTCGTATGTCGGGAGAAGGAGCTGCGGGTCGTCCATGAAGAACGAGGAGATCCACTGCGGGTCAGCGGGCGCCAGTAGTCCCGGCGCCGGACAGCGTACGTGGGCTTCGGTCTCGTACATGATCGCCTGCGCGTCAGCGCCATCAGACAGAAGGGCATCCATCCCCTCACTGGCTTGAAAGCCACTGATGTTAGCGGTTGGTTCTGGGATACTCTGGGGGCGACTCGCGACTCACTGGTAGACCCACCCGCGATCACCAGGTCCTTCTCCCTCCACCTCCCCAGCGGGACGATCCCCCTATACACAGTCGGCATGTCCATCTCCTCGTCCCGGATCGGCCCCGTGGGCATGAATGTGGTCCAGCCTCGCCTGATGTCTCTGACGCGGGCCCTCCATCCCTCACGCATCCGCCGCCTCGTCAGACGCAGCTGTTCTTGCAGCTCCGCCCGCAGAAACGGTCGCCCGTTGCCTTCGAATCCCGTCGCGGCGACGACAGCCCGACAGGTCACTTTCGCCACGACGCCCTCCCGATTCTCGAGCGCAACCCCCTTGTCGTCCGACCCGACCACGCTCGACCCGACGATGAGGGCGATGCGCCCGTCGTCGACCATGCGCCGGAACTCGGGCGTCAGACCCACCGAGAAACGCGGCATGTCCAGGTGGATGCTCGTACGCGGGGGCTGTATCTTACCGCCGTACGACGAGGTCTGCCGTCAGGTGGGCTCCTCTACCGCCAAAGAGGCTGGTACTGGTGGAGGATTCGGTCAGCTTACGTAGGTCTTGGTGATGCGCCTGAGCACCAACGAGAACAGCCAGCTTCCGACGCGGGTGGTATGTACAAACCGCCTGTCCCTCAGCCCCCGACCCCCAGGCCACCCCATGTCGCTCGTACGCGCAAGGTGGAAGCGCGGCGCATGACTTACTGGAACCAATTGTCGAGGACGCGGTTCGGCCCCATAATAGCAGTCATCAGCCTGCCATCAGCCCCGGCCCCCCACTGCTTTGAAGCAATCCCACTCCGACGGGATGAAGTCGGGCTTGACGGGCGCGCTCATCCACTTGAAGCTCCTTCCAACCATGACGACCTTCCTGCCCTTCCTGGTGAACAACACCGCCGCGTCGATGGCGCTTTTGCCCGTGCCGACGACGACGACGGTATCAGCGTCGCCCTCCATGGACGGGAGCTCATCCCTGCCGGAGGGCGGGATGGTCGACAGGATGTGGTCCACCCTCGCGGCGGAGAGGTCATTGGAGTGGAAGACCGGGAGACTTGACCCGCTGAGTCCCTTGGGGATACGCGGTCTGCCCAGGCTCTGCGCTTCAGCTGCGAACTCTGCCGGGGAGTACCCGTACCCCAGTCGCCAGCACGACTTTGTCGAATCGTTCCTCGACTGGCTGACCGTCCTTGAGACGCAGGACGGCCTTCCAACCGCGTTCGAGGGGCTCGAGCGAGATGACAGCGGTGTTGGTCCTACAGTGTCACCAGACCAGTTCCCAGCTCGACGCCTGAAAGCGTCTGGGGACTCACAAGAGCCGCGCCTGGGGCCGCACGAACGTATCGTAAAACTCTTCGAGGTACGCCTGGTAGATCCTTGCCGGGACGTACGTCCCGTCCAGCTCGTCCGGCTTCGGCATGTCCAGGCCGCTGTGGTCAACCACGTCTCAATGTCTGATTATCGGGCCCGAAGACCAGACCTCCCGGCACGCACGAGAAGGTGAACGAGCCCCAGGGGGAATTCGTCGCGAGGTCCGGGAACGTGTGCGTCCATAGTCCCCCGACCTTCGCATCCTGAGGTCAGCGCATCGAGGGCTAGCTGGCAGGCAGGCCATTCCAGGCAAAAGTCGACGAAGAGGGCGATCGAACGCACCCTCGTCACTATCGTCACGTCAAAGCCGTCCTGCAGCAGCGTCCTGGCGTTGCAGAGCCCGACGGGTCCCGCGCCGACGATGAGGACCGTCCCGTGAGGGGTTGACATCACTTGGTCCGGTGCGTGCGAAGATGGCGTGGATCAGGGGGAGAGTTCGGGTTGTGGATGATATAACGAAACGGGGCTCCCGGGCTCCCGGGCTGCCGGGGTTCAGGAGGAGTCGAGTGCCCGCCTGGCCATCTGGCCGAGCTCTGCGGGACTGAACATCCTGCGCTAGATCTGTGGACCAGGATGGACTGTCCGTGGACAGTGATAGACTGGCCGCATTCCTGCCATCTATTCATAGCCTCTCCCACGACAAGACACCCCGCAGAGAAGAGTGGACCACATGTTCATGCCACTGGCCGCAGAGTACCGCCGACGCCCAGTTCTGGCAGGCTGTGTTATTCGCTCCGCCTTCTTCTGAGAATCACTGCACCCTGCATTGGCTTGCTCAAAGTGACACGGCTGCGGGAGCACCAAGGTACCCGTCTAGGTCTCCTACACCGTACAACAAGGCGCGTCGACGATGCGTGGTCGAGCTCGTCGGACCGATCTGCAACGTCCGGATCCACCTCGTCCGCCTCGTGTACTCCCGCGCGAGGCTCGTATTCTCAGGCACGGATATTACATATGCATGGAGGCGCAGCGCGCGGTCGCGTCCTGGAATAGGCTGTAAGGCTTCGTCCACTCCGGGCTAAGCCTGGGCCAGGTCCCAGCCGCTTTTTGTGCAGGTTGTCTAACCGGCCGACCGGGATCGGCCCACCGCTACTTGTCCCAACCCGCCAGACACTCAGCCATCGTCTCCACCAGCCTGTCCAGCACACACATCCTCCAGTCACCCCTGGGCCAGACCCTACGCAAGACGTCGTCGCCGTGGCGCTCCCCGTCCGGCGCAATCACGAGCTGGAGGATAGCAGCGGGCATGTACTCAAGCATCATCTCCGCCGGGACGTCTTTGGGTGATAGATCAGTCACTGGCCAGCCGTGCAGGAGCCACGCAGGCAGCCACTCCGCGTTAGCCGCGTGCACCGCTCGGAGGATGCGCATACATTCGACGTGCAGCTGGATGTAGTCGAACTCGAGCGATTCGCGCTCGCGGGCGAGGCAGTCGCGGACGATGTGGGACATGGCGGTGACGTCGAGTCGCGGGTCTCCGGCGCCGGCCTTGCCGGACCTGTTGCGTCGCTTGTTCTTGTTCGAGCCGCTAGCCTTGCGGGAGGCCCCGGTGTCGCATTTGCCGATGATGGGGCTGGGACGCGTCCCGACCGGCTGAGGCGTGGTGGTTTGGGGATGCACCAGCGACGCGAGGCGCCCGATGTCGAGATAGCCCCCAGGCGGCTTGCCAATGTAGGGCGCGTACCGGGCCGTCAAAGCGTCCACTGCGGGACACGATGCCTCCAGATGCGGCCTGTCTCCTGCCATGTACTTTGACAGGTCACCCCCCTCCACGGCCTGCACGAGCGCCTGGTAGGTCGTGGGCGAGTGAGCATGGGCCACATGGCTGGGCCGCGACTTGCCGGGGAGCAGGACCGGATCGGCGGCGAGGCCGTGTCGGACAAAGCCCAGCATGGGTGCCTTCAACCCCGCCGAGAGCTGCAGCGAGTACGCCAGGTACTTGTACGTCTTCGGCTCGTACCCCGCAAAGACCTTCCAGCCGCCATGCAGCCTAATTGCGTCGTCCATGAGCGGCCAGGCATGTAACGACGAGTCGGCCGTCGTGCTCGTGCTCGCCGACTCGGTGCTCGCATCAGCGGCCGAAGGCTTGGGCGAGAGTGAATTCGGGGCGTGCATTCGGGCGGCGTAGTACATGTGGGCGCAGGGCGTGAACAGGTGATGAGCGCGTACGACATCCCCCGTGCGGACTCGCAGATCGAGCTGCATCGAAAGGAGCTGCAGGCCGCAGAATATGGGCGAGTAGTCGACGAACAATCCGCCCGTGTCGGGCTGCGGGGCCAGATCCATCGAAAACATGATGTCCTCGTTGTATGCTCTGATTATCTCCCCGACGGGATTGGTGGTCGGGTGGGACCACGGCTTGAGGCGGGTGATCAGCAGGATTAGCAGCTGGGCATAGACGGGGCCATTGACCCAGAAGTCGGGGTGCATTGGCTTCTTGACGTCGAAGCCGGCGCGTTCCAGGCGGTTCAACATGTCCTTCGCACCGCGCTTGAGCTCGGCCGATGCACGCTGGGTGGCCGACCGTCCCGCGCTCAGCGCGATGTCGGCGTAGATCTGCGCGTGCACCAGGCCGAGTAAAGACCACTGCTCGCGCTGGTCGAAGCGGGCCATCTCCAGAGCCATCTCGTCGTGCAGGAACGGGCTGACGTTGAATTTCGCGAAGCGCTCCGGCAAGACATCGGTCCCGGCCATGAGAACTGCAAGGTACTGCGGGAAGGCGTCGCCGATGAGGATTTCACTATTCCTCCAGCGTCGAAACAGGGATTCGTCCGAACCCACCGAGTCGTCGTAGACTTCAGCGTAGTCGATCCCGTCTTCAGAGTAGAGCAAGCCTTTGATGTGGTAGGGGATGACGTCGTCCAGCAGGATCAACGCCGGCGACAGGCAGAGCTCATGCGCCTCAAGCGCGTCCACCTCGTCCGCGTGGAGGTCTTTGAGCGACCTGTCCGGGTCAAAGTGAACAGGCCCGACCTTTGAGACGAAGCGGACCATCGAAGAGACGATGCGGTCGGGATCGTCCTCGAACATCGCGGCCAGTATCGGTGAGAGCACATTGTACGATAGTCGGATCCGCTCCAGGGCGGTGTTGGTCGCGACGGAGGCGGGTATGAGGTCAACGTCGCCGTCCCGGTATCGCTTCCAGAGTGCTTGTATCTCCTGGCGCACCTCGCGAACGCGGAGGAGAAAGTCGAGGACCTCGCCGAGTGCTTCGAGGCGGTCCCGTTCCGGCGCGAAGCGGGCATCCGACGATGGCCTTGTCAAAGCGGTAGTTGCCGGGGTGAGGATGTGTATAGTCTCGAGCTCGTCTTCGTCTGCGGTATCTTGATCGTGAGCGGCGCAGTTGAGTTCGGCGAATCGGTTCACCAAGCGTGCATCCACCGGTGTGGCCGAGATGGGGGCTACTGCGGGCGCCGAAGGGTTAGTTAAAGGGGTGATTGGGGTCTTGCGGACGACGTGCGGCTCCAAGATCGCCTCCACCTCGCCCAGCACACGGACGAAGTGCTGGTGCGAGTCGTACAGTTCGTCCGGGCTATCGGCGTATCGCTTGAGCATGTTCGTGCGGGTGCGGATGCACCGTCTGATCACCCGGAGGAGGTCGTGTGGGATGGCGGTGCGTCGTTCGGCCAGGAGGCAGGCGATGTCGATGAACTCGGGGAGCTTTAGGATGTGTTCGCGGGGGGCTGCATGGTGAGTTTTACACCAGAGTCAGAGTGCCGGTCATGATGGTGCGTAAATCAAATACTCACCGGAAGTGTGGACTGCCAGATCATCCTTGACAAGACCCTCATCCATCCCGTCACCAAGTATCTCTCCCTCCCCGTTCTGCGCCCTGTGCTCCTCTGCACCACCCCTTGGCTGGGCCCCAGTGCCGCCCTGCCCGCCCGCGCCGGCGGCCTTCTTCTTCTTTCCCTCCTTCTTTTTCCTGTTCTTCTTGGCTGAGCGGATGCTAGAGGGGGTGTATCCGTGGGCGATCGCCGTCTGGGCAAGCCAGGTCGCGATGACCCCCGTGTCGCGCTTGTACTGCTTATAGTCCGAGTCGGAGTCGAGCTTACGCAGGAGGGACTCGATGATCAGCGTCATGGGCTCAGACCAGAGGTGGATCAAGTGGCATGGGAGAGAGGTAGGAAGTTGAAGCTGTGGTCAAAGGAGTCAGTCCCCTCTTTAACATTTCCCGTCTGTGCGTTGATGGGACGATGCCGACCAGAGATAACGCCGTCGTACGCTGATCTGCATCAATGACAAGGCCAATACTGAGCTGACTCGTGCTGTGCCGTGGGTAGCCCGTTCATGTCCTTCGATCGAGCTACCGCACCGCATGCAGAGCAACATGACAGGTGGAGAGATCTGGTGAGCAGTTAAGCCCCTCAGGCAGCAGAAGGAGCGACAACAACATATTTGACGGACATGTCCGCATCCTTTCCGTCCTGACGTTGTACCTTGATGTCATGGCCTCGCACCCTCGTACCTCGTCGTAGGCGACGCTTACTGCTCGTCACGATCGTCACAGCGGCGTTGGTGTTCGCCTGGAGATGGTTCACCAGCACTCCGACAGCGCCGACGGCAGGACACATCCTGGTCTCCACACCGGGAAACACTTCATATCCCTTCCATCGGCTCTCCGTTCGGGACCTGACGCCGGCGCATTTAGAGGTCGCCTTCGATGACGATCTCTTCCCGACACACCTTCTCACCCACCCGGTTGTGCAGGACGTGTATCTCGTGACGAATGAGGTGGACCGTGGGTCCATCGTCGCGGTGAAGCTGGACGGCGATGGTGTTCACGTTGTGGGACGGGCGGACAGCGGCGGAGGCCAGCCTGCGCATTGCGCCATAGTTCACGGAAGCCTGATCTGCGCGAACGTGAGACTCTAGATATCTCTGCATACCTGCTAGATACTGAGAATAGTACAACTCGCCGACGATATCCCTTCACACCCTCCTACCCGAGCCGCCTTACCTCTGGCACGAAACGACATTCACCGTGCCCACTGCGCCCGGCATCGACTCGCACCCACACCAGATTATCCCGAGCCCGGCTGATGATTCGCTCTTCTACGTCCCTGACCTGGGCCAGAACTGCGTGCATGTGGTCAAGACCGATGGGAAGGAGATGAGAGTGGTTCAGAAATGGGCCGCGCCGGAAAAACTGGGGGAAGGCGCACGGCATGGGGTGGTCACGCCTGATGGTTCGTACATGGCCCAGAGCGCCCATGACGAT
>Ga0308169_10003272_pt1 | contig 15957 bp, 14 predicted proteins | sample PhyBR1_2_FD_202139 | JGI IMG/M metagenome (GOLD analysis project Ga0308169, IMG submission 202139) | Phyllosphere microbial communities from UC Gill Tract Community Farm, Albany, California, United States - DLSLSB.R1 | ecosystem: Host-associated > Plants > Phyllosphere > Unclassified | place... | reverse complement strand
CTTCTCGACACTGGGGGCGACCTGGTTTCGACGTGGGTTGCAAAGCAGCGCAGGGCATACCGAGGACTGGTTACCTCGTAAATACATCCAGAAATCAATAACTGCAAACGATAACTCGTACGCACAAGCAGCTTAATTGCTGCTAGCTCTACAACACCTCGCCTCTGGGGTGAGTCGCAAGACTAGTAGAGTCATTTACAGAGGCTAGGACTCAGCCGGGTTACTTGGTTGTTTCCGAAATTTAAGGTAACTCGCCTGTCCAAAGCGTGCACATCCGCGCTGTACGGGCTAAATTAAATGATAGTGCTAAGTATGTAGAACTGTCTGTAGAGTGCTTGCGGACGCGGGTTCGATTCCCGCCGCCTCCACCAGTATTCCTAAAAAACCGTCCTGTGGACGGTTTTTTTTCGCCTGCGCTCCAGGCGGCGGGAATCGAACCCGCGGGACGCGGGGGATTTCCGGGAATTCGGGGAGCACCGCTCCCCGCCGGAAATCCGCCTTGCGCTTGCAAGCGCAAGGCTCTCCGATTCGCCTGACCAGAGGGAAATCGCCAAGGCGATTTCTTGCTCTACAGCTGACAACAACGCAGATCAAATGCCCACGTCCGCAACCACCCGCCCGCTACACCCAACCACCTTCGGCATGATGAGCAAGATCAACTAATCGTCATTTCTTTCTCACGCGAGTTTGTTCACGATCGACAACAGAACCACTACCTGTCCCAAGATAAGAGGTCGGCCACGCGCCACCTCTGTTCAGCACATCCACCATCCAATGGAAAGGGACACAAATGCAATCGAATCCCGAGGATCATGCCAGGCCCGCGATCACACCTGAACACACTCCACAAGACCGTAGCCACTACATGGCAGCAGCATTCGGCGGTTTTCTTGTCGGATTTAGCGAGCTGATACGCGCCGGCAGTGAAACAACGAATGTAACAGTACTCCGCATTTCGGCGGTGCTACGAGAACAGTTCTCACCTTACCTGGGAGCGGGCTGGATCGCGCTATGCCTGATGGCGATCTTTTCGACAATTCTGTGCAGCATCTATCGTCCAGCCAACCGCAAAGAATCGTTCACCCTGGGACTATCCGTCTTCGCGATACTGGCAGCATTTACCCCTGAGCAGCAAGCCCGCTCGCCGTTGGAGGCAGCAACACATCAGCTCAGCTTTTTTTCATTCATCTCGCAAGCAAATGCAAGCCGCCTCAAGCGGGGAGAAATGGGAGATTACTACTTTGAGTTTACCAAGCAACAAAACACAATTCAGGACAACGATGGACTGATTTCGGTCTACGACATTTCAGGGCGACATTTGCTGATTACCCAGCCAATGAACACCGCCAAAATCAGCAAATTGCGCTTGCCGAGAGGGTATTACCTTTTGAAATTTGAATGCGGCGGCTGTGCAAGTGTTCGTACACAACTCATTGTTGAAAAGCCCGCAGAAGCATCAACCATCAAATTAAGCAATTCAAAAGTTCCCTTGAGTTTTCAAAGGCTATTCAATGCTGACATCGTCGAAGTCACTGATGTTCCAGACCATGAACTCGACAGAATCTTGAATTCGTATTCGTCTCAGCAGCAATAACTGCAATAACGACATAGTCAGGCTATCGCAACGACCAACCGACATCCATGCGCTAAGGCGCTGGACTGCAATAGCAGCAACCACACGGCTTGCACTGAGCCGATGAGTCCTGTTTCAGCAAAGTACAACATCCGCATCGCAAGCCATTTACTGCATCAAATGCGGTGAATGGCATCGCTATTCACCGCTAGCCCAAGATCAAACACCAGGCAGCATCCCGCACACACTAGCCCCGCGCCATGCTTTTTTAGCAAGCTCGGCTATGATGGCGCCTTGACAAGCTCGTCGGCAGAACCCCTGCAGCGCGCCCGCACCCGCGTCACCATCCAGAAACCACATGAAGTCTGCATCCAGCACCACCCTGATCACGCCGCCACAACGCTCCGCAGAATACGCCTCAATCAACCTGCTGAAAGCCATCTCCGCCCAGCTGATCGTCCTGCACCACCTGGCCTTCTACGGCCCCATGGCCGACTACACCCGCGAGGCACTCCCTGACCTGATCGACTGGCTGGCCCAGGATGCCCGCATCGCAGTCCAGGTCTTCCTCGTCATCGGCGGCTTCCTCGCTGCAAAGTCATTGTCGCCGCACGGCCTGACCGGCCCCGCCAACCCCGTACCAACGATCCTGCGCCGTTACACCAAGCTTGCCCCGCCATTCTTCGTGGCGATCCTGCTGGCCGTTGCCGCCTCATGGCTGGCAGGCCTCTGGATGACACACGATGCCATCTCCGCCCCACCCAGCGGCGGACAATTGCTCGCACACGCGTTCCTGCTGCACGACGTGCTTGCCTACGACGCGCTCTCGGCCGGCGCCTGGTACGTCGCCATCGATCTGCAGCTGTATGCCATGTTCAGCATCCTGCTGTGGGCTTGCAGCTGCGCATCGGCACGACCCATGCCCGCCGATCTGATCCCGGCCGTGACGGCCATTGCCACCGGCGCCTCGCTGCTGTACTTCAACCTGGACGCCGACTGGGACGTCTGGGCGCCCTACTTTCTCGGCAGTTATGGCCTGGGTGCGCTGGCCTGGTGGGCGAGCGATCCTGCCCGCCGGCCGCGCTCGGTCGCGATTCTGCTGCTGATGATGACCGTACCGGCGCTGCTCGCGCTGACGGTCGACTTTCGCAGCCGCATTGCCCTTGCGCTGCTCGTCGCGTGTGTGCTGGTCGCGTTCGGCCGCATGCAGGCCGCGTCGACCGCACCCGGGCAATGGCGCGTCGTCAGCAGCGCCGGGAACATCTCGTTCTCCATATTCCTGGTGCATTTCCCTGTGTGCCTCGTCATCAACGCGGCGTTCACCCGCTTCGCGCCGCAGGACGTGCTCGTGCAAACTGCTGGCGTGATCCTCGCCTGGATTGCCAGCATGATCGCCGGCGCACTGTTCCATCACGGCGTCGAATTGCCGCTCGGACGTGCGCTCACACTGGCGCCAAGGCGCCGCGCCGCCCTTGCCTGATGCCCGGATGTGCCGATGGCGTGCCCGCCACGCGCCTTGCCGATTAGCTACCGCTGAGTTACCATAGCGCCGCCCTTGGGGAGTAGCCTGCTTCCTCTTTCGGAAGTTTGTCGCATCAACATACTTGACGCTCAACGTCATGGTGCGCAAGCCTTCTGGTTGGCAAGACCATTGGCATGTTTGCGTGACGTTCGGGCCACGCGACATGCCTTTTGTCGTGCCCGATCGGAAAGCTGTCATGTCTCTCGTTGCCATCCTCATCCTCGCCTTCGCCATGTCTACCGACGCCTTTGCCGTCGCCATTGCCATGGGCGCGCGCCGCCATCATGTACGTTTCAAGGATGCGTTGAAGGTGGGCGTGCTGTTCGGTGTGATCGAGGGTGTGACGCCGCTGGTCGGCTGGGCGTTGGGCAGCATTGCCGCTTCCTACGTCGAGAGCTGGGATCACTGGGTGGCGTTCGTGCTGCTGTGTGGACTTGGCGTGCGCATGATCCACGAGGGCTTGTCCCCGCCGGAAGACGCCGAAGACTCGAACCGGCCGCTGTGGCTGCTGGCATTGACAGGTTTCGCCACCAGCATCGACGCCATGGTCGTGGGCGTTAGCCTGGCATTTACCGACGCCGGCATCCTGATGCCGGCGCTGGCCATTGGCCTGGCAACGCTGACAATGGTGACACTGGGCATGCTGGTAGGCCGCCGCATCGGTGCCCTGGCGGGCAAGCGCGCCGAAATCTTCGGCGGCCTGGTGTTGATTGCGGTCGGTTGCGTCACGCTGTGGGAACACTTGCAGTGACACGAACCGGCCGCTGACGACTAGTACATTACGAGGTTGGCCCTGGATCGGTACCAGCCTCTTGCAGCACCATCAATTGCTTCATGATGGCTTCATTGAACGCCGGAATATCGTCCGGCTTGCGGCTCGTGATCAGTTTGCCGTCGACGACCACTTCGTCATCGGTCCATTCGGCGCCGGCATTGACCAGGTCGATCTGCAGCGTTGGCCAGCTGGTCATGTGCTTTGACTCGGCAATGCCGGCGTCGATCAGCGGCCACGGGCCATGGCAGATCGCGGCAATCGGCTTGTCGCCGTCGCCAAAGGCCTTGATGAAGGCGATCGATTCAGGGCTCGAGCGCAGATTGTCGGGATTGGCCACGCCGCCCGGCAGCAGGAGCAGATCGTAGTCATCTGCGTTGGCGTCTTCCACGTTCAGTTCGACCGCATACTTGTCGCCTGGTTCGAGGTGATTGAAGCCCTGGATCTGTTCGCCCACTTTCTTTGGCGAGATCAGCACGACCGTCACGCCCTGCGCTTCGAGGAACTGGCGCGGCTTCGTGTATTCGACTTGCTCGACGCCGTCGGTCATCAGGACCGCGACGCGGCGGCCGTCGAGTGATTGGGTTGCTGCTGGTTCGAGATGATCTGCCGGCTGCATGTTTTCTGCTTGTTGCATGGTGCCTCCTGGTCGATGGTTTGTTAATTCGTTGACATCGATTGTAGGCTGCCCGTCACATGTGTGGCGCGCGTATGCCGTCAGGAATCGAACGTGTCACTCGAGCAGGTAGCACAGGTCGTCGCGATCATGTGGCGTGCCTCGTGTGCACAGGAAGCCATTCAGCCCCAGCCGCGCCGAACCGCCGAGCTTGACGCCATGGACCGCCTCGCGCCGCAGCACGACTTGCAGAGCGCAATACGGTACGTCGATGGCAAAGCGCCGGAGCAAGGCCACCAATGCGCGGCTGCCCTCCTGCCCCGGGAGGAACCGTTCAAACTCAGCGGCGCTCACCGGACCCAGACGGATGCGGATGCCGAGCTCGGGCCGCAGCAGCCGCGCCCCTGCCGTCGCGCCCGCTCCCAGCACGCAATTGCCTTGGGCCAGCAGCGTGCGCTGGTCCGGTGCGAGCACATCCCAACGGCCGGTAAATTGCTCGACATGCACTGCCACGCCAAAGCAGGCGCCGAGTACGCCAGCGATCAGGTCGGCGCTGACCACGCGGCTGCGCAGCGGTGCGGCAAACCGGGCCATGGCATCGGCACTCGCCACGTCCTGACACCCAGACGCCACGCCAGCCAGCGCCAGCAGCAGCGGCTGGAAACGGTCGACGCCCGCCGCCAACGGTTGCCGCACGCGGTACTTGCACCAGGCGCGGTAGAACAGCGCTACCTGGCGGCTGGAAAACAGATCGAGAAAGGCACGCGGCCCGTCGTCGCGGTTGCGCAGTTCCCAGGCGGCGAACCGTTCGGTGTAGTGCAGCGGCAAGGCGCCCATCGTGCCAAGTAACCCCATCATCGCGGGTGTGATCGTGATTGCCGGCACGTCGCCGGTGCCGGGCTCGATGGCCTCGATCTCGCTCGGTGGAAAGCCCAGCCCGACACTGTTGCGAAAGCGAATGACGCCGCCAAGCGCCTGCTCCGGACCGATCTCCTGCCGGCCGAGCCAGCGCAGCAGCAGGCGCACCGCCTGGAAAAATTCGTAGCGCTGCGGGTGCGCCAGCAGGTCGGCAATCACCCACTACACCAGCGTCAGGCTGCCACTGCGTGGCTCGCAGCGCAGCAGTTCCTTGCCGCTCTGGCCAGAGACCAACACCAGTCGCGTGCAACTGTTCAGGTGAACATACAGCCCCAGAAAGCGGCTGACCACCTGCGCGAAGACGAACACGCTGCTGCCAGCAAATGCTTCTTCGTCCAGCGTCAGCCGCACCTCGGTCCCGTGCACGAGCGTGGCGCCGTGCCGGTTGCGCAGCCAGGCCGTGGCCGGCAGCGTGGTCAGTGCGGTGAGGCCGGCGATCTGGCGCTGCGAACTGCCCGAGCGCGCCAGGTCGTACAGCGCCAGCGTGTCGCGGAAGGCGTCGAGCTGGGCCAGCGAGCGGTGATTCAGCGCCAGCTGGGCCACGAGGCGCCAGGCGGTGCCGTCGCGGTTGCCAAAGTGCAGCGGCGCGGATGGCTTGCGCAACAGGCGGATGGGCACGCCACCCGTCGCCGTTTCGCTGGCCAGGTCGCCGCCCGGCGCGCCAACGCCCACCGCGCAGGCCGACGGGCCGTTGCTGCAGGTCAGGTCGATCGACGCGATTGCTGGCTCGGGTCCGGCCAGTGCCGTGTCGTCGTCGCTGAAGGCGATCTGCATACGGTGCCTGCGGTCGCCCCCATCAATACGGCGGTCGTACCAGTAGCGCTGGCCTTCGCCGCCTTCGCCATGGCGCAGGCCATAACAAGGGCGATAGGTCACGCCGGCTGTCTTGCCGCCACGCGTTGTCAGTACCTGCACCGCGTCGATGCTATACACCTCGACGTCTTCTTCATGCCGGCCCGGCACCACGTCGTACAGGGACGAACGGTGCGTGATGCGCACCGGCGCCGCCGCTTGCTGGAATAAATTGACCACCGGTGCGCAGCCCGCGAGCAAGTGCTGGTGCGACAGTGCGCGCAGGACACGCGCCGGGCCGGCGTCTGCGTGCAGACCGGTCAGCAATACATGCAGCGTGAAGCGCCGCGCGCCGGCGGGAAACATCGGCGTCAGCGCCGCCAGGTCGACGTCGAGGAAGTGAAATTTGTCGGGGAAGGCAAAGTATTCGGTCAGCAAGCGGTAGGCGGGATGGGCGTGCGCCGGTTCGGGCACCAGGGCTTCGTCAGGCTCGAGGCCACCGAGCGACAAGACCGGGCGGTCCAGGCGGCGCCAGCGGTCCTGCCCTTCCGTCTCGACCCACGTTTCCAGCGTGTGCAGGCACAGGCTGTCAATGAGCGCGGCCGTCAGCAACGCGTCGCCGTCGACGTGCAGCCGCAGGCGCGCCAGGCCAAGTCCGGACAAGAGCCGGCATGGTATGGCGCTGTCGATACTGATGCTGATGCGCGCGCTGGCGCGGGCCGGCAGCCGGAGCGGCGGCGGCATCTGCGCCACCGGCGAGAACCAGGCGCGCGTGACCGTCACGGGCGCCAGCGCCAGGTCGGCCGTCGTGCGGAAGCGGCATGGCGCGCCGCCTGCGACCAGCGACGTCATCTCGGTGCCGCGCGGCACCACGTGCACGTGGCCAAGCGTGGCCGAGCTGGCCTGGCGGTCGCTGTCGTCGACGCGCACGATCGAGCAGCTCGGGATGCCGTGCAGGAAATGCGGATACAGGCTGCCGAGCAGCGCCTCGGTGAATTCCGGGTAATCGTCGTCGAGCTTTTTCGCGGTGCGCGCATTGAGCAGCGCGCACGCCTGGATCAGGCGCCGGATATGCGGATCCTCGCTGCCTTCCGGCCCCAGGCCCAGCTCGGCGGCCAGCTTCGGATACTGGTGGGCAAGCTCGCGGCCGACCGTGTTCAGGTAGACCAGCTCGCGCTCGTAGTAGGGCAACAGCGCTTTCATTGCATTCTCCCTCAGGCTGACACGCTACGGTCGGTCAGATCGCGCGCATGGCCGTTGTGAAAGCGCAATGGATGCGCGCGGATAAACGACACGTTGCAGCGCGTGGACAGTGCGGCTTCCACCGGCCTTGACAATAAGTCAGTAAAATCACGGGTTCCCTAAGCCGAGCCTGCATCATGACCACCTCCGCCACACCGATCCGTACCGAAATTCTCACCCTGTGGCGCCTGTCGTGGCCCGTGCTGGTCGGCCAGCTGGCCACGGTCGGGATGGGCGTGGTCGATGTCGCCATGACCGGGCACGTCAGCGCCGAAGAACTGGCGGCGGTGTCGCTTGGCACGGCCGTGTGGTCGATCGTGCTGGTGACCGTGATGGGCACGATGATGGCGATCAATACCGTCGTCGCGCACGAAATGGGCGCCGCGCGGCACGACCAGGTGCCCCACTCGGTGCGTCAGGCAATGTGGAAAGGCCTGTTGGTCGGCACCATTGCGATGCTGTTTGCCAACCTGTGCACGCTGCTGTTCGACCATGTCGGCCTCGATGCCCATGTGGCCGCGCGGGCGTCGCTGGTCGTGCACGTGATCAGCGTCGGCTTGCCGGCCTTTGGCGTCTACCGCGCGCTGTACGGGTACACGACGAGCATCAACCAGACCAAGCCGATCATGTGGATTGCCATTTTCGGTCTGCTGTACAACACTCTGGTGAGCTGGTTGCTCGTCTTTGGGGAGCTGGGCTTTCCGCGCCTGGGCGCGGTTGGCTGCGCGATTGCCACGGCCAGCGGCATGTGGCTGATGCTGGGCGTGATGCTGTGGTGGGTGCGGCGCTCGCCGGCCTACCGCATGACCTACCCGTTCGACCGCTTCGAAGGGCCGAACGCCGCAGCCATCGGCAGCATGCTGCGCCTGGGCCTGCCGATCGGTGTGACGTATTTTGCCGAGGTCAGCGCCTTTGGCCTGATCAGCCTGCTGGTGGCGCGCTATGGCGTCGTGCAAGTCTCGGCGCACCAGATCGCGCTCAATTTTGCGTCGCTCGTGTTCATGCTGCCACTCAGTTTCGCCATTGGCATGCTTACCCGCGTCGGCCAGGCGATGGGCGAAGGCGACCCGGTGCGGGCGCGCTTCGTCGGCTGGGTCGGCGTGGGCGTGTCGCTGACGTTTGGCGCTCTGGCAGCATTGTTCATCGCCATCTTCCGCTGGGAAATCGCAGCCGCCTACACGTCCGATCCGGCCGTGCAGCAGGTGACGGCACACCTGCTGCTGTTCGCGGCGCTGTTCCAGTTGTCGGACGCGACCCAGGTGGCCACCGCCTCGGCCATCCGTGGCTACCAGGTAACGCGCCCGCCGATGGTGATCCAGCTGGTCTCTTTCTGGGGCTTGTCGCTGCCACTCGGTTGCGTGCTGGGGCTGGCGCCGCAATGGTTCCCGTGGACGCCTGCAGCGCCGATGGAAGCCACCGGGTTCTGGATCGGCCTCGTGTTCGCGTTGACGGTCGCGGCGGTCCTGTTGACGTGGCAATTCGAGAAGCTGGCGCGCCAGCGTATTCGCGAGGGTGTGGCGAAAGCGTTGGCGTCCTAGTTTTTATGACATGTCATTACAGCGCTGGCAGGCTGACTCTGGTATCGTCTCGCGGTTGCTGTCAATTAAACATCCACCAGAGAAACTATGCGCCCTCTCCTCGTCCTTCTGGCTGCTCTCACGGCCGTTCCTGCCATGGCTGAACGTCTGACCCTCGACCGTATTTATGGCGATGCTTCGCTGGCCGGCGCCAGCGTGCGCAATCTTCGCGTGTCGCCGGACGGTGAACGCGTGACCTTCCTGCGCCCGCGCGCCGACGACCAGTACCGACTTGACCTGTGGGAATACAATACCAAGAGCAAGGCCACGCAGCGCCTGGTGGATTCGAAGCAACTGGTGCCGAACGAGGCCTTGTCACTCGAAGAAAAAGCACGCCGCGAGCGCGCTCGCACCGCCGGCCTGTCGGGCATCCTGAATTATTTCTGGTCGCCGGACGGCAAGCAGTTGCTGGTGCCGGTCGGTGGTGACCTGTACCTCGTCGATGCGGCCAAGCCAGAGAACGCACGCAAGGTCGCCTCGGGCAGCGTGACCGATCCGAAAATCTCGCCGCGCGGCCGCTATGTCTCGTTCGTGCGTGACCAGAACCTGGTCGTGATCGACCTGAAAAGCGGCGCCGAGCGCCAACTGACCACCGATGGCAAGGGCACCGTGCACAACGGCGCAGCAGAGTTCATCGCGCAGGAAGAAATGAGCCAGACCACCGGCTACTACTGGGCGCCGGACGATTCGGCCATTGCCTATCGCCGCTACGATGAAGCGCCGGTACCGGTCGTGCGCCGCTTCGAGATCTTCGCCGATCGCACTGAAGTGATCGACCAGCACTACCCGGCTGCGGGCGATCCGAACGTGCTGATCGACCTGATGCTGGTCGACCCGGCCACGGGCGTGCAGCGCAAGGTCGACCTGGGCGCGGACAAGGATATCTATCTGGTGCGCGCCGATTTCAGCGCCGATGCCAAGACGCTCGTGTACCAGCGCCAGACGCGTGACCAGAAGCGCCTCGATCTGGTGGCTGTCGACGTCGGCTCGCTGGCGCAGCGGCCATTGTTTTCGGAAAACTCCAAGACCTGGGTCAGCATCCACAACGATCTGCGCTTCCTGAAAAACCGCAAGGCCTTCATCTGGGCGTCGGAGCGCAGCGGCTACAACCACCTGTACCTGTACGACCTGGACGGCAAGCTGCTGCATCCGATCTCGCGCGGTACGTGGGGCGTGGACGATGTGCTGGCGGTCGATGAAGGCGCCGGCAAGGTATACGTGTCGTCGAACCGCGACGCCGTGATCGACAAGCAGACCTATGCGCTGGCCCTGGACGGCAGCAGCGCCGACAAGCCGGCCCGCATCACGCAGGGCGACGGCTGGCACGATGCCGCGTTTGCTGGCAATGGCAAATTGTTCGTCGACACCTATTCGAACCCGCGCACGCCGCCGCAAGTGTCGATCCGCCGCGCCGATGGCGCAATGGTCGAGTGGATCGAAAAGAACGAGCTCAATGCCAATCACCCGTACACGCGCCACATGGCCGACCACCTGGCCACCGAATACGGCACGATGAAGGCCAACGATGGCCAGACGCTGCACTATTCGATCATCAAGCCGGCCAATTTCGATGCGAGCAAGCGCTATCCGGTGTTCCTGTTCACCTATGGCGGCCCGCACTCGCAGCGCGTGACCCGCGCCTGGGGCAATTACTTTGACCAGTACATGGCGCAGCAGGGTTTCGTGGTATTCCGCCTCGATAACCGTGGTTCGGGCCGCCGCGAGCGCGCCTTCACCGACGTGCTGTACAACAATCTGGGCAAGCACGAAGTCGAAGATCAGGTGACCGGCATCGACTGGCTTGCCAAGCAGAGCTTTGTCGATCCAAAGCGCATCGGCGTGTTCGGCTGGAGCTACGGCGGTTTCATGACGCTGCGTTTGCTGTCGGCCGCATCGGACAAGATCGCGATGGGCGTGTCGGTGGCGCCGGTGACCGACTGGTCGCTGTACGACACCCACTACACCGAACAGTTCGTCGGCGCGACGCCGAAGGGCGATCCGGAAGCCTATAAACGCAGCGGCGTGTTTGCGCATCTGGATGGCATGAAGTCGCCATTGCTGCTGGTGCACGGCATGGCCGACGACAACGTGCTGTTCTCGAACACCACGCTTTTGATCGATGAGCTCGTCAAGCGCAACGTGCAATTCGACCTCATGACGTACCCGGGTGCCAAGCATGGCATCTCGGGACGTACCAGCCAGCGCCACGTGTATGGCTTGATTGAAGCGTACTTCAAACGCCATCTGGCTGAGACGCCGGCAAAATAAGGCGGTTGCACCAGACGTAAAAAAGCCGCATCGGAAACGATGCGGCTTTTTCTTCGTCCATTCACCTGCCGCTATCAGCGGCTGGTGAATGAGTCCCTATTATGGACGTGGACGGTTTGCGCGGTCAGCTGCGTCTTCTGCTGCTTCACGCACGTCGCCAGCTGCGTTCTGGACTTTGCCTTCAACCTGGTTTGCCAGGCCTTTGGCTTGCTGTTCCTTGCTGTCCACCAGTTTGCCGGCGCCTTCTTGGATTTTGCCGCCAACTTCTTTCAGTTTGCCTTCGACTTGGTCTTTGTTCATGGTGATCTCCTGTGATTTGGCATGGCCGGTTGGCGATGCGATGAGTACAGATTAACGCAATGCTTCCAGCTCTTCTGTTAGCGCACGCACTTAGTGCAACGATCGAACGATGCGCCATCTTGCCGTTAAGAATGCTATCGTTTTACCAACACCAGCTGTAACTACACCAGTTGTCGTAAAGCGGTTTTGACTACACCAATTCCAATAACATTCTAATGCGCGATCGAACACCATCATGAATCCCCACACACCGCCATCTTCCGACGCAACGGCCCCCGAGACTCCCCTCACCCAGCGCAAGCTCGCGCGCCGCGTCACACTCGTCAACGGTATCGGCGTCCTATTCATTCTGGGACTGGCAGCAGTCGTGCTCGCCGCCGACGCGCTGCTGCTGATCTTTGCCTGCATCCTGTTTTCGATCCTGCTCTACAAACTGAGCGCGCTGCTGCATCAACGCACGGGTATCAAACGCAATATCGCCCTGGTCATTGTCGTGCTGCTGCTCACTGCCATCTTTGGCCTGGGCGGCTGGGCAATGGCGCCGCAGATTTCCGAGCAATCGGGTCAGCTGGCCAAGGAGATCCCTGCGGCCGTAGAGCGCCTGCAAGCGGAAGTCGCGCAACATCCTCTGCTCAAGCGCCTCGTGGCGGAGCTGCCGCCACCCGAAGACATCGTCAAGCAGATGGGTTCGCTCGTACCGAATGCCGGCCTGTTCTTCAGCGGCATCATCGGCGCGCTGGGCAATATTGTCATCATCATTTTCGTGGGCATTTATTTTGCCGCGTCGCCGGGCGTCTACACTGGAGGGTTTATCCGTCTCGTGCCACAACAGAAGCGTGGCCGCGCACGTGAGGTCATGCAGGAGATGGGCGACAACCTGTCCAGCTGGCTGCTGGGCAAAGCCGTCTCGATGCTGATCGTGGGCGTCACCACGGCGGTTGGCCTCAGCATGCTTGGCGTACCTCTGGCGCTGATTCTGGGCGTGATCGCGGGCCTGCTCGACTTCATCCCCTACCTGGGGCCGATCATGGCGGGCATTCCAGCCGTCTTGCTGGCGCTGTCGATCAGCCCTGACCTGGCGCTGTATGCACTGCTGCTGTTTGCAGCGATCAATATGCTCGAAGGTTATGTGTTGCAGCCGATGATCGAGGCGAAAGCCATCGAACTGCCACCCGCCCTCGTAATTGTGATGCAACTGATCTTCGGCACGCTGTTCGGCTTCGCCGGCGTCGCGCTGGCCACGCCACTGGCGGCCGTGCTGTCCGTGCTGGTCAAGATGCTGTATATCGAAGACATACTGGGTGACAGACCCGCAGATAGACCCGGGGACAGTCCCGCGAAAGCGTCCTGATAAAAGCAAAGCCGCGCACTGCGCGGCTTTGTTGGTGATGCTGCCGTACGAATCAGCAGCGATACATCAGCGCAAGTGCATCAGCGATTGCCTTTTGCGATTTCCTTGACGTCGCCAACTTTTTTCTGAGCTTTACCTTCCGCCTGGTTCGACAGGCCTTCGCTCTGTTGCTGGCGGCTGCCGACGGCTTCGCCGACCTTCTGCTGCACCTTGCCGGCGACTTCCTTGGTCTTGCCCTTGACTTGATCCTTGTTCATTGCAATCTCCTTGCCTGTGACGTGGATGAGACTTCACACTAGGAGTAACTTTCGGTTAGCTCTGTGCGGCGCTTAACACATGGGTTTGCGCCAGACACTTGCCAGCCACGGTTGTTGTTCGCGCGGCAAACCGGGTGGCCGGTAATAGTGATGCAATGCCACAAAGCCGGCCGCGAGCAGGAAGCGCTCCCAGCTGTCGTAGTCATGGTAGGTGCCGTAGCGCTCGCCGTTCCAGCCTTCCTGGTTCTCGCCCCGCGGGTTCGACGTAAACAGCACCCCGCCGGGTTTGAGCGTGCCGAACAGTTGATCGAGCGTGCGCGGCAACGCCGCGCTGGGGACGTGGAACAGCACCGCATTGGCGAAAATGCCATCAAACAGCGCCGGCGGCAAATCCAGGTGCAAAAAATCCTGCTGCCATACTTCGCAACCACTGTATTCCCGGGCCATGGCGACAAACCGTTCGCTGCCGTCCACGCCGATGGCGCGATGGCCGAGGCCGCTGAAGGTCTTGAGATCGCGCCCGGGCCCGCAACCCAGGTCGAGAATCGTATGCGGCGCTGGCGTTGTGATCGCACCCAGCAAAGCGGCAATGTTTTGACTTACGTCATGGTCAATCGTACCGGCAAAGAAATCCTCGGCATGCTCGTTGTAGTGTTGGAGAGTACTGCGGGAGATGTCGTCATGGTTCATGCGCACAGTATGCCAGCGGGCGCGCAGCTTGCGCCATGTGCAGCCATGCAAAAAACATTAAAAATATTTCCTGGGTTACCCTAAAGTTTCCACATGCCCATCCGTAAATGATTCAGACAACCGGGAATCCGGCCTGAGAAACCATGCTTTGGTAACCTTATGAACGCAGATGATGTCCTTGCGATGTACGAAAACCTGGCTGGCCTGACGGGCCAGATGACGCATGCCGCCAAGGCCGGCGACTGGCACGAGTTTGCGCAATTGAATATGGAAGCCCGAGCTCAGGCAGCCCCGGCAGTCGCTGGCATGCCGGAACTGACAGGCGCCAAGCGCCTCAGCAAGGTCGACCTGTTGAAACAATTGATGGCCAATGACCGCGCCATCCGCGACGTGACCGATCCATGGGACGATCAAGTCGGTCGCGCCCTGCACGCACACTGATCCGCCATCGGATCATCGATCAAGGCACCTTCGGGTGCTTTTTTTATGGGCTGGCAAAAGAAAGGTGCTTAACGGGCACCGGCAACAAAAAAGCGCCCGTTGGGCGCTTTGGTGGCCACCGGGCTGAAAGCCGGGTGGCGAATTCGGTGAGAGGACGAACCCCAGCTATCTGCTGGCGTCGCCTCGTGCCGGTTGCTGCCGGCGTCCGTTGCCACTGTAGGCAAGCGAACTGCTTCCAGACACAGGCGTTTCCTCAACGGTCGTCTGCTGATCGCGCCACCTATCGTTGGTGACTGCGCCAGACCCTGTGCTGTCTGTGACCTTGTCGATCACGAAGCAATTATAGCGCAAAATCAAAGTTGTGTAGACATTTCATTGTGCGGCTCGTCCAGCTGTGGTTCGACCGGCACCGGCGCCTTCGTTTTGCGCGCGAAACGCTGCCGCAGACGGGCCATCAGTGAGGTACGCGGCATGGGCTGGATCATTGGCGCTGCCCGCTTGCGACGGCGCAGGAGGAACAGCGTGCCACCCGCGGCCCCGAGGACGGCGACCACTGCGCCGGCGATCCAGCCCCACGGCGTGGACGCTTCCGGTTCCGGCGCAGGCCGCTTGCGGGATGGCCGTGGCGCGGCCCGCGGCGCGACCTTGTCCTGCACGACGGCGGACGGGCTGGCGCCCAGCGCCACCTGCAATACCCGCACCTTGTCTTCCAGCGTGCCGATCTGCTCGCGCAACTGGGCATTCTTGACATCGAGCGCGGCGCACACGGTTGCATTGTCGACGGAGGACGCCGGTGCGCAGGTCGCAGCAGATGCAGATGCAGGCAAGGCAACAGGCAGCGGCTTGGGCACTGGCGTCGACGTTGGTGTGACTGCAGCAGGCTCAGGCGCCGGCGCCACTTTCTCGGCGACGACCGGCGTCGCCGGTGTGACCGGATGTGGCGGCTTCGGCGCCTTCGGTGGTTTCGGTGGCCTTGGCTTGACCGTTATCGGCTTGGGCGCCGCAGCGGGTGCAGAAACGGGCGCAGCAGAAAGATCCGCCACGACCGGTGCCGGCGCCTTCGCGGGCACGGGCACCGGTGCCGGAACCGGTAATGGAACCGCTGGCGCCGGCGGATTCGGATTCGGTGCAATGAAGAGCGTCACGAGACGCACATCGCGCGTCCCGCCGTCAGCCAGGTCAAGATACAAATGCAGGCGGCTTGATTCAACCGGCGCCGACGACGTCACGCGCAGGAACTGACGGCCATCGCGCTGGCTCACACGCATGGCCAGCGTCGACAGCACGGCCGGCATGCCGATGTTCGCGCCCCGGTACACGTCCGGGTGCGCCAGGCGTGCCTGGACCGGGGTCGCGGGCGAGGCCAGCGCAGTCAGCTCGAGTTCCAGCGCCAGCGGCTGGCCGATATACGAACTGATGCGCGGCTCGCCGAGCTCGGCTGCGCCGACACCGCAGGAGAGCAAAGCACACATGATGAATACAGGGAGGCGGCTGGCCATAGCAACTAACAAAAGTGAAGCCCAAGCGTCATTAACGGACATTGGGATAAACTCTTTAATCCCAGCCTCTTGCATATCAGGACATGTCCATGGAAAACAGGATTGAGAAAGACAGCTTTGGTCCCATCGAAGTGCCACA
>Ga0308169_10003271_pt1 | contig 15958 bp, 18 predicted proteins | sample PhyBR1_2_FD_202139 | JGI IMG/M metagenome (GOLD analysis project Ga0308169, IMG submission 202139) | Phyllosphere microbial communities from UC Gill Tract Community Farm, Albany, California, United States - DLSLSB.R1 | ecosystem: Host-associated > Plants > Phyllosphere > Unclassified | place... | reverse complement strand
CGCGGCTACCTCCAGACCGCGGGCCTGCCGGGAATACGTTTTCGAATTTACGACGGAGTATTGATGGACGATTCTCACCTGCGGGAAACCCGCATCGACGGCCAGGTCGCCTACGACGGCCACTTCCTCAAAGTCTCGAACGACCGCGTGCGGCTGCCGAACGGCGCCGAGACCGGCCGCGAATACATCCGCCATCCCGGCGCGGTGGTGATCCTGTGCCTGTTCGACGACGGCCGCGTGCTGCTCGAACGCCAGTACCGCTACCCGAACGACCGCGTGTTCATCGAGCTCCCGGCCGGCAAGATCGACGCCGGCGAGGATTCGCTGGTGGCCGCCAAGCGCGAGCTCGAGGAGGAAACCGGCTACACGGCCACCGACTGGCACTTCGTCTGCACCATCCACAACGCCGTCGCCTATTCGGACGAGCACCTCGACCTGTTCCTGGCGCGCGGCCTGCAGGCCGGCGAGGCCAAGCTCGACGAAGGGGAATTCCTCGAGGTCTTCCACACCACCATCCCCGAGATGCTGGAGATGGTGCGGCGCGGCGAGATCACCGACGTGAAGACCGTCATCGGCACCTTCTGGCTCGAGAAGATCGCGGCCGGCACCTGGAAGCCCGAGTAAGTGGGACTGGCCGGGCGGCTTGGGCCGGCCTTGCTGGCCGCACTGGCCGTGGGCGGCGCGGCGCAGGCGCGCACCCCGTTCCAGGCCCGTTGCGAAGTCCTGGCCGCCGGCAGCAGCGCCAGCATCGGCGCGCGCGACAACGGCTACCGCATCGACAACAGCATCCCGTACCGCACGCTCACGCAGATGAAGCGTCCCGCCGTCGCCAATGGCTACGTGCTGGGCCTGACGCGCACCGAGTCGCGCGTTTCGATCCGGATCGACGGCAAGATGCTGACCGAGCCGGGCAGCGGCCTCGAATGCGTGGCGCCGCGCATCGACGTCGTCCTGTATTACCAGCCGATCGTGGTCTACGTCGGGCGCGAATTCAAACCCGGCACCTGCGCGCACCGCGAGATACTTGCGCACGAAATGCGCCACCTCAAGTCCTACCTGGATTACCTGCCGAAAGTGGAAGAGCGCGTCCGCGGCCAGCTCGCGCGCCGCTTCGCCGGCAAGCCGCTGTACGCGGCCAATGGAAGGGCGCGCGACCTGCTGCAAACCGAGATCGACCACAGCTGGATGCCCTACATCAAGGCCGAGATGACCGCCGTCGAACGCCTGCAGGCCGCGATCGACAGCCCGCGTGAATATGCGCGTCTCAGCAAAGTTTGCCAAGGTGAGGTACAGTCTCTTATTGGATCGACAAGACGTTCGGCTTCCTGACCCGGCGTCCAGATCAGTCACGACATCTAGCTCCTACATGACTCAAGCACCGCGTTACTTTGCCTTAATACCCGCCGCCGGCGTCGGCGCCCGCATGGGCGTGGGCAGCCCCAAGCAATACCTGAAAATCGGCGGCAAGCCCATGCTGCGGCATACGCTCGATGCTTTCCTGACGAGCGACCTGGTCGCCCACACCTTCGTGGTGGTGAGCCCGGACGACCCCTACATCGACAGCGTCGTTCCCAGCCACGGCGTGACCATCCTGCGCTGCGGCGGCGCCAGCCGCATGGAATCGGTGCGCAACGGCCTGGCCGTGCTGGCCAGCACCCTGGCCCCCAGCGACTGGGTGCTGGTGCACGACGCCGCGCGCCCCGGCCTGACCGCCGAACTGATCGCGAAACTGATCGCCGGCACTGGCGATCACCCGGCCGGCGGCCTGCTTGCATTACCGGTGGTCGACACCGTCAAGCGCTGCATCGAGGGCGAAGCGTGCGGTACCGTGCCGCGCAACAACCTGTGGCTTGCCCAAACGCCACAGATGTTCCGCTATAAATTGTTGCGCGAAGCGCTGTCGGCGGATGCCGATCCGAATACGATCACCGATGATGCCAGCGCGGTTGAAGCGCTGGGATTGACCCCTAAACTGGTGGAAGGCCACCCCCGCAACCTGAAAGTGACCTTGCCGGACGACATCCGCATCGCCGAGATGTACCTGGCAGTGTCCCAACCTGAATTCGTGTAAATGACCATGGCTCTCGCATCGTACAACCCGACTCCGCCGTTCCGCATCGGAACCGGCTATGACTGCCACGCGCTGGTCGAGGGGCGCAAGCTCATCGTCGGCGGCGTGACCATCCCGCACCGCCTGGGCTTGCTGGGCCATTCCGATGCCGATGTGCTGCTGCACGCGATCATCGATGCGCTGCTGGGCGCCGCCGCCCTGGGCGACATCGGCAAGCACTTCCCGGACACCGACCCGATGTTCGCCGGCGCCGACTCGCGCACCCTGCTGCGCGAAGTGGCCTCGCGCGTGCTGGCCACCGGCTACACCATCGGCAACATCGACGCCACCGTCATCGCCCAGCAGCCGAAGATGGCGCCGCACATCCCGCACATGGTGTCGCGCATCGCCGAAGACCTGGGCGTATCGCCGCAGCAGGTCAACATCAAGGCCAAGACCAACGAAAAGCTCGGCTTCCTGGGCCGGGAAGAGGGCATGGCGGCGCAGGCGACGGCCTTGCTGGTGAAGGCCCAGGGTTGATGCCTTGGCGTTCGCGCCCATAGCCGGATCAAAAACCGTCGCCCCTGCCTGCGCAGGGGCGACGTGCTATTGCGGCAGGCCGAAAAAATGACTCGGCTGTGCACGTTTTCCGGCACCGTGCGAAACTGGCAAGAATAACAAAACCAGAGGCCAACCATGCCGACTTCGCAAGAGATGAGCCCGCGTGCCGCGTGGGGCCTGATCCTGTCCGCCGCCGCCATCCTGATGGTCACCATGGCCGCGCGCCTGACCACCGGCCTGTTCCTGTCCCCGATCAATACCTCGACCGGCCTCGGCATCGCCTCGATCAGCCTGGCGCTGGCCGTCGGCCAGTTCATGTGGGGCGCCTCGCAACCGATCTTCGGCGCCGTGGCCGACAAGTACGGCCCCGCGCGGGTGATCGTGCTCGGCGGCGTGATGCTGGCGGCCGGCCTGGCGGCCACGCCCTTCGTCTCCTCGCAATGGGGCCTGATGCTGACGCTGGGCATCCTGTCGGCCGCCGGGGCGGGGGCGGGCAGCTTCTCGATCCTGATCGGCGCCACCGCCCAGCGGCTGCCGCCCGCGCGGCGGCCCTTCGCGGCCGGCTTCATCAATGCCGGCGGTTCGTTCGGCCAGTTCGTGTTCGCGCCGCTGGTGCAGTTCACGATCGCCGCCAGCGGCTGGATCGTGGCGATGGTGGCGCTGGCCGCCACCACGCTGCTGACCCTGCCGCTGGCCTGGCCCTTGCGCGGCAAGCCGCCGGCGCAGGCCGCCGGCACCTCGGGCACGCGCGACGAACCGGCGCTGGGCCGCCAGGTCAAGGCGGCGCTGCGCGACAGGAGCTACCTGTGCCTGCACGCCGGCTTCTTCACCTGCGGCTTCCACATCGCCTTCCTGGTCACCCACCTGCCGGGCGAAGTGGCGCTGTGCGGGCTGCCTGCCGGCGTCTCGGCCACCGCGCTCGGCCTGATCGGCCTGTTCAACATCGCCGGTTCGCTCACCGCCGGCGCGCTCGGCCAGCGCTACCGCATGAAGTGGCTGCTGGCGCTGATGTACGCCAGCCGCGCGCTCATCATCTGCGCCTACCTGGTGGCGCCCCGGACCGCCTGGACTTTCTATGTTTTCGCCGCCGCGCTCGGTGCCACCTGGCTGGCGACGGTGCCGCCGACCGCCGGGCTGGTGGGCAAGCTGTTCGGCACGCGCTACCTGTCGACGCTGTTCGGCCTGACGCTGCTGTCGCACCAGGTCGGCGGCTTCTTCGGCGCCTGGCTGGGTGGACTGGCGTTCGTCCGCTTCGGCGATTTTTCCTGGATGTGGTACGCCGACATCCTGCTGGCGCTGGCCGCGGCGCTGGTCAACCTGCCGATCCGCGAGGCGCCCGTGCACGCGCCGGCCGCGGCGGAGGCCTGAATGGCGCGCGACCCCTGGGCCTACCGCGACGTCGCGGTCGAATCGGTGCTCGACCCGCGTAGCGGCCGCCTGCGCATCAAGCCGGTGGCGGGGCAGGCCTACGCGACCAGCATGCGCGTGCAATGCGCGCGGCGCCTGCTCGACGCCGACGTGTACCCGGCCGGCACCCGCTTCCTGATCCGCGCCAAGCTGACCGACCGCGGCGGCGCGCCTTTCCTGTATGCCTGGCATGGCGACGAAGTGAAGGTGCTGAACAAGCGCGAGGCGGCTTCCTTCCTCGACGAGTACCGGCGCCGGCGGATTTAGGAAGCGGCGCGCGATGAAGCCGGTGCCGTGAACACGGCGCCGGCGCCTTCCAGGATGCGGCGCACGGCGGGATGGTCGACGCGCCGCGCCACCGTCACCGCATGGAACTGTTCGACGATGCCGTCGATGGTGCCGACCTGGCGCAGGCCGTATTCCGCGCAGATGGCCTGCGCCAGCACGCTCGGCGCCGCGATGAAGCCGGTGCCGGCGCGCGCGAAGGCGTTGAGCAGGGCGCCGTCGTCGAATTCGCCGGCGACGATCGGGCGCAGGCCGTGCAGTTCGAACCAGGCCTGCAGCTGGCTGTACACGGCGGCGTCCTGCCCGGGCAGCAGGAAGGGTGCGCCGGCCAGGCGTTGCGGGAAGACGCCCTCCCAGGCCGCGCACAGGTCCGGATGGCCGAGCACGGCCAGCGTGCTGGAGCCGAGCAGGTGGGTGTGGCCGCGGATGGCGCTGCCGGAAGGCAGGCCGCGGTCGGCGATCACCAGGTCGAGCCGGTGCGCGCCCAGTTCCAGCATCAGCGCGTCGAGCCCGCCCTCGCGGCACACCAGGCGCATCGCCAGCCCGGCATCGCGCGCCGGCTGCAGCAGGCGGAAGGCCATGGTCTTGGGGATCATGTCGCAGACGCCGACGCGCAGCGTTTCCGGCGCCCGGAACAGGCCGCGCCGCACGGTCTGCTCGAGTTCGTTGCCGAGGTCGAAGATGCGCTCGGCGTACAGCAGCACCGTCTTGCCGGCCTCGGTCAGCTCCAGCACCCGGCCTTTTTTGCGGAACAGATCCTCGCCAAACTGTTCTTCCAGCAGCTGCAGCTGGGTGCTGATCGCCTGCGCCGACACGTGCAGGCGCGCCGCCGCCGCCGCCACCGTACCGGCCGTCGCTACCACGTAGAAATATTGCAGGTGCTTGTAGTTGATCAAGAAAACACTCCAAAAATATTGAGGATCACGAAAGATTATTTGATTTTACTTTCATGTCGCCGGGCCGTAAGCTGAAGCCTCAACGTTTTAGGAGAACACCATGCGCAACTATGCAACCGACAGTCCCAAGGCCGTGTGCCGCCTGCTGGCCCTGGCCATGATCGTGGACGGCCACCTGGCGCCATCGGAACTGAAGGCGATGCGGCTGTCGGGCGTGCTGGAGCGGATCGGCGCCGACGACGCCGTGTTCGACGAGGTGGTGCAGGAAGTCTGCGAGGACCTGCTGGCTACCGCCGAGCGCCGCTGCGCCAGCGAAGTCGAGATCGACAGCCGCCTGCTCGACACCCTGCTGCACGAAGTCGAGGATCCGGGGCTGCGCATCGCGGTGATGAAGGCCATGCTCGACATCGTCCACGCCGACGCGGTGCTGGACGGGCGTGAGACCCTGCTGATCCAGCGCGGCTTCAAGACCTGGGGCGTGCCGCAGCCGCCGTCGGCGCTGGCGGCCTGACCCGGGGACGAGCGGCGCAGGTCCACCAGCGCGATCGCCGGCGTGTCGCCATGCGAATGGCCGCGTCGTGCGAAAATCGCTACACTGCCATCTCCGCACTATCGTCCGCACAAGCGGCAGACCACGAAAGGACCGACATGGCAACCCGCAAGATCGCAGTACTCGTAGGCAGCCTGCGCCAGGCATCGTTCACCCGCAAGCTGGCCAGGAACCTGATGCTGGTGGCGCCGCCCACGCTCGAACTGGAAATCGTCGACATTTCCCAGCTGCCGATGTACAACGAGGACGACGAGACCGACAGCCCGCCGCCGACCTGGACCGAGTTCCGCGACCGCATCGGCGAGGCCGACGGCATCCTGTTCTGCACGCCCGAGTACAACCGCTCGATGCCGGCGGTGCTGAAGAACGCCATCGACGTCGGTTCGCGCCCTTATGGCAAGGCGGTCTGGAACGGCAAGCCCTGCGCCGTGGTCAGCCAGTCGCCGGGCGCGCTCGGCGGTTTCGGCGCCAACCACGCGGTGCGCCAGACCCTGGTCTTCCTCAACATGCCCTGCATGCAGATGCCCGAGGCCTATATCGGCGGCATCGCCGGCAAGTTCGACGGCGACCAGCTCACCGACGACGGCCTGCGCGGCTTCCTGCAGCAGTTCATGGAATGCTTCGCGACCTGGGTGGAGCGTCACGCCGACTGAACATGAAGGCACCGAAATCCGCACGCAGGCCGGCACCGGAGCGCCCGCAGCCCGATCCCGCGCGCTCCGATCCGGGCTACGTGTCGCAGGCGCCCACCACCTATGGGCGGCCGCCGCCCGGCCTGCGCCGGCGCATGTACGACGTCATCTTCGAGGCCGACACCCCGGCCGGGCGCCGCTTCGACATCGCGCTGGTGTGCGCGATCCTGCTCAGCATCCTGGTGGTGGTGCTGGACAGCGTGCCGGACCTGCATTTCGGCTATGGCTACGTGCTGAACAGGGTCGAGTGGGGCTTCACGCTACTGTTCACCGCCGAGTACGTGGCGCGCCTGGCATGCGTACGCCGTCCCTGGCGCTACGCCACCGGCTTCTATGGGGTGATCGACCTGCTGGCGGTCCTGCCGACCTATTTTTCGCTGCTGGTGCCGGGCAGCGAACTGCTGCTCGACATCCGCATCCTGCGCCTGCTGCGGGTCTTCCGCATCTTCAAGCTGACCCTGTACCTCGAAGAGTACACGCGCCTGGGCGAGGCGCTGGCCGGCAGCCGGCGCAAGATCGCGATCTTCCTGTCGGTGGTGCTGATGGCGATCCTGATCCTGGGCACCCTGATGTACGTGGTCGAAGGGCCGAAGAACGGCTTCACCAGCATTCCGGTGGCGATGTACTGGGCCACGGTGACCATGACCACGGTCGGCTACGGCGACATCACACCGCACACCCACCTGGGCAAGGCGATCGCCTCGTTCATGATGCTGCTCGGCTGGGGCATCCTGGCGGTGCCGACCGGGATCGTGACGGCCGAGATGTCGGCGCGGCGCGACGACCGCCGCCACGGCCCGGCGCGCGCACTGGCGGCCGCGGCCGTGCCGGTGGCGGCACCGATGGCGCGCAGTTGCGAGGCCTGCGGCAGCGGCGGGCACGAGACCAGCGCCAGGTTCTGCAAGGATTGCGGAACGTCTTTGGGCTGAGAAGGTTTTCTCAAATTCATCATTATTCACGCATATTCATCTTCCAAGTCATGCATGAATAGCCAAGACAGGGAGGTGCTGGACAAGACGCTGAACCACATTCCCGCCGTCACCCGCTTCGGTGCCGATGCGGCGGCAGCCCAGGTCAAGGACAGCAAGCGCTGGCTGTACGGCGCGGCGGCGGCCTGGGTCCTCGGCTTCGCCATGATACAAGTATGAATCGCCGGGTGTGATTCTCCCGGGCGAGGCCGACAACATCTTCACGACCTACCGCGAGATCCTGGCACTCGGGATGTCGGCCAAGGTCATGACGCACGAGGAAGCAGCGCAGGCGCAGGCGGGCTTCCTCGCCGGCCGGGTCAGGCCGCTCACCGTGGAAACGCCGGTCGAGCGCGGGACGGCGTACGTCGAGCCGGCGCAGGGCGGCCGGCGCCGCTTCGAGTTGCTGCACACCGAACACGTCCAGGCGTTCGGGAACCGCATCCTGCAATACCTGGGGGCAATCGTTGTGTTTGCCGGCTTCGTCGGCCTGTTCATCGAACGGCGGCTGCGCCGCCTGAAGCGATAAAGCCGTTGCCATATCGTCGATGCGTGCCTTCCTCGCCGACGCCGAACGCCGCCAGCATCTCGATCGGCGGCGTGTCCACAGGCAGTCAACCGGTCTGCGCCTGCTCGTTCATCCAGTCGTTCAGCTCGGTTTTTCCTCGCTCGTCCAGGTGCGGCAGCATCGACATGTACCACAGCCGCCCCTGTCCGGCGTCGAGATTGGCGCGAACGATGGGGGCGCTTTTGTCGAGAAAGACATCGAAGCGGGGAACCTGGTTCATGTACAAGACAGTCGGATCGGTCATCCCGAGCGCGAGATAGAACTTCTTGATTTCATCCAGATACTTCATCGCCGCCTGCATATGTCCTGCTTGCGTCAAGGCGGCCATAAAACTTGTTTCGATGGTGATACCCGCTAACGCCTGTGACTTTGCATTGCGTGCCCTTGCACGTTCCACCCAAAGCGTGCCGCGCTCGAGTTCGCCGGCCATGACCGCGCTCGTGGCGAGTTGCAAGGCATTGTGTGCAGTCGGCTCATTCTCGAATAATGCTTCCCAAAAACCGCAGGCCGCTTCCCAACGGCCGAGACGCGAACTGGCCAGGGCACACAGACGATTCGCATCGGTTCTCAAACCGATCAGAGCCGACTTGGCGTAGGGCGCGGCAATAGCGAGCGCCGCCTCGAAACGCTCGCCGTTGAGGTGTTCGACCGCGGGTTCGAGTTCCTCCGGCACCGGGGCGTCCGTGGCTATCGTATCCGCGTCGCACGGTTCGCGCACTGCATCGAGCAGTTCGTTTATCAACGCATCCGGATCGATGCCGGGCAAGCGCAAGTGCATCAGCACAGGCGTGGACGATTCCTTGCTTTTTCCGTTTTCGACGGTGACGAGTAGATTGCTGATCGACAGATACGAATCCGCGCCGCGGCAGCGGTGAATCGTCACGCTCGCGTGGCTGTGCGATACGTTTTCGGACCAGGGATGCAGGACCGACAGTAGTTCGCTTGGCTGCTGTTCGAGAAAAGGTGCAACCAGATGCGGATCATCGATGAACGCGAACTTCCTCGGTACATCGACTTTTTCGGCCAGGCATTGGAAGCTTCACAAAATGGATGGGCGGCCTGCATACGGCCGAAGATCCGGATGAAGGCCATCAACATGCCGAATTCGGCGAGCCAGAACAGAAGCAGCATGCCTCCGGCAATACGGTCTTCGCCCAGCCCCCATGTGCCTGCCTCGGCAATATTCATGGCTGTGGCGAACAGGGTGCCGGGATGCAGGGCCATGCCGACGAACGTGCCGGCCAGCGACACATCGCCCGACTGTTGTCCGGCCATATGAGCGATCAGGGCAAGCCATGCAGCCCACTGAAAATACCACCCGGCCAATCCGATGGCCAGACTCGCCCTGGCCAGCCATGCCGGATTGCGTACTTTGCCGCGTACCCCTGCTTGCTGGACCATATACCCGAGCCACAGGGAGAAAAACAGTGTGAAGATCGGGCGGGCGAGCGTGGGGGCCTGCAGCGTCGACCATGCATAGATGCAGGCAACCGGCAATGTTGCGCACGCATATGACAAGATGATGGGAAGTGCTGAAGCGGGAACCCTGCCCGATGGTTGATAGTAGAGTGAAGTCATGGGATCGCAATCGATATGTTGGAATGGTATACCCGGCGTGCTCTCGCATTCTAGGGTTCACCATTCCCTGTAAAGTTGTCTAATCCCAACTTTACGCATTCGATTACCGAACGGTTTTCTCAGAACCTGAACCCCGCCCGCAAGTAGTAATACCCGCCGTTGATCCCGAACGGCGAAAAGCTCGGGTACACGGTCACCGCCGCGTTGTCGAGGTTGGCGCGCTGCTCGGCCAGCAGGCTGGCGTTGACGTGGTTCGGGTACTGGTTGAACAGGTTGTTGGCGCCCACCGACAGCGTCCAGGCCTTGTTCAGCTGGTAGCTGACTTCGAGGTCGGTGATCGCCGCCGGCTTGACCTCGGTCTCGTAATAGACCGCGCCGTCCGACGACTGCAGCTCCGACGCCTTGCCGTAGAAGGCTTCGCGCAGGTTCACGGTCCAGGCGCCGCTGCGCCACAGCGCGCCGAGGTTCACGCGCACCCGCGGCGAGGCGGTTTCGAGGTCGGAGATGGCGGTACGGTCGAGCAGGGTCTGCGGCTGCAGCTGGGCCGGGGCCTGGTTGATCTTGATGACCTGCACCTTGTTGTAGTTGGCCGCCAGCGACCAGTCGACGCGGCCGGCGGCGCCGTAGTTGCTGTTCAGCGTGGCGACGAATTCCAGGCCGCGCGAGCGGGTGTTGATGGCGTTCGAGAAGATGTTGATGCCGGTCTGCACCACGGTCGGATCGAGCACGTTGCCGTTGGCCAGGATGGCGGCGGTGACCGCCGGCGCATTGACCGCGCCGCCCGAGCCGTACAGCGCGCCCGAGCCGACGATGCGGTCGCGGATCGTGATCTGGTAGGCATCCAGCGTGAGCGCCAGGTTGGCCTGCGGGTTGATCACCAGGCCGGCGCTGAGGTTGGACGAGGCTTCCGGACGCAGGCCGTTCACGCCCACCAGGCGCGCGCCGGGCGAGTTCGGCGCCAGCTGCACGAAGGCGCTGCGCGGCGAGACGTTGGTGGCGGAATAATAGGACTCGGCCAGGGTCGGTGCACGGAAGCCGTTCGACCAGGTGGCGCGCACGCCGAACGCCGGGGAGATGTCGTAGCGGCTGGTGAGCTTGCCGACGCGGGCGCTGCCGAAGTCGCTGAAGCGCTCGTAGCGGCCGGCCAGGTCGACCGTCCAGCCCTTGACCGGCTGCCCGGCCAGGTTCACGTACACGGCCTTGTTGTTGCGGCTGTGCGCGCCGGCGTCGGTCAGCGAAAAGCCGGGGAAGGATTGCGCGCCTTCCTTGTAGCGCGAGGCGGCGTCGCCGGCGCCGATGGCGTAGGTGTCGCGCCGGTGTTCCAGGCCGACGGCGAAGGTGAGCGGCGTGGCCCAGCCGACGCCGAACTCGTGGCTCAGGTCGAGGTTGTTGGTCCACTGGCTGGCGACGAAGCGGCCGGCGTGGAAGTCGAGCGGGGTCGAACCGGTGTCGGCGTACAGCGAGATGTTGGCCGAGTGGGCCACGCCCAGCCTGGCCGTGTCCTTGCCGTAGGTGCTGGACAGGTCCCAGCGCCAGGCGCCCGGCAGCGTGCCCTTGAGGCCGCCGGTGAAGGCGAAGTCTTCTTCCCTGAAGGTTTCCTGCGGCGAGAAGCCGGTCGGGTAGATCGCGGGCAGGCGGTCGGGCATGCGGTAGTTCTCGAACGCGGCCGCCTTTTTCCTGCCGTAGGTGGCGAAGGCGTACAGGTTCAGGTCGGGCGTGAGGTCGGCGCCGAAGTTGGCGGCGGCGATGTGCTGGCGGTACTGGGCGTCGCCCGAGATGTGATTCAGGTAGGGATAGCCGGGACGATCGCGCAGTTGGGGGTAGCGCGCCAGGTTGGCGGCGTCGATCACGCGCGGGTCGATGCCACCACGGTCGGAAAAGCCGTGGTACTTGGTTTCCAGCGTCAGGTTGAGGAAGGCGTCGGTGAAGGGCGTGAGGCCGAGGTTGACGCTGCCGTCGCCGGTGCGCCCGCCATCGTCCCCGTAGCCGCCGCCGTTCACGTTGCCGCTGCCGCCGCGGTAGTTCGACTTCAGGATGATGTTGACCACGCCGGCGATGGCGTCGGTGCCGTACTGCGCGGCGGCGCCGTCCTGCAGCACCTCGACGTGGTCGATCGCCGCCACCGGGATGTAGTTCAGGTCGGCCGCGGCGCCGCCCTGGTAGGGGCCGCCCAGCACGGCCAGGTTGGCCGTGCCGTGGCGGCGCTTGCCGTTGACCAGCACCAGGGTGTTGTTGGGCGACAGGCCGCGCAAGCGCGCCGACAGGGTCATGTTGGCCATGTCGCTGCCAAAGGCCTGCGCCGTCAGCGAGGGCAGGTTCTGCGCCAGCGCCTGGATCAGGTCCGGCTGGCCGGTGCGCGCCAGCGAGGTGGAATCCAGCACCTGCACCGGCGACGCGCTGTTCTCGACCTTCAGGCCGGCGGCGCGGGTGCCGGTCACGATCACCACGCCGCTGTTGATGGGACCGGCTTCGGGTGCTGCCGCTGCCGCGGGCGCGTCGGGTGCGGCGGGTTTGTCATCGGCCGCGTGGGCGAGGCCCAGGCCGCAGGACAGGACGCCGGCGGCGACGCCGGAATGGAGAATGGCCTTGTGCATCGTGAACCCCCTGGTTTTGGATTGTGTGACGAAGCGATCGAAAAGCGGTGGAGCGGACGGCAGCGGTGACGGCAATGGCGCAAGCGCTTATTTTTTGGCGGCCACCACCTCGATCTCCACCAGCCAGCCCGGATTGGACAGGGCCGCCACCTGCACCACGGCGCGCGCCGGCAGGTTGGGTTGGGTGCCGCCGAAGAAGCGGGTGTAGCCTTCCATGAAGCCGGCGACGTCGGCCTTGCCGTTCTTGCCCGGATCGCCGACCAGGAACACCTGCATCTTGACCACGTCGCCCATCGACAGGCCCATGCCTTTCAGGATGTCCTGGATCTTGCCGAGCACGCCGACGGTCTGGGTGCGGGTGTCGCCGAAGGCGGCGAGGGCGTTCGGATCGGCCGCCTTGTCGATCAGCGGCGGCACCTGGCCGCTGATGAAGTGGATCGCGCTGCCGGCCGGCAGCGTGACCGCCTGGGCGATCGGGAAGTCGGAATTCGGGATCTTGTGGCGCACGATGGCTTGCGCGCCGGCGGCGGCCGGCAGCAGCGCGCCGCATGCGAATGCAAGGCCGATGGCGAGGGAACGGGGCGTTTTCATAAAACCTTTCGGAAGTGGGTCATCAGTGTTTGTTGCCGAAGCGGCTGCGCGTGGCTGGCTCCACGCCGAGGGCGCTGCGCTGGGCGCCGACATCCTGCGCGCTGAGCGGGGCGGCGCCGTTGCCCCAGCTGGTGCGCACGTAGCTCAGGACCTGGGCGATCTCGCCGTCGTCCAGGCTGCCGGAAAAGTCGGGCATGCCGCCGCGGCCCTTGAGCAGCACGGTGGCGACGTCGGCCGGCGCCCCCTGCACGAAGCCGTTGCCGGCCAGCGCCGGAAAGGCGCCCGGGATGCCCTTGCCGCTGGCCTGGTGGCAGGCGGCGCAATTCCTGGCGAACAGGGTCTTGCCGTCCATGTCCTGTGCCTGGGCCTGCGCGCGGGAATTCGATGCCGCCGCGGCGGCGATGGCGATGGCGAGCGGCGCCGCCAGGATCAGTGAACGGCGGTTCATGCGCTTGCCCTCTTGTGCAGTTGTTCGACCTGCTGCCAGGCCGATTCGATGGCCCCGGCCTGCCAGCCGGTCAGGTAGCTCAGGTGTTCGCCGGCCAGCAGGATGCGGCCCTGGCCTTCGAGCAGGACCGGGTAGGCGCTCTTGCGTCCGGCCGCGTCCCACTCGGCCCAGCCGCCCAGGTTGTACTGGACCCGGTGCCAGGCCACCGAGAAGGCGTTCTCGAACGCCGCGCGGTAGGGCGGGAAGATCTTTTCGCCGGCGCCCAGCGCAAAATCGGCGCGTTCCGCCGGCGACAGCGCGCTGACCTCGATCGCATCCAGCGCGTAGTGGTAGTAGCCGAGCACCACGCCTTTCTTCTGCTGCCAGCCGGACGAGGGGAGGGAAATCGTGTTGATGCCTTTTATGTCGGTCAGCACGTGGCCGCCGTAGATGTGGTCGTCCTCTTCCCAGAAGCGGCGCTTCATCTGCAGGCCGATCTTGCCGACCGGGGCATACGACACCGCCTTTAGCGCGCCCTTGAAGGCGTCCGAGAAATCGCTGTCGACGGTGCGCAGCACCGACAGCGGGATCGTGCACAGGCAGTAGTCGGCGCTGATGCTGGACAGCCTGCCGCTGGCCGTGTCCTTGACCGTGATCGTCACCTTGTCGGGTGCCTGGCGGATGGCCTGCACTTCCTGGCCGTAGCGGATCGTCTTGCCGAGGCGTTTTGCGAAGGCTTGCGCGATCCGGTCCATGCCGCCGACCGGCTGGAACATGGTCGCGTGCATCGGGAATTCCTGCACCGCGCTGTAGACCTTGCCGACCTTGGCGCTGAGCAGTTCGCGGAAGCCCAGCGGGTCGTGCTGCTGGCCCGGCCGCAGCCCGGCGCCCGGGTTGACGGCGTAGCCGGCGCCGTTGCGGCCGCGGTACACCAGGTCCTGCTTGCTCAGCGCGCCCTCGTGTTCGAGGTAGTCCAGCAGCAGCATGCGGTCCTCGGCACTGAGCGCGGTGTCGAGCTGTTTCGCCTGGACCGACTTGGCCAGCAGCTCGGCCACGTGGCCGCGCATGTCGGCCTTGACCTGTTCCTGGCGCAGGCGCTTGCCCGTGAACGGGCCGGCGTCTTCCATGTAGATCCAGGCGTGGTCGTTGTCGTTGACCATGACTTCGAGCGGCACGTCGAACAGGCGCGTGTAGTACAGCGTCGACTGGTGGTCGAGCGGGATGCGCCATGGGCCGTGGTTGATGTACTGGCCTTCGTCGAAGCGGCAGGTCTGCGGCTCGCCGCCCAGTTCCTGCAGGGTGAAGCCGCGGCGCGCGGTCTGGCAGCGGCCGCCGGCGAAGGAACGCGCCTCCAGCACCTCGACCCGGTAGCCGAGCTTCGACAATTCGAAGGCGGCGGTCATGCCGGCCAGGCCGGCGCCCAGGATCGCCACGCTCTTGCCCTTGCCGCCGCCGGCCAGCACGGGCGGCGCATCCGCCTTCGAGGCGATGCCCATGCCCCAGGCGTTCATGGTGTTGAGTAACAGGGCCGAGCCGCCGACGGCGGCGGCACGGTACAGGAATTCGCGTCGGGTCAGCGACGCCGTGGAAGTGATCATCCGCACCTCATCTGGTTGTGGCAGGGCTTGTTGCTGATTTGTGTTTCAGCAATACGCGTGCCAACGAGATGCGTTAGGCAGGGATGTTTTTTATAAAAAATAAAGTTTTATTCTGTTTTATGCAGACAGAATTTGACTAACAATGGATTGGAAAGAATAAAGTTTGAAAATGCGCAGGTGTCCGACGGGCGTCCAATAGCGCCGTGGAATAACGCCGGGACTGGTCGAGCAGACATTGTTTTTCGTGCCAAGCACTTTGTTTTCCGCATCCCGTACGGGTAGCCGAAAAACGTGAACCAGGAAGGTGAACAAACGGATCGGGAAGGCGGTCGATCGATTTTGATGCACCGCACCAATGTGTGGCCCGGGTTGCACTGAAACTGATAGTGCTCGGCATCATTTGAGCGTCGTCAAGTTTTAAAACAGCTCTGCACTTTTCAAGATACAAGCCCCTTTAGGTTGATCGAAATCAAAGGTGGCGAGCTCGACCCCATTAGTCTGTGAGCTCCTGTTGCGGAGCAGCAGAGCACCCTTCGAAGAGGTGTGGTGCAGGTAACGCGATGGAGGCCGTGGCAGGTCGCCGCGGCTTGCGTCCGAACCGTTTTCAACCCTTATTGATAGCGAGGCCATCATGTATCCATTTCCACATGCAATCAATCCAGCCCTTCGCAGCCACGTCGATGCGCAGACCGCCTACGTGAACGACATCTCGAAGTCGATCTTCCGCAGCTTCCAGCAGATGATCGACCTGAACATCCAGCTGACCCAGACCATGCTCGAAGAGAGCGCACTGATCGGCAAGCAGGTGCTCAGCGCCGACCGCCAATCGGAGCTGCTGGGCGCCGCGGCATCGCGTGCCCAGCCGGCCAGCGACAAGCTGCGCGCCTACCAGCAGCACATCACCCGCCTGGCCGCCGATGTCCAGGTCGAACTGGCCCGCGTGACCGAGCAGCACGGGCAGACCACCGCCCGCACGGCGCGCGCGCTGGCCGATGAAGTGGCGCGCGACGCCACCGAGCAGACCGAGCGCGGCCTGCGTGCCCAGCAGGAAAGCGTGCGCCAGTTCTCCGACCCGTTCGTGCGCGGCGACGGCGCCGTATCCCATTCGCACACCGGCACGCAGGGGAACGGTTCGATGGGGTCGTCGCTGGGCAATGGCAACGCCGGCCAGTCGTCGGCATCGTCCGGCGACA
>Ga0308169_10003270_pt1 | contig 15959 bp, 14 predicted proteins | sample PhyBR1_2_FD_202139 | JGI IMG/M metagenome (GOLD analysis project Ga0308169, IMG submission 202139) | Phyllosphere microbial communities from UC Gill Tract Community Farm, Albany, California, United States - DLSLSB.R1 | ecosystem: Host-associated > Plants > Phyllosphere > Unclassified | place... | reverse complement strand
CGATGATCACCTGCAGCCCGGGATTGCGCTGCAACGCCGATGCGATGCCGGCCGCTACCTCCCTGGACCACAGGTACTGGTCCTCGATGTAGATGATGGAACGGGCCAGGGAGAAGGCCTTCGCGTAGGCGCGGGCTATGCTGCGCTCGCCGTCGGGAGCAAACGGGAAAGGCGGGTGTTTCCGGCCATAGGTGCGCAGCAGCTGTACCGCATGCGGGCCCGCCGGCGGCGGGGGAGGGGCGGCGGCCGGGAGTGGCTTGGGATGACGGGGCATCCGTGCCAGGCGCTGCAGCAGCATACGGTATGGGGTGTGTCGGTCGAGCGGGTGGGGATCGTTCCAGCGTTCAGCGAAGACCGCCAGGACATCAGCCACCACTGGGCCGCGCAGCTCCAGTGCTGCATCGTGCCAAGGGGGACGCCCACCGTATTTGGGATCCATTTTTACCGCTTGCGGGTCACCGCTGTGGCGGGAGTCGTCCCGGCGGCTGTGTGACAGGTCAAGCCCGCCGACGAAGGCAACGTCCTTGGAAGAGTCGTCGCGACGGCGTATGACCACCAGTTTTTGGTGATGGGAACCAAAAAGACGCACACGCTGGTCCAGCAGCGCTTCACCGCCGGCATCGTTGATTTGCCGGCTGAGGAGTTCGTTGGAGCGCCCGCTGATGGGTGCCGATACCCGTTCCCCATGGGACCGCCACACAAGTCCACGGACTTCGACCCCTGAACGGGCCAGGCCCGCCAGCAGCGCGCCAATCATTGGCCCGTCAGCGGACAACCGTTCGTCTGCATCACCGCGCCAGTCCGTGAACCACACCCTGTCGCCGGCCTGGAGCGCCTTCAATTCCTCGTGCAAGCGGGAGAAGTAGGATGCTCCGTGGATCAAGGGCAGCACCAGGTTTCCCTCTGACCACGACCCCGAACCATCGTTCCCTGCCTGAACAACACTGGCGGGATTTCCCCGCTCGATCCTGCTCAAAAACCACGTGCGGGCAATGTTGTCCAAAGGGCGCTCCTTATCGGGGCCGTGGGGCAGGCCGCTTCGTTCCCAAACTAGCCTACGGACGCTGCCCGCCGGGGTATCTCGGGGAGCATCGTTTGCCCTGGTGATTCAGGGGAACTTGGGATAATTGTTACCCCTGTGCAGGTTGTTTTCCACAACATCGACAGTACGATGAGCACGTTCCAGTCACTTCTGACATCTGGGGGAAACCTTGAGCTATCCGCAATACCCGTCTCAGCAGCCCTATCCGCCGCAACAGTACCCGTCCCAGCAGTCGTGGCCCGGCGGGGAGCCCCCGCTTTGGGCCCCTTACTATGGCGCGCCGTTCCAGGCGGCAGCCAAGCGGTTCTTCAAGAAGTACGCGTCTTTCTCCGGCCGGGCCAGCAGGAGCGAATACTGGTGGTGGACGCTCGTCGCCGTGATCGTCGGCATCGTCCTGAACATCATTGTCGGCTCCGGGATGGTGACGTCCACCTCCGCTTACGGCAGCGCTCCGCAGCTGGGTCCGGGTGCCGTCGTTGGCCTGATCCTGGGCATCATCTGGGGCCTGGCCACCATCGTCCCCTCGCTGGCACTAACGGTGCGCCGCCTGCACGACAGCAACAAGAGCGGACTGCTGGTCCTGCTGGCGCTGATCCCATTCGCCGGAGCGATCATCCTGTTGGTCTTCACCCTCATGGGTCCGGATCCGGCCGGACAGCGGTTCGACCAGCCCGTCCAATAGCTTGGCCACCGGCCGGCCCTGCAGGTAAGGGGTAAAAGAAGAGGGGAAGACCGGCGCGGTCTTCCCCTCTTCCATGTCTTGAGTCGGTCGCATCCCCCGGGGTTTGGGAAGGCCGCTGAACACGCTGAGGGAATACTGCATGCCACGGTTAACGGTCCGGTGTCACGGGGCTGGCGGAACCCAGCGGTTCGAGGATCACGTCAGCGATCACGTCCGGACGGTTGAAGAGCATGAAATGGTCAGTGTCTACGTCCCGGACGTCTGAGACGGCTTCACGGGCCCATGCTCTCGCTTCCGGGCCCGTCAGGTTGTCCGTGGCGCCCAGCAGCACCGTCGTCGGAATCTCTGCCCATGCTTGGGCAGGGACAGGATCAATGCGAGTCTTCTTCGTGGCGTAACGGCGCGGGTGGTTTTTCAAGAAGGCACGCACGTCGTCCGGGAGCCGCTTCCCGGCGTCGTCTTCGCTGAGCCACCAGTCGCCGTCCAGGGCGTGCCGGCCCTGGTCGTCGTAAAGCATGTGCTCCATCGAATCCACCCAGCTTGCGTCGCGGTCGTCAGGCTGCAGCCTCAAGGGCGGGGAGGAGACGTATACGAGCCGGGCCACGTTGCTCATGCCGTGAGCGGCGATCCCTACCGCGTCGCAGCCATAGGACCAGCCGACTACGACCGTGGGCGCAGGGCTTGCAGCAATGGCAGCGCGGACCTCCTCGGCATCTTCCAACAGTCCGGCGCCGGGTACTCGATGCGAGGGGAGATCAGCGGCTTTCACTTGCGCCTCGGATCTTTCGCGGAGTGCGCGCTGGACCCACGCCCAGTCTTCGGGGACACCCCACATGCCGTGAACGAGAACAACGCCTTGGGGTACGAGGCCCCGATCATTTTCCATTAGCTGATTCCAACCCGAATCGGGAGGGCGCCGGGGGCAGAAGATTCATGGTCACTATTGCTCCTGCAGCCCTGAGGGTTCTTGCGGACCTAGATTAGGCGCGCGCGGAGCTCCCGGTCGAGACACGGAAGCCCCCTTCATTCCCCCTCTTTTTGAGGGCGCGCCGGTGGGGGATTTCTGCTTCCCTCATCAGGCCCGCCTCCTGCTGCAGTCCTGCTGCCGGACTTCAGCGGTTTCTCTGGCCGGCGCTTGACCCGGGCATGGCAAAGGGTGCACCCCGTTCGCTGGGCGCACCCTTCTTGCTCTCTCCCATTACCCAAAGCCGATCCCCTTCGGCTTCACTAATAATAAGTAGGCTGATAGTTAATTTGTCAAGACTTTGTTTAACTGCACATCTCGCGACGGTGATGGCTCGCAGGCCCGGGCGCGAGCAGCGCACCCAGGGGTTGCGGGGCGACGGACTCACAAATTCACTTTGCTTTGCCAATAGCGCCGAAGGTCGCCAGCCGGTTCAGCGCGGCACCAGAGGCAGCAAGGTCCTGGTCCCCCGGAAGGGAGCCAGGATCTTGTTTAGGGCAGGCGTAAGCCCTGGCGGTCAGTCGTCCTCGTGGTTGGTCGAGCCCGCTGGGATGCCGGGGACTTCATCGGGACCGTAGATTTTCTCGTCACCGGGGTAGGGGGCCGCCCATTTGTGGGTCTGGTACCAGGTCCAGCGGTTGAACAGGTTGGGGTCGGCGTAGTCTTCCTTCGCGCCGTTGCCGGTCAAGTGCTGCTTCTCTGACCAGTCATCCCATTTTTCGGCCATGTCCTTCATTTCGGTCGGGACCGCGGCGGCCTGGGTTGCTGCGTCGTTGACCGCAGCGGCGGCCGCTCCGGTCTGGCCCATGGTGTCGGTCCCGCAGGCAGGAGCGGTTTTGACGCCCTCGGTGAGCGGCACCTGGTTCGGCACTGCAGAGTAGGGTGTCGGATCGGCCTTGTTGGTGAAGGCATCGAACATTGGGGTGGCGGCCGCCACCTTCTGGTTCAGCGGTTCCGCGCCCAGGATCTGTTCGATGGTGCGGACCATGTTGATCTGTGAGTAGAAGGTGCTGACCGTCTTGCCGTGGACCGCGTAGGGGCTGATGACCTGGACCGGGCCGCGGTGGCCGTCTACGTGGTCGGTCCCGTTCTGGCTGTCGTCTTCGGCGATGAAGATCGCTGAGTCCTTCCAGTATTCGGAGTGGGAGATCTCGTCGACGATCTTGCCGACGGCGAGGTCGTTGTCGGCGACCTGGGCTTCGGGGTCTGCCGTCCCGCCGGTGTGGTCGCTGGAGAGCCACGTCATCTGGAAGTTCTTCGGCCCGTTTTTCTCGAAGTCCTGCTTCCAGGTCGAGTAGCGGTAGATGTCGGGCACCGAGGTGTCGAAGGGCGCTGCGTTCGGGTCCGTGATGTCGTTGAGGGAAGGGATGGCGGAGCTGGCGTGCATCTGCAGTGCGGGGGTGAACAGCTGGGCCGGGTCGCCACCTGCCATCGTGCTCGTCGCGGCGCAGTAGTACTGCTGCCAGGTCGCGCCGGCCGGCTTGCCTTCCTCTGAGTCGAATTCGCCGTAGTTCCGTGCGGTCTTGCCGGCCGCCTGGATTGCGGTCCAGAGGAAGCCGGAGCGCTGGTGGCCCAGGACGTCATCCTCGGTATCGTAGGAGCGCTTGTATTCGCCGGCGCTGGTTTCGGTGTAGGACGGGTTGTCGCCCTGCATCATCCAGTTGTGGCCTTCGGCGGAGTTGGTGCCGATGTCGTAGGTGTTGTCGTAGAGGCCGAACTGGCCGGCGAGGGCGTGCTGGTTGGGGGTGACCTTGGAGCCGAACTGGGTTAGGGACGCGTCTCCGTTGCCCTGCTTGATGTCGCCGTACACCTGGTCGTACGTGCGGTTTTCTTTCACAATCAGGAACACGTGCTTGATGGTGGACGGTTCCCCGATGCGCTTGGGTACGGCGACGGCGGGGATGTTGGCGGCGGCCGCGGCCGTTGATTCCTTGACCGAGCTGCCGTCCCAGCCGTTTTGCTCGAACACCGTCTCGGTCGACTTCTGGATCTCTTCATCGCTGGGAAGCGTGAATTTGGTGAGCGAGGCCGTTGTGGAGTGCGTGCCGTGACCGGTTGCCGACGTCGTGTTCGGGCCTTCGCTGATGGTGAGTTCCGGCCCGCGCGCGTCGATGCCGCGGACGTTGGTGACCACGATCTGGCCGTTTACCGCTGTGACGTTGCCGGGGTAGTAGTCGGTCGGCAGGAGGCCGATGTAGCTGGCCGGGTCTTTCGGGTCCTGCTTGTTGATCTCGTAGACCGCGACCGCATTGGCGCGGCCGAGCGAGATCAGGAGGTGGTCGCCCTGCACGGTGATGGCTGTTGGTTCGTAACCGACCTGGGAGGAGGCCCAGGGCTGGGTGGCGATGGTCTGTACGACCTTGTTGCTCGCGGTGTCCACGACCGAGACTGTGTCGCTGTTGGTGTTGGCAACGTACAGCGTGGCACCGTCCAAGAACATCGCGGTGGGATGCAGCTGAACGTCGATGGAAGACACCGCCGCCGCGGCGTTGGCCGTGTCAATGACGCTCAGCGTGCCTGTCGTGGAGGTGCCGAGCTTGGGGTCGGCGGGGACGTCCGTGCCGTAGGAGTTCATCGCGGGCTCGCCGGGTGCGGCCGGCCGCCCGCCTTCGTTGGAGACGTACAGCTTCGTGCCGAGGAACTTCAACTGGCGCGGGGCGATGCCCGTGTTGAACGTCTGCTTGATCGTGCCGGCGGCCGGGTCGACGGCTACGACCGTGTTCTGGCCGTTCACGGCTGCGTAAAGCGTTGAGCCGTCGGGGGCGAAGGACATCCCGGCGGTCAGGGCTTGCTTGTCGCCAGCGGTGGGGATGCTGATTTTCGTCCCGGTACCGAGTGAGCCGTCCGCGTTAAAGGGGTAGCGGACCAGGCCCGATGCGATGGGTGCGAACAAGAATTTACCGTCGGGGGAAAAGACTGGACCTTCCTGGCCGACGGAGCCCTCCGTGATCTTCTGGTACGCCATGTTTGCATAGCCGGCGTTGCCCGCTGCGGCTGCAAAAGCCGATTCAGTGAGGGTGCCTGCCGCGGCGACGGGCTTGTAGGTGTTGAGGTCGAACACTTGAAGGTCAACGGAGCGGTCGGTGCTGGTCCCGACGAGGTAGCGGCCATCCGGGCTGACGGTGGAGCCCATGATCTTGCCAAAGGGTGTCATCAGCCGGTCACCAAGGGGCTTGATCTGCTGGTTCGAGGCGATCTGTTCCCCGTTATCGGTCTGGGAGCCAACCTGTTGCTGGCCGAAGGGGATCGTGGAGGCAGCAGCAACGCCGCCGCCCATGACGGCGAGAGTGCAGCCCGCGGCAACGATCGCGACTGGCTTGTGGCTGCGAACGGCCTGTGACAGCCTGCTGAAGACGGAAAGCTTGGGGCGACCATTGGGGCTGGATTGGGAAGCATCCTTTGAGACGTTTGTCATACGAACGAACCTAGGTTGCCTAACTTAATTCCACGTGACGCTAGTGGTTATTTCAGGCAACCATCAGGTGCCTGGCCTACTGTGCACACCTGCTGCCGCCGTCCGACGGGTGTGTACGGCAATGACCGGTCGCGTGCAGTCCGCACACATGGCTGGCATGAAACGACTCCAGGTCAACGTCGCCGCCCGCATCGATGCCGGCGGGGCCGGCGCAAAGCAGTCACACGTCGTCACCCTTACGCCGGGCGGCAGCAGCTCCGACGACTACGGTGGCTACCGCATCTCCTCCTTGTCTAAACGAGGAGTCCCACAGTTGACCTGTCGATCTCGCGGGTGCGCGCAGTTCCTTCCATGCCGATGGCTTGCCCTCACAGTTCCGGGGGCTCGATCGAGGAATGCCATGGCAGACCGCATGACTGGTGAAGCATCGAGGTCTGCACTCCGGGCCAAACTGTCGCTGACCTTCTCGGCATACATCTCACCCGTGACCAGATCGGGCTGGCTGAACGAGTATCCGCCTGCTTCCTGCACCTGCCAGCCAGCCAGCCAGCCCAGACAGGGTGCTGAGCGTCGGTGGAACCACGCCATTATTGCGCGCCCTGGTGAGCCACATCAATGTTGAATCTTGCAAGTACCCACCTCTCCTTTCGGGCGGCTGTCACGCCCGCTCGCGTCGAAGAAGTCGACGGGGATGCCACAGTGGATCATTTGGCAAGCCAGAGCGGGTCAAACTGTCAAAGACTCGTTGGCTGCAATAGGTGCTTGCGTCCTGACTGTTGTCGAATCCAGAATTCTTGATACGTGCGATCGATCTGCCGGGGTCGCCGACCCCTGGCAGGGACCCCGGCTGGTGGGCAACCCACTGCCGTGCTTATGCTGCTCTCTTGCCCATTTTCAGGAGAGGACCTGCGGCCGCCTTTCGGAAACACCCAACTCCAAACTCCAAGTCGCACCTTGACCTAGAGGCGGGCATCGCCCGGACGCCCAACCATCTCCATCGTCGGACGTCAGGGCAGTTGAATACACGAAAAGGGCGCGCCCCGTTCGCTGAGCGCACCCTTTCCGCTGGGCCCTCGCTGGGGCCCCGTTCCTGCCTACGGCTTGCGGCCGGGCAGGAGCAGGAGGGCGTCGCCAACAGGGCGTTCGCCGGTGGCGTCCGAGGGGGAGTTCATGACCTGGCCGCCCTGGACCATGGTGGTGGATCCGCCGCCGTCCAGGTTCATGGCGTTGACCATGCCCAGGGACTTGGCCACGTGGGCTTCCTCGTTCAGGCTCAGGCCCAGGGAGGTGGTCTGGCGGCCGTCCACGGTGACCAGCAGCGTGCGGCCCTGGGCATCGACGCCGGCGAAGGTGCGGGGGTTGCGCTTGTGGACCCAGCCGTAGAAGAAGCTGTTGCTGTCATTGGTCCGGACCATGCCGTCACGTTTGGCCGTTACGTCCAGCTGGCCGTTCTGCACCAGGGTCGGCCCGCCGTTGACGACATCTGTGGTCGGTGTGGTGGTCAGGGTTTTGCCGTTTTCGGTGAGCAGGTCTGTGTCGACCTTCAGCTTCTTACCCGGGACGGCCAGGGCGGCGAGCTTGTCGACGGCCGTTCCGATGGCCTGCAGGGTCCGGCCGCCGGCGGGTACAGCTGTCCCGCGGGCGTGGTTGACCGCGGTGACGGCTCCCTGGGCGTCAAGGACGACCTCGAGTCCGGGGCCGGACGGGGTGGTGGGGCCGAATTCGGGAGTGAAGGCGACGACTTCGTTGGCGTCCGTGCAGGTGAAGTCGTGCAGCGGCAGGTTGGTCGGGGCGTCGTTGGCGCCGCCGCAGTTGCGGATCAGTCCGGGGACCCGGTCGATTCCGTCCAAGGGGAGTTCATCCGAGCCCGGCGCTGTAACGGTGCCCTGCCAGTGCAGGCGTTGGATCGAGGTGCTGTTCTTATCCAGGACCAGGGAGGCCCTGTCACCGACGGGTTCGCTGAGGACCTTCCCATCATGTACGGCTGCTCCGGCCGGGTCGCCGGGGGCGCCGGCTGCGGGGTCCATGGTGAAGAACCCGCCGTTCACGGCCGCCAACGCACCGGAAGCAGCGGACAACTGGCTGGTCGTTTCGCGGTCCTCAAGGGTTGGTCCGAACGATGAGGTGAGGTCGCCCTTGAATTCCTTCGGGTCAATGGTGAGGATTTGCAGGTTCCAGGGGCCGCGGTCGTTCTCGCTGGTGCCGGCGTCGCCGTCCCAGCCGGTGTAGATCACCGAGGATTTGTAGCCGGCGGCTTTGATTTTGTCGACGGTCGCGGTGCCGTCCGCTTTGGAGCCGAACTGGCCCACGCGGACCCGGTAGCCGAGGTCTCCGCCGGCGTCGGCCAGCTGGGGTGACTGGACGTGCTCGACCCGGGCGGTGAGGCCGTCTGCGGTGAGCTTGTCGGCGACCTTCTGGGCCTGCGCCCGGGTGGAGAGCGCGGAGGCCGGGGCGTCAGGGTCCGGCGAGGTGGACGGGACCGCGACTTCGGCGGTCCAGAAGAAGTCCTGGTTCGGGGTGCCGCGGCTGATCGTGGTCCGGGTCAGGCCGGGGGCCAGGGTGGTTACGTCGCGCTTCTCGGGCAGGTCCTTCGCCCCGAGATCCAGATGGGAGTCCTGGGAGGCGGTAGCCTGCTGGTCCGGGGCCGCTGGGGCTGCGGTGGAGGGGCCCGCAGGTGTGAGGAAGGCGAAGGGGAGGGACACGGCCAGCGTGGTGATGACCGCGCGGCGGTGGCGACGATTGGGGGTGGTCATGGTTATCGACCCTAAGGTGCCGGGAAGTCAGAGTGGGCTCCCATACCCCGCGGTTCCTCATGCCTTCGTGAAGTGTTCATCGCCCGTTAGGGAGACGGTGTCCGAATGTTCCCGACCGGGGCCGTAACCCCTGCGGCCCAGGGATCTTGACAGGCTGAGCCGTGACGATCCGGTCGGTCTGTACACGAGCGGGTGCCTGCTGTCGGCGCGTGAACCGTCGTCGGCCAAGGCTCTCCGGCCGGTACTCAGGCGGCGGGGAATCCCGTCTGACAACTTGCTGGCGACGAAAGGCCCCGCCGACGGCTTCTGTCCATGGGCAGAGAAAAGGCGCACCCCACTATGCCCGGCTGCAGGTTGCACTCGCGCCCCTTGAAACGCGGTGCTGTCAACGACCCTCTTATTACTTTTGCTCCGGTATCCAGTCGGGTGCTGACACGCCTCCGCCGGTGAGGTTGTCGCACCGCACAAGCTGAGCGCCAATTCGCTCAAGAGGACAATCGGCATAAGTGCTCAGACCGTCGTCATCGAGGGCCTGTGCCAGTGCCAGAGGTGGCGAGGCAAGAAACAATGCCGTCAAAATGGCCGCCACAGGAGTTTTAGTTAGTTGGATCATGATGATTTCCTGGCTTTGACGCGGGATCTACGAGTGCTCGAATTTGTCGAGAAAAACGGTGCCCCCAGCCAGCCCGAACCCTACGGACTGCCACATTCACTGGCTGCCGTGGAGACACGGTACAACCCTTTCGCAATGCCTCAATAGGGTTACAGGCACCCGTTCAGACCCCTATTTTCCACGTCGTCTCTAGGGGTGCTCGGTCGCATTCAATGGGTGGTGGTTTCGATTTCCCTATCTTTGTCGTCAGACAGGAGTGGTCGCAAGAAGCCATGGACCGCTGGTCCCGTGACCACGTCTGCTGTGAATAGTCGAAGCATTACCTATTCAGGCCGTGCGCGGGGATCCCATGACCGGTGAGGCCCTCTGGTGGGGTCAAGAGGCCCAATTCGTACGCCCTTTGAACGGCCATGAGCCGGTCACCCACGTCAAGCTTGCGATAGATGTGCTCGAGATGCTTTCCCGCCGTGCGGGGCGAGATACGAAGCTGTCTTGCCATCTTCTCCGCGGTTGCTCCCTTACCCAATAGCGTCAAGATGCCCATTTCTCGGAGCGTCAGCTCAGGCATGGAAGCTTGGGTAAAGACATTGCCGTGACCTGACGCCAGCCGGAGGTGCACCGTGATGCCCGATAGGACCGGCTGAAGTAGGAATGCCAAGTCGAACTCTTGCTCGGTGAAATCGTCGGGTCGTTGGATGAGATAGGAGTGAAACTGGTTTTCGCCGATTCGCAACGGAACGGACAGCTGGTGGTTGACATTCCACGGGGCTGCCAGTTCGTTCCATGCTTCCTTCACGCGGTAGCTGGCTATAGCTTCGGGAACCCGACTGATCGACTGCGGCTGTGGCTGCGAGGTAGAAGCATACCAACGCAACAGCGGCTGCTGCGTGTAATCGAAGTCGCCCGGGGGTTCATTCGGAATGTACTTCGGAGGCCAGCAGTCAACAGTGTGATTGTCCCATTTCTGTGCCACGAAGTTCCGTGTTGAGCACGCAGCGTTGAAGGAGTCAGTAATAAGCGCCAAGAGCTGCTCCTCGTGTCGCGCGTCTGGCCCGGGCGGTGTTTGCAGGATTTCTCCAACAAGCTCCAACCAAAGGCGGTACTGCGCAGCATTACGCTCCACCCCCAAATTCTAAATCTGCACCCTGTCGAGTGACAGCCGGGCACACTTTTCCGGGTGCCCCCAATCGACCGGTCCTTCAATTGCGTAGGAGTACGTATGGGGCCGACCAACACAGGTGCATATCGTTGGAAGTATCAGGCGGAAAGGCCTCCACCGCAGAGAACCTCGAGATGCGTTGAACGCGTCAGCAAATCCGCCGACGGAGAGTGGGCAGCAGTAGCCGCGGCCCATGGTCAGGGACGCTGTCCCGAACATTTGTCTTTAGTGATCCACGCGATCTATCCTCAAACGCGCAAAAAGTGGGAGAACTTCATGAAACGCCGATTAGCACCACTCGCTTTGGCCGCCACCCTTTTAGGTATTACGGGCACGGCGGTTGCAGCGCCACCCGGACCTGCTGCTGGAAGCCTCGACTGGCCCTGCCCTACATTCGTGGCCCACTTGACGGTAACCGGAAAGGGCGGATTTCTTGCACTCCCAGGGGACCGCTTCAAGGTCACAGCCCCGGACCAGCAGGTAACGATCTCAAATCTTGACGTCGGCGGCGGCTCAGTAAGCTACGTCATCACAGGAGTGAGCAATTACGAAATCCAGGCTGACGAGAGCATAAATGTCACGTCGACGGGGTCGAACGTGATTCTGGTACCCGAAGCAAACGGGCATCCAGCCGGGCTCTTCTTCACCCGTGGCACAGTCAGCTATACCCTCAACCCGGACGGAACCGAAAGGACCTTGTTCTCATCCCAAGGGGGCCAAGTAACCGACGTCTGCAAACTCCTCGCATAAGCGATCCAGCAGTGGTACCCCGTGATTGCCAGGGGTACCACTGTTCGCTCTGAGGCATCCCAAATCCGCCTCACGAACTAAACCTATGAGTGACCGGGTAAACAGCGTTGAACGTGAAGGGCACCAGGCCTAACACCAGCAGGCCTAGGAACCTCAGCAGCTGCCGCCAGCCCGACCCTGGCAGCGCGCGATACGGCCGCAGTCAGGCCCAGAAGTTGTCTGCCTTGGCCGTGTCCTCGTGCAACTCGAAAACCTCAGTCACCTTGCCACCGGCGATGCTGCACACCAGGACCGACCGTTGGTTGAACGATTTGCCGTCACGTTCCGCAGAGTACGTGTGCACCCCGACTATGTACCTGTCGCCGGCCGTCACGTCCTCAAGGGTGATCATGAGCGACCCGTTGGTCCGGGAAGCAAGCTCCCCGAACTACGCCAGGATCGCGTTCCTGCCCTTTTTATCCCCCGCCATGGGGCCACTTCCGCCGACGTGCCACACCGAGTCCTCGGTGTACAGGTCCATGAGCGTATCCATGTCGCCTGAGATAAACGCTTCATAGCCGCGCCGGACCACTGCTGTGTTTTCCTCTGATCCCATCTCCTACACCTCTGTCATCATCGTCGGGATCTTGCGAGGAAAGAGTGAGCCCGGGCAGTGACCCTGTCGAGGGGGAGTGGCCCCCTGTATCTCCCCCTTTTCCGCCCTCGGCAGGGGCGGACTGTGCCGAGACACGAAAAAGGCGCGCCCAATCACTGAGCGCGCCCCTTCCTATCCTGTCTGTCACGCAAGCAGGAGACTCAATTCAGGACCAGAAGTCCGATGCCTTGGCCGTGTCTTCGGCCATCTCCACTGCGTCGACGACCTTTCCGCCCGAGACGGTGAACGCGATGGCGTAGTGCTGGTCCAGGGACTTTCCGTCACGCTCGGCCTGACTGCGGTGAACTCCGACCGTACGCTTGTCGCCCACCGACACGTCCACCTCTGTGGTCTTGAGCGACCCGTTGGACCGCGTCCCAAGTTCGCCGAAATACTCGAAGACGGCATCGCGGCCCTTCTTGTCTCCAGACAGGGGCCCGGTTCCACCGATCTGCCAGACCACATCATCGGCAAACAGCTCCTTAAGCGCATCTAAGTCGCCCGCGATGAACGCGTCGTAGCCTCGCCGAATCAATGCGGCATCTTCCTGTGCGCCCATGTCGGACACCTCCGTCCGTGTTGTCGGGTTCTTGCGAGGACAGAGTAGGCCCGCGCAGTGGCCCCGTCGAGGGTGAATGGCCCCCTATTTCTCCCCTCTTTCCGCCGGGATAGCTTCGTAAACCCTCCGTCGCCGCGGTAGCGGAGGAACCAGCTGCGCTTAGGAAAGGAACGCGGGGGATGCGGCCTCCATGTCGGCCGCTGGCAGGGTCAGCGGCCGCCGTCGTTCCCTGCCCCGGTGTGCTGGACAGGACGACGTGGCCGCGGTGGTTCTCCATAATCGACTTGGTGATCGCCAGGCCCAGGCCAGCCCCTGGGATGTTCGATGAATGCGCTTTGGCGGCCCGGAAGAAGCGGGTGAAGGCATGGTCGAGCTCTTCTTCGGTCATGCCGACGCCGGTGTCGGTGACTTCGCAGCGAAGCTCATGCCCGGTAGCGCCGACTTTGACGGTGACCGTCCCGCCATGGTTCGTGTTTTTGATGGCGTTGGAGATGAGGTTGTCGATGGCCTGACCCAGGCGGTCAGGGTCGAAATGCCCCGTGGCGGCACCGTCTGTAACGAGGTTCAGCCTGATGCCTCCCGACCTGGCCTGCCCGTCCTGTTTCATGCTCGGACACCACGGGTGACAGGGCGACAGACACACAGAGTCACAGGACTGCAGACTGGATGCTCTGACAATTGAAGTGGTCTCACAGTCGGCCCAGCATGATTGCACCGTTTCCTCTCTGCATCCGCAGAGGCGCTATTGAAGGTCGCGAGTGCCATGACGAAGAATCCTTTTGGGCATCGGACGCATGAGACCAAAAAGCCGGAGAAGACCAGGGGGCATCACGGGTTGCATCTGGGTGAGTGGCTGAAGCACGAGGACGAGGGCATTGAGCGCGCCTACAGCAGCATCTTCCTCAGCTACCACGACCAGCCACTTGCGCCCGAGCGAACCTGCATTCAGGGGCATGAGATTCTGCCCGGGGAGGACCACTGCTCCCATGGCAACCCCGTCGGATAGATGCGCTGTTCCTCCAGCACGATGATTACGACCCCACCGCGGCCAGTCGGTGGCGCGTGTCATTTCGCTGCGCTGCAGAGCCGATCGAGGGTCTCGTTGAGTGCTGATTCGACCCGGCCGTTCAGGTAATCCCGCTTTTCCTGGGTGGAGGGGTCCTCGAGACCGGTGGGCATTGGCGGCGTCGTGACTGACATTGCGGCTTGGTACCGTCCGTCTCCGCTGCTGACTGCTACCGTCTGAAAGTCATCGAACGAGCCCCTGCCCTCGTGCCGGGACTCTTTCGAGCATCCGTCCGCGTGCTCCCACACGCCCAGTCCGTAGGGCCTGAAGCTGGGGCTCGTTTTCATCTCGCGCAGGGACGTTGCCGAGATCGCCCGTCCCTGGAAGATTCCGGCCATGAGGAGGTTCAGGTCTTCCATTGTCGATACAGCCCCGGCTGCCGGGTTACCGACCGCGAAGACGCTGTCGGTGGTGTCGACTCGTTCGCCGCGAATGGTCACGTAGCCGTGCAGGAGTCCAGGCTCATGTGGGTCGACGCGATCCAGACTGGTGTCCTTCATGCCGAGAGGGGCGAAGACTTCCTCCTGCAATGCCTGGACGAAGGGCTCGTGCCGCAGCGTCTGGACGAGGAGTCCGAGCGCAAGGTAGTTGGTGTTGGAGTAGTTGAATGAGCCGACGTCGGCAGCGGTCCAGGGGAGCGTCCCTGCCAGTTCCAAGCCATGCTCCATGGTCAGCGTTTGGGTGAGCAGCATGCGGAAGCCGTCAACATCTCTTGGCAGGGCATCGTTGACCTCGGGCATCCCGGATGTGTGGCTGAGCAGTTGCCTAAAGGTGATTGGGCCTGGTGGATGGAGTAGGGATGTGAATCCGGGGATGACGCCATTGACCGGATCGTCGAGGCCGATGAGGTGGTCATCCACGAGCTTCAGCACAGCCACGGCCGTCATTGTCTTGGTGACGCCGGCGACCGCCGCCCGGTCCGTGGGCTGCGCCGCCGTCCTGGTCTCAAGATCGCGGACGCCGTATGCCCTGGACCACTCCCCATCGGGCCAGTGGATCCGTACGACCGCGGACACGGCCCCCTCATCCATGAACAACTGGATTTGATGCTCCAGCGCCACAAAGGGACTCGGTGAGCTCGAAGATGGGGCGGGTCCATCGTTGGACTGGGTGCAGCCAGTTGCCGCGAGGACCAGGGCGAATACAAGGGCCGCCCGCCTCCAAGCGTAGCTCTTCGTGGTCATTGGGTGCCGCCGTTCCGCCTATGAGACAAGCTTGGCCGTCTGCGGCACCACGTCCGGCCAGACCACGACGGCACCGCCGCCCCAGCACAGCCATTTTATTCTTCGCCAGTACCATGGGGAAGCGTTCTCCGGTAGTCCTTCGGGTCGCTGGTTGCACTATCACTTTGCCGAGGTGAGCTTTTTCCATCTCTCAAGTAACGTCGCGCGCAGATAGGACCCCCACCTGTCTCCCCAACCCCCTTTTTCGTTGTTTCTGGGGGGACCAACATGGCAAGCATTCCAGCATTCCTCGGTGCCTTGGGCACTACCGGCAAGGCCGTTGCCGGCCTTGAAGAGGAACTGGTGGCCGGTGATGGCTTCGGCGGATCCTAGGGCATCCGGTGCCGGCCAAAAAGCGCTGAAGGTGCTCACAGGGCACGGCCCGTGAGGGTGCCTGGCATGGCAGTGGCCCCTGCCGCGGACGGTCAGGGGCCACTGGTGGGATGGGCTGGTTACTGGTCGATGGGGGAGACAGCCGTGCGGCGGGGTGGGCCGGGCATACGTGTTGGTGGCCTTGTGGGCCAGGTCAGGCCGGCTCGCCCAGGAGATGACACCGTAGCTACCCAAGTTGTAGGTCTTGTGTTGACCGCGTCGATGTCCTCCATGCATTCCCTGATGGGCGTCGCACATTCACACCGACGTGGTTGAAAACACATCTCGCGTGGTTTGAGACACAAAAAAGCCCCGGAAAATCAGTGATTTTCCGGGGCTTCCCATCGTGCGCGGAGGGGGACTTGAACCCCCACCCCCTTTCGAGGACTAGCACCTCAAGCTAGCGCGTCTGCCATTCCGCCACCCGCGCAGGTGGTATTTCGGGAAGTCGTCCCGCCTTTCAGCGTTTCGCGCCTCTCCGAAGCAGCGAGAAAAACTCTAACACGACTTTTCGTAGAACAACGAATCGGGGCAAGTGGGTAGGCTGGGCACAGCGATTCAGCTCGTGCCACCCAGTCATTCCCTACCAAGGAGGTACCTATGCCTGACGTCCTGCCCGAGGATGAAGTTGTCCGGATCTGCCAGGAACTCATCCGGATCGACACCTCCAACTACGGTGACGGTTCAGGGCCGGGGGAGCGGGCGGCAGCGGAGTACACCGCGGGCC
>Ga0308169_10003269_pt1 | contig 15961 bp, 17 predicted proteins | sample PhyBR1_2_FD_202139 | JGI IMG/M metagenome (GOLD analysis project Ga0308169, IMG submission 202139) | Phyllosphere microbial communities from UC Gill Tract Community Farm, Albany, California, United States - DLSLSB.R1 | ecosystem: Host-associated > Plants > Phyllosphere > Unclassified | place... | reverse complement strand
ATAATAAACTAATCACCATAAACAAAAGCTTAACCTTTACCATAATACTTTCTCGATGTAGAAAAATGGGAACTGGAAAATATAGATGGATTGTTAGATTAGACAGGGGGCTAAATCCTGAAGTTAGTGTGATTGCAAGAATGAACAGTCTTAATACCGAACCTGTAGATTATTACATCCTGCCTTCGCTTGAAAGTTTTGAAAATGAACTGAGTCTAAAAGAGAATAATAACCTTCTATTTGAGATGTATAGATTTGATAACATCAGGACCTTCTTTGATATGCTTTCAACTACGGAAATGGAGGTAGCCTAAATGAACGACGACCAAATTCACATGCTTGAAATATCAAAAATAAAAGTTGTAATTCCTCGTTCCCGGAACAAGTTCAAACATGCTGAGATAACAGATAGTATTGATACAAGTGGATTAAGAAAACCAATAACAGTAAGAAGAATTGCGGATAGAAAATACGAATTTGCCTTAATTTGTGGTCAGGGTAGACTTGAATCACTCTCAGCTTTGGGAGAAGAGCTAATACCTGCTTTCATACTGGACATTGATGAAAACAAAGCATACATAATGAGTTTGGTTGAAAATATGGCTCGTGTAATACCAAGAGCGGGCGAGCAGTTCCAACGAATAAAAGAAATGAATGATCAAGGTTTATCTAACAAAGAAATATCCTATTCTACTGGCCTATCATTGCACTGGATTACCAGCCTGACTATGCTAATTAGCAAAGGAGAAAACAAACTATTATCTGCTGTAGAATCAGGAAGCATTCCAATCTCACTTGCAGTTGAAATTGCCAGAGTAGACTTCGAAGGTGGGCAAGAATTACTAATTAAAGCTTTTGATGAAGGTTTAATAAAGCATAAAGATGTTGGTAAAATAAGAGATATATTGGATTCCCGAGATGAAGGTTTAAAAGGCTTTCTGAACAATAGTTTCGGAGTTGCAAAGAAAAAGAAAAAACTCACTACTGATGAACTTAAACAGTTATACCAAGATAACATTTCACAGCACAGAAAAATAAAAAACAAAGCTGAATATGTCGAGAGAAACTTACTCATAGCCAGTCAAATATTTAAAGAGTTATCTGAAAGCGAAGAGTTTAGTAAAATTTTAAACGAAGAAAATTTAAATGAAGTAGTTAAAGTTATAATGAAGAATACTTCTTGCTGAGGTTAAAATGATTAAATACTGCTTTAATGAAAAAACAGTCAGCTTTAAATTATCTGATCTTATTTATACAAAAAAACCTCCTACCAACTACAAAAGTAGCCAAAAATACATTCAAATAAAGAGCACGATATCTGCACTTGGATTAGTCGAACCTATACTGATTTACATTGATGGGACTGATGGCACTGCAAAAATCCTTGATGGTCATCTGAGGGTTGAGGCATTAAAAGATATTGGAGAAGAAAGAGTTGCTTGTCTCGTTTCAACTGTTTACGACACTTATACGCCCAACAAAAAAGTTAATAGAATAACAATTATTCAAATTCAAAGAATGTTAAAAGAAGCTGTTCGAGTAGGGGTTCCTGAAGACATGCTCTGTTCAGCCTTGAATATAAGCTCCGATTCATTAAAAAGTAATTTATCAGTTCTTAAAGGCATATGCCCTGAGGTTATAGAATTATTTAATGATAGAGATATACCTAAGAACACATTTATGATCTTAAAAAGAATGATTCCTTTTAGGCAAATTGAATGTGCAAACCTAATGATAAAATTTGATAATTATTCAAAGATTTTTGCTCAATCGCTTTATCACAGTTCATCACCTGAGCTTTTAAACGACAAAGGTAAACCTAACATTGATGAGAGATCCGGTAATAGAAAAGCAATTGAAAGGCTTGAAAAAGAGATGGCTCAGGTCCATTTCGATACGCAAAAGATAAAAGAAAATTACGGTTCCAACAGTCTGAAGCTAACGATTGTTATCTCTCACATAAAAAAAATACTCGAAAACCCTAAGGTTTTCCATTGGCTTCTTAGGAATAAACAAGATTACCTTAGTGAACTTACCAAGATATCTGACATTGAAAAATTAACTTAAAGCTTTTTTTCATAAACAGATTTTAGGATTAGAACTATTCAAGGATGATATCAAACTCGCTTAAGTTAAGAAAACCCAGGCTATTGATTTAAATGACAGCGATGCCGGAGGAATTAAAAAAAAGCAGAGAAAGAGCATTGAGCTTAGAAGGGATTGCTTATGTTTTTAAAGCGTTCAGAGAGCACTCTGATAGCTTCTCTCGTGATAATTATCTGGCATGTGCACGTCTATTGCTTCTTGCTGTTCGAAAGAGTGAGCTGACGGAAGCTCAGTGGTCGAAATTCAATGTAGAAGATAAAAAATGTTTTTACCCAAGGAAAGGAGCAAGTCTGGTGTTGGCATAGTCATTCCACTTCCTCCACTCGCCATTGAGATTTTGGAAGAACTAAAGGTCAGAGCGTTGGATTCACCCTATGTTTTCCCTAATCGCCGAGTGAGCAGGTCTCAGCACATGGGAAAAAAAACTATCAACAGAGCAATAGCGAAGCTATTCGGTATCGAGCCGGGCAGGAAGAAGCAACCACCAAATGTTATGGATGATATGGAATATTTTACCGTTCATGATCTGAGAAGAACGAGCCGAAGCTTACTCGCTTCTCTGTAAGTTCCTCCTCATGTGGTGGAAAGGTCTCTGAATCACAAGCTGAAACGTGTTGAAGGGATCTATGGCAGGTATAACTATTTGACGAAGGGAAAAATGCATTGGAAAGACTATCAATAGCACTGACAACTTCGATAAAATAAAAAACATTATAATACATCAACTTAAATCATAACTAACAGAGTGACTGGTAAAATTTTCTTTACTAAATCAGTAAATTTTATAAACTCAACAGGAGTTACTTCATTTTACCATTTTTGAGCAATTAGTAATTAACTAACAATTGCATATCTGTTTGAATAAACTTTAAAAGGCATAAAAATGGCTGCTAATTCAGGATATATTATCACTAAGATTTATGAAAATATTAACACCGAAGAAGAAAATGTTATTTATTTTATCATTGACATCGCCTCTAATAATGTTCACTCCCGGCATTTAGATGTAAACGTTGCTTACCAATTTTGCTATGAGTTAAATTTCCCTCCAATTACCGAATATAAAATTTCACAAAAAATAAAGGACGGGATAGAGAACCTTGAATTGGAAGAATTGCCCCAAACATATAATTATTCAATTGACCATGCTGAGATACTTAGCAAAGATGATAAGAATAAAATTGAAATTTCTATGCTTGAAAATCTCCAGATCAAAGGAAGAAAATTAAAAGTATGAGCAAAAGCACTCTCATAGCCTAATGAGAGTGTTAAATTTAAAAATTACACACTGAAAACACTGGATAAAAAACATTCAACTTGAATTATTGGCTTTTCACCATTGAACAGAGGTTTTTTTCTGTATTGAAAATCTATATTTGTCGAGCCGACACAATTAAGCTCCTCATCTTTACCAATAAAACCAAAGCTCACGGGGATCTGTTTAGACATTGTAGAAATAAAACTATATAATGCTCTGCAATTCTCTTCAGGAAGTTCTATATAAATAGCCTTTCTATTTTTTATATCTGAAATCTCTATCCACCACATATTATCTCCTTAAAATCTTAAATAATAAAATAGAGGGAGCTATTGCTTCTTGAAGTAGCAATAATATATTTATCCAATAATATTAAGAGGCTCCACCTAAATACCACAACCAAATATTGGCTGTTAATTAAAATCTAAAAGATTGATAAAATAAGTCAAGCGCAAGGAGAATAAAAACCTAAAGCATTTTGATAGATTTAATCTATATGAAATCAATCCTTATTAATTAGAAAATCTTTTCTTTGATAAGCTGAAAATAAGACCATAATTAATTCCGCCATGATATTTATTGAGCAATCATAGTAAGCTTTGTATTCTTCATATTCTACTTTTGCTTTATCAACACCATGTGAAATATCATTTCTTTTATTCTTTAATCTCGTTAAAGGTCCAATTACTTGATCTAAAGAAGTGTGAGATAATCCAACTTGATACAATAGTTTCTGAAGTATTTCTTTACCAACATTACTTTCAGTATTTACGTATCCATCCGCGATGAAGATCTTGCCATCCATAACATCAGATAATTTCTCGAAAAACTCTTCATAACGGAAGATACGATGTAAGTGTGAGTCATCAGGTAATGTCTTTCTGAATATCCTATTCTTAATATCAGGATTATTCATTTTTAAAAAATCTTTATAATACACAGCCGCTGCTAGAATAGGTTTTACCTCATTACACTTAAGCTCCATCTTGTTGATTCCATCAATGTATAGATTGAAAGAAAACTTAACAAAACCTTCTATATGAGCATATAGTAAACATATAACTGCCCTCCGCATCATATAAATGCTCATATCATCAGACTTCTCCATAATATTGTTGAGAGACCTTATTTCTTCCTCTCTCCAAGTTCGCTCTAACTCAACTTGAGTTAAAAATTCTTCTGGGTTCATTTCAGAGCACCCTCAAGATATTGGGTAGCAACTTCAATTCTACTTCTTAGCGGACCAGGAGAGTTTTTACCACCTCCAGTTGTTTGTGCTTTAAAAACACTATCTTTTTTAAGCTGAATTATACTATTTCTGATCTTATCAATAATTGAGTCGTCATTTTCATCAATCTTGTCGATAACAGACTGAATGCCGATGGTAATAGACTCGAAATGATAAATGTTAAAGTTAGACTGTAATCCATCGTCTGAATTTATTCGACCAAACACTTTTTCGCCATGTGCTTTAGAAAGAACTTCAAATACCTTTTTAAAATTACTCTCATTATCTATATAATCAAAACCCGTTGTTCCAGATGAAACATCTTCCATATATTCAGTTAGAAAATCGGCTATGTCATGTTTAAAAGCGGCTCTGTTATTTTTGAAAGTAAAATATCGCAAAACTAATTCTTGATCAAATGCACCAAATTTCTGAGATTCAGATAAAAGGGAAGTACAGGCTTTATAATGATAATCTTGTGATAACCTTATAATAAAATCATTAAATTTCGGGTCCAGCATTCTAATGGTGCAATTTCTAACTTGTTGTTGAGTTAATGCTTCACCACCAGTATTTAGACGTTTAAACATATGATATTTAAACTTATTATCACTTCCCTTCCTAACCACCTCAACGCGAACAAAAGATCTCTTTAATTTAATTTTCAAAGATAAAGGTAATTCATCGTATGTTAAATCATTAAGACTTTTTACTATATCGCAATCAGAGAGAACGAGTTTATCACCTTCCGCTATTTCCATATGCTCAGCCGTAAGTTTTCCCCTTAAATGCAAATAAGAGGAAAATCGCTGAAGTCCATCTATTAATTGATAAACACCATTTTCAGTTTCAACTACATATATAGGTGGAACTGGCATTTCAAGTAATAAGGATTCAATGAATCTTGATCTTGCACCTTCAGTCCATCTGAAAAGTCTTTGATAATCTGGGCTTATATCAAGTTCTTTGTTTTCATACATATCCATTAATTCATTGAAAGATAAATCAAGGCTTTGTGTATGGACTTTAGCCATTTCGGATTCAATTTCGAAAAGAATATCTTCAGTGCTCATTCAATGCTCCTAATTTGCTTGAAAAACCAGAACTGTTTCATTAGCAGTAATCTTATCCCGGTATTTTTTTACTTTACTGTTTATGTTAGCCATTACGAATTTAGACATAAAATCTTGGCGATGAATGAGGCTCAAACCGTTTTCTTCAGCCATTTCTGTAAAGATCAAGGCAAGATCGCAATAAATTTCTTTGTAATGAGAATCCTGCACAACACAAGCAAAATACCCATTTCTCTTAAGAACTTTTTTTATTTGCTTAAGAGACTCATTTATGTCTATAAAATACTGAGCGAAATTCTTATAATAATAAGACACAGAAGCATGAGATTGATGGTTAAAAATTTCAATTAGCATTTTTTTTGCAGTCAAGCCTAATGACTCTATTTGAAGAAACCTTTTGTCGATAGTGGTTCTACCGGTCAGAGTTCGTCTAATATTATCAATTTCTGCTGGATGGTTACCAAGCAAAACAGCTAACTCTGGTGATGTAGCAATACCATAATCAATACGGGTGCAATACGGCGGTGAAGTAATAACCGCATCAACACTACGCTCTTTCAACGGCAACTTAGTTGAAGATGCACAATAAAACTCTTCTTTACCAATACTATTTACATTGTCAACAAATGTTGCACTCAGTTTTTCATGGATAATATTTCTAAGGTCTATTTTAATTTTTGTGGCTTCAATGGATATCTTTTCATTACTATCCTTGGCTTTTTTAACCCATGTTGGGTTTGAAGGAATAAACTTCCCAATATATTTCCTAACCAATTTAAATAGGGCTAAGAATATTAAGGAAAAAACCTTTGAGTTTGAGATAACATTGCATTTTTTTTGAAGAAACAAAGAAACATAACGAATGTATGATGCAGTTTTAAAATCAAACCAATTTAGAAGGAAATCAGACTCATCATTGAGTTTGTTAGGGTAGTTATTTACCCTTAAATATTTGACTATATCTAAAGCCATGAGAACATCATCGGTATTAGAAAATTTCGATTTTGCTACTATGTTCATAACTGGATTTAAATCTATACCGATAACATTATATCCAGCGAGTGCACAATTTAAAGTAGTCGTTCCTCCACCGTTCCAAGGATCAAGAATGACGGAATCTTTCGGCAGTTCGAAAGAGTTTAAAATTTCAGAAACAAAGTCATCTGAAAAACCAGCATAATAGTTATACCACTCTTCACCTGTAGTTTTTTTAAAAACCCGTTTCGGATTAATTATTGTTGGTGTGATTGATATACTTTCCATACCATACCTAAACAAGTATTATTTTGGCTATTTTAGCATAGCTACAATAAAATAGCATCTGTATTCAATTAGATAAGAAGCAAGGGCTAACTCAGCGAAGCTGAGTTCCCCTTGTTTTTCTTCCTTGTAGTCAGAAAAAGCAAAATCAAACCAAAATCAATGTCTAAACAATTGACACACTTGTATATTATGATACTTACTATGCATAGCATACGGACTTGCTATTAACTAAATATCAAAGGAGCTGATATGGGAAAATTTAATAATATATTCGATGACGAATTTCCTTCGTCTTTCACCAACAATGCTGAATCAAAGAAACTTCCACCGAATCGCATTCGCAGGCATACAGTTACTGTTCGTCTTAATGACATAGAACTCGCCAAAATAAATGGTTCACGAAATCAGCTCAGCAAAAGCTGTTGGCTGAGATCTTCAGCTCTTCAGCAACTCCCTCCATCAGTTCCTGAACTCAACCAAGAAGCCTGGCACCAACTAACGGCTTCATTGCAGAAGCTCAACGACCTTACTTCTTTCCTCAATCGCAGAGGAACAGAGGCTCAGCCACTCTCACAGGAAGTAACAGCTCTGAAGGTAAAGCTGTCGCATGTAAGAGATGCTCTGCTGACATTCGACAAGTGACCAATGTAGATGAAGGGCATGAACAAAATAAAAAGAGGTAAGAATTTCCGTGGATTTATCTCGTATGCTCTTGCCCCTGCTCCCCACCATAAAACTGCACCGTTGGTGATTGGTGGCAATCTTGTGGGCATCACAATAGACGAGCTGACGGCAGAGCTATCACAGACTCAAAAGCTAAGAGAAGATGTTGAGAAAGCTGTATGGCATAACTCGCTACGATTACCAAAGAGCGATTCATTGACCAATGAGCAATGGAAGCTCATTGCTGACGACTACATGACTCGCTTGGGTTTCTCAGACACTCACCTTCGCTGTTACGTTCTTCATGACGACGAGGCAGGACAGCACATACACATCATTGCTTCTCGTATAAACGTTTTAGTAGATGGCCAGCTTTACCTGGGTAGGAACGAGAACCTCATTAGCACTCGTATCATTCAGGAGCTTGAAAAAGATCATCAACTCACTCGAACTAAAGGTCCTTTTCCTCAAAAAGCCTCTCAGAAGCAAAGAAAGCTCACTCTTAACGAAAAGATGATGCAAGACAGGACCGGAAAGAAAGCTCCCAAGATAGTGATACAGGAGGCTATAGATGCTGTTCTCACCTTCTTTGATGAAATCACTGTTGAAGACTTCATCGATGAACTTCAAAAGCAAAATATTTTAGCGATAGCCAATGTTGCATCAACAGGCAAGATGAACGGTTTCTCGTTCGAATATGGTGGTGTCGCATTCAAGGCATCACAGCTTGGAAAAGCATATGGTTGGTCAAACCTGAGTAAGCGAATCATCGTGGCTAAACCAATAGATACCGTTGCTCATGTATCGATTGCCGTCAATGAAAACGTTTCGACTCACATTGCAGTTCATGCCACAGCTACAGCTATACCTCTTACGGCAAGTTTGGAAGCACATAGTCGATTCCGCTGGTTACAGTGGATACCTTACCTTGAGGAGCTTGTTGCCAGTTTAAAAGCTGTTGGCTCAACGATTATCAATCCCCTCAAAAGAAATGTCATCTATACAGCAATACGAACCGGCAACTCTGAAGCACCAGAGAATTCTGAGGTAAATTTTGAAAATTTAGCGTTAAAAAACGTTTTCAAACGACCTTAAAGAGCTAGTTTTCAGTGAGTTAAAACCACTCACTAAGTCAAACTCCATAAATATTTTCATTCTTTTTCAAATCGATAGGCAAAAACGATCGATCGTTATTACTGATCAATGATCATATTATGATAGTCAATAGCTATCAAAAGGAAGCGATCGATCGGTATAAATGATTTGCTAGACCCTGTTTCGAAGCCTTAATGTAACTTCAAATGAAACCACCTAGCACACTGATTTATCAGCAGAATAAGCTGATGCATACGTGCGCCTTCGATTCAGTGAAACTAACCTTGGAAGAACCTATGACAGCAACAACTGAAAGAAAACAGCCAAACTTCCTTATGATGAAACGGGTGTGGATAGCTATTGCACTTCCGATTGTCATTTTATATTTCTCAGGTGTTCAGGGTTTGGTCCAGCTTGCAATCGTATGGGTTTTCGCAAGCATCATGCTCTTGATGTTTGCTTATAAAAAATTCCGCATCAAAAAGTGGAATGCCAGCACCAGGGATGTTTTCGGAGAGTCGGACGGCATGTGGAGCCATGAGTTCGGTCCTACCGCAATGAGGCTTGATGAGAATCGAAAATTGGTCCATCTCAAAGAAGGCGATAAGCAAAAGACCTATCCCTTCTCAGCTATCAAAGAATGGCGATACAACTTGTCTACTACGAGACAAAGAACAGGTCTCGATAAGGAAATGGATCGCACCCACGATTTCAATGAGTCAGGCTTTTATATTGCTGTGGATGATGTTCAGTATCCAGAATGGCGAGTAATGTTCTTTCCCCAAAAGGGTGACTTCAACACACAAGAAGGCATCAGGGACACCGAGCTTCAACTTAAGCGGTGGATGCATATCTTTGACAACTTAATTAACAGATGAATTTTAAGATCTTATTTATCAGCAACTTAATAAAACCAATCGGCTGATTGGTTTTTTTTTACTTCTTAACTGTAAAGATAAACTTAACCATTCCGATAAGTTCTATGTTTTCATAAAATTTCAATAGGGACTTAGAATGGCTGAAGCGTTAAATGAAGGTAAAATCATGCAGGCTCTGAACTGGGCCTACGATAAGGCTCTGGATGGAAGCATACCAGGAACAGACTCTGCTTATGAAATGGCCGAAAGCTATCTAAAAGGCGATGACACTTTAGTTGAAAAAGTAAACTCTCTCATTCGCTGGCAAAATACCAAATCCGCCACAACAGGATTTGTCTCTGGCCTTGGAGGAATCATAACCCTCCCTGTAGCAATCCCCGCAAGCATAGCTACAGTCATTTACGTTCAAATCCGCATGATTACAGCCATCGCTCTGATGGGCGGATATGATGTAAGAGATGATCGCGTAAAAACCATTGTCTATAGCTGCCTTGCAGGGAATGCCGCAAAAGACATACTCAAAAGCACGGGCATCATCATTGGTTCCAAAATGTCCACTCAGTTGATCAAAAGTATTTCAAAAGAAACCATTTTTGCCATTAACAAGCAGGTCGGTTTTAGGCTGCTGACAAAGTTTGGTGAAAAAGGGGCGATAAATTTGGGCAAGATGATACCGGTTGTTGGTGGGATCATCGGTGGAACTTTTGATGGTGTTTCAACCAATATCGTTGGAAATGTTGCCCGTAAAACATTCATTGAAAGTAGCGCATTAATTAAAAACTGAATTAGATATATATTTTTATATCACCCAAATGATTAATTAAAAATCGCAACAATGAGATATTATAATGTTAAAAATTGAAGATGTTTTTGGTGTTAGCGGGAAGCAAGTTGAAAGTTACATAGAAAGAAATCATGTGGATGAAAAATTTAAAGATGCGCTAAGCACTGATAAGCAAATTATTGTTTATGGTGCATCAAAACAGGGAAAAACTGCATTAGTAAAAAAACATGTGAATTATGATGATAACATTTTAATCAGTTTATCGCCAAAAAGCTCTCTTAAAGACATTTATCAAGCAATACTGCGCAAATCTGATGTTTTACTCAAAACATCATATTCAGAAGGTTCAGGTGACAAAACTAAAGTCAGTGGAAAAGCATTTATCCAAAGTGCTGTGGCATTAGTTCTAAAAACCGGTGCTTCCTTAAGTTTGGAGCATGAGCAAAATACTAATATCACTCAGCAGTTCGATGAAATTGAATTCAATTTAGAACTTCCTGACGACGTATCGGATTTAATACATAGAGTCGGGAATAAAAAAATAATAATACTCGAAAACTTTCATTACCTTCCAGAGGATGTCCAGAGATCTTTTGCTTTTGATTTGAGAACATTCCATGACTTAAAGGTAAGATTTATAATCCTTGGCATTTGGAAAGAAGCAAATAGATTGACTCAGTTTAATGGGGAACTACAAGATAGAATTGCAGAAATCCCCGTTGAACCATGGTTAGAAAATGACTTTGAACAAATAGCAAAAAAAGGAGAGAATCTATTAAACATCAAATTTTCATCCGTAATAATTCATGAATGCATAGCGAATTCATTCGGGAGTGTCGGTGTTTTCCAAGAACTACTGAAAGGCACTTGCATTGAAAGCAACATACATGGAGCACAAGAGGGAAATGAATTTGTATCAGACCCTGAAAAACTCAAAAAAGCAATTCTGATAAAAACTCATGAATATTCTGGCCGTCATTTAAGAAACCTAGAAACTATGGCTATCGGCAATAATCCATCGATTGTAAAAGATGGTCCGTTACCTAACTTTCTTCCCTATTATATCGTAATGCATATTTTAAAGTTAGGTTATCCTGGTATAAATGGTGGTGTAAGCAAAGAAAATCTACTTCATGCTATTAAACAAATACATCATAGAAAAGATGCTCTTAAAGGGCATCAGTTAGTATCCGTATTAAATAGCATGACAGAGTTTCAGGCAACAAAAGGTATTAGTCCACCTGTAATTGCTTATGATTCCAACTCTCGACAACTTAAAATTGTGGATTCAACTTTTTATTTTTTCTTAAAGAATGCTGATTTAAATGAAGTTATGAATGAAATCCCATGTCCTATGGACGGCTTAGAGGTGTAGTTTCTATATGCTCACTCATGATTCGTTTTTAATAAAACCCTCATGAGTGAGCAATAAAAATGGAATTTATAATTTTAATATCGCATTTTGTCTTTGTAAGTTCGATATTTATGGCACTGTTATTGATTCAGTGCCATTTAGATTTTTCTCAATTGTCATTAATCTTTATTTATTAATATATTTTTTTATCTTCATTGAAAGAGTTAAAGCATAAAAGATCTGATTTTTCAGAGGCATGTTGGTAAGTTTTACTCTTATTTGACAATCAGGTGTGCTTTCCAGGCAAGATTCATTAGTATGACAAAGTAAACGATTATGGCACCGATGATAAGGAAGATAGCATAAGAAATCAGGCTTTCTTTATGCCCTTTCGCTATACCATAAATGAAAACGAATAAAATATTGAGCATGGGAATTATACCAGCCCAAAAGCGCTTGCTAATCTTCTGAATGGGATGCTGAAGTGTATATGATTTTTTTCTCATCTCTGGTAAGAATCTCATTAAGCTTGCGGATATGCTTCGCCGAAAACCCATTCTGAAAGAGTTTTTGCTCAAAATCGTTCATTTCATCATCCTGAAAAGCCATAAGATAAAAGAAAATATATCATACATTAAAGCTGAGATGCCATATGATCCATTTGCAAAACACTCGCCCTAAGTTAAGTGTAAAGATCATATGGCATAGTTATTGTATCGCCATACTGAATAAAAAGTATATCCTAAACCCTTTTCTTCATTTTGAAACTATCGGCTTTAGGCTCTGGTGAAGGCGTAAAGCTCTGTTTTTGAGTAGAAAATATTCTTTCAACTTCATACTCATTCCAGATAATGTATTCGATAATAAACTTGTAGAAATACAGCACACGTTCAAGGCTAACAGTTGAAGGTATTGTATAGAAGTTTGGACTGAGCAAAGCCGAACTCAAAATTGCAATAATGTTGCTTGGTCCCTTCAGATAAGGATTCTGATAGTCTTGCTGATACTTCAAAAAGTATCCTACACAGAACAGGTAGGCATCTTTTACGATTTTTTCTTTGTTGCAGTCTGATTCATCGTATCTAAGAATGAAGCGATTGAGGAGTATCAAAAATTTCTGATCTGGCAAATATCTGTTTAATTTATTCATAGTAGCATCCTTGCTGTTGTGAATGTCATCCTGACATTTAAAGAAATATCATAATATTTATTCATGTCAATAGTTAAAACCTATCAATTTCCATTTGAATATCTTTTTTAGGTAACGGACGATTAAGCTCTTCGGCTGTCATTTGTTTTAAATGAGAATTATATAGCCATATCTTAAACTGCTCTAAATATTTGTTGTTCAGTGCTATCAAGGCTTCGTTTTCAGTTTCGAGCCTTTTTATTCTCTGACAAGCAGTTTTTAAATTAGCAGGTCTAACCGCACATGTTTCTTTCACACCAGACTTGAAAAGCTTCTTTTTTGAATTAAAACAATCCGCAATTTTAACATGACTACTCAAAGATTGCCTTGAAGGTCTCTTACCAATAATCTTTATCAACTCGTCACATAAAGCCTCCCAGGTCAGCTTCTCATCGTCATTCCAGGTATTAATAACTTTCATTATCAATTTTTCATCATAACCAGTAATATGTTTAGCCATTTATTCTCCTTTTATTATTTTAGCTTGAAATTCATACCATTTATCAGCATTAACATTCCCATCATTTTTATCATAATTGGTTTTTTTAAGAATTTTAGTGTGTATCATCATTAGTTGGCCATCATCCGTTCCAGAGTCTTGTAAGGGATAATAACTACAAGGCTCAAAAACATATGAGTGCTTGCAGTAACCATGCTTAGTGACGAGCACAGCTCCATCATTCAATAAATCAAAATCAGTTATGTTCATAACAGCTATTTCTTTTTTCCTATGACTGTTACCGGCTCCGATTGAAGTTTTATCTTTCATGAGATTGATCATTTGTAAGTGTGATCGGTGATCGTAGGAAACATTTTGTGAGACCAGCTTCCTTCCAGACCATCTGGCGATGCTAAACTCGTCCATACCATTGATTTGAGAAAACGTATTAAGTAGATGTCTTAATTGATGGGTCCTAAGCGAATACGGGCTACCATCTTCGTTAATATAACCGTGTCTTTTAAACAAGTTTGTAGTGCCTTTGATACTTGCAAAGGCATCAATATCCGATCTAAAAAACTGAGCAGTGGGTCTGAACAAAGGTGCCAAATGATTGCTCGTTTTCTTACATAATTGTCCCTCAAATAACAGACATAAAGCATTCGAATATTTGATTTTCTTTTCTTCATCATACCAGGGAAAATTTTGAGGCTTTTTAGTAAAGAGTTCATGTTTGTATGACTCAGGGACCTTCCCTTCCATTGTTCTTGCGACAAACCTTGGATGGTTGGACAACTTACTCAATCGGGCTATGGCCTTTTTAGCTACAGGGATCATTACTGTAGGAATCCATTTAATGTCTCCTGCATACCCCTTCGCAGAAAAAAACCTTAAACCATATCGTTCAATGCCGTTCTCATCATGTTCTGTAATCTCACAATCCGCAGGAAGGCTTAAAATTTCCGAGATTCGTCCTGGTGCACACATCAGCAGTGCAAGAACAGACGTTGTGAAAATGTCCTTCACAGACAGTCGGTTTTCATCTTTGGAAAAAATCTCTGCAATAGCTATGACGGATTTTATGTCTGGTAATTTTGAGTGCCCTTCCAGTGAAGGTTCATAACCTTGCCAACTTTGAGTAATTTTATGCCTTAACGGATTTACCCAAAAAAAGTATGATGAGCTTGTCATTCTGTTTTCACTCAAAAATAAACATAGTTTCTCAAGTTCCTTACCAATTGCAACTGCTGTTAATTTCGTATATTTAGCCGTTGCTACTCTTATACACTCATCAAAAATATTGTTATCACACCTGATTAGATTAGCTTCGCTGTGTGATTTTAATAAAATAAACTCCACGATTTTCAACATTGCCAAAGTATTATGATTCAAGTTTGATTTGTTAAACGAGTGAATATGAAACATATAAGCCTTAGCAAAATCAATAAACATGTCATCTAATCTATCTTTGCTATTTCGATTATTGTTGATATCAAATTTATTGAATCTGTAACATCCCTTCCATACATGGCTTTCCCATGTAATCGCTAACTTTGAGTTGAATATGTTACTCTTACAAAACTCAATAAAACCTTCAACATTTAATGATGGATTATTAGTATTTATTGGCTCGAATAAAATCACATTGGTCATTCAGAACTCCAGGCTCTAAAGTTTTTGCAGGTAAAACACTCTACGTGTTCGTGTTTACAATCAGTAAATCCAAAAGAATTTAAAACATATTTTGTAAAGAGCTTCTTGTTCTGTGTGCTGTCGCCACCAAGAAATATCTTAGACAGAGGTTCAAAAAATGAATGTAGTTTCATATCAATATCGTGAACATTATCTGGGCTATTTTTTACGTATATCCCTGATGAGTTGATAGATTTATGGTCTAATGCTTTAGCGATCACTTCAACTGAGGCTCCTTCCTTTGCTAAACGAGAACCAAGGGTATACCTGAATCGTCTGGCATTCAGCCTTATAAGATTATGGGTTCTTGTTGACTGGATATTAAATTTAGTGGTGATTTTATCTAATTCTTTAGAGATAAATGAATTCTTCATATGTAAAAAATCAGTTGCCATAATGGTGTCCAAACTTTGACCAGACTGAATTGATATGGATTTTTTGGAATCCATGAATATAGGTAATTCATCTTTTATATGACCAATGCCCTGATTAATACTATCTTCGATATGTTTTTGATTCACATCAACCAAGGTTGTTAGTTTTTCATAAAGGCAGTCATCGATACTTACCAAGCTAAACTCACTTCTAAAGTCCTTCCTTTGTTTTACTTTCGGTATGTTTAGAAACCAACCTTCTCCCGTTCTGATAAGATCTTTCGCTTTTAAAGAAGTTAACTGTAAAGGCCTCCTTCCCGTTGTTGCTAATAGAATAATGTAGCAATAAATAAACAGATGGATTTTGTCTTCTTTCAATAATTTCCTGATACTTTCAAGTATGATTTCCAGTTCTTCTCCAGTTAGCGGTCCACTATGTGGATCTCTTCGTTTGACGGCTTCTCCTGTCAAATTAGTTTTAACCTTTATTTTTGCCAGCATTGTTAAAGCTGAGGTTTCAACTCCTACATAACCGAGCTTTTTCCACTTCGTTAGAAACTTCTTT
>Ga0308169_10003268_pt1 | contig 15963 bp, 28 predicted proteins | sample PhyBR1_2_FD_202139 | JGI IMG/M metagenome (GOLD analysis project Ga0308169, IMG submission 202139) | Phyllosphere microbial communities from UC Gill Tract Community Farm, Albany, California, United States - DLSLSB.R1 | ecosystem: Host-associated > Plants > Phyllosphere > Unclassified | place... | reverse complement strand
CACCCCCTGACCCGGCACGTCCAGCGATACTGACACGCAGGTTGATACCGTCAACGCCGCCTTCCCGGATATCCCTGTAGCGAACATCATCTACTCGCTCTCCCGCACGCGCTCGGCCCAAGCGACCTCGGAGGAGATCCTGGAACGGGGCTTCCTCTCTGCCGTACGACCATCGTCTGACTATCATCACGCGGGCTGACCCCCAGCCGCCCGCATCGTTCTCCATTCCCGCTTCGCTGCTCCCCGACCAGCCACGCGAGGCCCAGCCCGTGACGTCCACATCCTCTGCATCTGTGTCGACCAAGGCCACCGCGAGCGGAAAGAAGTCGCAGACCCTCATTGAGCGATATAACCTCGCGACGAGGCTGCCCTCACATAAAGGCAAGGAGAAGGATCCGGCCGAGGAGGGCGGGGCGGCGTCTACGGGTGATGGCAACGGCGTAGCTTCCCCAGCAGCCGCAGGCGTCGCAGCTCCGCCGGGCGCGCAGACTCAGCAAGCTGGATGGGCCGAGACGAAGGAGAAGCGGGAGATGGGCTTGCGGGAGAGGAAGGAGAAGATGATCCTTGAGGCGAGGCGGTGAGTTCACGACCTGCCTTCCGGGTCTGGATCTGTTGACCCGCACCAATGGCTAACCATCAGGCGGTTGCTGGAGAAGCAGGAGCAGGCCGCGCAGGCGGCTTCGACGACTGCTTGAATGTGTATGTATGCATACTGCCCTCAATTCACCGTGTCCATCTATAAGTCTATAAATCACTCGGTCATGCCCATGATCTCGTTGAGCTGGCGCAGTCGTCCGCCCAGCTGCCTCACATCGTCGTCCAGAACGTTAGCCACGGCAAATCTAGAGTCAGCTTGAATGGAGGGAAGGAGACCCGACTGCTCACCGGATCCAACGGTCCTCTCTCAAGCGCTCGCTATCGATGATCTCGTCCCACACCTCATCATCCCTGACGTTCGGCATGAAGAACGATCCGGGCAAGACCACCACCCCACACTGCTTCGCCAGCAATTTGGCAATGTCTTCCGAACCCAGCGTCTTCCGCTTCAGACCCTGCGTGGACGAGGCATGGAGGTAGTCTGACGGGAAGGAGACATAGGCGTAGTACCCGCCCATGGAGGCGACGTGCCAGCCCGGCACGGCCTCGACGGTCTCCTTGAACAGCTTGCGGCGGCGGGCCAAAGCAGCCGAGGACTGGATGATGTCGTCGCGCAACGAGGGGAGCAGGGGTGCGATGGCCAGCTGAGGCGGTCGAGGTGGACAAATCTGGCGTCAGCTGGTCAGTCGGATGGGATACGCTGGGCTCACCTGCATGCAGTCGCAGATGGTCGTAATGTGGTTGAGCAGCTCTGGCGAAGCGATGATACTGCCCAGGCGGTGACCCGGGATCCGGTATCCCTCTGTCGAGTCAGCCTGCACTCTCGCGGCCCGGTGTAGTATGAGCGACCCACTGCTGAAGCTCCCCAGGGAGATCACCGTCGACCGCCAATCTTCCTCCTCGAACAGCCCATGCGGCCTGCCCATCCCTCCGCCCCCTTCTGCATCCTCCACGAACTCGCGATACGTCTCGTCCACCACTAACGCGACGCCAAACTCCCGCGCGAGGTCATACCACCTCTTCAGCTCCTCCGGGGCGAACACCGTGCCCGTAGGGTTCGAGGGCGACACAAGCAGTATCATCCGCGGCTTCACGACTCCCTTCCCGGCATCGCTGCAGAGGTATTGCCGTGCAGCGTCCAGGGACGGGGTGAAGCGGTCATCTGGGTCTGTCGGGATGTATACCGGTTGCACCGATTTGAGCGAGAGGGACATGCCGAAGTTGAAGTATGCGGGTAAGGGGAGCAGAACGGACGATTCGCCAGGTGGGCAGAGGGCCATGAGAACGGTGAGGAAGGCCATGTTGCACCCGGCCGTTATTCCTACGTCCTGATCGGATAGGAGCGAGGACTGGGGCAAGCGGTAGAGGAGATTCATCTCGTCCGCGTACGCCTTTCGCAGGTTGTTCTCGCCGATGATGGGACCGTACCGTGAGGCATCGGGGTTGAGAGAGATGTCGGACAGAGATTGGGTGAAAGACGGATGAGGAGGATCCCGGGGGACGCCCTGAGAGAGGTCGAGTAGGGGTTGGGAAGGCGACGAGGCGAGGTATTCTTGTGCCCAGGCTCGCGCTCGAGGGATGCTGAGGTCAGACTTGTCAGGACGATTGGGCCAGGAGGGGAGCTCACGGCGGGGCTGCGGTACCTGCGACCGCTCTGGACACACCATACTTGAGAGACGTCATGATGGGAGCTCTGTCTGCTGTAGAGGAAGGGGAATGATTGTACTTTTACACCGACTTGGCCCTTTCAAAGTCGATGTTATCAATGTCATCATTCTCGCCATCGCTTGACTTTCCTCATCGGCCAATTCCGATGATGATGCCTGCGGCCGACGCGAAGGACACGGCGCTTGCGAACCGCCTCAGCCGCCTCGATGATATAGAGTTCTCTACGGGCACTCCGTCCACAATGCATGCATTCCCCCATCCTCGTGGCCCTTGTCGTCCGAGGAGGCTCTTCTGAACGGCGATGAAATGTGCTTGTCGACTTTCGTGTATCCCGTAGCAGTCTGTCAGCGTTGGCGGTTGCCTTCGGAATGATCGCCGTTCTGAACTGCCAATGTACCACTTCAGGCGCCGATGTGTCCGGGCTAAACGTCAGCAACTGATATCAGGAGTCGAGACTGATCCCAAGAATTTGGGCGGGAGCACGAGACGGGCCGTAGATCGCGAACCTGCTGGATCTTCTGAATGGCACACTCGAGCTCGAGCAAGTCCGTACCAGCCACGGCCTCGAGCAGACGGTGACCAAGCGGCTCAAAGTCCTCGTAACAGGCCAAGTTATCTGAGAGAGGGTCACTCATGCCATAGACAAGCTCAAGAGCGAAAAAGAGAGGTGTCCGATCGAGAATGTACAGGAGAGAGGCGTACCGTTCGATGCTGCGTCTTAGGCATCTTTGAGCGGGGAGCCCCCTCGCCGTAGAGTGCCTCATCATCAACGACTGGAACAGATCCGTCGGGGATGCGATACACCCCTACCCCTTCCCCCACACTCCACCCTTTCAGCAATGCATGGGCTGTACAACAATGCCTGATGCGGCCAGATTCACACCTTACAGTTTAGCTTTTGCGGGACCCGCAACAAGCCCATTGCCATGCTGCAAGCATTGCTTCGCCTCCTTGACCATGTCTTCAATGATCACCTTCGCGGGCTTGACGTCCTGCCGTCAGCATGCGCCATTCCTTGAATTGCCGAACACTCACATGTATCAACGCGCTCACGTCTCCCATGAGCCACATCTTCCCCTCGATCGATTTCTCCGGGTGCTTCTCCATCTCCACATCATGTGGGAGCTTTCCTTTGCTCGTGAGCTCACGACTGACATCAGCTTTACGATCATCATCAGCATGCAGCGCTCACATCTCATCCTGCCGGTTGTTCCACGACTTGACGTAGTCTGTCTGTCTGACCCGCAGGGGGCGGCCCGAGTAGATGAGCGTCGTGTCCGTGTCGCCATGATCAGCCGACAGAATGCTGTTCGTCAATGTGGACGTCACAACCTCATCGGTCGTCAAGGGACGAAGATGCAAAGCGACTCACAGCTCCTTATGCTTCTTCGGCGCCGCGGCCTCTTCCGACGCGACGAATCTCGTCCCCACCCACACGCCCTGTGCGCCATACATCAGGCTCGCAGCCAATCCTCGCCCATCATAGATCCCTCCGGCCGCAATGACATGGACCGGTCCGCCCGTCAAGGGCGAATTTTTGCCCTTGCAGATGTCCACACAAGCGGGGATGAGGATGGACGTCGCTGTCCTGCCGGTGTGCCCTCCGCCTTCTGCGCCCTGCGCACAGATGAGGTCTACGCCGACGTCGAGCGCTTTCTGCACATGCTTTGGGTGGCCCACCATCTGCCATCAGTACTGCCCCGACCTATGAAAAGAGGGAAAAGGAGGAGATCGGTGGAAGGCAGGCCTTACATTCATGCAAACGATGCCGGCCTTGTGCAGCTTCTCCACCACTTCTTTTGGTGGGACTCCCACCGCGCATACGAACAACTTGGCCTTCTCCTCGATGATGACATCGATGAGCTCGTCAAGGTTACCTTTGGTGTAGTCGTAGTTGGTCTTCCGGGCAGTAGGGGCCAGGGAGGGGATGAGCAGATCCACACCAAATGCTGCTGCTCAGCTGAGTCATCGGCAACAGAGACAGGCGGTACCTACGAAGATCTGGGGAGCTAAGATTCGCCTTGATCTCTTTGATGATGCCCCGCAAATGCTTCGGCCTGGGCATCAGCGGTCGTTGCGCCGGCCATTGGGGGGCAACTCACGTGTAGCCCAGGCCGCCGATCACTCCGAGCCCACCTGCGTTCGACACGGCGGCTGCTAGCTCTGGTCCGGCTGCCACGTTCATGCCGCTGCAAGTCATTACACAGACTCGAGCGATCGGGTCTGGGTAGCTCACGCAAGCAAGATGGGGTGCTTGATCCCGACTGGCAAATGAGCTCACGGCCGTCTTTCAATCGTCAGACAATACACACAAAGCTCGGTAATGGGGGTACTGATTGTCGACATGTTGATTCAGTCTTCGCCTGATGTAGAAGGCCAGTCGATATCGCGATGCAAGATGATGGAGATGATGGTCGAAAGTTAAAGGCAGAGACGGATGCTTGGGTGCGAACCGTGCTTTTGACCGGGCTTTTCGAATAACCGAGTGCCCGCGTGAAGCACAAGTCGCCTCCGAGTTTGTCGGAAAAGGCTCGTGGACGTTGCGCCCGTTCTATCTCTGGTGCTTTCGTAATGAGGGCGAGTCATGCACACGCGAGCATCCTTCGCACGTAGAGTTGGCATGCAAAGATATCCGGAATACCCGAGTACCACGTCTGATTTGGCCCTATCTAGAGCGCGAGTCCTACCGCTTGGTCCGGCTCCCGATCCCAAGAATTGCACAAATGACAATGGGCCATTCTTGTGGATGGCAAGCCGTTCTCATCGAACTCGATGCGTACGCATACACACCCAGGCCGAGAGATGGGCGTCATACACATCGCCCTTAAACCCCAAGTTCGCAGCCTTCCGATCGTCAGATCAAGCCCGCCGATACCTGCGTTGAGCCGAAGCTCTCGACCCCGTCACGAAGATTCACCTCCAACAACAGCAAGAACATATTCGACCTCAAATCCTCCCACCTGTGCATCTGCTTTGCGCTCCCCGCCGCGTCTCAACAAGCGCACCTTAGTTGATTCATGGCGATCTTGCCTCGGTGTTGGCTGACCACCGCGCCGGGTCACCCCACTTCATCCCGCTGCCATCGTGTATTGGTGAAGAATGACATGATATCGAATAAACCCAACGAGTCGTACCTGCTCGAGACGAAGTGATGCCACCGCACGATTTGCTCCTGGCCTGCATACGGCATGGGCGGCATATGATTTGCGTACAGTTCACCACTCGGTCTGGTAGCAGCTCTACTGGCGGTGGAATCCGTGTGGGTCATCCTCACGTATATCGTTGACTTGAGGATGCTACTCTCACCGGACAGCTCTCTGCGCCATCTCGAACTCCATCCATAGCTGTCCACCTCGGGGATGACTCCGATTGCTCCGCTGGGGGCAGCCGATGTGCATCTTGCTTGAACATCTTGGTACTACTCCCTATCATCAGAGCCACACGCCGTCCCTAGGCGGGCCCCGTATGTCCGAGACCTGATCCCCCTCAACCATTTTCGCTCCGTCCTTCAGATCTGCCCTAAATCGAGAGCCACACATAGAGACCAGGTCACGGTGGCTCGCTCGTGGTGAATACAAGGCAGACGATGGGAAGATCAAAGGCACCTTAATCATGCCGCCCATTTTGTCACCAGGCGACCTCCACTTGCCCACACCACCGTCAGCTACTTGTACGAACAACCTAGCACTCATTCATCGTCTATCAACCCTGCTCTCCACAGCACATCGCGCATCTCGCAGCAGGATGGCCGCGGCTAGCTCCTCCGGCTCCGGACAGTATGACCACCAGCATGCTCATGCCGCCTTTCCCTCGATGCCTCCACCGCCCATCAACGCCGATCAAGTGCCCAACAACCCCAGAGCACTTCGAACGCTCATCGAAAGCACCCACGACCCGAGATTCATCATTCCCGTGCTCGCGGCAGTTGCAGCTGGGGTCAATCAGCAAGGAACGAAGCAGAATGTGCAGATGCGCAATGGCGAAATCGTGCTGCAGCAGTGGGATTGGGATCTGTACGACGTTGACGACTCGGTCATAGTGGCTCATACCGCTGCTCTCGCGTACATCATGTGAGTTGGGGCGGCAGCTATGTCGTGGGGAAGTGTTCACAGCCAGTTCAGCAAGGATGCAGAGCGACGCCAAGCTTCGACGGGATAACAACCTGTTCACGATGGCGACGAGGCTCTGTGTCGTTGGCGATGCTGCCCAGATTGCGGCTTGCGTTGAGCGAAGTGAGTGTGTCGATGTCGCGACGACCATGGCTGACCACGAAGTCGGCGGGTTGGCCTGGGGCCTATGTGAGGACGCAGTGGGCGACAAGGCACTGGTAGGTCCACTCAGTCCAGTACTCGCGCTGATCACGCTGGTGGATGAGGCTCTCCTCTCACTCAACACCCTTATTGACCGGACGGCTCATCGAGAAGTCTTCACTGCTGCTTACCCTGCTTTCCTTCAGGTAGGTTGAATGTCCGAGATCAGCTGATGCTCATACTCCAGCTTTGTCTTTCGACGGGTCGCCATTTGGAGGGTCTACCCATTGCGTTGAACCGATTCACGGAGGTGGCTAGGGTATGTTCTGCTTATCACGGTTGACCTGGCCATGGCTCAGCTACAGGGAACGCGATACCAGGACGTCCTGGCGTTCCATCACCACGCCGGCACTATCGCTGCCATCGCAGGGCAGTGGAAGCGAGCCACGGAGCTATTCGCTTTCGTGAGTGCGTGGCATCAGATCAGCGGCTGACGACAGGCCGTTTCGATGCCCACGCAGGCGGTATCCGGCATTCAGATTGCATGTGCGAAGCGATCCATCCTCTGCGAGCTGCTTGCTTCCGGCAAGGTGAGTCGAGCAATCTCGCACCTCGGCTGAACCCAGGCGATTACGTACCCGAAGTACACCCCGTCGAGCGTCATCCGTCAAATCGACCGCAGCGCCGCCGACTACAACAAGCTCGCCAAGGCCTACGAGAACCGCGAGTGGCCAACTGTCTGCAAAGCTCTTGACAACCCCGTGTTCCGTCACGTAAGCGATTTAACTTATTCCGGACCACTGCTCTGACTTCATGCAGGATTTCAATGGTGGCTTGATCCTCCGCGTAATCGAGTCCATCCCACGACGTCAGATTATACAACTGCGAGAGGTCTTCTCCAAGATCAGTATCGCTCAGCTCGCTCAACGTATCGAGCTGCTGGGCCAGGAAAAGGATCAGGATTGCCAACATATCGTTGTTGACATGGTGGGCGTCGAGTTGCGGCTGCCAGGATGGAGTCTGATGTACAGATCTCGACTGGAGCTATCCGAGCGCAAGTGACACTCGGCCCGGATGCTAATACGACCATCGTGGCGTTCGCGGACCCCGAAGAGCCCATTGACTCATCCACTACTTTTGCCGAGCTCGAGCGAAACAGGCTCGCGATCAACAGGCTCGAGCATGCCATGGCCGTCGCGAATCAGGAAATGGGCGTCAATGAGGCATACATCAAGAAGGTATGCCCTGGGTCAGGGTTCTGGAGGCTGATGTGCAGCAAGCGGATTTGATCAACTCCGGAGTGCGTAGGGGCAAAGGAACGACACCCGGCGGGGAATTCGATCGACCGACGGAGCCTTTCGACCAGGATGGTGGAGGAGCATCGTTTTGGTCTAGGCCGAATCGCGTTGGAGCAGATCAAGGCGATATGGGTTACTGAGCGATTCGCGGTCCTGCGGACGACGTCGTGTGCGTGGCTCAACTGCGCCAATGCCACCGTCCGCACTCGAAGCGAACGAACGTACGAGGAGAAATTGTATAATATGACGCCCATGCAACGACATGATCATGCGCTGTAGTCCTGTGCCTGCTCCACTCAAAAACACATTTGGGGCGTGATGACACTCCCAGCGCACTCGCCGAGTATGCGAAGCCGTGCACGCCGAGAGCGGGTCTGGTAATGTATGCATGATGGGCGTGTAGGAAGGAGAACGTGCGCTATCGATACAGGAGGGTCATAGTAGAGTGCTAATCACAGGTCGGAAAGGTGGCCGGAAAATGTATGTATACACTGTAGTCACCACGGCACGGTCTATGCGCCGCGGGAGATGGAAGTCGTGGGTCATATCGAGATTTTATCGGTCGATGCAAGGGGGTCGTGTCATCTAGAAGGGCGGCTTAGTCAGCTCGGATTCGGGCGAGCTCGAGTCGGGAGAGGCAGTCTCCCCGGCGGCCTGGCACTTTCTGCTATCAGCGTCGGCTCGAGGAGCAGCAGCAAGACCGCGCCGACTCACTTGAAGTCGTCCCATACGCCCTTGTGGAATTGGTACAGCTCGGCCGAGTACTTCCTCTTCTTCTGGTAGGTGCTCCTCTCCACATACGACTCGGATCGCTGACCGACGGGCAACCCGTCGTTCGGCGGCGCAGGGAGCTGGGCGTTCGTAGAAGTAGGGGACTCGACGGCTGCGCCGGCTTGGTCGTTCGAGGCGCCGGCGGGAGTGTCGTGGATGTTGAGGTCGGCGAGTTGCCGGTTCTGCTCGGTCAGGTTGGCCGAGGTGAGCTGGGCGTGCTCTTCGGGTCGCGCTGGGGCCGACATGGCTGTGATGACACGGGTGTGGTGGTGGTGGTGGTGGTGGTGGTGGCTGAACGATGCGATGTGGGATGGACTTGTCGCGTGTGGGTAGAGGTTTGGGGCGGGATGTGTGTTGTGAACGGACGGACTAGCCTCTCGCACCCCGGGTCGCGTCCTTCTTTTGAGCGCGCCGACTGCTGCTGCATGAATGCATGCATGCGCCCAGCGGCCCTCCCTCGTTGACGAAACGATGTCACTTGACTGGGGCGGTACGTCATTCCAGCTGTGATATCATTTCATCCCCGACAAGCCGAGATTCCTTGCCGCTTGCCGCTTTCCTAGAGACGCCAACTCCTGGTCCAACCCAAATCAGCGTGCCAAAGGACCCATCACCGCCCGCAGCGGCCGTGTCCAAGCCGAGTCCTGACGCTATTCGAGTAGTCTGAACACACCCCATCGGCGAGCACGGCACTGCACACCGAGCAGACTGATGCCGACGGCGGCTGAAGAGCGTCACGGCGGTGACAGCCCGACTCGTCGTGCTCCCCCGGTCTTGCCTCATGCCCAGCCAGTTTCCCACTCGTTTCCCACTCGTTTCCTGACGAGCCCCCGGGCAGAGGAGCAAGTGCGGGCAGTAACCTTATCAGCGGGTGCAAAAGGCCCAGATCTATCTCAGATGGGATCAAGGCAAGCGAGCGTACGCGCTCCACTGGATTGACCCAATGCGTCATCATGCGGAGACGGAAATGCAACCACCGGCCAGGCGATGCCATGCAATGATGTACAGGAACGCGCTTGGGCAGACTTTTCCCGCATGGTGGAGCGCCACACTTTAGAGTCGGCGTTGCGTCATGCGGAATCTGCTCATCTGCCGTAGAGCCGTGGTGGACGCGGCGACGAAGAAGCCGTGGGATCCAGCCGGCGCACTAGGGGGTATCACTTGGCGATTACCATGCAAAGCGAGCACGCCCTGTAAACATGCATCCCGTCCAGTCGTAGTCGTACTCGAACCGTGACCGGCGGGAGCTTCGTTGCGGAACGGTCCCTAACATGGATTCAGTCTCCGTCTCACCGCCAAACATGTCCGCTCCGACTGCGAATCTTCCGTGTCAGCCGACAACCTTGCTTTGCCCCAGATGAGAGAGCATTTTATCCAAGCTGTGAAAACCCCATTGACCTGTGCGGCACTCGAATCTCGTCCACACAAGTCGCCAAGGCGCGACGTGGCCTGGCGCGCTTCCCCGTCTCCGTTGCGTCTATCTGGGACCACCTCGACATCAACCCAAACGCAGCCAAGTATCCGTGCGTGCAGTGTTGGCCCTTGCTTGGACAGAGGCAATCCTGCATGATGATGACCAAAGTACCGGGAGCTGACGATCGCGTGAAATCTATGTTACATTACACCGTGCCGGTCCCAAAACGCGCTACACCTGATAACTCTGTGATGACCCTCAATGACCGTTCCCTGCGCTCCGTCTCGACCACATTACGCGTCTTCGTCGCTCCGTGCCGTCTGCCCTATTCCAAGCATCCAAGCCCTCGCCATCACTCATCCTCGATCATACGCTACTCTCGAAGTCCATCGGCAAGGGCGCTTGATCCGTAAATACCGATCCGTAATCGAAAGATCCTTCCTCGAGCAAGCTAAGAATCGTCGCAGCGGATCTATACCGTTAGCAACGGTTACTTCTGCCCCAGCATGCCGTGGCATGAGACAGATGGCACTCACAATCCTTGCCCCGCATCGTTCCCCTTCAACCCATCCGAAACGCTGTCCATCCCCTCTCCAGCAAGCTGCTCCCCTCCAAACCCACTCCCATTGAACCCAAAGTCGAATTTCACTTCCCCGTGGCCCTGTCCGTCCTGTCCTCCAGCACCGCCCGTCGGGCCCATGAGCGTGCTCATTCCCGCATTGTTATTCGAGTTGAAGTTCCCGCTGCCGGCGGCGCTGCCATCGTTCCGGCTTCCATTGCCCGCACGCATGTTTCCCAGGTCCGTAAAGCCCATCATCTCCATGATGGACTCGTTCCCACTTCCTCCGGCCCCGCCACCACTTCCGCTCGCACCAGCGCCTCCGCCGAACCCGTTCAGGCCATTCATCCCGTTCATCCCGTTGATCGCCTGCGCCCCGTGTCCGCCTCCGATATTCTGCCCCGTCGCCATCGCCGTGAAGTTCTCAAGCGTGTCCACCCCCTCACCAAGCCCCACAAATTGCGCGAGCGCGCCCTCACCCGAAGTGCTCGGTCCAGGAGACATAGCACTCAGGTCGAAGTAGTCCGACGTGTTGAAAAGAGCCTCGAGATCCGTAGCGGGCGGGGCGGTGTTGAGGTTCTGGCCCACTTGGGAGATGGCGGCCGGATTCGACATGATGTCACCGGAACCGCCCGTGAAATCGATGATGTTCGACGGGCTTGGCCTGTCAGGCGCGGGAGAAGCTGAAGCGCGTTTGCGGACAGGACGGAGCCAGGCGGGCGAGGGTCGGCCCGTACCATCTGGCACGCGCGGCGAATCGACCGGGATGTTGCAGACTGGGATTAGCGCCATTCAGATCGTATAGAACAGGCGTTGCAGCCAAACCCACTTCGGCAGAACTCGTCGATGATGTCCGCGGAACGAAGACCGCACAGGTATCGACCTGAGAAACGCCTCAGTAGACCCACGCATGATCGAAGGCCTTCGATGCATGGCGCAATCATCGGCCGGAAGTCGCCATTGCGGCAGTTGAGAATGACTGCTACGAGCGTCCGGCCCGCTTGGGCGAGCTGGTGGATGACATGCACACCATCTGGTCATTAGCTCTGACCCTCGGTAACAGTCTGTAGCGTACAATAGGTCATCATGCCGCGTTGACTCTGCTCGTCAGCTCGCAGCAAAGGTCAAGCAGGTACAAACACTGACAATGTGGACGTGGTCGGCAATGATCGTCAGGGCGCACTGCATAGCTTTCCTGCAGATGTCCAACAGATTGTTCTTCTCCTCGCTGGTCGAAGCACGATGGTTCACGAAGCCCGAGAATCGATGGCGGTAGATGAGCATCTTGACGAGGTGTTCGAGCTGGCATCAGCGAGTCGCACCTTTCACACGAAGATTTCCACCTACACAATGCAGCCTCTCCGCCTGAGTAATACGGATCGGATCGCGCGAGTTGGTCGTGTCGTCATCGTACTGCCAGTACTTGGGCAATATCCTCTTCCACTCCTCGACCAGCGCCTCCTCTTCCCGCAATGAGTCGTTTTGCACCGCACGTCGAGCGATCGTCGCGGATGCTTGTGCAAGGAAGGGGGAAGTGGGGAATGTCGACGGGGAAGTTGCGGCATCGATGACACCCTGAAGATCAGCCCCAGCCGCGGTTCCTTGTATGTGCAGACTCACCTCCAGGATGACGTGCAGCCTGATAGTCGCGACGAAAGCGCACATCCTCGAGTTGTTCTCCTTGCCCCGCTCTGTGATCCCATCCGGCGACAGATCCTCATCATCAACAATGATCGGCTCCGTCACATCGCAATCCCGCAGATGAATGATCGGTGGTCGGCCGAACAGCGCTGGCGTCAACTTTGCTGCTCTTGCTCGAACCCGGTTGACTCACCCGCGCTCTGCTTGTCCCACGAGTATATACTCCAGAAGGTCCGCTTTCGAGTCTCCTTCTCGACCATGTTGAAGTGGTCATACCCGTCCACGCTCCTGTGCAGTCCACCATCGAGGCACAATGTGATACTCTCCGCCAACAGCGCGAATGCTTTGCTCAGGTTGCCCAAGCCAAACGCATACACCGCCGCCAGGAATGCCGCCTGGATCGAGTATAGCGTAGGCCTGTCCGCGCTCGGCAGGTCTCGTAACCGCTTGAACAGCTCAAAGTACCGTTTGCCCGCCGTGCTGGGGTCCTGCGGGTTTGCACGCACGCGCGGATCGTCGACGTGGCGGGACGAGAGGGTGCAGACCGAGACGATGAAGCATGCGAAGCCGGGTTCGCCCCATTGTTGTGGGTTGGCGTAGTCTTGCAGGAAAGAAGGGACGTGCAGAAACGGCCAGAGAAGGTGCGAGGTGGAGAGGTAGCACCGTACGAGCGTGTCCATGAGGTCGGGGGGTATGACGCCAGTGATCACCTTCCAGGAGGCTTCGGGGTTGAGCGTCTGATGTGGGCGGGGCGTGCGGTCGGGGAAGAACCGGGATTTGCGGCTGGTGGGGGACGAGGCGCTCTTGGAGAAGGTAGAGGATGAGCGAGCTTTGGACATGTTGGACGATTGGCGGCGGACATTCGGCGGCGGGGGCATCGGGTTATCCGGCGAGGGTGCGAAAGTCTCGGTAAAGGAAGTCCCGGCCGACTCTTCCGACTCGGGCACAGCACTGTCCGCCGTCAAGAGATCCAAGAGCGGGAACCCAGATGTCGCGCCTGAGTGTGAGCTTGATCTCGCCGGAGACGGCGTCCCTCCCCAGAGGCATCGCCAGGCACGCCGGTGACTCACCTTGCCATTTGGCCTGCCCAATCTCGTCCTCATAGAAGAAGGACATTCCCTCCATCTTGCGCGTGATATCGTTGATGTTGCCCCCTCTCAACCGTCCTGCAAATCCTCCACCTCCCGATGTTCCGCTCCCGCTCGCCCAGCCGGGCGTCACAGTCGCCCCGGATCCCCCCACACCATTCCACCCATTCCCACTAAGCATCGTACTCAGATTGCCGAAATTCCCCCCGGCGAGCGCCTCAAGCGCAACACTGACACCCTCGCCCTTTCCTCCACTGATGCCCACTCCGCCGCCACTGCCGAGCCTTGCATCCAGGCTCGACAAGAACGCATTGTGCACCTTGGGCGGCACATCGCCAAGCATTGCCTCGAGGGCCGCCAACCTCGCTTCCAGGTTCGCTTGACCCTCTCCACCCAGCGCGGCGATCCTTGCCGATCCGGGCGGGCTGTGTGGCCGTTTGACGCCGGACGTGGAACTCGAGCGGTTCTCGCTTCCCCCGCCCTTCGGTTTCGTAACTCGCCGGGAAGGGGTGTTGAACGTGCATTCGTTGCGGGTCGCCTGGCATGGTCCACAGGGCTGTTGTGTGTCGCACCGGATCTTCCGTTTCCGACACCGGTCGCATGCATGCGCGAGACGTAGGCGGGGGCGTTTTGCCCCGTCTCCGCGGTCGTCGTCTTCTCCTTCCGAATGTGATGAGGCATCGCTCACATTCCCGGCATTCGACTCCCGGTGGACCAGGCCTCCAGCAGGTAGGGAAGGCTTGACATCGTCGGATGAGGAGGATGTGTTCGGATTGACGGGAGGAGCGTTGCCCAAGGTGACGGGAGAGGCTGAATGGGCGGAGGAAGGTGATTGCTGGTTCGGAACCGAGTGGAGCAGAGCGGGATCCATCATGCACCCATCAGACCGGCTTCAGGTCGAGCAACGTAGATTGTGATCACAGTATGTGCCGCTGCGGGATTCGGCGAGACGGCTGGAATGAATGAGATAAAGTGGATTGAGTTAGTCGCTTCGCAGTCAGACGACCTGGTCGATTCGAGGAATACGAGATGAGATGATGGGATGCAGGCAAAGATTTGCCACTTTGGGTGATGTTTATCCCGCGCACGCCTATTGGTGCGGAGACGTCGGGTTCCGAAGTATAGGCGGGCGAGGGTCGGTGCCGTGTTTGAAGGCCGATCCCGCCGGTCATGTGTGCTAACCGGAACGACCATTTCAACATCACTCGACGACAAAGATTTCCTTTCGTTTGACGTCGATCATTCTCAAGACTGACATGGGTCCGGAACAGGTATCTACACGCCTCAGAGGCTTCCAAGTAGCTGCGAGCATCCTCTTCTGGTGCGTCGAGTCCACTAGTTGCTTGCAACGGAGCTGAGCAAATAGCTTCACCATTGCGGGCCTTATCTTTGGTACGCTGACCCCTGGCACCCGATAGCGAAGATAATGCTGAGCAGCAGGTTTCGCTGCCCTCAAGCCCATCCTCATTGACTCTGATGTGTACGCCGACCTCTGCACTGAGGGCGACGCACCATGCAAGAAGCAGGACACCCACTTGAACCTGCTCTTCACCGTCGCAAGCAGCACGACCAACGTATGTGCACACGGGTATGCCTCAGGGACGGGAGCTGATTGCCAGATAGTTGCTTTGCCAGCGGGAATGTTTCTCGACCGCGTCGGCCCAAAGGTGTGCTCTATCACTGGTGGAGTCATCTTTGCAATCGGGAGCATCGTTTTCTCTCTAAGGGTCGTGAATGGCTGTGAGTTGGCGACCCTGGGCCGACAGACGTGGGAAGATCATTGACCTCAGGGCTGGACACGTACCTCATGTATGTATCTGTCTGCATGGCTCGGTTTGCTTACCTCGCTCACGTCCAGCGGCTATGCGCTCATGGCTCTGGGCGCGCCGGCCATGTTTCTCGCGCAATTCCACCGTGAGCGACCATGAATCGCCTACGTTCTCCCTGGTACTGACCGCAGTGAGCAATGCCTTCCCCAAGCGCTCCGGACTGGTCCTTGGCGCGATCACCGGCGCATTTGATGCCTCTTCCTTGCCTTTGGTCTTCTACAAACTGGCATACTTTGCTCACGGCGGCAAGCCTGACTTGTGAGCAGGACGACCGGCAACATCATACTCGAGCTGACCCTCCAGACGAAGCTTCTTCCTGCTGTACACCATCATTCCCGCCCTGTGAGCGCACGGCAACATGGTTCGTCACTTCCCCACCAGCTGATCGTCAGACTCGTCCTGCATCAATTCTTCCTGGGCCCTTCAGACGTCTACACTCGCCCGGCCGCCCCGACCGTCGCCGAACCAGCCGTCGAGCCCACTCCTCCCCGCCGACCATCGCTGACTCCGAACGCCTCACGCTTTTCCATCCGCAGAGGTAGCTCGTCTTTCTCCCGCTTGTCTTATGGCATCCACGAGGAGGCGGAGCTGGACGATGTCAAGCAAATCCTCGAAGGGAAGCAGGAGGACTCGATCGTAGGCGCGATGTTTGGGTACGGGGCGTTCGAGCAGGTCAAGAGTAGCTGGTGGCTGTAAGTCCTGCTTGCTGTCCTGTACAAACAAGGCTGATCGAAGTGCGATGTTCTTCATGGTCGTTGTGCACATGTATGTGACGGAAGATATCCTCAGCGTGCGAATTATCAAGCGCATGCTGATGGTGCAGGACGAGGATCAACTGGTACATGGCG
>Ga0308169_10003266_pt1 | contig 15968 bp, 15 predicted proteins | sample PhyBR1_2_FD_202139 | JGI IMG/M metagenome (GOLD analysis project Ga0308169, IMG submission 202139) | Phyllosphere microbial communities from UC Gill Tract Community Farm, Albany, California, United States - DLSLSB.R1 | ecosystem: Host-associated > Plants > Phyllosphere > Unclassified | place... | reverse complement strand
CGCCCTCTCTCGCCCGCAGTACAACAACAAGTACCGCAACGGCGCCTCGGACATGCCCGCCATCGACAAGTCGAAGGACCTGTCGCACAACTTCGCGACGCAGATCGGCTTCGGCGAGTCGGAGGGCTTCATCGAGCTCATCCGCCTCTACAATGCGCTGCACACTGACCACGAGGGCGGCAACGTCTCGGCGCACACGGCTCACCTCGTCGGCTCGGCCCTTTCGGACCCGTTCCTGTCGTACTCGGCCGCGCTCGGCGGTCTGGCCGGCCCGCTCCACGGCCTCGCCAACCAGGAGGTCCTTCGCTTCATCATCGGCATGCAGAAGGAGCTCGGCGACCACGCGTCCGAGGACAAGATTGTCGAGTTCATCTGGAAGACGCTCAACTCGGGCCAGGTCATCCCGGGTTACGGCCACGCCGTCCTGCGCAAGCCCGACCCGCGCTTCATGGCGCTCCAGCAGTTCGGCGTCAAGCGCAAGGAGGTCGCCGAGGACCCGATCTTCAAGTACGTCGACCAGCTCTACAAGGTCGCCCCGGGCGTCCTCACCGAGCACGGCAAGACCAAGAGTGCGTCCCCCTCTTCTCCTCGTCGTCGTCGTCACCGCCGGTGGCTGACTCGCCCTTCCTCCTGCAGACCCGTTCCCTGTGCGTCCTCGAGCTTCTTCGTCTCGCTCCTGACGAAGCTCTGCGTCGTCGTGGGCGTCCCGCGACTAACCTTGACTGACGCTCGCACCTCCTGCCCCCGCAGAACGTCGACGCCGCCTCGGGCTCGCTCCTGTACCACTACGGTCTCAAGCACTTCGAGTGCGTCCTCCTTCCCTCTCGCTCGCACTCACCACGGAGCTCGACAAACTGACCCGCCTCTCCTGCGCCCCTCCTCGCCTCGTCCTCGTCCTCCTCCCCTCCCCTTCCTCCCTCCCTCCCTCCCTCTCTCGCCTCGCAGGTTCTACACCGTCACCTTCGGCACCTCGCGCTCCATGGGCGCTCTGGCACAGTTCGTCCACGACCGCATCCTCGGCCTCCCGATCGAGCGCCCCAAGTCGCTCTCGGTGCGTCGCCCTCTCTCCTGTCGTCGGCCTCGACGAGGAGGACCAAGCGCTGACCCTCTCCCGCTCTCGCCCGCAGATGGAGGCGCTCAAGAAGCTCGTCGCGTAAGCGTCGCTGTCCTAGACCATCCCCCCTCTTGCGTCGAGTCGATATGTGCGAAGCTGTGCCCGTCGTCGGTGGTCCTCCTCGAGGAGGAGCACTGGAGGCGAGCCTGCGAAAATGGGATCTCGTTCTTCCGTTCTCTCTTTGCGTGCACTAGAGAGTCCTCGAGAGCGCATCGTCGAGCGAGCAAGAGCAAGAGCAGGTCGAGAGAGCAAGGACGCGAGCAGGAAGCGGACCCGGTTGGCCGGCGCGCGACGAGGCCAAGTCCGAGCCGGCCGCCTCTCGTCCTCCCTCTCCCCGCTCAGAACCGCACCGCTGCGATGAGCTTCCCGCCTGCACGCCTGCTAGAGCTCGCCGAGCAAGTCGTCACCCGCCTGCGAGCGCGCAAGGTGCGCCCACCGCCCGCCCTCCTCCGCTTCGTCACCATCTCCGAGGTGGGGCCGGTAGCTGACCCTCGCCCTCTCCACGCCCGCAGGAGACCGTCTCGCTCGTCGAGACGGCGACGGGCGGCCTCGTCTCATCGTCGCTCCTCTCGGTCCCTGGCACGTCGACCGTGTTCGCCGGCGCGGTCGCCGCGTACCAGCTGCGAGCGAGGGAGAAGTGGCTCGGGTGGACGAGCGAGGACACGGCCAACTACGAGTGCGTCCCCTCCCTCTCCTGTGTCCTCGAGGGAACGAGCTGACACGTGCGCACCCACGCTCGCAGCGGCCCGACCGAGGCCATCTGCCTCAAGCTCGCGACCGCCTGCCGCGCCCAGCTCGACTCGACCTACTGCCTCGCCGAGTCGGGCTGCGCCGGGCCCGGCCGCCCGGACAAGTACCGCGCCGAGATCGACGGACCGGGCTGGTGCGCGCTCGGGCTCGTGAGCGCCGCGGGGAGCAAGGGGAGGACGGTGCGGGTGCCGCAGGAGGGCTTGGGCGAGGACGGCGCGGCGGCGAGGGCGGGCAACATGGTCAAGTTTGGCGAGGCGATGCTCGAGATGTTGCTCGAGGAGCTGGAGCAGCGGGACCTTGATGGGCGATGAGTGCGGTGGGCGGCGTCGTTGAGCAGACGAGGCTCGAGAGCGGGACGAGGTGCGTCGTCGCCCTCTTTTATTGACCTCTCCACCTCCTCAAATACCGTGCTGACGAGGTCCTGTCTTCTATCTCGCTCGCAGGGCTGTACATCTGTGCGCAACGAGGACCTTCATGTCCGCCATCTTCACCTTCTCGAGCGAGAGCGACTTCGTCGAGCCTGCCTTTTCGCCGACACGATGCTCTTGTGCGCTGCTGAGCTCGTTGCTGGCTTTCTTCTCGTGCTCGGCGGAGGGACTGCGCGCAGGCAGGCAGGGCTCGCGAGCAGAAGCGCAGGCATGCTGACCGGGCTGGCGCTGCCGAGACGAGCGTTCGCTTCCTTCGCGCGGTAGCACAAGCCGTCTCGCCGAGCCCTCATCTATATCGCTCGCTCCTTGTCAACATTTACCAAGGCGCTCGCGCCCTCGCTGCTGCCATTCGCAGGATCGTCGAGCAGCTTCGGCAGGTCGAAGTGGACGTTCGAGCAGTCTTTCATTCTCGCAGCGCATGCCGAGCGTAGTGCACGGGCGCACGAGCTATCAGGCTCGTCTCGGGCTACGCTCTGCTTAGTTTTCGACGGTATCCAGAGCTGCTTCCGCCGAGTCGCTCCCTGCGCTCGACCCCCCTTCTCCACCTCCTGCCCCCGCAGAACGTCGACGCCGCCTCGGGCTCGCTCCTTTACCACTACGGCCTCAAGCACTTCGAGTGCGTCCTCCTTCCCTCTCGCTCGCACTCACCACGGAGCTCGACAAACTGACTCGCCTCTCCTGCGCCCCTCCTCGCCTCGTCCTCCTCCTCTCCCCTCCCTCCCCTTCCTCCCTCCCTCCCTCTCTCGCCTCGCAGGTTCTACACCGTCACCTTCGGCACCTCGCGCTCCATGGGCGCCCTTGCTCAGTTCGTCCACGACCGCATCCTCGGCTTCCCGATCGAGCGCCCCAAGTCGCTCTCGGTGCGTCGCCCTCTCCCCTCTCTTCCTCGCGTCGTGAGCGCCGGCTTGCTCCCGCCCGTCTTGGACACGAATCACGTGCAATGCTAGGTACTCTTTGCCCAGATCGTCGGGCACGAGAGCATGAGCTGCTTGCGAGAGCTGCTTTCGCTTCAGCACCGTCGTCGCTGCGGTCGGACCTCCTCCTCATTGGCGCCGGTCGCTCTCTCGCCTTGCGCTCGTCTCGGTAGGCTCTGTCGAGTGCTTGAGAGAGCAAAGTCAAGTGCGCGATCCTGCGCGGCGCGCAGGACGTTAGTCGACGCTTGCGCCACCGGACCTGGCTGCGCGCAAGAAGCTCGCCGCTAAGCTTTCCTCGTGGTTCGCCGTTGCTGCCCTGGCTCTCAATGCGCTTTCTGCTCGCTCTCATGACGATCGCAGTCGAAAGCTGCGGCCCGGCGAGCGCAGCGCTGCCGTTCCGCCTTTCCGCAGCGCGCGGAACTCGCTCTTGACGCCTTATGCGCTGACCTCGCGCTCTCCTCGGGTGCACGCTCTCGTACAGCAGGCAGCTTATGGCCGGAAGAGATAAGAAAGTCGATTACGTTCGCTCGAGGGGCGCGCTGGCGCAGGAACGCGCGCGCGCGCTGGCGATTTGGATCCGGACTGGCCCGCTCGACTTGGGTGCGTCGAGCGCCGCCGACGCGCTCTTGTCCTCGACCATGCACGGTACGTGAGCTCGCACACGAGCAGGTACTACACCCTCTCACAGCTGACAGGCTTCGGGGCAGGAAGAACCGGGAGCGACGGAGCGAGAGGAGCGCTCGCACCCCTCGCAGCTCCTGCTTTCGAGCAGCAGCCCTGCTCTCACGGTGCGCTCACATAGCTCACAGCATGAAGATCTAGAACGTTGCGCTGCAATGCGATGCGCGTTCTACGAGTCCTCGGTCTAGCCATACAGCCCTGCGAGACGAGGAAGACGAGGGACGGGGTCAGCGAGTGCTTGCCCTGAGCGACACTCAAGCTCGTCGGCGCGAGCATGACGTCGAGAGGAGCGCAGAGAGACGAGGACGCACCGTGGTAGACGTAGTAGCCGGGCAGGCCGAGCAGCCTCCCTCGGCCGTTCGGCCCGATCCGCCCCTCGTCCTCGTCCTCCTCGCGCCGACGACCTGCACCGTCCTCTCCCTCGCCCTCCTCGCCCTCGCTCGCTCGCTCGCTCCCTCCTCGCCGCCCGCGCTTCCTCGCGTCAAATTCGCGCCTGAGCCCCTTGACCATCTGCGCGAACCCCTCGGTCTCGAGCTGGTGGTCGACGGGCGGCCACGCCGGAAAGACGGCGCCCTCGCGGTGCACCTCGGCGCGGACGAGGGCGGCGCAGCCGCCTGTGCCGTCGAGGGGGAGGGTGCGCGGGACGTGTTTGGGCGGGGCGGATGACAAGGAGGAGGAGGAGGTGAGGAAGGAGGGCGGGAGGAAGAGGCCGGCCGGCGGGAAGGACGGTAGGAGTGAGAGAGGGAGCGGCGAGAGGGCGTGGTAGGACGAGTGCGGCGAGAGGTGCGAGGTCGGGTCGGTCGGGACAAGCGAGGCGATGTTGAAGCGGTGCGTCGGATGGTCGGGATAGCCTGCGGGCGAGCGGGCGAGGAGAGCAGGTCAGGGCCGTCTGCTCGTCGCACACGAGTGCGAAGACCTTGAGCGAGAAGGGAGGACGCACCCTCGATGAGGACATCGGACGAGCCCAAGGTGCGCTTGTGCGCTCGCGACTCGGCCGTCTCGAGCCAGTTGTTGCGGTCGTACGCGCTGCAGGTGGAGCGAGAGTCAGCGCACTCGTTCTGTGAAGGTCTGACGTCGGCGGAAGAGGAGAAGGAAGAGAGAGAGAGACGCACCCCATCTCGTTGTACGTCTTCCACACGCAGTTGGGCACGACGACGTCTGCGCCCTCGCCCTCGCCCTCTTCGCCCTTGGCGAAGCGCATGAGCCGCTCGACGAGCTGGGGCTCAAAGTCGACGAGGTCGACGTCGAGCCACAGGACCCAGTCGACCTCGGGCGCGAGGGCGGCGCCGAGGAGCCACGTGCGGCTCTTGGCGAGGAGCTGGCGGCGCCCGACCTGGGCGGCGTACTCGTGCCGCTCGGCGCCGACGTTCTCACCCTCGTACGCCGCCGCACGCTCACCGTCGCCGCCGTCGCCGCCGTCGCCGCTGCTCGTCGTGGAGGACGGGCGGGCAAAGTCCTTCTCGAAGACGCTGATGCGGCCGTAGCGGTTGCGGCGGTACTTTGTGCCGTACTGGCGCTCGTCGGCGAGCTCGATGGCGCGGGCGTAGGTGCGGTCGGTCGAGTCGGAGGCGAGGATGCCGAGGTGCACGAGGTGGCGCGGGTACGAGAGCTGGTCGACGAGGTGGAAGAAGTGCCAGATGTGCTCGATGGCGTTGCGCATCGGGCAGAGGATCTGCGAGCGGTGCTCGAGGGTCAGTGTGTGCACACGAGACGGCACGAGAGGGGGAGAAAGGCGAGCGCACAAGGACCGTCTCGTTGTAGGTGGCCGGCGGAAGGACCGAGCCGTCGCGCTCGTCGACGAGTGGGCCGCCGAGTGCGGCCCTGTTGGCGAGCGAGGAGGTTGACCAGGACCGTGCGACGACTCGTGGTGCGCCCTTGATGCGGTCGGGTGGGGGTGCGGGCGAGACGAGGCCGAGGGACCAGGCGGCGACGAGGAAGACGGCGAGGAAGAGGGCGGCGAGGGTCGAGGTGCGGGTTGCGCGGTGGGCGATGCGCTGCCGGAGAGAGCGCGGGCGGATGCGCTTGTCCTTGTACAGGGGGGCGGCCTCTGGGTCGAGCCGGCGGGGTGAGGAGGATGTGGGGAGGGGAGGAGGAGGGCGACGGTGGGACGGGGGCCACATGGTCGGGTCGGTGGCTAGCGATGGCGTGCGAGGCTGTTGAGCATGGCACAGTCCAGTCGCAGGGCAGCTCGAGGTCGCGAGCGAGAGAGCGAGACGGCGACGACCTCATCTCGTCGTCGTCGACGTTTGCTCCTGACCAACGCTCACCTCGTCCTGCTGGCAGTGCCTCGTGCTTGGCCACAGCTGGCATGCTCTGCTGCACTCACCGAACTCTTCGACCGGCGTCCAGAGGCTGTCTCGAGGTGCGCCTCCCTTCCCCTCCATCCAGTGACCGTCTCCCCTCCCTCGTCCGCTGGCCGCGCTGGTCCGAGCCGAGGGAGCCCGGCACGCCGTCTATGCACTCTATAGGCTCCAGCTGACCCACCCCTGCTCCCCTGCAGCACCCCGACTCGACCCCTTCCGACCCACCCTTCCCTCCTCTCACCGCCGTGCTCACCGACAGCCCTACCCGACACGAACGCGCTCCTTTCTGCCCTCGCCCCATCTCGACTTCGACCCCGACCTCGGACCCCGGCACCGACCTCGACCGCCGCTCCCCCTCGAGCCGCTCCCCTCTCCCGAGCCTGCACCGTCCTGCTCCTCGGCGCCACTGCTCGGTCCGATTTCAGACTGCGCGACGCCTTCGTCGTGCGTGCAGACCGGGCGCAAGCGTCGCTGCCGCTCAGAGCGAGCACTCAGAGCGAGCAGCGCCACGGCGAGGGTCCACGCTCGCCGAAGCGGGCGGGCCCAGCTGCGCCTCGCTCGCTGCGGGTGCGGCGCCTGGGCGAGCGGGCTCGACGCCCGGCTCGACGTACTCGATCACGCTACATGCACCTGCTGGGCTTTTGCCCGAGCCGTTCCTCGCGCCGTCGAGCAAGGAGAGCGCGCGCCAGGTCCGAGGAGCAGGGCTCAAGCGGCCGTCGTCTCTGCGTGCTCGCTCGCCCGCTCTCTCTCTCTCTCACGAGCGCAGAAGCCATCGAGGTACCTCGTCCCTCGAGCTGCTCAGGGTCAGGCTGCCCTCGAGCTGGCGCCGAGTCGGATCATGCACGGACCTGCTCCCTCTTCGCGCTCCCTTGCTCTCCTCCGCTTGCGCATGCAGCTCGCCGGGCCGTCGAGAGACGAGAGGCTGTTGGGCAAATCGCACACTGCATTGCGCTAGATAAAGCAAGAAGGAGAGAAGCTAGATGCTCCCGCGCCGCTCCCGGACCCCTCCCTTCGGCTCGCCGAAGAGCTCGAGCTCGTGCCCGAGACTGCTGCGCCGCCCCTCGCGCCCGCGCCGTGCGAGGAACGCCTCGACGACCTCGTCGCCGCGGAAGCGCCGCGCGTCGGTCCAGTCGCCCGTCGAGACGCCGCGGCACACGGCGACGACGTCGCGCTCGCGCTCGTACGCGGCGCGCCAGAAGAGCACGCCGATGCACCACCCGCCGACCTCGACGCCGTGCGTGCGCGCGACGTCGACGACGCGCGCGAGCCCGGCCTCGGACAGGCCCGCAGGCCAGTGCGGCGTGGTCCATCCGGCCCAGACGCCCGAGGCGTCGCGCTCGCTCGGGCCGGGCAGGACGAGGTGCTTGCGGAGGAGGGTAGGGCCGCGGAGTGCGCCGCTGATGTCGATGCGCAGGTGGCGCAAGGGCTTGAGGCGGGTCGGGCCGTCGACGAGGCGGAGGAGGAGGGCGTCGGACACCTCGGCGTTGAAGCCAAAGTCGAGGATCTCGAGGTGGCGGAGTGCGCCCAGGCTCGTCGGCAGGCGGGTCGTCGAGTCGCACGCGTCCTCGAGCCTGACGTACTCGAGGCGGAAGAGAGAAGGAAGGAGGTCGTCGATCGGCTCGAGGTCGTTGCCGTCTGTCGAGATGTCGAGGCGCAGGAGGTCGGACGGCAGGCCGAGGAGGAAGTGGCGACGCGAGGAGCTCGTCGAAGCGATCTTGAGGTCGACAAGACGTGGCGTGACGTCGCGCAGCGGCTCGAGCCACTGCCCAAAGTCGATCCAGAGCTCGAGCCTCGAGAGCTTGGCGAGGACCGGCCGGATCTGCGAGTTGTCCTGGATGAACGACGGAGGCTGCCGTGTGTCGAAGTGCATTTCGAGGGTGACGAGGTTCTTGAACTGGCTGAACTGGCGGAACCAGGACGCGACGTCGACAGCCTCCTGTGCAACGCCCGCATCGACGCTCTCGCCGGCGGTCCAGACGCGGAGCGACTGGAGGTGCGGAAGCTTGACGGGCGAAGCGCGGTCCTGCACGATGACGTCGAGCAGTGCAGCATCGACGGGCGTGTTCCTCGGCGGGAAGAAGTCGTTGCAGAGGATGATCTTGAGCGAGAGGAGGTTGCCGAGCGCGCCCAAGAGCTGCGCGAGAAGATAGGCCGCGTAGTCGGGCATGCCGGGTCCTTCTTGGTCGCCATCGACGCCTCGGTCGAGCCCGCTCGGGAACTCGTACGTGTCGAGGACGAGAGCGCGCACCAGGCGGCCGAGCCCCTCGTCGCCCTCGCCGACGTCGCCCACGAGTGCGGCCTTGATCTTGACGAGCTGCTCGTACGTCCTGATCTCGATGTGCCGGTAGACGAGCGCCTCCTGGAACGGCCACAGCTGCTTGCACACAGGCTTGTGCGCGAGCTTGAGGCCGGTCGTCCACGAGCTAAATGGGTCGTCGCGCGGCGGGTGGAAGCCATACGCGTGCTCGAGGACGATCGAGATGACATCGTTGGGGAGGTCGAGAAGGCCGAACGGGCCCGGCTCGACGACGGGCGACGCGAGGGCGGGATCGAGAGGTGACGACGAGAGGTGGACCTGCGAGCACGAGGAGGGGGTCAGGGGGAGCAGACAGGGCTCGAGGCGGGGACAGGACGCACCTCGGACGCCATTGCGCCAAGCAGAGAAGTACCAGGAGCGACGAGACGAGACGAGCAGCGAGCGCGAGGACCAAGAGGAGCGGAGCCGCGGCGGCGAGCGTTGATGAATCGCTCGCACTCACCTCGGCCCTAGCTGCCGCTGCGACTGGCTAGACAGCACCAGCTACCCTCAATTACCGCCCTCGCCCGCGCAATCCTCGCCGAGTCGCGTCGCCGTTCGCCTCGTCCTCGTCCAACACGGCCTCACCTCGACCTGCGCCATGGATACCCGGCAACGGCTCGCAGCGTACGCCGCATGGGCTGCACTGTCTGCTGCAGTCGCCCACGCTATCAACGCTCACGTGCCCGAGCCCTACATGGTGAGCTCGCTCTCTTCTTCCTCCTCCCTTCCCCACCTCACCCGCTGACCTGCGCTTTCCTCGCCCGCAGGACGAGATCTTTCACGTGCCGCAGGCGCAAGCATACTGTCGAGGCGACTGGAAGTACTGGGACCCGGCGCTGACGACACCGCCCGGCCTGTGCGCTTCCCCTTCCCCTCGTCCCCCTCGAACGAGCCGCACGCTGACGCTGCTCTCCTCGTCCTTGCAGCTACCTCGTACCCGCCGCAATCGCTCACCTCCAGCGTCTCGTGCGGCCCATCCTCCCCCCAACCCTCGCGGCCCTCGACCCGTGCTCCGTCACCGCCCTTCGAGGGCTCAACCTCGTCCTGTCGCTCTCCCTCCCCTTCCTCTACGCCCGCCTCGTCCGCCTCCTCGCCGTACCAGCACGTCGATCACCTTCCGAACACGTCGCAACAACCTCCTTGTCGCTCAAGCTCGGCCAGTCGTCGACCGCGGCTGCCGCATCCACGCACGCCCTCGTCATGAGCCTGTTCCCGCTCCTCAGCTGGTGGGCCTGGATGTACTACACCGACCTCGCCGCCGTCATCGCCGTCCTCATCTCGTGGTCGTACGCGCTCGAACAGCGCTACCTCCTTTCGGCCCTCGTGCGTTCACTTCCTCCTTCACCGAGAGCTGCCTTTGCGACCGAGCGCTCACGCACGATACCTTCCCGCAGATCGGCGCTGCGAGCCTCCTCTTCCGTCAGACCAACATCGTCTGGCTCGTGTTCGTCGCAGGCCAAGCAGCCATCGCGCAGGTCAAGCGTGCGGCGCACCCGGACGAGGTCGTTGATCCACTTCTCGCCGACGCTCAGCCAGGTGCGTCCCCTCTCCAGCTTCGAGCTCGTCTTGAGCATCGAGCTGACGCTGACGTCAAACGTCACGCAGCCGACCTCGTCCGCACGCCCTGGTCCCTCGCCCGCTCGGCGCTTGCGCACCCAAAAGCGCTCGGACCCATCCTCGGCGCGTACCTGCCCGTCTTCGGCCTCGCGGCGGCGTTCGTCGTCTGGAACGGCGGCATCGTGCTCGGTGCGTCGAGTTTCTCTTCGTCTCTCGGTACCTGCGCGCGCCGAGCCCGTCGAGCCGGCCTCCTCTGGAGCGCCTTCTCCCCATTCGTCCTGCGCCCCTCACACTCTCCCAGCCGCAATCCAGAACGAGCACCTCGTCCTGACGCCGAGCTCTTACTGACCCGTCCGCCCTCCACGCCTCTCGCTCTCGCTCGCAGGCGACAAGTCGAACCACGTCCCGACCGTGCACGTCCCGCAGATCTACTACTGCATCGCCTTCACGGCCGTCTTCTTCGCGCCGCACCTCGTCGGGATCAAGGAGCTCAAGCGGGCGACGAGGACGCTGTGCGGCAGTGCGAGGTGCGTCTACTTTCCTCGGCGCTCGAGAGCTCGAGAGGGAGAGAAGAGGCTCGAGCACGCTCTGACTCCTCGCCCCTGCAGGAGGGTCGCTCTGACGATGGCCGTGCTGGCGGTAATGTGCTTGAGCATCAAGAAGTACACGTGCGTCGACGAGCTCTCCTTCCCCTCGGCGTCCCTGCTCCTTCCCCTCCTTCCCACCCCTGTCCCTGCTCGGCACGATCCCTCTCTCGCTCGCTCGCCGCTCGCCGACCCTCGTCTCATCTTGGGCTTCTTCACTGACTCTCCTCTCCGCCTCCTTCCTCGCGACCGGCTCTCCTCACCGCCATCGCTCGCCCGAAACAGCATCGCGCACCCGTTCCTCCTCGCCGACAACCGCCACTACGCATTCTACCTGTGGCGGCGGGTCATCAATGTACATCCGCTCGCGAGGTATGCCCTTGCGCCGGGCTACCTCGTCTCTGCGACGCTGCTGTGGCACGGTCTCGGTGCGCTCCCTTCCTCCTCTCGCCCGCCCTTCTCCTCCCTCGCTCACTCGACGCTCGCGCCGCTTCCTCCTCGACGTGCCCGAGAGTGCCCTGACTGACGCCTCCCTCTCGCCCTGCAGCTCGCGCCCGCACCCTCACCCTCTCGTCGCTCGTCCTCCTCGTCGGCGCCACCGCCGCCGTCCTCCTCCCCACACCCCTCCTCGAGCCGCGCTACTTCCTCCTCCCCATCCTCGTCACTAGACTGTACCTCGTCCCTGCACCGGCACCTTCGTCGACACCGGCGACGAGCGTGTCCGACGTCGGCGAGCACGTCAAGCACAAGCGCAACCACGCCGCGCTGCGCCGCCGCCGCGCACGGTCCTCCTCCCCTTCCTCGCCCGCGCCCTCTCCCTCAGCTCAGCGCCGCGCCCTCTTACTCGAAGCCGCTCTCTCACTCGCCGTCCAGGCCGCGTGCGTCTACCTCTTCGTCGCCCGCCCTTTCAAGTGGGAGATCGCGCTCGGCGCCGACGGGCGAGGGCTCCAGGGACGTGACGAGCGCGAGGTTGGGAGGTGGCAGCGGTTCATGTGGTAGAACCTCCTGTCTTGTACGACGAGCTGCAACTCTCTTGGTTTCTCTCGAGCAGCTCTGCCTCTGCGCGAGAGAGGGTCTGCTACGAGGACTGCATTGCACGCCTCGGCTCGGCTCAAGGAGGTTCTAGTCCAGAGCGAGAACGCCTAGTACACAGGGAAGCCCGGCTCCTCGACTGCCCATGCTGCGAGCCCGCCGCGCACGTCCTCCACCTCGATCTCGATCGGCTCCGCTCCCGCTCGCACGCCTTCTCTTCCCTCCCGCTCGGCACTGTCGCCTTCGCGCGCCTGCTCGCCCGCCGTCCCTCTCGTAGCAAGATGCCGCCGCAGAGCTCGAGCAGCGAGGAGCGAGTCGTTGCCGCGCCGGCACAGGAGGGTGATCCGGCGAGGGGGGGCGGGAAAGTCGGCGGGCGGCTGCGAGTCGAGCGACAGTGCGGCGACGTCGTCGCTAGTCGCTGAGGGTGCGTCGAGAGGCAGTGGTGAAGATGGGCGTGCTGGTGAACAGGATGCAGCCGAGGAGGAGGAGGAGGCGGCGAGAGCGTCGAGCGCGAGGGCCGGGTTCTTGAGCAGTTGCGCGAAAGGGATGTCTGTGAGCACGAAATCTGAGTCAGCCGCGAGCTCGACGCCGAACAAAAGACAGGGAGAGGGAGAGCTGCGACGCACTGACGCTCCCTTCGACGTTCGCGATCCCAAACTCGGCCGCCGGCCTCGTGTCCACGACGAGGCCTCCTCGCCTGCGCTCGCGCAGCACCTTCGCCGGCACGCGCACATCCGGCTGCACGCGTGCGTGCGACGAACCGAGCGCGCCGACGGCGGGCAGGGCGCACAGCGGGTCGACCCAGCCGGGCCAGGTGCCGCTCGGCGAAGCGAGAAAGGCGGACCAGCGCGAGGCGGACGTGCTCGGGCTCGATGGTTGTGGCGATGATGTCGAGGAAGCGGCTGTGTCGGACGTCGACGAGGGAGGGGAGGGCGAGGAGGGAGAGGGCGAGGTGCCGCAGGTCGGGCAGGAGGGTTTGCGCGCTCGGGGCTTGATCGTGCGGTAGGGCGCGGCCGAGAGCGGCGAGAAGAGGTGGAGGGTCGGCGTAGCTGTTGCACGTACGGATCAGCATCTCGTCCTGCCGACAGGGAAGCAGGGAAATGAAGAGGGAGACCGACGCACCGAGCCCGAGCAGGACCCGCGCCGCCTCGCCCGCCATGCCGAGCCCGACGACGCCGCACAGCAGACCCAACACACCCTCGTCTGCACATGAGCCTGTCCCACTGAGGCTCAGGCGCTCGTAGTAGGCGTCGAGAGCCCGGTCGCGCGCGAGTTGCTCCTCGCGCGAGGCGGCGGGCGACGAGAAGGCCGGTGGCGGCGAGGGCGGCGGCGAGGGCGGGAAGAGGCAGGCGTAGCAAGGGCCTCGAGGTGTCGACGAGTCGAAATCGGACGTCGAGGTCGGCGCGGGCGCGAGCGACAGGTTGTAGATGCCGACGACGCCTTCTGCGCGCACTGCTCCGCCGCTGACGAGCGGGATGTCGTGCGCGACGGCGTACGCGTTGACGAACTGGCGCGTCGCCGGGTTGTCGGTGCAGTCAAGGATGAGGTCGAAGGAGCCGGAAAGGAGAGAGGGCGGCGTTGAGCCCGTGGTGGACGAAGGAGGGTGGAAGAGGGACGGGGTGAAGGCGAGCTCGTGAGCGTGGATGACGATGTCCGAGTTGAGCCTGCACGTGCGGTCGAGTCAGCACGAGAATTTGCTCTCGTTCGACTGAGAGAAAGCGCACGCACGCTTGTACAGCGAGTCTGGCGCTGTGAGCCTTGCTCATGCCGACGCGAGCCTCGGTGTGGAGGACTTGACGGTGGAGGTTGGACAGCTCGACCGTGTCGTGGTCGAGGATCGTGATGTTGCCTGTTGCAGTTCGAACGTCAGCTCTGCGTCGAACCATAAGGAGGCTGTAAGAGGGCGAGCGGACGCACCGACTCCTGCGGCGGCGAGGTAGAGCAAGACGGGGCAGCCGAGTCCTCCTGCGCCCACAACGAGGACGCGCGCGCGCTTGAGCTTGAGCTGACCTGTTGCAGAGAGCTGTCAGCTATCGCCCTGGACCGCAAAGGAGGCCTGGGTCGAAGGGGAAGCGGGCGCACCTGGGCGACCGACCTGGGAGAGCATCATCTGGCGTCCGTAGCGCTTGTACTCGCGCAGGCTGAGCGGTAGGTCGGAGTTCGTGCTGCTGGAACCATCTCCTCGCTGGCTCGAGGCTGAGGCGGAGGAGGGCGTCGAGGTTGAGGCAGCCGCCGCTGATGAGGTTGCTCGCAGCTCGTGCTCGAGCTGAGCGACTCGCAGGCGCGCTTGTGCAAGCTCTGCTTCGACTTCAGGCCGTGTTCGGCCGCTCGAGCTGGCCATGGCGGCGGGGCGAGCGAGCTGTCGAGGCGAAAGCGGGCGGAGACTCGGCTCGGCCGCCGCAACTCGCGCGCACAGTCGCCGCGCTCAATCTTGGTCCCTGCGGGCAGCGTAGAAAGGCCTGCGCGACATCAGGCCTCAGGAGCAGCCGCTCAGACCTTTCGTGCACGCTCGACACATGAGCTGCTCTCGCACGGCCGAACTTCCGCTCGCGCGACGACCCTCTCGACAACTGACGAGCGCAGAAGAGAAGCACATGTAGTGCAGAGGAGAGAAGTGGACGACGAGGATCTATCTGCAGAGAAGAGAGAGAGGAAAGAGAGACCGGGGTTGCGCCTCGAGCAGGGCGAGGCCAAGGAGATTTGCGAGGTGGGTGCGACAAGGAAGGAGGACGGAGAACGAGTAAGGGAAGGGGTGGTAACGACAGGGACGAGGGACTGATTGGCGAAGAGGAGAGAAACCGGAAGTTGCGACTGCTGAGAGGAGAGAGAGAGAGGGAGGAACGAGCGGTGCGAGCGCGAGCGCGTCTAGGCGTCTAGGCGTTCTTCTTGGCGGCGTTGGCCTTGGCTGCCTGCTGCGACTTCTTGTACGTCTTGACGAAGAAGGCCGCAAAGAGGTAGGCTGCGATAGGTGGAGGAAGAGGCGCGGGTGGGCGACGGCGAGGAGGAGGGTGGGGTGCGAGGGGGGGGCACGAAGTCAGGGCCTGCAGAGATGGCGCCGCCGACAGGGGGAAAGGCTCGAGGGGACGCACTGAGAGGGACGAGGTAGATGCAGTTGATGATCGTCGCGGCGCGCTGACCCGGGTTGGGGAGGCACCTTGCGCCCTCGGTGCGGAGCGCGTTGACGCCAGCCTCGAACGAGCTCGCCGCCTGCGTGAGCTGGGCGCGCGCCGCGTCGGTCGACGTCGGCCACGAGGGCAGGTCGGGGAGCTTGATGAAGAGGTACGACGCCGCGAGCGAGCCGCCGACGAGGAACTGGGTGATCTGGAGGCGCGTCAAGCTCTTCTTGAGGAACCGCGGGAACGGCAGCGACACGGTCGAGAAGGCGTAGTACGTGTACATGATGGAGTGGATGAACGAGTTGAAGACGACGAAGAGCCAGATCTGCGATTGCCTCGACCGAGTCAGCGCGAGGGCTCAGGAGGAGCTGCTGCCGCCGCGAGCAAGGCTGCCGCCGCGAGCAAGGAGATGCGAGACAGGGACGCACGGGCATGGCCTGGGTGACGTAGGCCGAGTACATGGTCCAGATGGCGCCGGTGTGGTGGTACGACTGGAGCATGCCGACCTTCTTGCCCTTGAGGAGGAGGATCGCCGTGTCGACAATCTCCTGCGGACGAGCTCACTGGGTCAGCACAACGTCGACAAGGGCACCTGAGCGACGTAGAGAGAGGGGGACGCACGTAGAACTTGCTGAGGTAGAAGAGGTAGGCGAACTTGGAGAACGACTCGCTCGACCAGATGGCGAAGCTCGAGTCGCAGAAGGCGTGGGTAAGGCCGGCGACGCCGTGCTCGGCAAAGCCGCGCCAGAACGCGCCGAAGACCTGGGGCGCGGTGCCGAGGAACGTCCAGCCCGAGTAGATGGCGAGGAAGACGTTGTGCGAGAAGATGAACGCCTGCCAGCGCTTGCCCGGGATGCGGTTCTTGCCGTTCTGGAGGTGCGACAGCGTCTTGGCGACGGCGAAGTAGACAATGCCGAACGCGATGGGCACGACCGGGTTGAGGAAGAGGTCGTACGACGACTCGAACGCGGTCGGCATGCCCGTCGGCGTCGGCGGGCGCGGGGCGTCCTTGATCGAGCGCAGGAAGCCCGACTGGCGCGGGAGCGCAGGCGACGCGGCGTACGTGTCGAACTGCATGGTCGCTCTAGGTGGATGGTCTGCAGGCGGGAGGAGAGGCGAGGTCAGCTCCTGTTGGCGGCTCAGCCGTCGCGCGGTGGTGGCCCTGCTCCCTCCGCTCGTCGCTGTCGCCA
>Ga0308169_10003265_pt1 | contig 15971 bp, 23 predicted proteins | sample PhyBR1_2_FD_202139 | JGI IMG/M metagenome (GOLD analysis project Ga0308169, IMG submission 202139) | Phyllosphere microbial communities from UC Gill Tract Community Farm, Albany, California, United States - DLSLSB.R1 | ecosystem: Host-associated > Plants > Phyllosphere > Unclassified | place... | reverse complement strand
ACATCGCAGATCTGAACAATCTCGGCCACGGTCGCATCATGGGCTACTCTCGTGAGCCTCGAGGAGCAGCTTCCCAGCGCTCGATCCTCTTTGCAGATCTCTTCGTCACGGCCATCGAAGCTGGTCGAGATGATCTCATCATCAAAGCAGTGGAGCTCATCCGCGCAGACTGGAGCTGATCCTTGCGAGTCATCATCGCAGAGTGTTCAGCCGTCTACTCTGGCAGAGGTGCGAGCACCCTGGAGAAGGGGATGCGAGCGATCTTCGTAAAGAGCGACGGGTCGGTGTCGATCCACAACGACAACTCCAACAAGCCCCTCAACTACATGAAGACCGCCTCTCAGACCGTGACCACCAACGGTGATGGGGAAGAGGTCTGGACCTTCGATGCTCGCCATGAGACCCTGGAGATCACGATTCACCACACGGTGGGCGCCTTCGAGCAGCAGCTCCTCGACAAGAGCACTGAACCTGGACTCAAGGTGGACGGTACGGAGGCTCAGCTCCAGGAGTGGCTCTTCGCCAATCCGGAGCGGCTCGGCACCGGTATCGTGACGCTCCAGCGTGAGTTTCAGACGGGTGCAGGAGCTGTGGACATCCTGGCGGTGGGTCCTGACGGTAACCCCATCGCCGTGGAGATCAAGCGAACTGCTCCCACGAGCACGGCAGACCAGGTCCGGCGCTATGTGGAGAACATGGTGAACCTTCCACCTCAGAGCTTCATTCACCCCGTGACGGCAGAGGTCTACGATCTCGACTTCACCAAGACCACGGGGCTCATCGCGGCACTAGATCTTCGACCGAAGCTCCTCGATCTGGCCCACAAGCGCGGAGTGCCCACAGTTCAGGTGCCCGCCTACTGGAAGCTCGACGACTAATCTTAGTAGAGCTCTGAGATCAAACTGAGGATTTGAATGTTCTGCCAAGACACCATCCCTCGGTGCTTAGATATAGTGATCCCGACGGTAGATCTACGACAGGAAAGCAGCACATGACAGCAGGACACGATCACGACCTCCTCGTGGTAGGAGCAGGTCTCTTCGGGCTCACCGTAGCCGAGCACGCCGCCAGCGAGGGCCATCGAGTCCTCGTCCTCGAGCGCCGGGAGCACATCGGAGGGAACGCCTACGACGAGCTCAATGAGGAGACCGGTGTGACCAAGCACATGTACGGTTCCCACCTCTTCCACACCTCCAATGAGAAGGTCTGGGACTACCTCAACCGCTTCACCGAGTTCGCTCCCTACGAACACCGGGTCTTCGCCAACAGCGAGGGGCAGGTCTACTCCTTCCCCATGAACCTCGGGCTCATCGGCCAGGTCTACGGCAAGTACTTCACTCCCGACGAGGCCAAGGCACTCATTGCTGAAGAGGCCTCTGAGATCGACTCCGCCGATGCGAAGAATCTCGAGGAGAAGGCGATCAGCCTCATCGGTCGTAAGCTCTACGAGAAGTTCATCGCTGGCTACACGAGCAAGCAGTGGCAGACCGACCCCAAGGAGCTCGACGCCTCGATCATCACTCGGCTCCCCGTGCGCTACAACTTCGATGCACGCTACTTCAATGACCGCTTCCAGGGGCAGCCCGCCAGGGGCTACACTGCCATGTTCGAGGCCCTGGCAGCCCACCCGAACATCGAGATCCGCTACGGTGTCGACTATCTTGCTGAGAAGGCTCAGGGCCTCCACGCAGATGTGCCCACTGTCTACACTGGCCCCCTCGACGAGTACTTCGGCTACGAGCTCGGAAGGCTCCCCTGGCGTACTGTAGACCTCGTGGACGAGGTCGTGGATGTGGATGACTTCCAGGGCACGGCAGTGATGAACTACAACGATGCGGATGTGCCCTTCACCCGGATCCTCGAGCACCAGCACTACGATCCTCAGGCAGCTGAGAACAAGGTTGCTGGCAAGACCATCATCACCCGGGAGTACTCACGCTTTGCTGAGCCAGGGGACGAGGTCTATTACCCGATCAACAGCGATGAGGTTCGAGAGCTCGCTAATTCCTATAAGGAGCGTGCTCGAGTCGAGGAAGAGTCAGGAGTGTTCTTCGGTGGGCGCCTCGCAAACTACCTCTACATCGACATGCACCAGGCAGTGAGCAGTGCCATGCACCTCTACAACAAGAAGGTCGGGCCTCTCCTGGATGGCGAAGAGGTCTCCAGCGAGGACTGATCAACAACCTCTAACAGATTGCCGGGCGGCTCTATTCAGAGCTGCCCGGTAGCTCCATCTAGGCTTGATGTAGCTGAACCTCTAGACAGGCGGTTGCGTAGCTGGTAGCTTCGGTGTAGGATCAGTTCCATGCACCTAAGCGCACAGGAACAGGAAGAGCTCGTCAACCGGGCGGAAGTCCACCGCATCGATTGCGGTGAGCGTCGCTGGAGCGAGACCACCATCAGCACCGTTCAGAAAGATGGGCGCTTCTACCGCATCCTCTGGGAGCGTGGGCTCACTGAGAACCAGGATGATGAGTTCGAGGCAAGCGAGGTCCCCGAGGTCTTCGAGTCCATCGAGATCAAGGCGAAGGCCCAGCGCCACTACCTCACTCCCGAGGAGTTCGACAATGAGTCGACCACACTGACTCAGCGCCTCGCCAAGGAGGCAGAATCCTACGAGATCGTGCTGGGAAAGCCCCTGGCTGATTCCATCACGGACGAGCTCATCGAGCGGGCTGAGGCTCTTCTCGATGTGCTCCCCGATCTCGAGGCCCTGGACATCATCTCAGAGGCCCAGAACTACCGGGAGATCACCTCTCAGTATCTCCAGGCCATCATCGCGCTGGGCATCCAGGAAGGACAGACCCGATGACGAAGACCGTTGAGGCCGGTGGGCTCAAGATCGAGCTTCCCACCATGCTATCCAACTCCGTGCTCAACAATGCCGTGATCGCTGGAGCAAAGCGAGCGGCAGAGGAGCTGGGGGACGACTACTTCTCTATTGTTCAGAAGGGCTTCTACAGCAGGACTGTCTCCGTGTTCAAGGGCAGCCTCAAGGTCCCCGCTGACATCCTGGACCTCAGCCTTGAGATCAACCTCGGCTCTGATCCGATCTGGTCCCTGAAGCTCGAGAACTTCGAGCGCCACACCAAGGACCTGGGGGACTTCTTCAAGAACAATCCTCCCCGCTACTTCTTCCTCACTGAGGAAGACGCTAGAGCTCACATCGAAGACATCCAGCAGAAGATCATCGCAATGGTGGCGTCCGCCGCAACCAAGAAGGAAGAGGTGCAGGGCTGATGACCGATGAGAAGACCCTGGTCTACCGGTTCCCCAATGCAACCCTCGTGAAGTTCGTGGGTACGAGCTACCACGGTGCTGTGCTCACCGACGGCACTGACGAGGTCCTGAAGGTTGAAGACAGCCCGATCTCTAAGGAGGTGGCCGACAAGCTCTACGGGGTGCAGTTCTACGGTCCCGCCGTCGGAGAGCTCAAGATCGAGCAGGTGCGAACTGTCGAAGCAGTGGATCGCTATGTGGCTCGCGACTGGAAGGCTGGTCTCCGGGACCTCTCCGCTGATGACTACGAGAAGCTCTCGGACAACTTCAAGAAGCTCTACAAGAAGGAGCTTGCGGAGCCGCAGGAACTTCGCAACGCCATCGATCACGACACCGTGAAGGTTTCGGTCGAACTCTCCGACGGTATCCTCATGGGCAGTGAGTTCCTCAGCGATCTCCACGGGCAGGTCAACAAGATCCGAGAGTCCGCGAAGCGAAGCAACTCCTACGGAAGCAAGGATCCTCGGCCGGAGCTCTGGCGAGCGCTGCCCCTGGAGCTCTCCACCAAGGATCTCGTGGGTGTCATGCATGGACTGAACTCTCGCATCGCCCAGGGCCACGCTGGCCATGGCTACCAGGCATCGGTGGTCTTCCGGGGTGGCTACACCCACACGCCGGATTTCTTCGACATCGACTACTACGCTCAGCCCTACCGCGGTGAGACCAGGAAGCTTCTGGACAAGAAGCAGAACGGTCAGCCCTACGCTGATCGACGCGGCCGTATGGTGAAGGATCTCCCTCGGGTGGTCGGCAATGCTTCGATTTCAGAGCAGGACATCGCGGCCTGGTGGAGCTCTTTCGAGGGGGACACCCTTTCGGACACCGAGAAGCTCGAGGTTATCTCGGAGTTCATCAACCATCTTTGGAGGTTCGAAAAGCAGTCCTGAAGCCTCGGCTTCAGAGATGCTAATGGCAGCCTGAGCGCGCAGCCTAGAGCATTGAGCCTATCGATGCTCTAGGCTGCGCTTTAGTAGGTTGGAACCGCACTTTTCCAGGAACCGGCAGTAGCCTTGCGTCATCCACGAGTGATGCTAGAGCTCGAAAAGTACCACCATCAGCAGCCGTTGACAGAGTTGCTCTCAGATGTTAGGATCGAATCACTATGAGCACAAACTTCTACGCCCACTTCACCCTCGGTGGTGGACATCACAGTGACCAGTCGCTGGTCTACAAGATGCACATCGGCAAGCGCAGCTCCAAGGGACTCAGCACGATCTCCGGTGTCCACTTCCCCGATGTGGACAGCTGGGTCAAGTTCCTGCGCCACAACGCCAACGCCATCAAGGTGGTGGACGAGTACGGCACCGATCACGACATCGAGGCCTTCATCGAGGAGGAGCTCCTCGGCAATCCCGAAAGCTCGAAGCAGCAGATCGAGCGGCTCCGGACCCACGACGGCCTCCTCGGGCCGCACATCATCCACGACGAGCCCCAGCCCACGAGCTGGGAGCCGAAGAACTGGATCGATCAGGCGACCGGTAAGCTCTTCTACAGCGGGGAGTTCAGCTGATGGTACAGCGAGTAGAGAACAAGTGGAGTGAGCTCCTCGAGGATCTCCGAGTGATTCGGCCGAATTTGTCAGATCGCCTCAAGAACATCCTCGCTGAGCGAACTGCAGGGGCGAAGGCGTCTGCCGGCCCCGTCGACTTTTCCGGGAGCTTCCCCGCTGGGCTCATGAGCGAGAAGATCCGGGAGATCGCTGAGAACCTCGGCATCGACGGGTCCCAGGTCGGCACCACGGAGCACATCCACCGGACAGCCAATGCGAACTTCCCCTGGACCATGGGGAACGATGCTGCAGCTGAGCGCATCAAGGCCTACCTTGAGGCAGTGGCCACTGAGAAGCTCCGCAAGAAAAGTGAGGGCTAGCGGTGAGTGAAGTTAAGCGTCCCGCCCCCACCGAAGATGAAGCTTGGGCTGCGACCTCGGAGAGCTTCAGGGCCCACCAGGAGGAGCTCCGCAGCGACCCCGAGGCCGATCAGCGCTACCTCGTCCGACCGCAGGAAACCTTCAGCCCCGATTCGACCTTCGAGGAGCTCCCTGAATACATCAATCGGCAGTGCTGCGTGGGCAAGAGCTGTGGATATACTGACCTCTTCAAGCGGCTGGAGTCTCGAGTCATCGATGGCAAGGCAGTGCTTTCCTACGAGTACGCTCGAGGATCCAACGGAGATGTCTACTTCAGCTCTCCTACGCTGGAGGGGCTGATCAAGAAGCTCAACGATGCCACCCATTGGCCCAATCGTTTCTGGGAGTAGCAGCAATAGTACGGTGGATCAACAGCTGGTCTCTATCTGACTTCAGCTGTTGGTCCACTGTGCTATACCCGGGAGTTGACATGGCTTGACCTTCGGGTGTAGGTTATTCCCATGGACACCACCAAGACTGCAGCTGGCATCTTCGCCGATCAGCTCAGCGCCGTCGAGCTCCTCTTCGGCTTCAAGATCGACAGCGACGGAACTCCCGGAGAGCGCGTATCTGCCCTGGGTAGGCTCGCTCGCAGCGATAAGGGCCTGAACAAGTCACTCCTGGAGTTCTTCAGTAACCCCGTCCACTTCGCCAACCGTTTCACGAGCTCGGACGACGGCGTCTTCGAGTCGGTGACCCGGACGCTCTTCGCCGCTGCAGTTCGAGGCGCGATCCACGACTACGGCAACATGGGCGCTCCCAAGAACCAGCACTGGATGCCCCTGGCCTACCTCAACCCCTTCGGGAAGCCCGCCAGTACCAGCAAGAACAACCGTTCGGTGCTCGTTTCTGGAGTGAGCTTCGCCGATGGCTTCGCCATGAACTTTGAGACCCGGGACACAAGCTTCATCCACGACAAGGTCAACGGTGCGGGATTCTACGAGGACAGCGCCGAGTACTTCTTCCACCTCATCGAGGGGCTCTACTCCCAGGGTCGCATCCGCCAGGACCGAGAAATCGACCTGAGCCTCGTGGCGCTGTTCTTCTTCGTGCAGTCCGTTCGTAACCCGCGCTACGGACAGCGATTCGTTCACAGCGAGCTCAGCTCCATCATCGACGCCATCCTGACCAACCTCGACGCGGTGGGTCCCACCATGGAGGCACGCTTTCTGAAGTCTGGCTTCCAGCTGCCCTTCACGCCCTATGTCCCGCCTTTTGTGGATCGCTTTGGTCCGCAGCGGGTCTATAGTCTCCCCGTGACGCCCAACATGCTCTTCTCGGTGTCCACCGGAGGGCTTGCTGAGATCGAGTGGAAGCAAATTCCCAAGCGCTACCGGCGTTCGGTGATCCGCCAGGCTCAGAAGCGAGAGAGCCACATCTTCGGAGTCACCCGGGAGGGAATCCGCGGGGAGCTCCTCGAGGATAGCTGAGTCCTAATGAGAGCCCCTTCTTAGAGTTGTGCTTCTCCAGTTCTTCGTGTACCATGGGAACTGGAGAAGCACTTTTCTAGGCTTCCTTAGACTTCATAGAGGAGACACCATGGCTGGAGAAGCCCACCTGCAGATCGGCCTCGGCTACAGCTTCGACGCATTCCCCATGCGAAATCTCGACGGCCACTTCGACCTCTCTTTCTTCGAGGAAGCACACTTCGACTCCAGCCTCTTACAGCTCATTGAGCCCTTCCATGGAGTTGAGAACGGCCGCTTCGCCGTGATCGCAAGGTCCACAGCCCGGTCCGCTGATCCCCAGGAGTGGAGTCACGGCTACGGCGTTCAGTCCTTCGGCTCGGTCAGGCCTGAGGAGCTCGTAGCCTTCGATGTGCTCCTCGAGAGCTTCCGCCAGGGCATTCCCCGAGTTCTGTCCAGCATTTCTAAGTTCGGCCCAGTCGTGGCGCTCACGGCTGACATCTGAGGAAAGTGCGGTAGCATAGCGCCATGAGCAGGATCCTCGCCACCATCGACTTCGACGGAGTGGTCTCTCCCATCGACCACGACCGGGACTTTAACGCCGACCCCGACTTTGATGTGTTCCGCATTGGAGGCTTTCAGTGCGCCATCTCAAAGAAGGTACAGGACTTCCTCTGGGAACTCCGAGGGCTCTCCGACGCACAGCCCGAGCTCCTATCTGCAGCCTGGGCTTCGAGCTGGCAAGATCTCACTGGCTACTTCGCCAAGGACAGTGAAGGCAAGCTCCCCCACTTCGACTATCTCAACATCGGTGATGGCAAGGCGCGAGCCATCGCTGATGAGGCCATTCGTCAGGATGCCGACCTTATTCTTGTCTTCGAGGACTACGAGAGCGTCCATGATGATCTTCGAGACCTTCAGCGCCGGGACATGCGACTCAGTGGCCGCCACTTCATCGCCCTACGCCCGGAGCTGGCGACAGGATTGCAGTTCGCACAGATCGTCGCGGCCAAGAGTCTCATCGCCTCAGCCTCCAAGAGGGGAAACTGACAGATGCTCTCAGAGCTGTCGATCAACAACCTTGGGCTCATCGGAAGTAGCTCCATCGAGCTCTCACCGAAGCTCACGGTAATCTCCGGTGAGACCGGTGCGGGTAAGTCCATGCTTCTCTCGGCCATTCACCTCCTCACCGGTGGCCGGGCAAGCGGATCCTCCGTGGGTAAGCTCTCAGAGCAGCTCTCGGTGGACAGTAGCTGGAACCTCGATCCCGAGGACCACGAGAAGCTCCTGGAAGCCCTAGAGGATCTCGGCGCTGAGGCTGAGCACTATGAGCTCCACCTGAGTCGCACGGTGAAGGCAGATGGAAAGTCCAAGGCCATCGTGGGTGGTCGACCCACAACAGCCAAGGCCCTAGGTGCTGTCACGGAGGAGCTCATCAGCCTCCACGGTCAGGCGGATCAGCTTCGGCTCCGGGATAGCGCAGAACAGCTCCGCATCCTCGACGGTTCGATCTTCTGGAATGAGGACAACACTCTGACTCAGATCGGCTATGGCGAGGCCTATCGAAGCTGGCGAAAGGCCGCTCAGGCCCTCAAGGAAGTCAAGGCCAACGCTGCCTCGAAGCGCCGGGAGATCGCTGCGCTCAACTCCTTCATCGAGGACTACGAGACCATCGATCCACAGATTGGTGAGCTCGACGCTCTCCAGGGCACCATCTCCCGGCTTGAGAATCTGGAGCAGATCCGCACCCGGCTCCTTGCAGCCCAGGGTGCCATCGACAATGAGGACTACAGCCCACTGAGCCTTCTGGAGACAGTGGCAGAAGAGCTCCGACGGGCCAAGATCCTCGACCCCGATCTCGACGCGCTCCACGCAACAGTGGAGGAAGTCTGTGAGCAAATCGCTGAGCTCACCAAGGGCATTGAGCGAGAGCTCGACCGCTCGGATGAGGATGCGCTGGAGGAGCTCGCCGAAGCCCAGGGTCGCATCGTGGAGGTCCAGGCGCTCCTCAAGCGCTCCGGTGTAGACACCGTGGAGGAACTCGACGAGGAGATCACTGCAGCACGCAAGTCCCTGGGCGAGCTCTCGGTATACGGTCGGCCCGTGGAGGAACTCGAAGCAGAGCTGGAAGAGGCCCGGAAGCGTGTGGCTCACAAGGGATCATCGCTCACCAAGCTTCGCCAGACGGAAGCAAAGTCCATCGCTGAAAAGGTCAACCGGGAGCTCAAGGGCCTAGCTATGGGGTCTACCGTCTTCTCGGTTGACTTTAAGCCCAGTGAGCCTACCCCCAGCGGCATCGATGAGGTGAGTTTCACCATCCAGCAGCGTGGGCAGGATCCTCAGCCCATGGCCAAGGCAGCATCGGGTGGTGAGCTCTCCCGGCTCATGCTAGCCCTGGAGCTCGCGGTCGCTGACCCCTCTGTGGCCAAGACCTATATCTTCGATGAAGTGGATGCTGGTATCGGTGGGAAGACCGCCGGTGAGGTTGGAAAGCGGCTAGCAAGACTTTCAGAGAGCCACCAGGTCATCGTGGTGAGCCATCTCGCGCAGGTCGCTGCATTCGCCGATGTGAACCTCAAAGTCTCCAAGGAAGATGACGGTAAGGCTGTGAGTACTACTGTCTCTCGAATCCCCGATGAGGAGCGTCCCCGGGAAATCGCTCGTATGCTTTCGGGCTACGACAGCAGCGAGTCTGCCCTGGAGCACGCCCGGGAACTCCTCGACAGCGCTAACAGAAGGAAGGCATGACCATGAGCGAAGTGAGCTTCGATCTTCAGCGAGTTGCCCAGGAACTCAATACCCTGGCGGAAGTCGTTGCCATCTCGGAGCGAGAGGGGCAGCTCATTGGAGCCGATCAGCACGCTCAGTTCGAGGAAGCCTTCTGGGCTTCCCGGGACATCTTCCGTGACCTCATGGCTATCCGTAGGCGTAGCCCCAAGCCCATAGAAAACGACTGAAGGATCTCCACCATGACCACAGCCAACAGCACTGAGCTCACCCTGAACCTCCCCGCACTTCAGGAAGAGCTCGAGCTCCTCCATACTGCAGCTGATGCATCCTTCCAGGAGGGTCAGCTCGCAGTACCCGATCAGGTTCCTGCTCTTCGAGCTGTTGTCGTCGAGGCGGAGGCGCTCCTCGAGAAGCTAAAGGCCATCCATGGCCGTAGCGTCACCTTTAACCGGGGACAGTCCCGCTGACTTCCTCGGATCCATCTTTTTCAGCACAGCACTTCCAGATCTTTCAGAAACGAGACCCCATGAGCGTTCCCAGTGAGCCTACCGTCCCCAGAGTGGCCGCGAGCTGGGATGAGACCTTCATGCGAATGGCTCTCCTCGTAGCGGATCGCTCCAAGGACCCTTCCACACAGGTCGGTGCTTGCATTGTGTCGGCAGAGAACCGGATTCTAAGCCTGGGCTACAACGGAACACCCAACGGCTGGAAGGACAGCGAATTTCCCTGGGGCAAGACCGGCGACCCCCTGGACACCAAGTACCCCTTCGTGATCCATGCCGAGCGCAACGCTGTGCTCAACTACGGCGGTCTCCACAGTCAGCTCAAGGGTTCTCGGCTATTCGTGACCCACTTCCCCTGCAATCAGTGTGCTCAAGAGCTCGCTCAGGTAGGCGTGGCAGAGGTGGTCTACCTCAACGGCCACGACAGCTCTGAGTTCTCCACACGAGCTTCCGAGAAGATCTTCGATGCCTGTGGAATCCGATCCAGTAAGCTGGATCTAGAGTAGTGCGAAGATCGACCATTGGCAGGACAGGTCGATAGCCTTGGTGTAGCATGTGTATAGAACATCATGACTGATAGCACTTCTTCGCTCGCAACTCCAAGGAGCTGATCCCCCGTGGCAGGTAACTGGCATGTGAATCCCGAGACAGGCAACCCCGGCCGCTGCAAGGTGGACTGGAGCAATCCTCGGGGTCGAGGTTGCCCCCACGGTCTGAGCCAGGGTGAGCACTTTGACTCACCGAGCGCCGCTGTCAACGCCTACTCTGAGGCCCGGGAAGCTGCCGGCGAGGACCCATTCTCCACCCTGAGCGCTGCGCAGCGTGATCTCGGTGGGCTTCGGGCTCCAGAGGCTCCCACTAGGCCGCTCCCCTCCATCGCCGATTCCAGTGTCGCCAAGAAGTCATTCTGGGGACGCAACGGCAAGAAGATCGGTGGGGCCATCGTGGCCACCTTCGTGTTGAGCACACTCACCCACCTTGTCCTCGACGGCGGCAACGGACCCGTGGACAACGCCGATGCCATCGCGCCTCAGGGCGACTCCTCTGTGGCGCAGGAGCAGGATCCCGCAAACACTGAGAGCGATCCTCTTCCAGATCCCAACGCGCAACCCGAGAGCACCGGAGACTCCGCCCGGGAGCTCGGCAATGAGACCGGCGAGAAGCTCAAGGAGACGGGTCAGAAGCTCAAGGATCAGGTCACCCCCGAGCGAGTCGAGAAGCTCAAGGAAGCTGGCAACAGCGCAAAGGAATTCCTCAAGGGTCTCATCGACAGCGCTGGCGGCAGTGGCAACACGAGCTCCGTGGATGTCACCGATGGAGTTCAGTTCCAGGGAAAGAGTCTGCAGCCCTCCGCTGGGGAGATCGCTCAGGCTCAGGCGACCCTGGATGAACTCAAGGTCAACCCAGAGAACGAGGGCGCCTACTACGACCGGGCAGGACAGTTCGGTCGATCCTTCGAGACCGGAGTTGTGGGTCGCCTTGAGCACCGGGACATCCCCTCGGGCACCTTCAATAACCTAGCTCCTCAGGCCCGGGCCATCGGCGGAAGCTTCATTGATCCCTACACGGGGGAGGAAGTTACCGTGGTCAAGGGCTCCCGTACGGACACGGATGTGGACCACATCGTTCCCCTCCACGAGGTCGTGCAGTCGGAGGACCCGAGCCGCCCCCTGAGCCAGGATCAGCGACTCTCCATCGCCAATGATTTCGACAACCTGCAGATTGTGGCATCCTCTGTCAACAGGCAGAAGGGCGACAAGGATCCCGGTGAGTGGATGCCATCCAACGGAGCCTCTCACCTGCGCTATGCCATCGCCACCATCAATGTGAAGTCCAAGTACGGACTCACCGTGGATCGGGCCGAACACGATGCTCTCGCTCAGGCATTGGCGGCTCGACAGTAACGAGCGATAGGCCCTTTCACCGACAAGCTGAGCGCAGCTAGAAAGTTGCGCTCTTAACCCCTGAAAGAAAGAGGAACCCATGGGTCAGACGCTCATGCGAGAAGGAGAGTCCGGATGGGCTTTCCTCCGAAGGGTTATGTGGGATCTCACCAAGGAACTTGCTCCGACCATGCTCCTTCTCCTAGGGCTGTGCTTCATGGGGCTTGGAGGCATTCTCCATTGGGAAGGAGTGCACAACAAGTCCTATGACGATCATCTGCGCTCCGTGGGTAAGGAGACCATTGGTAAGGTGGTTGAGGTTGAGCGCTATCACAGCTCTCGACCTCGTGGTGGAGGAGCTACTTACTACACTCCGATCACCATTCAGAAGGTGAACGGCCAGGAGTATCGGACGAGGCTCGATGTCTACGAGGTCGCCAACGATAGTAGGTTCTACTACCAGGGCCAAAAGCTTCCGATTCTCTACGACCCTTCTGATCCTGAGGTGGCCGGAATCAAGCTCGCTGAGTTCCCAGAGCGCTTTGAGGGCAACATCGTCCAGGGAGGTAGATTCTTCTGGCCGGCTTTCATCGCCTTTCTGATCGGTGCGCCTCTTGTGATCCTACAGCTGATTCTCTACTGCAGAAAGCGTTGGATTACTCGGAAGGATCGGGGCTGGCGAAAGCTCCGCTACAAGATCAAGTACCGGCGCAGGAAAGTGCGAAACGCACAGCGTAGAGCGAATTCAAAGCAAGCTAGATCCAAAGGTCGCCACAGCCTCTAGGCCATCGCATGTCTTCTTCCTCAGGGCAATTGGCCCGGGAGCCCACCAAACAAAGGAACCACCTCACAGATGGTAGCATTTCAGAAAGTTGAGTACGACAGCACGGGTAAGATTTGCCCGCCGCGGCCGGAACTCATGAATCTTTACCGGGAGCTCAACGGATCCTTCACGAGCACCAAGAGTCACTGGCATCGCCACACCATCGCTACCGAGGGCATCAAAGCCTTCGAGAGAGCCATGGCTAAGCTCAAGGTAGAGCTCAGCTCCAGCGGGGCCGATGTCTACGCCATTGAGCAGCAGGGACGCACCGTTGTGGATGTGTTCTATCTCATGGAGAACCCCAATCGCACTGCGGAAGTTCTCCGCGGAGTAGCACGGGGTAACTGCCCTCCGGTGTGCTCACTCAGCGATCTCTCTCCGAACTCTTGACCGGAACCGTTTGCCAATCGTTTCAGCTTACGATATAGTCTGTACGCAAGGTGCCTGGCACCCTGCGAGAGACGAGGTCAGAGCCGTTTCCCACGCTGTTGGAAGCTCTGGCCTTAGTTCTTTCTGGTTGGAGCTCTCCAGCAATGTGGCCCCCGTCCACATCACACCCAGGAAGACAGAAAGATGGAACAGCTAACCTTCAGCGACACAGTCGGTAGCCTCGAGGATCTCGTACAGCGGAACATGGTCATCACCGTGGATTCCTCGCTTACCCTCGTGGGCACAGTGAAGCGACTGAGGGCAGCGAATCTCATCCTCAACGGGAAGGGCTATGAGCTGCTCCCTCGGCAGGATGAGCGTCCGGAGTCCAACTTCACCTCGCTCATCGGTGACCCTCTGGTCATCGCTCTGAACAGGTATGTTCCCCGGAAGAAGGTCTCCATCGACCCGGACTCCTTCGTCTCCAAGAGGATGATCCTTGCCAGAGACGGCTACATCTGTAGCTACTGCGGCGAGTTCGGCAACACAGTCGACCACATCATCCCCAAGAGCAAGGGTGGACTCTCCACCTGGGGTAACCTGACCACAGCCTGTAAGGACTGTAATGGCCGCAAGGGCAATGTGTCCCTGGAGACCATGGGCTACAAGACGCCCCACATCCCCAAGAGCTTCGTGCCCAAGAGGAACCAGCTCATCCAGGAGGCAATCCACGAGCGCCTCGCAACCATGAGCTACTGAGCCTGGCTCGATAGGAAGGCCCCGCAGCAGAAGATCGCTGCGGGGCCTTCTGCTGTAGCTGGCAGCCTAAGCCCTAGAACCTCTCAGGCCACCGGGATGCTGCCTCCCGTGGCTAAACCACCTCTCGGGGCAGCCTCGCGTTAGATAGCGTGGAGTTCTCCGCGATAGTCGGTGCATCAGTTCCTCGAGATGGTAGGATGTGCCCATGGATGAACAGATCGATTCAGCCGCAGAGAACCAGGGAGCTGACATGCAACCGATCGCCACAGAGGTCTTCACCGTCACCGAGCAGCAGCCGGGTCGCTATGTGTCTTTCCTCAACGACGACTTCTTCGCCGCTCGAGGCGTGCGGGACCCCAACAAGCACATCAAGTCCATGCTCCTCCTCGGCCGCAACAAGCTGATGGGTGAGATCGCTCGCGCAGATCGCTCCCGCACCGTGGAAACAGCTGTTCACAGGAGCTTCAGGAGTTCGGTCTTCTCGGTGTCCTTCCTCCTCGATGACGACATGAACTTGATCTTCCTGACCTATTTCGGTGAGCAAACGCCTGCCGGCACCAACTATGCTGAAGCCCTTGTCCATGTGCTAGAGGTCTTGGACATCCTCGAGAACGACCTCGGAAGCGACCGTTCTCCGGTCAATCGGAGCTTTGGCCAGTCGACCCGAGCAGTAGCGCGTCAGAAAGCTGATGGCTGACCGGTGATATGCAGGCCTAAGATCTAGGGTGCCCTCGGAGGCCCCGAACCGAGACACCTGGAGCTACTCATGCGGAGGATGGACCCCGACTTTGCTGCTGCCTTCAACAGCGATGATCCCGACGCCTACAGGCAGGCGCTGAAGTCTCGCTCAGGCAGAGGAGTTCAGGATCCCTCCGACGATGGTTCTCTGGGTGTGCATGTGCCCCTGGTGCCTCGGCTCATCACGAAGCTCTTCGCAGGAGTGCTGATCTTCGGACTCGTGGCTGGTGGAATCTTCTTCACTGCTAAGGGTGTTGGCATCGAAGACTTCGGCATCCCGGGTGGCAAGCCCATGACTGCAGGATCGAGCGCCCAGAGCTCCATGAGCACGACTTCCCGAGGCATTGCAACAATGGCCGATCCGGACAACACGCTCTCCGACAAGATCAAGCCCCTGGGAGACGCCGGTAGGAACTTCCTTCGGGGCGGTAAGGACGAATAGCCATGGCCAAGCTCAGCGATGCAGAGCAGCAGAAGCTCGCAGAGGCATCTGAGAAGTACAGGGCGACCATTGCACCTATGAGCCATCGGGAGCTCGTGGATGAGCTCGAAAGCCAGGCGCTGATGGCCAACTACGGCTATCGAGGGCCGCTGACCACCATGATCCTAAAGGCTGCCAAGGCTGAGCTCCTCGAACGGCTCAAGGGAGTGGAGCAGCCTCAGAAGGTTGCTGGCAACGGCCCCAGCGAGGACGCCCCCGAGCCGGTTGAGCAGAAACGGCCAACGCTCTTTGGCTGATCGGGTTGCGAAGCGCAGATAGAGGGAATAGGATCGGACCCATGAACCGTATCCTCCGCTCTCTGGGCTTCCTGGTGATCTGTGTACTCGCCATCATGGCTGGCCCTGCGATTGCTTCGGCTGTGCTTTCGGGTAATCCTAACCCCTTCGAGCTCCAGTCAGCATCGTCCGCTCGAACGCCCTTCGTGGAATCCCCGAAGCTCACGCCCGGCGAAGAGGGCCATTTCATCGAGGAGCAGAAGCACTACGGGAACTACGAGAACCTCTCCGCCAACGGCAAGCAGACCTGGAACATCGTGGCCGATGTACTTTACAAGCATCTCCATGCCTACGAGTTGCGTTTCGAGCTCAGCGATGATCCCACCAAGAACTGCGCGCAAATCGTGCACCACAATCAGGGTGGATGCTACCAGCAAGGTGGCCAGTTCGACAAGATGATCTTCGTGAGTCCCGACATCGACGAGCTCAACGCTGAGTTCATCGCCTACCACGAGTACTCCCACTACCTTCAGGACCGAGAGGGAGACAAGCTTCGCTTCTCCTCCAACAAGGAGTGCGATGCCGATCTTCGAGCGCTTCAGCTCCTCGGCTCCTGGGTTCCGGGCTTCCAGTACCAGTGCCTTCAGGCTGGCTTCACCATGGATCAGCTCACATTAGAGAATCTTCCGAACCTCGAGGTTCAGCTCAAGGAGACCGCTCACTCAAGGAATCGATGATCGATGGCAAACCGGCGCTTCCACATCAACCCGGAGACTGGCAAGGCCAACATCTGTCAGGCAAAGGTTCCCGCGAACTGCCGCTACTTCGGTCAGGACCACTACGACAGCCGGGAGGA
>Ga0308169_10003264_pt1 | contig 15983 bp, 14 predicted proteins | sample PhyBR1_2_FD_202139 | JGI IMG/M metagenome (GOLD analysis project Ga0308169, IMG submission 202139) | Phyllosphere microbial communities from UC Gill Tract Community Farm, Albany, California, United States - DLSLSB.R1 | ecosystem: Host-associated > Plants > Phyllosphere > Unclassified | place... | reverse complement strand
TTACCCGTCCCATCTAAATTCAACACCCCGAGTTGATAGAACAATTCGACCATTCCTCTATCCGGCGAATGTCTCATATCGTCTATCCTGATCTTGTGCCATAGTACCGGGGTTGCGATCGATCTTAGTTCCTTTGATACGAGGCAGAGTGAAGCGAGAGTTGAAGAAGTTCTAACGTTCTCTCCTGGATCGAGGTGGGAGACGATGAGGGATAAGACGCTCTTCGGTAGATTCATCTCAGTTGTCTGAAGTACTTCCTATGTCCAAGGTGACTGTAGAAGTGAATGGTGGAAAGTCAAGAAAGGAGTTTCGCAAATTCTCATCTCTTAATGGAGCTCTCATTCCAGCAACTCAGCAGTACACGCGATAGAGCCCTCAGCAGGGACAATGAGAAGCTCTACTTATCCACATCAGAGCTTGTTCACGCTAGATCCCCTCACTCTTTCAGTTTGGAACCTCTCTCTTTCTCCCTTTCAAGATGGAAGGCTCTCACTCTTCTGCTCAATCTCATCACTACTCAAGTGAACTAAATGGAACGAACTGGTCTACCCTCTGAACCCCTCGAATTAGTCCCATGTTCCTCGGATCAGTCAACTTCTTCCCTGCCTCCTCCTCGAGCACCTCCCTCTTCCACCTCTCCAGTTCTTCCCTTTCCTACCATCTCGGCACACAAGCAGTCACTTACACAGGATCCTCCTCCTCGAAGGCGTCCTCGTTTCTCCCTCACTTCGATTGTCCGACAATCTCTTTCCCTTTCTCGCTCTCCTCCTTCTTCTCAGCTTCATTCGGACGACTGCCCTCCTACGATCGGTCATCAAGCTCGTGTGTGCTATGTAGTGATGACTGGAGCACTCCCTCGTGACTCGGCGATGAAAGGAGGAGGAAAGTTGAAAAAGAGCGGAAAGGAGAATCAATTCAGCAAGACTCAATCAAAGGACGTCAAACCCGTAGTCAAGCCTAAAGCAGTCAAGAAGCTCAAATCTGATTTGACGAAGCCGGACAAGGCGAGAATGATAGTAGCGGACTTGAAACGAATGGAGGTTCCTGAAGAATCGTCAACTTCCTCAACTTCTCCCTGTTCACACCCTTCGAAACCTCGAGCATTCTCCCTACCTCCCCTAATCGAGGAAGACTCTACATTATCAACCCCTGACTTTGTCGACTATTCTCAACCTACAACTGGAGAATCGAATCCTCGACCACCTTTCACCGTTCTCGAACTCGACTCTTTCTCCCTTCCTACGAGTGAAGGAGGATTAGCAGGATTAGCGAGTGCCAGGTCAGGTGCATTCGAGATACTGGCAGATGTGAGCGGAGCGTTAGTGAGGAGGAGTGGAGTTAGAGATGGATTCGTCGCTCATCTCGATGCAGTCGCTGTGTTCATCTGTACGTTCATCTATTTCTCACCTCATATCGTACGTTGATGTCGAAGAGTAGAGGACTTTAGATTGGTGGGGATACGAGATCTCTTTACCTCCTCCAATTCTCGTCAAACTCTCAACAGTTCATTCAGTTCAGCAAACCTTCTTCGGTTTCGTGCAAGCTTTCCTTCTTGCAGGAGGTGAATTCTGTCTCTCTTCTTGCTCCTAGTATCATCGAGCTTAAGTAGCGTACTGTAGGAGCACCTGAACTCGCTCCTTTCATTCGTTACATCTCAAGTTACCTCGATATGGAGTTCAGTGCGATTCAGAGTCAGAACAAGGAGGGTCAAGGAGTCGTACTCGCTGCTACTTGGCTATTGCCTGTAGCGTTGGTGCCGAGACCATGGGACTTTCCTCCTCCGCCTCCTTCGAAAGAGGAAGAAAAGGGAAGGAAATCGTTCTCATCGAAGCCCGCTCTACTTCCTCTGACTCGACCACTATTCTAGCTCCTCATATGCCGTATGCACTCTTTCTATTATGTTGCAACTGCTCTGTCGTTGTTGTTCGATGCGCACGTCGTCGAAGCGATTTCCGGCCAACTTGTTATCGCTGCTCAAGCTTCGTTTTCTTCTTTCGCAACCCTCCCTGATCGCTTGTTAGGGATCGCTTTCGTGACTGTGCCCCCGGTATCGGACGGACCAAGACGAGGAGTGAAGAGAGAATTAAGCGAAATTTGTCTTTACACAAACGAGAACGAAGGTAAGCATCTACATGCACACACGAAAGAGAAGAGAGGCCGACTATAGCTACATTTGAGCGTGCGAGAGAGAGACGGAGGTAAAAAGCATCTAAGGGTATAAGCAGAGGGGGAAGAAACGAAAAGACCCCTTAAAAAGTTTTGTTTTCCTATCTTGTACATGGACTGATAGAACCCGATCCCGATCGTTCCGATATACATATTCCAAGCGTTTGATTCTCTTCCTCACCTCCTCCTCGATATCGAGACTAAGCCTTCATTAAGTAGGAACCATTTTCGATAATCCTTCTTGATCGATCTTGACTTGAGGATTGATCAAGTTCTTGCAGTAGTCTCCGAGAGAGACCAAGCAGATAGTCTATCATAGATAGATTGTACAGAAAAGTCAGCAAGAAGAAAGGCAGAGGAAAGAAGGGGAGGATGGACGAACGCGATAAGTGGATAGTCCGATACGAGGAGTAACTCCTCGGAATAAACCTTTCATTCCGTTCTCTATAGATCGCCGAGTATGAAGGAGAAAGTCAGAGGGAAGGAGACAAAGAGGAAGTGAGGGAAATGGCAATGGAGAATGCGAATAGAGCGAAAGTGCGAATGCGTCAATATCGCACTCTTCTCGCATAGACGAAAGAGTAGACTCGAAAGGAGAACGTACCTTGATAGACGTACTTGAAGGTGTTCCACATGTTCAACTTCTCGGGTCTGTTCCCGCTGTCGACCTTTTTCAGACTCTGCATCTCGACTCTCACGACTAATACACCGCAAAGCTCCTCATCAGCTCACTTCCCAAGGCCTCAGTACGTAGAGAGAAGAGTACATACCTTCAATCGGATGATTCCAGCATCCCAAAACACCTCCCAAGGCACTACTCGCAACCTTTTCTTCCAATCCCAACTTGTGATCCTGCGAGTAACCCCTCAAATCCTTGATACCCTCTTCTGCTGCTCGAGCGATTCCAATCCTAGATCCCCAGTTCGTGACTTGGCGGAGAGCTACTGCGTTGACTCCTTTATTGATCGATGATAATCCTCCTGCACGATAAGTTTGTACGAAGAATTGCCAACTATCCCTCTCGAAAAAGGGTCAGTCCTCAGGCGTCGCGCGGAAGAAGAGAGAGCAGGAGAGCGTACGGCGTCGGGACGGAGAGTTGAGGTGGGATGGGTTCTCCAGGGAGAGAGGAAGCGAGATTGAGGGGGATTTGCTTGACTCGAGTGATTTCGGCAGTCTTCATCGTCGTACACACTCCCATAGCAAGATACGCCTGAGCTGCCCCACCGCACATCCCCCCTAGTAGTCCAGCAGTCCCTTTGTTGACTCGGTGACTCGTCGCGAAGTCCTCGACGTAGGAACTGCAGAACAAGAGAATCCCGCCTGTAGAGCTACTCTCGATCCAAGCCTGTACCCTCGTTCATACCTGATCAGCCCGAGCCCACCCGGGTAGATAAAAGGTAAGAGGAATGTACCCAGGGGATTAATCCTTGATAGAATCCTTTGAGACCACCTCGCGAATAAGTCTTTCTGATCGCTTCCCTCAAGGTGTCGTTGCGGTTTGAAGCCATATGAGTCTTGAGGACTATCTCGCGGTCATTCATTCAGTTGGGGGCAGAAAAGGCGAAAGAAGCGATTTGCGACGAGAGAGCGAGAATTCACCTTCAAGTGGCTGACCTAGAGTAGTACTGTACCATAGAATAGTTCATAATCAGCTTTACCGTTGGGTGAGTAAAGAAGAGAGTTGTTGGGGGAAAGATAAGGCGAGTGAAACAAAGGAGGAACAAGGCAACTCACACTTCAAATAACGATACTGCAGCACCTACTGCGAGGTTGGAAGGTGAGAGTTGATTCGACATGCTGAGTCGAGGTGAAGTGAAGTGAGTGAAGTGAAGGAGAGAGGAGAGAGAGAAAGAGAGAGAGAGAGAGAGATTGGGGGTTGAGGTTGACAAATCCGTGGACTCGACGGAGGGAAAAGTGGGTTTAGAATCTATTTCCCCAACCCGCTGACTGATTGATAACATCGAATACGAATACAAGCATGATAGAGCAGAACGAGCGAGGGGTACAGGCGTAAAGTGGGAATACGAAATCGCTTCTTTCGTCTGTTTCCCTTACTCTCCTCTCCCAACTCTCCTCCAACTTCGAAGTGCTTTTCGTAGTATCCGAGTATTCGTAGAAGGGTATACACTTCGACATGCGTAATAGTACAGTTCGAGAAGAAGACGAATACGAACAAAGAGTGAAGTATAAAACTGCCTTTTCCCCCTTTCTATCACCTTCCTTACTTTGCTTTTGAGCTCTCTGTGAGTCCCAGAACAAGTTCAATCAGTATCCTTCTAACTGCAGAGAACAGCGACTCAAGGAGTCGCAAACTCACCTCGCCTTGTCGCATCTTCGAGTAATTGAGTATCGACAGCATTCTTCGGTAGTTGAACGTATCGAATGACTGATCCACGGATGAAGCAATTCCTTACTGCTGCCTTTGACCCATCGCACTCACCTTTGTCAGTCTTGATCGCTGAGAAGGGAGAAAGAGAGGGAAAGAAACGAACCATATGAGGGTATTTGTCTTCCTCCAAGACCGAGATGTTGTCCAGCTTGATGTTCAAGAATCTGTGGGGTCAACAAAGCGGGACATCAGTATCTCTCTCGAGAGGTGTCGAGGGGAGAGGTAGTTTGATGAGAAATAAGAGGAGACTGACTGATCAACCGATACGAGCGTTCCTCGTACTCTGCAATCATTCTTGAGCTCTACTACTAAAGGTTCACCACCTTGTAAGGTCTTGAGAAGAGAGAACATCAACATGATTGAGATGAACTTTGCAAGTTGATCAAATGGGATTGAGAAGGAGAGGGGAGCTGTGAAGAGCGTGTATGAGGTATTGAGATGCTTTGGTGGACTATAGAGGAGTACTTGGGGTTGCTTTGAGTGATTTGAGAGAAGTGTAGACAATCAACCTCGCAAAGTCATTTCGTTTGAATCGTCGAAACTTCGTTGAGTACGCTATTGTCACAGAATGATCTCACGGAAGCCTGTATCCAAGAACGACAAGGCGAGAGTCGTTCTGAGGTCTCTTGATCCGAAAAGCGACATCTCAAGATTCTGCGATATACAAAATCGTCTCGAGTCTATGTTGCAAGCATGGCAGCGTCGAGTCGAGCGAGCCACAATCAAAGCGATATACAGCGATCTCGGCGGAGAGCAGAGAGGGGTTGACTTGTCGAACGTCAGAAGGAGGGTAGAAAACATACGAGATCCTTCCAAGTAACTTCCCTCTATCCGAGCCCTGATAGCCACTCCCCCCGTCTTCCCTTCGCACCATGCCATCGCCCTTACGACTGTTATCCCGCTACCCTCTCCTCTAATCCGCTTCGAGCTGTCTCAGAGCATAGATCCCTTTCAAACTCTCCAGCAATTCCCTCACTTCCCTTGTCGCTCCGATCCCATCCCTATCCTGACTTGCATCTCCCATCTTCTCAACCTTCTCGAGACCCCACCTCAGAGTATCCTCGACCTCGCAGAAAGCTTTCGATCTCACGTCAGATTCGGACGCTCGAGACTTGAGGAATTGTAGAGTGTCCTGAACTTGTTCATAACTCTTCGGCGAGTCCTTTCGGCGGAGAGGGGTCAGGAATTTGAATTCGAGATGAGGTCGAGAGGGCAGGAGATCGCGAGAAGAAGAGTAGAGGACGGTAGGGGATAACAGGCCGCATGTCGTTTCGGTTACGACGATGACTCGGAGTGAGGGAAACTGCGAGGCTCCCGAGAATGGTTGGAGGAGTTTGCGAAACCGAGGAAGACTGAGGGGCGCCCGTCTCTCATTCGGAAAGTATTCAAAGGGATGCCGGTATCGTAGAGTAAGCTTCTCGACTCGAGGAAGGGAAGCGAATCTTGAAATGATATCGTTTGGAGTTGAGTCGAAATCGGACGCGAACTTGGTTGGGAGAGGGAAGGAAAGGGATAGATGCGAAAGATTCGGGAGAGAGATTTCGAGGTGGTCTTCGTTCGGTAAGGGTTTGACGAAGTATAGATGAAGGTAGGAGAGGGCGCTGAAAGGAGAGATGAAGTTTACGATGGTGGGTGTAAGAGTCGGCACGGTGAGCCTGAGGAATCGCAGGGTACCGGAGAAATTCCATTCCTTCTTTCCGAATCATTCGTCCAAATCCTCCGCTATACCCATTGTCAGGTCTTCGAGGCCTACAAGCTTGTTCAGAGCTGTGAAGAATCCTTTTCGACTATACGCAGATGTCGTCGACTTAATTTCCGCCAACTTGAAATTCGCGAAGTTTCACTGAGAGCGAAGACTCCTCTTCCTCTGTAGTTTTCCCTGTCCTCTGGTCTCCCACATCGCTCGATGTAAGCAGCATCTTGTAAGCGTATGTGGTCGATGATTACGTGTTTGAGGTCGAGTGGTAGAGTGTTAAGAGAAGCGTTCGAAGACATTCGAGGAAGAGTTGGGTAGATAAGCAGGACGATCCGCTGCTACTGTTAATGTCTCTGTCGATTCTGTCTTTCGTTCTGAAGGTTTGGAGTGAAACGTAGGAGATCAAGATTCGAGAATTTCGAAAAACGCGAGGTTGTCTTCCGTCCATCAACCCCAAATTCTGCTCAAACAGCTCCGCAACACTCCTGAACTTGCTTTTGACCGGCTAAATACACAACGACACGCTCTGACGACTACCAGCTTTCGCTAACCTCTTGTCTCTTTCCCAACTTTGCTTCGAGTAGTTTGCTACTGCAACGACCTTGCGATGAACTACATACGGCTAGACGCACAGGAATGAAGGTCAGGAACCGGTTCGACAGTCGAAGAAAGATGGAAAATACGTTCTCCAGGAGCACTTTCGTTGGATTTCATTCATCTCGTACTTTTCGGAGGTTGCGACAGATTTAAGCTCTCGGTTCGATCAGGATCGAAGGCTCGACGTCGACCCTTGCAACAACAACAAACCCGCCATCTTCGCTCAAGCTTTTCCTCTCTTCTTTTCTCTTTCTTCTCTTTCCCTCTTTTCACCTCACTCTTCTCTCTCGATCTTCCGCCGCGTATCACCTCCGCGTAACACCTCTACTTACCACCTCACCTCTCTACCTACCCGACGAAGCCACCTATACCGAGTCTAATTCACCATGACTGTCGAATCTTGCAACCACAATCACACTCACTCCTTTTCAAACCCTCCCAAACAAGCCTCTCCCATCAGCTACGGTCCCGATGGTCGTCCTCTTGTCTCTGTCGTTGATTGTCCTCAGCAAGTCGCAGCTTCAAAGGTGTGTTCCAGCCTCCTTCTTCCGAGAGCCCCCTTTCTAAACTCACTCGCACATCTCTCTCTCTCTCTTATCCAGTCAACCGCGGCAAGCTCCACTGCGAACGGATCAACCGAGGACGCCGCTCTCGTAGGAGTCTTCGATCGTATCACTCTTCGACTCGAATCTTTCGAAACTGCTCAACGTACCGCCGTTCAACAAGTTCGACAAGAACTCGTCGCCGCGATCGGTGAACTCGCTAGTACTAAACGAGCTCGAGTCACTGCCGAAGTTGAGGTGAGTTACATCCCCTCGTCGTCGCGTCCCGCCATCCTCAGGAGCTGATCACATTCTTCCACTAGGCCTCTCGTCGTGAACCTTTCGGATACGGATGGACTTACCCTCTTTACGCCCCTTACCGTGCTCCCTACTCTCCTTCCGATTACTCGAACCTCCCTCCCCTCGTCGACAACTCCGGCAAAGTCTCTTCGACCACTTTCCCTCCATCTCAGGAGACTTTGAAGGCACTCCAAGCTGAGGCTGAAGCCGCCTACCTTCGCCTCGTCTCCAAGGTCAATGGTGAAGAGTGGCAAGTCGTCGATGACCCTTCCACTGACGAGTCTCCCTCGAGTGAGCAAACCCTCTCACCTCCTACTTTACCTACCACTCCCATCATCGTTTCCCCTTCCTCCTCGACCGCCCAATCTTCCAACATCATCGTCAACATCCCTGCCCTTCACTTGGTTTCTCCCGCCTCGATCAGCGATTCTTCCGACGTCTCTTCCGACTCCTCCGGTGATTCGGACGTTTCGACCTCATGCGAAGAGAACGGGGAGGAGGAGGATTGCTCCGTCGAAATCGAGGTCTCTCCCGAATCCTCAGATGGATCTTCCGAGGAATCCGATATTTCTGAGAGTGAAGATGAGGAGGATGAAGAGAAGGGGAACTTCAACCCTACGGTCGCCAAACTCGAGATCTCTTTACTCCGTGCAAAACTCAAGCTCGCAAAACTTCAATACGCTCGTTACTTGGAGAAGAACTCGGTCGTCGTCGCCAGTGAGGAGAAGGAGGAAGATAAGGTTGAGGTTGACTCTTTATGGGCTTGGGAAGAAAGGAAAATGCAGGTCGACTTGCTCGTCAAGAGGAAGAGCTCTCCCGTCAAGGTTTATGTTGAGGAGGTTGTAGAGGATGTCGAACAGGAGAAGCCCGTTAGCCGTTACGAATCGATCGAGTAGTTTCAAGAATCCGGGTTTCGAGTAGCTTAGCTTTTACTTCACTTAGTGCATTCCTCAGAAACGTTTTTCTTCTTCATCTACACGACTCGCTAGCGATGAGAGAGAACCATGAAGAACGAGATGAGAGAGAGAGAGGAAGATATGCGATAGAAATACAACATTGCTCGTAACAAAAGTGAACCCGAGTAAGCAGAGTGGTGATAATAGCAGTCCTCCCAATCAAACACCGTAATGTCGATCTAAGCATCCTCATCTGGAGTCTCCCTCCTCAAATAACTATCAATCGCAGCTGAGAAAGCAGCGAATCCCAATCCTCCCAAAACCATCGACTTGGGTCCGTTATTCCTCGCCAACACACCTCCTGAAATGAATCCTGCCCAGATAGAGTTCCAGATATCGTTCTTTGCTCGGAACTGCGAGAGAAACGAGAAAAATCAGAATCAATACTCCTATCTCTCAACTCGACGAGACTCCTTCACTCCTTCAACGCTTTCGACACGAGAGTGAGAGAGAGGGAGACGTACACCTTCGACGCAGCACTCAGTTCCAGCGTAAAGTGCACCCACCATTCCAAACCCTTTACCCTGTCTCCACATTCCCTTTCCCATATCCGTAAAGATAACCTTCGCTTTCTGTCTCGTGTTCATTCCCGTGTATTGTTGCCTCTGAAACGGATCCTCGATTGTGAATGAACTACCCATCAACGAGAAGAAAGCGCCAATCGCGAAACCTATCTCATCCTCTGTCCGTCAGCTCTATCGCTCTTACAAGAGAGGAACAGTAAAGACTAACCCATTGCACCAGAGATTGCGGCTTTTGTGACTGGTGATTCCATACCATCTTGTACCATTCGAATTTGTTTCATTTGACTAACAATCTCGCGTCGTTCATCGAGGTTCTTCGCGCGCACTTCACCGGTCTCAGCATCAGGTGTTGGAGGCTCATAGCCAGGTACGACAAAGGGAGTGAGGTAGTTCATTGAGGAGAGTTGAGGGAAAGTGTTGAGAGATGAAAAGTTGTAAAGTGACGAGGAAAAGGTGGTGGGAGTTGTATGATCGCTTGTGGGCTACTGAGTGCTTCTATCGAGTGTTTAGAGGGGCTAGCTGATAGTCGGAGTTGGTTTTTGGAGGGGAAGATTCTCGAGAATTCTTTTTCGCATCTTGTTCTCTTACACTTCACTCACAAGTTCTTTCGACCTGATTCTACGTTCCAGCAATGCCTAGAGCAAACGAGAACATAGAAAGCGGAGTTATCTACGTCGGCTCTTCCCCAACCCCTTCACCTCCTCCTCTTCCCGTTTCAACTCCCTCTCTCAACGGACTACCAACCGAATTGAAGTTCATCATCATCTCGAGAGTACAAGCACAAGATGCAGCATACAAGGCTCGCAAGAAGGTAACCCTCGGTCGCAATCGGCTGTATGGGAAGGGATTGGATTCGCTTTCCAGAGTCAACCGAGAGTTTCGCAAACTCACACTCAAGATGATCTTCTCGGTGTGTGCAGTTGATCATCTGTAACGCCAACAGGCGTAGCTGATTGTCTATCTTCTTCCACAGCGTTTGACTATTGACAAGTTTAAACCCTTTCCGAAGTCGAATCCCTCCCCTCACCTACCGGATCCACGGGATTACGTCGAATCGGTACGGTTGTCCGAAGGCATGCTTGTGGACCATCTCAAAACGTTCTCCCACTCCTTGGTCAACATGGGCAACCTCCGTGAACTCGATCTTCGCGACAACAACGAAACCCTCATAGCCACCCTGGCTGACGTACCGGAGGCTGACAGCGGCGATGATCACCGCGCACCCGAGGGAGGATTCACTGGAGAACGAACGTCCATCTACGTAAGGCAACCATCGATACGACGCCTGATGGAGCTCGCCCAACAGTGTTGCCCTAAAATCTTCAGACGGCTCACTGCAATCTCGCTCGGAATCGCTCAACACGAAGATCAAATCCCTTTCCTTCTCGAAGAAGACTTGGGATCCAACAAACTCAAGAAACTCTCGATAGGTCAGATCGAAGGCACGTTTTGTCCTGTCTATCAATCCTATCTCTTCGAACACCCTTCGGAAAGGTTACTCGCCGCCATCAATCGATTTCGAAACCTCGAGGAGTTGAAGATTGGCTCGCGAGATGGACTTGGAGTCGAATTTGGAAACACGCCCTGGAGATTCCTCACAAGTTTACGTCGTCTCACGCTCTACATTCCCAAGATCGACAAGAACCTCGTCACCTTCATCTGGCAATTCATCCGTCTCGAAGAACTTCGCCTCGACCTCGTCTCTGCCAAAGCGACCGTCTCCAGCGATCCAGGTCGAATGGAATTACCCAATCTCAAACACTTACACCTTTCAGTTCAAAAACCCGATATCCCGCTGTCACGTATCCTCTCCATCTTCGACCCACTCCCAGATCTCCGCAACGTCACTCTTGGTATCGATATGGAGAACGACTACGAAATCAAAGCAACCCTCCAAGTTTCCGATCTCGAATCTCTCCTCCTTCCCTTCTCCAACACCAAATCCTTTCCATCCCTCGAAACGATCACGTTCCCTTTCCCGGCGTCATCGCTAGAGTCCTGCTCATTCATTGAACCCGCTCAACTCATCGCATCACGACCTTTACTTGACATCGTCTGCGCCCCTGAACATCCCGCTCTCGAAATAACTCCCTTCGTCAAACTTGAAAATGAGCTCTATCCTCGCCCGGGCGATGCAGATGAGAGGCGCAAGGATCATCACGACGACATGGAGCAGATCTTGGAATGGGGTTTGAGGGAGTTGAGGGACATGAAAAGCGAAAGAAGGAACCGGGACGGAGTGGGAGCGACGGAAGAGGCGGCAGAGATGCTGAAGACTCTCGAAGGGCTGTACGAACTCAAGAGGAGGAAAGAGGATTAATGTAGAATTTGTAAGAAGACGTTTTCGCAACACTTCTCCCTCGTCGTCTAGACCCGAGACCCGCTACTCTGCCCGGTTGAAAAGCTGGAATAGTACATAAGAATCGATCAGGTACTGAAAAGAAGGCAAGCAAAGTTACGAAACATGCGAAATCCAACAAACTCTGCCTACTTGTTCCAAGTCGCGATACTCCTGATCTCATCCTCCCAATCCTTATCCTTATCGACCATGACATCGAAGCTTCCCTGCTGACTCAAACTTCTCCGCTTCATCCCAGGACTTCTCTTTCCACTTCCCTCGATCGTACTGTTTCGAACCGATCCAAAATTTGAAGGGAGTTCTTCAAGTCCTCGTGCCCATTCACGGCCTCGGAAGGTCGAGGGAGAAGCGACGGATCGTCCAAGTCCGAAAAGGGAGTGATAGACGGATCGTCCTTCTTTCACTCGATGAATGGCGAGGAGAAGGAGGGAGAGGACGTAGGGTGCCACAAAGAGGATCATGCCACTATAAGAACAGGTATGGGTTAGCGCCTGAGAACAGGGGAGATTGAAAGGGCGAAAAGAGCAGAAGCTTACACTATCCAAACGATTTCTAACGCGTGATGAGGAGCGACAGGACTGTGTTCTGACCACTCTTCGATGCCGAGATAGATCGTGGTGAAAGCGACGGGCATCATGGCGACTCCCAGGAGGATGTGAAAGACTCGGACGAAGGGACGAGTTGAGCTACGAGAGGGTGTGAAGTGGGAGATGTGAGAGAGTTGTCCGAGAGAAAGCTGAAAGATGCTCAAGAGGACGAGGACGATTCCCATAGTCTGTTGAGACGATCGAGGGATCAGCATTTGCATTGAATAGAAGTGAACTTTTCGCACCTTGTGAGAATCGAGTGATGTAGCCTTTCCAACTGACATAGCCGCTGCCAGACCGAGACTTGCTGTTATCAGTGTGAGAGGCAGAGTACCGAAGAACTAGTTTGGAGTCCGATATTGTCAGTAGCAGATCGACCTTATGAAGAAGCCCAGAAAACTGACCTGCATCCTCGAATGCCATTTGAACCAACTTCCATACTTCCTTCCGAGTCTTCCGATGAGTACAGCAGTCGGAGCGATGAGTAACCAGGTGAACATGGCGAATGCTGCGTGTATAGCGATAAGTTTATCGAACTAGACGAGATACGAGAGAGACGAGTCAGCTTCGCTCATCCTCGTAACAGAAAAGATCAGCTCACCTTTGTCCATCCTCCCCAGCTCACATCGGAATCTTCGACTTGATTGATTATATCCGATTCTGTATCACCTCCTCCCGAGGTTGTCGTTTGATTCTGGATGAAAGATTGGCTCAGATCAAACGTGCTCGAGCCATGCATCTCATGCTTCTGGATCATTGGGCCTTCCTCTTCGAACGGCGGTCGGGTACTTGAAGCAGCGTAGATGAGCTTCTGACCAGGTGCTCGAGATAGATTGGCATATTTCGTTCGAGAGCTCGGATAAACCGCTTGATTCGCTGGTAATCGAAGGGTTCGAATGAGGGTTACGATCGTATAGTCCTTCGCTGTTGAGAGGGAGGTGAGGGAAGGGACGAGAGTCCATCGACCAGGAGATGAGGAATTGACAGAGGGGTCGAAATCTGGTTGGGCGTGACCTCCTGCTGTTCGGTGAGAAACGATCCAGGACTTCTCGTCCTCCGTTGGCCACAAAATGACCATCGCAGAGTCTCCCATCTGCGTTCCTAGACCCTATGAGAGCGGCTCAAAGCTAGAATGAGCGAACGATTTCCCTTCGAGAATCACGAAAACTTACCATTGCGATCCACCCGACCTCATCATACGGTTGACTGACGTTGAAGGTCGCTTGTACATGTGTGTCGTTTGTGATCAGAGTGAGAGAGAAAGGGTTGAGTTCGACTTGTTGACCTAGGATTGAGGAGAGATTTGACGAAGTGGAAGAGGGCAGAAGGGCTTGTGCGAGGGAAGTTGGACTGATTGACTGAGTGAGAGATGGCAGAGCTAATAGAGGGAGTAGACTGATCGAGAGGAAGAGGTTGAGTGAACGCATCCCTCCTACGATAAGGAAGAGTCGTGACAGGTCAGCCTCGAGACGAGTGGTAGAGGGGAAAGGTATGCTCACCGATAGATGTTCGAAGGTGGCTAGTTACTCCCTCCTCGATCTTTCCTTTCCGACTTTGAGATGAGACTTTTGGAAGACGATCGAAAGCGGGATTCAGAGAGTTGGAGAAGTCGCACGAGTAGCCAATCTAGAATCCTCAAGTACGGTAGTCAATGCCGCAGATCAAATCGACTGTGATAGCTAGCGCTGAGCGGGGGGGAGAGAGAGAAGAAAGGGAGTGGAGGAAGGGCGCCAGCGAAATCTTCGCAAGGTCCGAGCGAAAAAAAATCGATTCTCAATTTCGCAAAGTCGACTGGGAGTGAGCAGAGGTTGTGTGTAGTGTACATACTCAGCGAGAGGATCTCATTTCGTACTGGACAACACGCAGGAAAGCGATTCAAATGACGATAAAGGCAGAACACAACGACAAGCAGGCAACGACGGAGTGAGAGATCAGGAAAAGATAGCGAGTATCAATTAGAACAGTGGTCGAGTAAGAGGAGGGAGTGAGGTCTTGGGAGAAAACGATTTCCTCCGGATCTCTTCCTCTTTCGAAGGAGGCGGAGGAGGGAAATCCCACGGTCTCGGTACCAACGCTACAGGAAGTAGCCAAGTAGCAGCGAGTACTACTCCTTGACCTCCTTTGTTCTGACTCTGAATCGCACTGAACTCCATATCGAGGTAACTTGAGATGTAACGAATGAAAGGTGCGAGTTCAGGTGCTCCAACAGTACGCTACTTCAGCTCGATGATACTAGCAGCCAGTGGAAAGAGAGAGAGAGATGATTTACCTCCTGCGAGAAGGAATGCTTGCATGAAACCGAAGAAGGTTTGCTGAACTGAATGAACTGTTGCGAGTTTGACGAGAATTGGGGGAGGTAAAGAGATCTCGTATCCCCACCAATCTGTACTCCTCTCCTCTTCATAATCAACGTACGATATGAGGTGGGAAAGAGAATAACGTACAGATGAAAACAGCGATTGCATCGGGAGGAGCGACGAATCCGTCTCTAACTCCACTCCTCCTCACTAACGCTCCGCTCACATCTGCCAGTATCTCGAATGCACCTGACCTGGCACTCGCCAATCCAACTAGTCCTCCTCCACTCGTTGGAAGGGAGAAAGAGTCCAGTTCGAGAACGGTGAAAGGCGGTCGAGGATTCGATTCTCCAATCGAAGGTTGAGAATAGTCGACAAGTTCAGGAGCTGATGATGTAGAATCGGTCTCGATTAAGGGAGGGAGAGAGAATGCTCGAGGTTTCGAAGGGTGAGAAGAGGGAGAAGTTGAGGAAATTGACGATTCTTCAGGAACGTCCATCCGTTTCAAATCTGCTACGATAACTCTCGCCTTGTCTGGTTTCGTCAGATCAGATTTGAGCTTCTTGACTGCTTTAGCTTTGACTACTGGTTTGACGTCCTTCTGAGTCTTGCTTGATTGATTCTCCTTTCCACTCTTTTTCAACTTCCCTCCTCCTTGCATCGCCGAGTCAGGAGGGAGAGCTCCAGTCATTACGACATAGCACACACGAGCTTGATGACCGATCGTAGGTGGGCAGTCGTCTGAGTGAAGGTGAGAAGAAGGAGGAGAGCGAGAAAGGGAAAGAGATTGTCGAATTGAAGTGAGGCAGAAACGAGGACGCCTTCTAGGGGGAGCTTGTGTAGGTGTCTGCTTGGGTTCTGAGGTGGTAGGGAAAGGAAGAACTGGAGAAGGCGAAGAGGGAGGTGCTTGGAGAGGAGGAAGGGAAGTTGACTGAATTGAGGGAGAGAGGACTGATTCGAGGGGTTCAGAGGGTAGATCAGCTCGTTCCATTTAGCTCACTTGAATGTTGGAGAGAGTGAGCAGAAGAGTGAGAGCCTTCATCCATCTTGAAAGGGAGAGAGAGGTTCCTCGATCGAAAGAGAGAGGATCTGGCGTGAACAACTTCTGATGTGAATGAGCTAGAGACTCTCATTATCACTACTGAGAGCTCTATCACGTGTACTGCTGTGTCGTTGGAGTGAGAGATCGATCCAGAGATGAGAATTTGCGAAACTCGTTTCTGTGAATTCCGCAATATTAATGATTCATCTCTCCTTTATACAAAAAAAAAATGATTTTCCACCATTCACTTCTACAATCACCTTGGCCCTTAGAAGTACTTCAGACAACTGAGATGAATCTACCGAAGAGCGTCCTATCCCTCATCGTCTCCCACCTCGATCCAGGAGAGAACGTTAGAACTTCTTCAACTCTCGCTTCACTCTGCCTCGTATCAAAGGAACTAAGATCGATCGCAACCCCGGTACTATGGCACAAGATCAGGATAGACGATATGAGACATTCGCCGGATAGAGGAATGGTCGAATTGTTCTATCAACTCGGGGTGTTGAATTTAGATGGGACGGGTAA
>Ga0308169_10003263_pt1 | contig 15984 bp, 19 predicted proteins | sample PhyBR1_2_FD_202139 | JGI IMG/M metagenome (GOLD analysis project Ga0308169, IMG submission 202139) | Phyllosphere microbial communities from UC Gill Tract Community Farm, Albany, California, United States - DLSLSB.R1 | ecosystem: Host-associated > Plants > Phyllosphere > Unclassified | place... | reverse complement strand
CCTACCTGTCGCGCTTCCCGATCGACGTGCTGAAGATCGACCGCTCGTTTGTCGCCGACATCACGCGCGACGCCAACGACGAGGCGATCGTCACCTCGATCATCGCGCTGGCGCACAACCTCAAGCTGGCGGTGATCGCCGAGGGCGTGGAAACGGGCGAGCAACTCGACTACCTGCGCCGCCATGGCTGCGACGAAATGCAGGGCTATTACTTCAGCAAGCCTTTGCCGGCGACGCAGTTCGAGCAACTGCTGATCGAGGGCCGCGGCCTGGCCCCGGAAGAGATCATCGCCCCTGAGCCAGTCGCCTTGCCCGCCTGAAGGATTATTCCTACAAAACCTGACAATTTGTTCATCATTGCTCTACAATAGCGGTGTCTCTATTGCAACGTGCGGGAACATGATGAAGATGGAAGAAGTACAGGCGCGCAATGCAGTCAATGCACGCGTCATGAGGACCGATATGCGCACCCGCGACCTGGTGAACCAGGCAGTCGCCTCGATCCCGACGCTCGGCCTGCAGCGCGCAGCCGAGTTTCTCGCGGCGATGAACGTCCCGGCCGAGATTGCGGTGCGCACGCTCGTGTACCCGCACCGCCGCCGCCGTTAAGCGAACACGCCAGTCACTGTCGCGCGGGCCGCACGGCCGCGCCGACGCCGCCGGGCCCGCTCCTACGAGCTGCCCGGTTCCGCCGCGACTGCGGCGGAATTCCCCAATTTACTTCTTCGGTTCCTGCGCCTGGATGTCGGCCAGCGACTCCAGTCCGCGCGCCGTGACCTCGAAGCCGCCTTCCTCGCGCGGCGCAATATGCGACTTGCGAATCAGGAACTGGGCGACATCGCCGGCAACCTTGGCCGCTGGATCTTGCGCCAGGCTCGTCAACGCTTCGACGCAGGCGCGCAGGAACAGCACCTGCTGCCCTTTCTCCGTCATCTCGACCTTGCCGTCGCGGCCATAGGCGATCATCTTCAAGCCGGCCAGGCGCTTGGCATTACGTCCGACGCAGGCGTTGACCCGGTCGGTACGGGCGCCGCCCCGGATGAATTCGAGGGCGTTGTACTCGTCAGTCGTCAGTTTTTCGTTCTTCATTACGGCTCATATCGTGTGCTGGGCCGTCATGGTAACCGCCGCAACCTGCGACGGCAACCAATGAAGTTTTTTAGACGCGTTTCCGCTCAGCGCATTGTGCGCAAGGCAATCCACAGCAGGCCCGCGCCGATGATGGCGCCGACGGCCAGTACGCCCTGAAAACGGCGCGATGCGAAGCCGGTGCTCCGGCCCAGGTAAATCTTGTTATGCAGCGAATTGCCCATCTAAGTCTCCGTCGATCTGATCCAAAAACCATGAGCTGATATTATAAAAAAAATCACAGATTGGGAACGTTCGGCACCGAACATAATTGTAACTTTATGTGTGATTCAGCAAGATCGCCACACTGTCGTACTGCGCGCCGGTGGCGCCAAGCGACTGTTAGGATTGAACCAACTTTGACCAGGGAGGAAGCACCATGAAACAACCAGGACAACCGCAGGATCCGGCAGTCAAGGGCGGCGCCCTCATGCATGAAGGCGACATCGGCAGCGGCGAAAAAACGCCGGCGGAAAAGGAAACCGAAGAGATGATCAAGGAAATTCCGCCGCTCAAGGGCACCAACGGCAGCGACCAGCCGAAGCAGTAAACGCCGCCGCCAAAAACAAAGCGCCACCTTCGGGTGGCGCTTTTGCTTGTGGCCCTGCGATTCTCAACCTGCGCGGATCGGGGGCTCGGGCATGACGGGTTCCTCGACGGGCGCATGCGCCGGATCGGGCACGTCGTCGGGTACCGGAATGGTGGGCGGCGCCTGATCGGGTTCGGGCGTCGAATGGGCGTGCAGCGCGCCCCGGCCGCCGTCCAGCGGATCGTTTGTATCCATCAGCGTCCTCGTTTTGAAAAGCTCGTGTTCAGAGTTGTACGCGAAGGCGGCGCGGCCGGGAGGACCGCGCCGCCGTGGTGGTCAGAGGAAGGCAGCCTCGGCCGCCCTGCTTCGATCAGTGGTTCTGCTTCTGCTTGGCGCCGCCGCCGGCGCCTTCGTTGGTGCTGGCCTTTTCGCGCGACATGTGGTCATGGCTGCTCTTGTGCTCCTTGCCCGCGCGCTGTTTCGCCAGGTCTTCTTCCGACATGTGCCCGGACTGCTTGCTCTGCGTATCGTTCGCTTTCGATTCGTTCATGGAGATTCTCCCGTGGTGGTTGAAAACATTGACGTTTTGCGAAGACTAGCATGGAAGAACGGAGGAGGTTTTCAATCGTGCGCAACGCTAAAACATGCGTATAGTTCAAGTTTTCCGCCCACATCCGCCCGATGAACATTCGCCTGCTGCTCCTCTCCACACTCTTCCCGGCCCTCGTGTCGGCTGCCCCGATGAAACTTGCCGACTACATGGCCCTGACCGGCCCCGCCCCCACTTCGCGCGTCGCCTACGGTCCCGCGCCCTCCCAGTACGCGGAGCTGTTCGTCCCCAAAGGCGCGGGCCCGTTCCCGGTCGCGGTGCTGGTCCACGGCGGCTGCTGGACGAAGGAATTCGGCGGCATCGACCAGCTGCGCAACATGGCCGGCGCCCTGCTCGCGCGCGGCATCGCGGTCTGGAATGTCGAATACCGCCGCGTCGACGAGCCCGGCGGCGGCTATCCCGGCATGTACCAGGACATGCATGCCGCCCTCGATACGCTGGCGGCGCAGGCTGGGCCGCAGCACCTCGACCTCGAGCGGGTGGTGGCGGTCGGGCATTCGGCCGGCGGCCAGCTGGTGCAATGGATCGCCGGGCGCGCCCGCATCCCCGCCGGCAGTCCGCTGCACCGCACGCAGATGCTGCCGGTGCGCGCCGTCGTCAGCCTGGGCGGCCTGGCCGACCTGCGCCGCGAACGCGAATTGATCAAGTCGAGCTGCGGGCGCGACACGCCCGAACTGGCCGGGCTGCCGAGCGCGGCCCGGCCCGACGTCTACGTGGACACCAATGCGGCCGAGCTGGTGCCCAACGGCAGCCACACGATCCTCGTGACGGGCGAACTGGACACGATCTCGCCGCCGCGCGTCGCCCACGACTACGCGGCGCGGGCACGTGCAGCCGGCGACAGCGCCGAAGTGGTGATCCTGCCGGGCGCCAGCCACTACGACGAAGTCGCGGCCAGTTCGCCCTCCTGGCCGCTGGTGGCGGCGGCCATCGAACGCGCGCTGGCACGCACGACGGAGGGAGCTGCGGTCAAGACCGCCGCTTCGCCAGCGGCGCGTTGACGACGATGTCGCCCGTGGGCACGGCGACGCAGGGCAGCAGGTAGTTGTCGCGCTTTTCCTCGATCGACAGGCCGGGCCAGTCGACGAGATAGCGCACGCTGCCGGCCTCGAGCCGGCACAGGCAGGTGCGGCAGGTGCCGTTGCGGCAGGAACTGGGCAGGTCGATGCCGGCCGCTTCCAGCGTGTGCAGCACGGTTGCGCCGGATGCCGGCACGCTGCAGCCGAGCGGCAGCAGCGTGATGGTGTGGGCGGTGGCGTCGGTGCTCATGGCCGCCATTGTAGCGCCGACGGGGGCCCAAAAGCCTGAGTTCGTTCCCGCACAGACCGCTGAGCGGTGCGCCTCTAGGCTGGGGTCTCCCTTAGCAAGTATTGCAGGTGCCATATGAAAAAAATCGTCGCTCCCCTTTTCCTTGCCGTCCTCGCCGGCGCCCTGCCCTTCAGCGCCAATGCCGGCCGGCCTGCGCCGCAGGCGGCACAACCCGCTGTTACCTCGCAAGCCGTCCCCCCGCAAGCTGCAAGCCAACAAGCTGGCCAGGCCGCCGCCACCGACGCCGCCACCACCACCGAGCGCGCGGAATTCGAGCGCATGCTGCGCGCCCAGGTCCTGCTCGACCGCCTGCACTTTTCGCCCGGCGAGATCGACGGCGCCTTCGGTTCGAACATGCGCCAGGCCTTGAGCGCCTTCCAGAAATCGCGCAATCTGGAAGCGACCGGCAAGCTCGACGACGCCACCATGAATGCACTGAACCAGGACACGACGCCGACGCTCACCAACTACGTGCTCACGAACGAAGACGTGGCCGGCCCCTTCCAGCCGATTCCCGAAGACATGATGGAAAAGGCCAAGCTGCCCAAGCTCGGCTATGCGACCCCGGCCGAGGGACTCGGCGAGAAATTCCACGCCAGCCCGGAGCTGATCACGCGCCTGAATCCCGGCAAGAACCTGACCCGTGCCGGCGAGCAGATCGTCGTGCCGAGCGTGCATGGCGGCGCGGCCCTGCCGGCGGCGTCGAAAGTCGTCGTCAGCGACAGCCGCAAGGTGCTGATGTTGTTCGACGCATCGGACCGCCTGATCGCGCAATACCCGGCCTCGACCGGCAGTGAACACGATCCGCTGCCGATCGGCACCTGGAAGGTCGACGGCGTGCACCCGAACCCGACCTACCACTACAACCCGAAACTGTTCTGGGATGCCGAACCGGGCGACAAGAAGGCGACGGTTGCCGCGGGTCCGAACAACCCGGTCGGCGTGACCTGGATCGACCTGTCCAAGCCGCATTACGGCATCCACGGCACGCCGGTGCCCAAGTTCATCGGCAAGACCGAATCGCACGGCTGCATCCGCCTGACCAACTGGAGCGCCGCCGAAGTATCGGCCGTGGTCGCGGCGGGCACGCAAGTCGTATTGCAGGAGTAATTATCCAGAGGAGGTGTGCACATGAGATGGTTGATGACGTTTTTGCTCGGCGTGGCGGTCGGCGCCGGTGGCTTGTTTGTCGGGCTGCGCCAGTTCGCTGACGCGCCCAATCCGATCGTCACCGATGGCGGCGCGCTGCCGGCGCCGCCGAGCGATCCGCCGCCTGCGGGCGCGGTGCCGGCCGCCGTTGCGGCCACCGCCGGCGCCGCGCCCGGCGACCGTCTCGTGCAGACCGACCTCCAGGATGCCGACCTGCCGATCCGCCCCGCCCCGCAATCGTCAACGGCGGCCCCGGCCGCGCCGGAATTGACTGCGGGCGGCAGCATGCCGGCCAAGCTGCTGGTGCCGGTCGAAGGCGTGCCGTATGCCAAGCTGACCGATACCTTCGACCAGGCGCGCGGCCAGGAACGGCACCACGAAGCGCTCGACATCATGGCGCCGAAAGGCACGCCGGTGCGCGCGGCCGGCGACGGCAAGGTCGTGAAACTCTTCGACAGCAAACCGGGCGGCCTGACCCTGTACCAGTTCGACCCAAGCGAGCAGCACGCCTATTACTATGCGCACCTCGACAAATACGCGGACGGCATCAAGGAAGGCATGCAGCTCAAGCGCGGCGACCTGCTCGGTTATGTCGGCACGACCGGCAACGCCGACCCGAACGCGCCGCACCTGCATTTCGCGGTGGTCGCGCTGACGCCGGAGAAGCAGTGGTGGAAAGGCACGCCCGTGAATCCGTATCCGCTGCTGGGGGATTAGGGTGCTGCAGGGGCAAACGGCGAGCGGGCCTCGCAGTCCTGTACTCGGGGAGCACAGGCTACGATGCTCCATGCGTTAGTTGTAGGGTGGGCGGGAGACCCGCCCACCCTACAAATGCTTAGCCCGGCTACCGCACGCCGGCCGGGGTTTCCGGCGCCGGCTCGGCAGCCGCCGGCTCGTCGACATCCGCGCCGACATTGATCGCCGCATAGGCCCGCTGCACGGCAATCGCTTCGCGGCTGGCGGCCCCATACAACTCCTGCGCCGCCTCCACCATCTTGGTGCGCGCGTCCGCGTAATTGGTGCTCGACGTGAACTTGGTCGTGTTCGCCTTGAACCAGATCCGGAATGCCGCATCAAGCCCGATGCCGCTCATGGCCGCAGGTGATTTCACCAGGTATTTGCTGTAATAGTCCCCCGCCTTGTCCGCCTTGGACCCCATGGCCAGGAAATAGAACATCCGGTTGTTCGGCCCGCTGCTGTAGTGGACGTCGAGGCGCTTCAGGGAGGTGCTCCAGGCATCCGGGCTGCTGCCGTCCTTGCTCGGGCGGTACATCCAGCGCAGCGGCAGGCCGTCACGGGCGATTTCGGTGCCCAGCATCCAGTCGTTGCCGCTCGCCGGAATGCTCTCGCCGGTGCCGCCGGCGCGCGCATAGGCTTCCACCACTTCGCCGCCGATGTCCGAACTCGATTCGTTCAGCCCGCCCGATTCGCCCGAATACACGAGGTCGGAGGTAGCCGCCGTCACGCCGTGGCCCATCTCGTGGCCGATCACGTCGATCGCGCCGAGGCTGTTGAAACTCGAGCCGTCGCCGATGAACATGCAGCGGCAGGTATCGCTGTAATAAGCGTTGTCGTAGGCCGTGTTGACGTGCACCGCGATATAGGTCGCCGTATTTTTCCCGTCGAGCGAGTGCCAGCCGAGCGCGTTCTTCAACGCATCGTAGGTGTTCATCAGGCCCCACATGGCGTTCACGGCCGCCGTCTGGCCGTTGGCATCGGTCGTGCTGCCGCCGCGGATGTACTGCTTGCCGTCGCCCCAGGTATTGCTGGACTGCGTGTACATCTTGCCGGCGCTGCTGCTGCCGTCCGCGTTCGTGATCGCCATAGCGCCATAAGTGCCGCCGGTGCCGCGTTCCGGGTCGAGCATCTTGTAGCTGCCCTCGCTGAAGGTGGTGCTGATCGGCACTTCGCCGTTGTACTGGCTTTTTCCCACGCCGATCACCGTCTGCAGGGCGCTCCAGCGGTCGACGATGTGGCCGTCGTTCGCGCTGACGATCGTGTCGTGGTAATACGGATGGTCGCCGCGCCGCATGCGGGTGCGCACCAGGTAAGCCAGTTCGTAATGGTCGACCACTTCCTGCAGGTCGAGGGCGTTCAACTCCTCTTCCGCCTTGTCGGCCGCGCTTGGTGCGCGCTCCGTTTTCATGACCGGATAGATCAGCAGCTCGGCGCTCGGGGGCGTGACGTGGATCGCGTCCGGCCCGGTGACCGCCAGCGTGGCGCCGACGGCGGCGTCGATGGCGGCTTTCGGCGGCATCGCCGGCTTGACCTTGAAGTCGGCCGTGGCCGCGCCCAGCCGGTTGGCCGCGCCGCGCCCGAGGTAGAGGCGCCGGGTCGAGGCCGACTCAGACACGATGGCGCCGCCCGCATCGACCACCACCACCGATTCGGACCCGAACACACGCAGGCCCTTGTAGGTATGGGCGGCGCGCACCACCTGCGTGCCCTGCATGCCCGGATGCTGCTGGGCGACCGTGAAGCTGTGGTTGTTGTCGAGGCCGTAGGCCGCGCGGCCCTGGGCCAGCTTCGACACCAGGGCGGCCGTGGTGGCTGCGGACTGCGGTGCAGGGGCGCTCATCATTGGAGTCGTCACGGCGGGCGTCGTCGCGGCGGCCGCGCAGGCGCTTGCGAGCAGGACGGCAAGGGGCGTGGCCAGCAGGCGGGTTCGAAGCTTCATCATCTCTCCATTCGAAGGTTCCCAGCCGCAACAATGGGCCGGACATCATCGAAGTGTGGATGAAGCTCAAAAAAGGAATTTGCTCAAACGCAAGAAGCCCTGCACGCTGCGCGAGTACGCAACGGCGGGGCTTTTCAAGGGCAGGCGCCTGGCGCCGGGTCAGCAAGGCCTCAGTAACGTTCCTCGCGGTCCTTCAGCAGGAAGTAGGCTGCGGCGCCGATCGCGCCGGCAATCGCCACCTTCTTCGCCAGGCCTTTCGGATTGTGCTTCAGTTCCGCCTTCAGGCCCATCTCGCCCAGGATATTCGGGACATGGCCATGGGACAGGTCCTCGATGATCCCTTCGACCACGTTGATGCGGTCGGCGCCGAGCAGGATCAGCCAGTGGCGCAGGTCGTTCTCGGTGTACTTGAAGGCGGCGCGGCGCAGCATGCCCGACAGCCCGGACGGCGGCTGAACCGAACCGTGCAGCTGGGTGATGCCGGGACGTTCGTTCGACACCAGCACCTCGACCTTCTGTTCCTGCGCCTGGGGGGTGGCCATGCCGGCCGGCGTGTAGCGCGGCGGCGTGCGTTCCATCGGCACGGCCGGACGGTTCTTGTGGTCGAGGTCCGCACCCCAGCCCTTGATATGCGTCAGCTGCTCGCGCGTGCGGCGGGTCTGGCGCAACTCGGGCTGCACGTGGTGATGGTGGGTGTGGTCGTGGGTGTTCTCGAAATCGTGATCGTGGTCTGGATTGTTGTCGTGCTTGACCAGGGCGGTTCCGTTTTCCATGCGGCTCTCCTTATTTCTCGACGCTGGCCGTCACGGCGCGCACTTCGTGGGCGCGTGGCGGGATCAGGATCGGCTTGATGCAGTTATCGAGCTTGCTCGAGAAGATGTGGTAAGCGTCGGCCACGTCTTCCAGCGGAATGCGATGGGTGATGATCTGCTTCGGATCGATGTGCCCGGCGCGGATGTGTTCGATCAGCCGCGGCAGGTGGCGCTTGACGCTGGCCTGGTTCATGCGCATCGTGATGCCCTTGTTCAGCGCATTACCGATCGGCACGGCGTTGAAGGTCGGCCCATACACGCCGACGATGGACACATTGCCGCCCTTGCGCACCGAGTTGATGCACCAGTGCAGGACAGTGGCCGCGCCGGCCTGCATCTTCATCAGGCGCCCGGTCACGGTTTGCGCCATGCTGCCGGCCGCGTCGCAGCCGACCGCGTCGATGCAGACGTCGGCACCCAGCCAGTCCGTCATTTTCTTGATGTGCAGCGCCATGTCGCCCACGTCCTTGAAGTTGACGACTTCGCACTGCGCATAGTTCTTGACGAACTTGAGGCGGTACTCGACCTCGTCGACGACGATCACGCGCCCCGCGCCGAACAGCCAGGCCGATTTGGCGGCGAAGATGCCGACCGGGCCCGCGCCGAACACGACGACGGTGTCGCCTTCCTTGATGTCGCCCATTTCGGCGGCCTGGTAGCCGGTCGGCAGCGCGTCGGTCAGCAGCACGGCGTCGTCATCGACGATATCGTCCGGAATCTTGATCGGCGCCACATCGGCCATCGGCACGCGCACGTACTCGGCCTGGCCGCCATCGAAGCCGCCGGCCGTGTGCGAGTAGCCATAGATGGCGCCGACGGCGGTGGATTCCGCATTGACGTTGTGGCAATTACCGTAGAGTTCTTTCTGGCAGAAGAAGCAGGAGCCGCAGAAGATATTGAACGGCACCAGCACGCGGTCGCCCACCTTCAGCGTCTGCACCTGCGAACCGACTTCCTCGATGATGCCGATGAACTCGTGGCCGAAGGTATGGCCGACCCGGGTGTCCGGCACCATGCCGTGGTACAGGTGCAGGTCCGAGCCGCAGATGCAGGAGCGCGTCACGCGCACGATGGCGTCGCCCGGATGTTCGATCACGGGATCCGACTTGTGTGTCGCACGGACGCGGTAGGGCCCCCGATAGTTCATTGCCAGCATAAATTCCTCCTCGAAAGTTTTGCGGTGCTTACCAGTGATGATAAGCGCGTAGAAACTGAATTTATGTCAAAACGCTATCAATTGCGATACGCGCACGGAAAGGAACTCATGTTTTTTAACGTAATTTAGCTGCACGTTCGCATTCCGTTCGCAGCAGGAAACCGACAGTTCCTGTTGGCACCGCCTCAGCGGCGCCCTTCATCACAGCTGGCGCGCCTCGAAGGTATTGCACTGCTGCACATCGCCCTTCTCGAGTCCACGCTTGAACCAGCGCACGCGTTGTGCGGAACTGCCGTGCGTGAACGAGTCCGGCACCACGGTGCCGCGCGACTGGCGCTGCAAGGTGTCGTCGCCGATCGCCGTCGCGGTGGCCAGCGCGCTTTCGACGTCGCCCTCCTCGAGGAAGGCTTCTTTCTTCTGCGTGTGATAGGCCCAGACGCCGGCGAAGCAGTCGGCCTGCAATTCGAGCCGCACGGACAGCGCATTGCCTTCCGTCTCCGATGCGCGCGCCTGCGCGTTGTGCACCTGGTCGGACACGCCGATCAGCTTTTGCACGTGGTGGCCGACCTCGTGCGCGATCACATAGGCCTGCGCGAATTCGCCGCCGACGTGGAAGCGCTCCTGCATCAGGCGGAAGAAGCTGAGGTCGATGTACACCTTCTGGTCCGACGGGCAATAGAAGGGGCCGGTCGCCGCGTTGCCGGCGCCGCAGGCGGTTTGCGTGCGGCCGTCGAACAATTGCAGTTTCGGTGGTTTGTAGGTGCTGCCCTGCGCCGCGAAGATCGGCGTCCAGGCATCCTCGGTATAAGCCAGCACCGTGCGCACGAAGCGCGTCTCGCGGTCGTTGGCCTGGGGCGCATCCGGGTTGCGCTGCTGCTGCACCTGGGGCGCGGGTCCGCCACCACCGCCCAGCATGCCGATCACCGTGCCCGGATCGACGCCGAAGAAGATCGACGCCACCAGCGCAATCGCCACCGTCCCGAGTCCGATCCCGCCGCGGCCGATATTGAAGCCGCCGCCACCGCCTCCTCCGCCACCGCCGCGGTTGTCCTCGACATTACTGCTCTCGCGGTCGCCTTCCCACTTCATTTCGCCCGCCGCAGGCTGGACGAATTCATGCTTTCGCGCGCATCCTTCATGCGAAATTCGTCGTCGAGTGCCAGGCCGGCACGGGTTTCATCGTTGAGACTGCGTTCGTGACGCTCGCGCGCGACCTCGCGGTCGATGCGTGCGTGTTCCTGGTCCGGGAGTAATGGCTTCATGGCTATCCTAAAAATGTCGTCGCGCCGGCACCGTTGCCAACTTGAACATGTCGCCAGTATGGACGTGTCCCGTGAACCAGTATGTTCGGGCATTCACATAAGCGGCGCCCGCTATCCCTCAGCTTGCGTACGCCAGCGTACAGAGGACGCCCACCCCATCGGCGATGCTGGCGGCATGAGCTCCACCATCCAGGATATTGACGCCCTGCTCGCGCTGGGCATGGCCCTGCAGGAAGCAGGCTACCAGTTCACCACCGTCACGCCGGCGACGCACCGGCGCGTCAACGGCCGGCCCGAAAACGCCTCGGCGCAGGACTTGCGCGGCGTGTTCGGCTGGAGCCGGCCGTTTCGCGACGGCGTGCTTTCCACGGAAATCGTTTCGTTGATGCGGCGCGCCGGCGTGGTGGCGGAACGCGACGGCCAGCTGTGCTCCAGGGTGCGCGCCTCCACCATCGGCACGCACCTGTATTTCCACTCGGCGTTTCCGACGCATGAAGAGGATGCGGTCTTCTTCGGGCCGGATACCTATCGTTATGTGGCCGCCTTGAAGCGTGCGATGGCCGACTTGCGGCCACCGCGCCGCGCCGTCGATATCGGGGCGGGCGGCGGACCGGGCGCCATCGAGGTGGCGGCGCGCTTTCCCGGGGCGCAGGTATTCGCGGCCGACATCAACGACCGCGCCCTGGCACTCGCCGGCGTCAACGCACGCCTGGCAGGGGCGAACAATGTGCAGGCGCGCCATAGCGACCTGTTGAAGGACCTCGACGGCGAATTCGACCTGGTGCTGTCGAATCCGCCCTTCATCCTCGATCCGGACAAGCTGCGCTATCGCCATGGCGGGGACATGCGCGGGGCGGGGCTATCGATGCAGATCGTCGACGCGGCGCTGGAGCGGCTCGCGCCGGGCGGGACGTTGCTGCTGTACACGGGGATTGCGATCGTCGACGGGCGCGATGAATTCCTCGAGACGATCCGGCCGCGGCTGGAAGCGGCGTGCGAGTCGTGGACGTATGAGGAGCTCGATCCGGATATCTTCGGCGGGCAGCTCGATTGCGAGGGGTATGAAGAGGTGGAGCGGATTGCGGCGGTGTGGTTGCGGGCGACGAAGCGGGCATGATGCACACGAACGTCTGCGTACCGACAACTCAATAAAAAAAGACTCCCGAGGGAGCCTTTTTTATTTATTGGCGGAGAGGGTGGGATTCGAACCCACGGTACGATTTAACGTACGCCTGATTTCGAGTCAGGTACATTCGACCACTCTGCCACCTCTCCCAAATCGGTGTTGCGGTCGCTGCAAGAGGCTCGCATTATAGCGAGCGATCTGGTGTTGTGCAAGGGAACGATGTGGGACGCGTAGACCTTGCGGAACCGGCAAGCTGGCGGCAGTTCTTGCGCAAATCAGGGCCGGCGAAGAATTCGCGCCTGGCCCGAAGCTCAGCCATCGAGCGCTTGAATGGTTCAACTTTCCGGCTTTGAAAAATAATCCTCTGCCATCAGCCTGAGCGCCGTCACGGCGGGAATACGCTGGTCCGGGCGCCATGCCATGATCATTTCAGCCGAAACGGCCTCATGCCGGATCGGCCGGAACACCACCTTATCGAAATGAAAACGTTGGGCGGAAGCCGGCACAATCGCCATCCCCAAACCGGCCCTCACCATGGAAATGATGGTGGGCGTCTGGTCGATATACTGGACGAAGTCAGGCATGACCCTGGACGACCAGAACAAGCCCATGAGCCGGTCATGGAAGTATTTCCCGTCGTCAGGCGAGTGCATGATGAAGGGTTGACCATTCAGGCTCGGCAGGTCGATATCTTCGCAAGACGCCAGCGGGTGGCTCGCTGGTAGCACCACGATCAAGGGCTCGGTTTCGACCAGAAAAGATTCGAGCTTCTGCCGCGATCCAAGCGGGCGCATGATACCCAGGTCGATGGAATTTGCTTCAAAGGCCACGATCTGCGCCGCTGAAATCAGCTCATGCACCACCACATCGATATCGGGCAGCGCCTGTTTTGCCGCGGCCAGCAAGCTCGGCACGATCTCGTGCCCCGCCGCCCCGGTAAAGCCGATGCGCACCCTCCCGGTTTCCCCTTTGCTTGCGCGCCGCGCGGTACTGGCCGCCTGTTCAGCCAGGTTCAATAGCCGGGTCGCATCGACCAGAAATACCTGGCCCGAGGTCGTCAGCTTGACCGAGTGCTTGGTACGTTCGAATAGCTGAACGCCCAGTTGATGTTCCAGCAACTGGATTTGCCGCGTCAGGGGCGGCTGGGTCATGTTGAGGCGAACGGCGGCCAGCCGGAAATTCAACTCCGTCGCCACCACAACGAAGCAGCGCAACTGCTTTAAGTCAAACATCTGCAGGCCCCGATCGGAACGGTAATCCAATTATGGTATCACGCAATCGCTAATGCGCATTGGACCGGCATCACCACGCGCTTTACGCTTGTCACATTGCAGGGCGACGAGATGACAAGGCCCTGCTCCGACCGGCGCGTTGCCGGAGGCGACGATACCCATGCCATCGATTGGCCATTACTAAGAAAGGGTGACATGAAACCGAGCATTTTGCAGTTAAACCCCATCCTCATTCCCGCTATCAACGAGCGATTGAGCGCGCTCTACACGGTACACCGCCTGTATGAACACGAGGACAAGCAGGCCCTGGTCCGCGAGATCGGCGGCACGATCCGGGGCGTGATCTCTGGCGGGCATACCGGAATCAGCAATGACCTGATGGATAAATTGCCGGCCTTGCAAGTGGTAGCGATCAACGGCGTCGGTACCGATGCCGTCGACCTGGCCTACGCCCGTGAACGCGGCATAGCCGTGACGGCCACCTTCGGCGCGCTGACCGACGACGTCGCCGACCTCGCCATCGGCTTCCTGATTGCCACCTGCCGGGGCATCTGCTCGGGTGACCGCATCGTCCGCGCCGGCTTGTGGCCCAGCCACCCCCACCCTGGCGCAATTCCGCTGTCGCGCCGCTTCAGCGGCATGCGTATTGGCATCGTTGGCATGGGCCGGGTCGGACGTGCCATCGCCACGCGCGTCACCGCCTTCGGTTGTCCGATCAGCTACACCGACCTGCGTGCGATGGAAGATCTTCCCTACACCTTTTTCGCTGATCTTCAGCAACTTGCGCGCGACAGCGACGCGCTGGTGCTCGCGGCTTCGGCAGACAAGGCGGAAGGCATCATCAATGCCGCGGTACTCGATGCGCTCGGCAAGGATGGCTACCTGGTCAATATCGCGCGTGGCAAACTGGTCAACGAACCAGACCTGATTGCAGCGCTTCAGGAGGGACGGATCGCCGGTGCCGGGCTCGACGTGTTTGTTGACGAGCCCCACGTGCCGGCCTCCTTGCGCGGTATGGACCAGGTTGTGTTACAGGCCCATCGCGCCAGCGCCACGATTGAAACCCGTACCGCAATGGGCGAAATGGTGCTGGCCAGTCTCGCACAGGCGCTTTCGGGACAGCGGCCGGAGCACAGCCTGACCACCTGAGCCTGGCGCGCACGCATGCGCAAGATAACTCGCACGGCGAGACCCACGGAGATGGCAGATGACGCGTTGTAGACCCAACTTACTTAGCTGCAGAGGTATTCTCTCCTGGAACGGGTTAGCGCCAGATTCAAGTGTTCAGCATCAATAACGATCGACTCCAGGATACCGGGCAGACGCTGCAGTTCAAGGGCGCACCGGTAGCGATGCGCCCAGTCACATTGGCGTCCCAAAAACCGTCATACCCACTACAACCCCTCGATCGCCTGGCCAGGCCAGCCGGCCAGGCAGTTGGCAATCCGAATTGAACTCCAGGGCGCGGCAGGAGACAGACTGCGCTGTAGTAACCACAATAAGGAAAACGAAAATGAATCAAGTTGAAGTATTGCTCGACAGGGCAAACGACACCACGGCGAACAAGAAAGTTGGCAGGTATCGGTGGGTCGTGGTCGGACTGATCTTCGTGATTTGGGCCATTGCCTGTGCGGACCGCGCCAACCTCGGCATCGCCTTGCCATTCATGAAGAAAGAGTACGGCATCACCAATACCGAAGCCGGCGTCATCATCAGTCTTTTTTCTTTTGCCTACGGCATGGTCCAGATCCCTGCCGGCCTGATTTACAAGCGCTTGAGCAACAAGGTGTCGGGCGCGATCTTCCCCATCTTTATGATCTTCACATCGGTCTTCACCGGGCTGATGGGCACGACCTCGTCCGTGTTCCTTTTGAAGTTTTTCCGGGTTGGCCTCGGCATTTCCGAAGGCCCGCTGGGCATTGGATGTACCAACATCATTAACCGCTGGTTTCCGGCCAGGGAAAAAGGTACGGCGACAGGACTGTGGCTGACGGCATCGAAGCTGGGGCCCCTGATCGTGCCCCCGCTGTGCGTGGTTGTGATGGAGGTATGGGGCTGGCGCGCGATCTTCTATGTGTTTGCGGTTCCAGGAATACTGCTCTCCATTATCTGGATGCTGACGGTGACGAATACACCGGAAGAGAATCGATTCTGCTCAAAAGCCGAGTGCGACTACATCCGCAGCGAAACCGGACTGGTGATTGAAGAAAAAAAGACATCGTCGGTGCGCAAGGAATACGAACTGACATGGCTCGACAAGCTGATCAGGACAAGAAAAGTCGCGCAATTGAACACGATCCGGCAGGCTTTTTGCTCGTGGAACATCATCGGAGCAGCAATCGGATATGGCTGCATGATCGGCATCACGAATATTTTCATGTCATGGATACCGACCTACCTGATTACGGTGAAGGGCTTCACATCGATCAAGATGGGCTTCCTTGCATCGGCACCCTTCCTTTCCGACCGGCTGCTGGGAAAACGCCGCAAGCCATTAATGATGCTCAGCGCCTTCGGGACCATTTTCATGATGCTTGCCCTCATCAACGCTCCCGACAATGCTGCTTACCTGGGTTTCACCCTCTTCATGGCAGGCTTGACGGTCAGCGCGGGTTTCGGCGGCTATACCGTGTATCCGATGGGCCTGGCGAACAAGGCGGTCTATCCTGTCTCGTTCGGGATTATCAATTCCGTCGGGCAGATCGGTGGCGCATGCGCTCCCCTCGTTGCCGGCATGCTGCTCGATGCGTATAGCTGGACCACCGTGTTCATCTACATGGGTTGCAGCGCGCTCGCCTGCCTCCTGATTCTCTTTACGATTGTCGAGCCGGTGATCGAGGCCGAAAAACAAGCGCCCGCCCTGTGAAGGGACGAAAAAAAAGCCACCTTTTCGGTGGCTTTTTTCTACTACTGGCGGAGAGGGTGGGATTCGCCCACATGCTGCGGGCCGCCCCCGCCCAAGTATGGGCGGGTCTTCGAATCCAACACGGGAAGC
>Ga0308169_10003260_pt1 | contig 15998 bp, 20 predicted proteins | sample PhyBR1_2_FD_202139 | JGI IMG/M metagenome (GOLD analysis project Ga0308169, IMG submission 202139) | Phyllosphere microbial communities from UC Gill Tract Community Farm, Albany, California, United States - DLSLSB.R1 | ecosystem: Host-associated > Plants > Phyllosphere > Unclassified | place... | reverse complement strand
GGCGTAGTTTCGCTCCTCGTATTCCGCGCCCGAGTGGCGGAATTGGCAGACGCGCCGCACTCAAAATGCGGTATCGAAAGGTGTGTGGGTTCGAGTCCCACCTCGGGCACAGTGTTTCCGCAGGTCAGGCGGCACTTGCCACTTTGTGTGTTGACAAAAACGCCCAAAGTGTTGACAGCGGCGTACCGTTTTTGATGTGGCAAGCATCCGTAAACGCACTAAGAAGGACGGTTCCTCGTCCTACATGGTGCTGTGGCGGGACCCAAAGAGCCGCGAGCAGCAGGGACTGACAGTCGCTAGTCTCGTCGAGGCTGAAACCCTGAAGAGGCTGCTGGACGCTAACGGCCAGTCGTTTGAGATCGCGCAGCACGCCATCCTGACAAACGAGAAGCGCCCTCCTACTGTGGCGGAAGTCATCCAGGAACATATCGATCTGCTGGTCCGCCCGTCGAGCGGGACAGTCAAGACGTACCAGACCATGCTTGAACTCCACATCCGGCCGGTCATCGGCCACGTTCCTGTGGACAAGCTCGACTACCGCGTCATTGCCCATTGGGTGAAGTCCATGATGGCCAAGGGCAAGGCGCCCAAAACGATCCACAACATCCACGGCCTCATATCAGCTTCAATGAATACCGCCGAGATGCTCGGCTACATCACCCGCAATCCCTGTCGTGGCGTGCAGCTCCCGAACATTGAGAAGGCTGAGGATGAGGCCATGTTCCTGACGCATGCCGAGTACAGGCTCATCATGGAGGGGATGGGGGAGCGGTACAAGGCCTTCACGGACTTCCTGGTCATGACCGGCACCCGCTTTGGAGAAGCCACCGCATTGACCGTGGCGGACGTGGATCTGCTTTCCAAACCGCCTACTGCACGGATCAACAAGGCGTGGAAGCGGGATGGGCAGAACCAGTTCTACGTTGGCCCGACCAAGACCGGCGCTGGCAAACGGACCATCGGGCTGAACCCGGCGCTTGTGGAGCTGCTGATCCCGCTGGTGGCGAGCAGACCAGGAAAGGACCTGGTGTTCACGACGCCCACGGGCGGCCGGATCGTCCACAAGCTCTACTGGGCTGACTACTGGGTGCCTGCCGTTCGCACGGCCCAAGCAATCGGCCTGACCAAGAACCCAAGGATTCACGACCTTCGGCACACGCACGCGTCGTGGCTGATCCAGGACGGCGTGCCTCTGTTCACCATCTCGCGGCGACTGGGGCACGCCTCCACGAAGACCACTGAACAGGTTTACGGGCACCTGATGCCTGAGGCATTGCAGGTGGGTGCCGATGCCACTGAGCGGTCCGTTACAGCGTTTCAGCGGCTGTAGCGGGCCTTGAAAGCATCGGCCAGCGACTACGGCATTCGGTCATGTTGGCCAGTCCTGCCGCGTGCATGAACTGAGAACCGTGCACCTATTCCTGGGAGACGCTGTGGATATCGAATTTTTTGAGCCTGCCGAAGCAGCGGCGCTGATGCGCTGCACCGAGTCTTGGCTGCGTGACGGCGCGACCAGCGGAAGGTTCCCTCACGCCTGCTGGGGCAAGGGGAAGATCATCTTTACGTCAGAGCACATCCGGGAAATCGCGAGATTGAGTGAGATCCTTCCTTGTGGCGCCGAGTCCAAGCAATCAATGGAGCAACCTCTGACCACGCAGCGGCTCATAGGGACGCGATCCAAAGTCCGCCTGGCCACGGCGAACTGATTTGGCCTGCCAGGGGCCTCTCGGTTCTGTTCTTACACTTACTTCACTGTGGCGGGCACGACATGTCCTCTTACCGGTTGCACGGGATAGCCGAAGTTAGTGTGGAGCAACTTTCCGCAATACAGAAGGGCCGTACAAATCACTCGCTCCATCGCCCCAGCTTTGACCGCTGCTACCGCCCTCTTGCTGGTTGGCCCGCTTGCCGGTTGTGACGCTGCCGCCCGAGCCCTAGGGGGAACCGCTCCAAGTAACTCTGCTGGTCCGTCGTCGGGCGGTGGCTCTGCTCGTGACGCAGCCCAGGCTCTCGTCCAGCTCGAGAGCATTCCTGTTAAGGGCCGTGCTCCGAAGACTGGATATACCCGCGATGAGTTCGGACCCGCTTGGGCCGATACGGACCACAACGGTTGCGACACCCGCAATGACATCCTCGCCCGCGACCTGACTGGGGAGACGTTCAAGCCTGGCACCAACAACTGCGTCGTCGCGACAGGAACCCTGGCCGACAAATACACCGGCACCACTATCAACTTCGTCCGAGGGCAGGACACCAGCTCCGACGTCCAGATCGACCACATAGTTCCACTCAGCGACGCGTGGCAAAAAGGTGCCCAGCAGCTGACCGCGGACCAGCGCAAAGAACTCGCGAACGACCCGCTGAACCTCATGGCAGCCGACGGCACCACCAACGGCGCCAAAGGCGACAAGGATGCCGCCACATGGCTTCCGCCAAACAAAGCTTTCCGTTGCGAATATGTCGAGCGTCAAACAGCAGTCAAAACGAAATACAGTCTCTGGGTCACCCAAGCCGAGCACGATGCCATCGCTGGCATACTGCAGAACTGCCAGTAGCCATCTGAGCCACGATGCGACCGCTAGCGTGGGCTGCCCCTTGCCTGGGTCGGTCAAAATCCCAAGGCATATGCTATTGCCACGGCTGAGGCCAAGCTGTCCCGCCAGTACGCAAAACGAACGACACGACCGGGCAGTTGCTGCGGATGGCCGCCTTTGTAGAAGGCATCAAGCGGTACACCTCAAACCAGTTAGCGAGCAACACGCAGGGGACGATGACGATCCGGGGTGCGGACCTGTTCATAGGTGGCTTTACGCACTTGCTCATCGGCCAGCGCCTCGGCATCACCATCCAAGTGCTGACGGAGAAGCACGCCGACACGGGCCAGATCGGCGTAGTGGTTCATTGGTGCGGCGACGTGGCCCCCACCCGCCAGCCTTCGCCGGCTACCGAGCGAGTCAGGGGGCGCGTTGTTGAGCCGCAGGGATGAGCATGTGAAAGCGCTGGCGACAGCTGGAGTGGGAGGCAGAGCTGACTACGCAGGGGGCTGAGGCCATAGTCGAACCTGGCGTGCTGACCACGAGCGGCGGCACTAGGTACGGCAGCGCCATAGACTACCTGCACACCACGCACCCGGAAACGGGAACGACGTTGTGTTTGTGCCACGCGAGGCCCTGCCAGAGTGGGCGGCGGACCAGGCAGCAAAAGTGCATCGGAGGCTGGCGACCCTGTCAGGGCCGCCGCGAGTACTCAAGCGCGCCGTCAAAGGCCGCTGGAAAGGGCGTCAACGGCGTCTCCACCCGCAAAACTCGTCAGGGACTCGGGGTGCGGGAACGACGGTGGCGAGGGCTTTCATATCGGGCCCGATGACGCACCACCGCAGCGACCGCCGGCCTAGTTGTCGCCCCGGCGGTCCTTGCTGAGGAGAGACGCGTTAGGCTGCCACTACCGTGGATCAAGAAGAAGCATTATGGATGGGCGCATCATCAATCGGACCCTCCCAAATTTGTACTGCATCGCCCGCCCTTACGGACAAGTCTTTACCATCGGTGAGTACGCCCCCGCTGCTAAGGGTTTCCTTCTGCAATTCGTACTTGGGCGGGCTAAAAACGTCTGTGATAGCTCCACCTACCCTGACCTTTTTATTGCGAAAAGTGCGTGCTAGGGCGTATTTTTCTGCCGTTTGATAAACCTGCACCAGCACCTTAGCCGCCACTAGTTGGCCAAGAACTTCCTTTGATATCGGGTCGACTATGTCCGTGGGCTCGCCAAGGACGCTGAGTACGTCCTCCTCCTGCAATCCCGCCTCTGCACCCCCGGAGACGATAAGCTCCCGATTGTTGAGGACATCCACAACATGGAGCTGCAACCCCGTACGGTCGGACTCTAATGCATCAGTCATTTACTGCTCCTGTCTTGACAGCCCCATTTGTTGCCAACTCCGTACCGGGCCGACTTGGGCTCACTGCGACCGCCTCCTTGGTTGAAGTAGCACTCGCGTTCTGCTCCCTAGCAACGTGATCCCAGTTGTCGGCCGCGGCTCGCGCCTGTCGCAGCATTCCCCTAAGGGCATTATCTATGCCGGAGAAGCCAGCGTCGGCAGCCGCACGTAAAGTCGCGGCGGTCGCGTGTGATGAGAGGTCTTCCCTACGGTCGGCAATGTGTTCAATCGTAAAATTTACTGATTCAGCAAGGGCGACCAGCTGTCCCTGGGCGGACTTGCCCCGGGCCTCTTCCTTGAGCATTGCGTCACCTGCTTGAAGTAAGTAACCCAGATAGATACCACCAGCGGTACCAGCAAACTGGAAGATGCCCTTTGCCCATGCCGGAAGGCCGTCGAGAACGCCGAAGAAGGTTAGAACAAGAACTGCGAAGGCAGTGACTGCTGCAACAACCTTAGGACCGGGCCGGTACTTGAACATCCACTCAGAGTATTGCGCTGCCTGTCTTAGCGGGCGTACGACTCGCGGTGATTTGAAGGAGCGGCAGGAGCGGGGTACGCACCATGAGAGAACGTTTCCTGACGGGTGAGCTGGGCGGATCAGGTAGGGGGAACTTGTGGAGTGGTTTTTTGACGGTTTGGGGGACCATGCTCCTACGGTTGGTTCTGCGTGGGGCTGGGGGCTGGAGGATGGCAAAGACTAAGTACGTCCGGCTTAGTGATTGGCACCTGTGTGCTTGTCCAACACCTTCATAATCAGCTGGGCACGATAGCCGCCGGTGTGCCGGATCAGCTGCTTCTTCCGTTTCCGCAGCTTTCTGTTTGCCTTGTTGATGCGTTCACGGTGCGCCGTGATGTCTTGGGAGAATTTAGCTCGCGTCCGCTGCAAATCCTCGTTACCGGAAGCAATCTCTGCGTTTCTCCATGCACTTTGCAGGTCGACCACGGGAACGAACGGGTTCTGGGCTTGCCATTCGGCTGCAACGGCATCGAACTTCTTCATCTGTCGCTTAGCTACAAGCAACTGTCGTTCGATTTGGCGCAGCTCACGCCGCAATTTCCGAATGACGCGCGACTTTTTCCAGTAAAAGACGTAATCGGAAGGCCCGCTGCTGTGAAGGCCAACTGTGATCAGACGTGATGCCGGCGTTACTAGGATTACCGAGAGCGAGACGATCATGCCGTAGAAAGCGACATATTCTGCCCAGGGCGCTTGGCGGCTGCCTAAAAGATGAAGCAACGAAGCCATCTGGGCGACCAGCAGGAGAATGATCGTAAGGGCATGCGTCAGCGATAGGTAGAACCGGTCGAATGGCATCAGTCGCTGGAGCGGGGCGGAACGGACTTCGAGAATAAAGGCGAGGGCTAGTACCGGGACGACGGCCGCTGTAATCTCCCAGAACTTGTCTGCATCATGGGTCAAAGAAGATCGCACCCACCGGCAGCGTTGAAGACATTTTTGCAGAACCTGGCCTGCCATAGCTCCGCGTGATGCACTTGTTTACTCAAGGGCTTATTTCCCGCTGCCTATGCTTCCCACGTAACCGGACCGCAGTTCGGCCTCGGTGAGGGTGACGGGCGCGCGATGGCCGAAGTTGATGGTGTAGGAATACTGGCCTGCAGGAACATTGGGGACCTCCCAGGTCAGGACGCAGTTCTTGGGGGTAGGGGACTGCTTGCCGTTCTTCACGCGCCCTGTAGCGACGATACTGCCGCCGTTGCCGGTGATCTTGACCGCACTGTCTATCTTGAGGTCGTCGTAGCCGCCGGTTGGATTGCAGTTGTCGTTGCTTTTGTCGAAGGCGTTATGCAGGTCCCGGTTTACACTTAACGACTCGATGGTAAGCGTTCCCGAAGCAGTAAACGGCGGCACGTAGGTGGACGTAGGTGTTGCGGGTGCCGGTTGCTTCACGGATGTCAGGGCGCTGCATCCTGCAGCCACGGCGACGACGGCGGCGATGGTGGCACCGGCGATGATGAGCTTCTTGCGCCGCATTTCGGCTGCCGGGATGCGCTCCACGGTGCAGACCCCGTCCGTCCAGTCTGAAACGCGGCGGAAGCCGCCAACCTTGACGTGCCCATCCGCAGCCTCTGGCGTGTCCGCCGTTCTAGCGGAGTGAACAGTCTTGCCTTCCCCGTCTTTGATGGTGATCTGCCGGGTCGGCATGGATGATGTACGCCGCGAAAACCCGTCGGGTCCGGGCGCGCCCAAGGCCCCAAGGATTGCTTCAAAATGGTCGGATTCCATGTGTCCCCCCAAGGCTAACGACGATGCAGTTGTCCAAAAGTTGATTCGGCTCAAGATATCAGGAGATTTCACACCCCACCGCTGCGTGTTTCACCGTCCCCACGGACACATACTGTGACTTATAGTTTGGTTGGCGCTGAAGGGTCAAGCCCGTCCTTGTCCCTCATGTGGCCCGTACAAATTGCTTGCGACTGACACACGTCGCTGGGGGACAGGAAGTGCAGAGATGCAGGTTCAGCTGAAGGCTGCCGCTTGGGAAGTGGGTTCAAGGTTCGGCTCAGGTGGCTTCGGCTCTGTATTCGAGGCGAAATCGTTGGATGGCGAGCCTGCGGCTGCGAAGTTCATCCCAAAGGAGCCTGGCGCCAAACGGGAGATGTTGTTTGAGGACAGCCTTGTCGGCATCCGGAACGTCGTCCCCATTCTCGACTCCGGCGAGGATGACAATCACTGGATTATCGTCATGCCTCGTGCCGAGTATTCATTGCGGGACCTGCTTCAGGGGGGTCCCCTTAGCTTGGAGGAATCTCGCAAGGTACTCGAGGACATGGCAGATGCGCTGGAGGATCTCCGACGGAACGGCATAGTCCACCGTGACCTGAAGCCCGAAAACGTGCTTTGGCTTGAGGGCTCATGGTGCCTTGCCGACTTTGGCATCTCTCGCTACAGCGATGCAGCTACCGCCGCCAGCACCAGAAAGCACTCTCTGTCGCCCGATTATGCGGCTCCTGAGCAGTGGAGGATGCAGCGAGCGACGAGTGCAACAGACATCTACGCCTTGGGTGTTATGGCTTTCGAGCTACTCAACGGGACCCGCCCCTTCATGGGTAGCCATAGTGAACTCCGGGAAGCCCACTTGCATAGCCCGGTACCGCCGTCCACTGCGCCGAGAAAGTTGGGCTGGCTGATCGAAGAATGTTTGGAGAAGTCACCCGAATCCAGGCCTTCGCCAATGGATTTCCGAAGGAGGCTGGAGCTCAGCCTCAAGGGATCAGGCGCTGCGGGCCTATTGGCTCTGGAAAATGCTAACCAAATGCACGCTCAGAAGCGGGCGGAGGCCGCGCGGCTCGAATCGACGGCGCGTACGGAGGCCGAACGACGACAGGCCCTCGCAGCCGCAGCACGGAACGTCTACGAACGGTTTTCCGCCGAGGTGTTGGACACCCTGCTGGACTCCGCCCCCGGAGCCAACGTCCATAAAGGTGATGTTGGTGAATGGACCCTGCTACTGGGCAACGCGAAGCTGTCCCTCCACCGCCCTGCGGCACAGATCAACCCCAATTGGGCTGCAGGGAGCGCGTCCACATCCTTCGGTGTCCAGAATTCTCATCAAAGGGTACAAGCCCCGTTCGATGTCATCTCCTCAGCAACAATCAGCCTAACCACCAGGCACGACCTACGCGGCTACCAAGGGCGCTCGCACTCACTTTGGTACGGCGACGTGAGGTCCAAGGGCCAATATGGGTGGTACGAAACGGCCTTCATTGACTCCCTGTTTCTCCCGAGTCAGCAGCCCTCAGTGCATCCGTATGCCCTTTCGCCGAGCGAAAAGGCTGCCCTGGCACTGGTGAGCAACAGCAAGGTGCAACACGCCTGGCCCTTTATGCCCGTCGACGCTATCGACCTTTCGGAGTTCATAAACAGGTGGGCTGAGTGGCTGGCAGCCGCATCCGAAGGGAAACTGAAGTCGCCCTCGACCCTTCCAGAACGACGTCCCAACGGTTCCTACCGACCGAGTTAGGCCGACGGAAGCCAGGCCGGAGCTGCTGCCCTGGGCAACGCATAATGAGACAAATTCCCTAATGAAGTCTAGGAGGCGCGCAATGGCGACTCGGAGGTGACATCCTCGAGTCTTTCGGAGCAGCAGGTGCGGGACCTGGTGGAGCGCGTGCTTAAGAGCTCGGGCGGGAGGCTGGACATGCCCTCACCTTTTGTCGACCCTGCGTTGCCTGACGGCTCGAGCTCCAGGTCGTTATCCGCCGCCGGGCTGTAAACATCCGCAAGTTCGTCGTGAAGGCGAGCCGTCTTGAACACCTGGTGGAGCTGGGGACGCTGACACTACAGGTCGGCAGTTTGCAGCGGCCTCAACATCCTTGTTTCCGGCGCAACCTAGGCAGGCAGGACAACAATGCTGAATCGCCTGGGAAAGGTGGTCTGGGTGGCACTGACTATTTATGGGGGCAAACGTAGTCGCTGCGGCCCCAGCCTCAAGCATGCCATGGACCTCTCCATCTTGAACGGGTCGCCGATGCTGGCGAGCTTGCAAATCTAGTTCTCATCCTGCGTTGAACTGCGGGCAGGCGGCCAAGACCTGTTGAAGCTTCAGAGTGATTCGTAAGAAGTCGATTCGCCCTCCTTCAGCTGCTTTCTTTCGAACTGTCGTTCCTAAGGTCGGTAACAGGAAATTGGAAACTGGCGGACAGCACCTGAAGCTGCTTTTTGATCTGGTCCACCTCTGCGATGAAGGTCCCTGCTAGCGGGCTGATCAGACCCTTGTCGCACAGCAGCATGATTTGTCGACGGATGGTCGACTGCGACAGTCCCAGGGCTATAGAGGCGTCGCCGCAAGACGCTGGGCCATGCGCTATAAGGAAGCGAAGGAGTCGGCTTCGCGTTCGGTTCATCAAGATGTCCTCTGCCATGGAGACCCCACGAATGACTGAGCTGTGGACTGTAGACGGGTCTACAGGAGAACGATACGCTCATCTGGAAGGGGATGGAAGCGTCCCGCAAGCGTTATTGCAGGCGGCGTTCGGCAGCGGAATACTGGGCACCAGGGTTGGCATGAACCACTGCACCAGGAGGGAGGCGGGTCTTGTCTTCTGACCAAGAGGCATTCAGTGCTGGCTTGTCTCCACAGGCGGAGTTGGCGCGACGGCTGAACCTTCTGCTTGATGTTGTGGTCGCCGAGCGAGGTCAGCCCGTCACGTTCCGTGAGGTTCAGCAGAAGCTGCTGAGCAGGGGAATCAAGCTTTCCAGAGCCCGCTGGTTCTACATGAAGGACGGCACGGGGAGACTCGTCAGTGACCCGGCATTGCTTGGAGCTCTGTGTGAGATCTTCAATGTGGACTCTGGGTATCTGCAGGGTGGCGAGGCCGCAGACCTGCCCGAGCGCATTGATTCACAGCTTGAGTTTGTGAAGTCCCTTCGCGCAGCCCGAGTGAAGACCTTTGCGGCCAGGACTCTTGGTGATGTGTCCCCGGAGACGCTTCGTGCCATCACAGAGTATTTGAACAGGGACATCAACCGACGGCCGGAAGGTGAGCAAGCAGCGGCGGGTTCGTCGTCGGATGCGGGTGAAGCAGTGGAGCAGGTCGAATAGGCGCTACCGCCGTCGCAATATTGCCACTACTTCTCGAGCAAATAGCTTAGGTGCGCGTCCAGCAGTTCCTTGATTCGGACTGCGTTGGCCGAGTACCGGGGCGACCGTCCGTGCCGGCGCCCAGGTTCGACGTCGACAATCACCACGCCCGCTTCCTCCAAAGCCGCGAGGTGCTTTGCCACGCTGGGTTCGCCGGCGCTGACTGCGGCGACAATGTCGCCGCGCGTCGCCGGTCCCTTAGCCGTTAGGAATCGGAGAATTTCATTCCGCGACCGGTTACCGAATGTAGCGACGGCAGCCTCAACGTCGGCCGACCAGGCGGCGTCGTGTGGCTGAGTAATCCGCGGCATAGCCACATTCTTCCCGAAGGATGCTGAAAAAGTAAGAACGGCACCCTTGACGATACTATAAGTATCTTCGACAATAATTTCTGTAGCTTCTACTGATCGTTGCTGGATCTGCGCATCCACGTCCGCGAGTGGCCTCTTGCGCGACTCTGCTAACTACTCGATCTGAACAAAGTGGTGAAGTCGTGGAAATCGACGCTCAGCCAATTCAAAACGGCTCGGAACCATCCAAGACCATCTCTGTTGATGTCTCGTTGCTGAAGCCTCCTGCGGAAGGGCAATGCAACGTCCCGATCGACCAAATCATGAGCGCGGTGAACAGCGTGCAGGGTTACGTCGTCTCACGCCTGGCACGGATTGGACGCACGTGCGATGTGGACGACCTCATGCAGGACATTCGGGTCGCGGTATGGGACGGGGTGACGAAGGGGCGCTACCGGGAGTTGCCGGGAATTCCGTTCGAAGCTTGGGTCCAAGGCGTCTGCAACAAAATCTGCGCGGCACATGTGCGGCGCGAACTCAGTCATCAGACTTTGCCGCTGCTCATGGATTTCACGACGGCGGAAGTCTCGCCTGAAGTTTTTGCTGTCGTCGGCGCAGGGTTGGGTTTGGACAGCATTGAGAGGTATGTCGACCACGCATGGGCGCAGGCCATGCTCAGCTTGGTGCAGAGAAACGTCAAGGAGGACACGTGGCAACTCGCTGTCTCAAGCCTGGTTGGGCCACGGCACTATGGACCCCCATCGCCAAGGGACAGGCGACGCTGGCATGCCGTTACTGTCGTGCGGCAGACAGCTATGACGATCAGTGCTGCACTGAACTGCCACCCCGAGCCGGGGCTAAGCATGGAAGGTCTTTGCCGGTGCGCCGCCGATTGCCTTCCCACGGCTGTTCTGAGAAGAGTCGCGGAGACCATAGTCCGTCCAGGGCTGCGCGGCCTGCCTAGGTCCGTGCAGATGGCCGCGCTAGCGACCGAGCTTGGTGTCACTGAGCGGTACGTCGCCGTAAACATCGGTTTCGCGCGGCAGTTGTACCGGACGGCTTGGCGGGTGCTCCAGCACGAAGCCAACAGGCAGTCGGGGTAAGTCATGGTCGGCTGGGGGACGGCAAGCAGGGGGCTGCGCGCACTCCATGCGGTGGGCCGTCAGCGCTCGATCGTTGCCGGACTGTTTGTTGTCTTGATGATAAGCGGGTTCGTTTTCCTGTTCTGGCCGATTGATAGGCCTGGCGCTGCATCGGTCCCAAGCCCGGCACCAAGCTCGCCCTTAGCGCCGGTACCTTCCGGGACACCCCCGGCAATGGGTGTGCCTTCTGCTGTTCCTGGCGAAACCGCTATGGCTGCACTGAGCTCACCTGTTGATCTTTCGCCAACGCGCGACTTCCGTGCGCTCGCTGTAGAGGCAGCAAGGGGAATCTACACGTGGGACAGCCGCTCGTCGTCATACTCGGATGTGTATGCACGGGTGCGTTCGTGGTGGGAGTTGCTTCCCGATGGATCCAACCCCTTGTCGGTATTGGTCAAAGAGTTCGAGGCCACTGGTGTGACTCCCACTTCCTTTGCGAGTCTTGGACAGCAGTCGGCGCGCCGGAGCGCCAAAGCCCAATCTGTTCGCTGCGATCTCGAGCTAGCCAAAGTTCAAGAATTCCCTCCGCCGTGGGCTGGCCTTCACGTGTGCACTGTGATCGTGCAAGTGCTCGACGAGACGAGCAGGGACCGAAACACTTATTCCGCACCTATAACGGTGATGCTGAACTGCCCGCCTGCGGCTACAGCTCCGGCTGACCGCTGCGCCATGGTTGCCTTCTATGCGACCGCGGACCGGATCGTCTACTGATGGTCGGTCCTATGGCCGTGGCCGGTCTGGTTAGAAGGCGGGCACTGCTGAAAGGTGTCGCTGCCGCTGTGACTGTCCTTGTGCTTCTCGGCCTAATGGCGTTCGTCGCGGGTGTGGCTCTACTTGCCGGTCTGAGAGGCGAGCCAACTGTCGCTTGTGCTCCGGCTGATGTTGCATCTATCAGCACGGGTACGGGGACTGGCGATGGCCTGGAGGTCCGCGATGGTGGCCAGGTGCTATACGAGCTGAACTCGCGACAGGAAAGCGTGGCTCGCGCGTACATTGGGGTCGGAAAACAGCTTGGTGTACCCCGTTCGGGACAGATCATTGCCATCATGATGGCGATGCAGGAGTCGAGTTTGCGCGTACTCGCAAATCCCAGGGTTCCGGCTTCCATGGGTTTTCCAAATGATGGCGTTGGGAGCGACCATGACTCGATAGGCTCGGCTCAACAACGTCCCACGGCGGGGTGGGGGAGCGTTGAGCAGCTTATGGACGTTTTCTACAACGCCCGCGCCTTCTACGGCGGCCCTTTGGGTCCCAACCGAGGAAGTCCTCGAGGGCTGCTCGACGTACCGGGGTGGCAGGCGATGGACAAAGACTTGGCTGCTCAGGCAGTCCAGGTATCTGCTTTTCCCGAGCTTTACGCGCGTTGGGAGCGTGCAGCGACAGCAGTCGTTGCTGCGTTGGAACCGGACACGTCGCCAGCTCCTTGCTCATCTTCGCCGCCCAAAGTGGGGCCTGCGGCCTCTTGGAAAAACCTGAGTCAGCTCCGCCAGGACATTCTGCGGTTCACGCAGGAAGGTCTAGGTGGACGGTATGTGTGGGGTGGTACTGCATTCAAAGCCTGGGACTGTTCCGGCTACGTGCAATGGATCTATCGGCAGGCTGGAATCGAACTGCCGCGGGTGGAGCAGTGGCGTGTTGGGGTTCGGACCGACGACCCGCAGCCGGGGGACCTGGTGGTTCAGAATCCCCAAGGACCGGGTAACTGGGGGCACGTTGGCATCTACGCGGGCAACGGCATGATGTGGAGCGCCTTGAACCCCGCCGTGGGTACATTACTGCATCCAATTAGCTGGAATTCCGGCACCGTCTACTTTGATCTGCTTCCGCGCTGAGGGCTCGTGTCGCGCGCTGTGGGCATCTCGGCCATGGCGCGTCAGCGCATAAGCGACGTCCTGTTGGGAGACCCACCTCCCCGCGGTGAGTGGGGTCAATGCAAGTCTGGTCGTCGTCGTGTCCGATCGGCGTGTTCGATGATCAGGTCATGTCGTTCCATGTTTCACCTCCCATGAACGTGTGAGCTCAACTGCTCATTCCATGGAATACGACGGACGGAGCACCCATGTTTCTGGCAGCGGTGGACCCAGGAATCACGCCGAACGCGAGTTTCCCCTTCCTTGAATCGCTCAAACAAATTGGCGGCGGCATCCTGGTCGGCGCTTTCATCATCATCGCCATCGTGGCGATCATCGGCGCAGCCCTGCTGCTGGCCGGCAAGCTGAGCCAATCGTCGCGCCTGGCTTCCAGCGGAGGCGTGATCCTCCTCTGGACAGGACCCGTGGCTGCCATCCTTGGCGGCATCAACGGCTACATCCTCTGGTCGCAGACCGCATTCCCTCTCGGGTTCTAGGTCATGCCCGTTGAGTGCGATCTCAATGGATGGTGGCCGCCCGGATGCGGCCTGGTGTCACAGGCAAACGACAACGCCCTTGCCGCGGTCACGTCACTGTTCGCAAACATTCTGCAGAACATGGCGTCGTGGCTGTGGGCCTTCATCACGGGTGCCTTCACTGTGTCGAACGTCGACGACTCCCAGTGGCTGTCCATCGAGGGACTCACGAGCTGGTGGGTGGTTGTAATGCTGACTCCACTCGCCGTCGTAATGATTATGCAGCTGCTCTCGGGGCTTATCAGCCAGCAACCCAGACGCATTGGAAGGGCGATGATAGGCGGGGCCGTCGCCATCCCAGTGGTGGGCGCCGCCGTTTACCTTGTCCGTCAGTTGACGCGGGCAACGGACCTGGCATCCGCCGCCCTGCTCCAATCGATTGGTTCCGACCCCTATCTCGTCTTCATGCGGCTCTTCGGCTTTGAACGAGCGCCTCAGGGAAGTGGCCGGGAATGGAACCTGGTCTCGTTGGCTCCGGGAAACACCGGCGGCCCTGCAGGCGCGGCGGTGGTAACCATGATGGCCGTCGTGGTCGTCTGGATACTCGCCTTCATCCTGATGTGCTCGATGATCTTCCGCTCCTTTGCCCTTGTTGTCCTCGCCGCCGTCGCGCCCGTGGCCCTGATGCTGCTGCCCTGGGATAAGACAAAATCATGGGCTCGTCGTTGGTGTGAGGTTGTCATCGCGTTGGTTGTGGCCAAGCCCTTGGCTGCAACCGTCTTGGCAGTCGCCGTAAAGCTCTTTGCCGATTCCAAGTCCTTCGCGGGCTTGGCAGCCGGAACCGTAGGCATGGCCCTCGCATGCGGGGCACCCATGATGGCCCTGCGCCTCGTGAGCTTCGCTGGAGGGGAACTGGCTGCAGCCGCTCAAACGGCTGGCGGTGGCCACGTTCTGTCGCGAAGCACCAGTGTTGCGGCCCGGCAAATCAGTCGGCAGGCAGGCGGCCGACTGACTCTCGCGAACATGGTGAGTCGTTCCGCCATGACACGGCCCATCAGTTCGAGCCGTAACGTCTTCCCGACTCAGGTGTCAGCTCCTCCTGTGCCCGCCGGGTTGACCTCACCGGACCCCGATGGAGGACAGAGAGCCTTGAAGACAGGATCGACAACCGGATCACCGGATGCACCCCAGTCCGCTGAACCCAGGGGGTTCGTGCGTGCAAGTCCGCCAAGCCAAGGCGGCGCCGCTCCAGCGCCAGCCCGGCAGAGCATACCTACCGAACCGGGACCGCGAGCGCGGCCTCCCGCTCACACGCCAGGCCAGTCGAGCCCGCCACCTCCGAAACCCCAGCCAGCAAGAATTGATCCTCCGAAGGGAGGCACCCCTCATGTCTGAAGACGGGCGTGCGTTGGAAGCCGTCAAATTCCCAAGGTACGAACGCCGCGGCTTCTTCCTCGGGCTCAAGTGGTTCCAATTGCTCATTGTGGCCGGGGGAGTCACGGTAGCCATCGTTGCCTCTGCGAGCCACGGTCCAGTCGGTCTATTCACCACTGGACCCATGTGGCTCGCGCTGATACTGCTCGGAATACTGCAGTACTCCCGTGTCCCGTATCCAGTCTGGGCACAACAGATCGCGACGTTCTTTTACCGCGCAGCTGCGGGCCAGACGAGGTTCCTCGTAAAGCCTGAAGCTCCACGCCTCGCCGGCCGACTTGCCCTTCCGGGCGGGTTGGGCACTCTGGAGATTCGAACTACCGCCCATGGGGAATGCTTCCTGGTCGATGGCCACGGCAAGGAAGCAATCGCGGTGCTCCGATGCAGTACGCGTTCGTTCGCTCTCTTGGATGCTGACGATAAAGCGTGGGCAGTCCAGGCTTGGTCGCGCGTTCAGGCCGGCATGGCCCAACGGCAAAGCGTTGCCCGCATCGCCATCCAGGACTACACCGTGCCCTACCCGTCATCGTCCCTCTGGGACTTCTACAGCGCGAATGCCCTGCCGATGCGAGACAAGGAAGACGCTGGATGGGGCCAACGTGCATACGAGGACTTACTGGGGGCCGCCGGCTCAGCTATGAGCCATGAGCTGGTCGTCGCCGTTGTCGTGGACACGAGCAAGGCGCGACGGCGGATCAGGGAGTCAGGCGGGGGCGTCACCGGCCTTGAACACGTCCTGCGGCTCGAAGTCGAGGCGATACGAACGTCGCTGGGCACGCACAACGTCAAAGTCGAGGAATGGCTCGGCGAGCCGGGGCTGCTTGCCATCATCCGCGGTGCCTTCGATCCTGCCCTTCTGCCCGCCGGCAAAGCGACGGCCGCCACAGCTTCGGCGCCGAATTCACCAGCAGCAGAATCTACGGATGAGCTCATGAGGCAGGGCCCGGTGGGCGTGGAGGAGCACTGGACGTACCTGCGCACTGATTCCGGCTTTCATCAGACCTTCTGGATCGCTGAATGGCCGCGGCAGAAAGTCTTTCCGGGATTCCTTCACCCTCTGATTTATGTCGGCGAATTCCGCCACACCTTTACCGAGGTTATTCGAGCGGTACCTACTTCTGAAGCACTTCGTGACATCCGCTCAGCCCAGGAAGCCCACGAGACCCGTCGCCGCATCAATGCACGCTTCGACAGATCGCTCACCCGTGAGCAAAGGGCCGAGGAGGAAGAAGTGACACAACGGGAGGAAGAGATTGTCGCCGG
>Ga0308169_10003258_pt1 | contig 16004 bp, 24 predicted proteins | sample PhyBR1_2_FD_202139 | JGI IMG/M metagenome (GOLD analysis project Ga0308169, IMG submission 202139) | Phyllosphere microbial communities from UC Gill Tract Community Farm, Albany, California, United States - DLSLSB.R1 | ecosystem: Host-associated > Plants > Phyllosphere > Unclassified | place... | reverse complement strand
GTGCCTGGCGAAGCGGCGGTCAAACCCCACTGCTCACACCCCGACGAGGCGTCAAGTCGTCCCCTCAGCGCCGTCGTGGGTAGCCTGATCCCATCGTACAGCCATCACAGACATCGAACCAGCCTTTCAGGCAAGGTTTCATTGTGACTTTTCTTCTAGACAGATGCCTGCTTCTTGTGCTCAAAACTGCCATCCCTCGACGTGCTCCCCCGCCTTCTGCCACCCCTTGATCTCGTCGTAACTCTGCTGGAACGTCTGCCTCATCGACCCTCCAATTGCAAAGGCATCAGCGCCGACCATAAAGGCTGAGAAGCCCTGCTTCAGCCGCTTCTCGACTTGTCCCGGTCCGCCCGTGAACGTCAAGACCGGCCTGTTGTATTTCCGCCCGGCATCGACAACCTGCTGGAGGCACTTGTTGTAACTCTCTTCGGGCCCGTCCAGGCCTGGCGGGAGACCGAGGTCCATCCGTAGATCGCCGTTGCCGACCATCAGACAGTCTACGCCTTCTACGGCGGCGATGGCCTCTGCGTTGTCGCAGCCGACTTTGGATTCAATCTGCATGATGATGGCGGCGCTGTTCCATACGTCGAAGGGAGTCTTGCCGGGAGGGACTCCGTCGTTGATCCCGATTGCGAGGGCTGCAGGCGGGAAGGAGCGTTTGCCGCCGCCCTGCCGTGAGCACCGCGTTCAGGCTTAGAACGCGCGGAAGGTGACCGAGGAGGGAGATGGAAAGGGCGTCAACGAAGAGCCAACTTACGTTGGGGAACTTTGCGGCTTTGACCATAGCTTTAGCTTGTTCCACGGTCTCGGACTGAAAGTCAGCTGCTTAGTCGTAAATAATGCCGGCGTAGCGCACGTGGGGAAGCATGATGGCAGATGCGCCGGCGTCGAGGCACCAAGCGATCCATTGGTGGTCCGCGTTCGGGACGCTAGACGTCAGCGTCGGCGGCACACCTCGTACATGCTACTCACCGGACAACCGACGCTGTCTGGCCCTCTGAGGCGTACTGCACCCATCGGATCAGCTCGGTCACTTCCCGGATGCCTGCGCGTTAGTCGATCTGCCACCGGTACGCAGCTGTCCTCGATCCCGTGAAGATTACACCCCGACTCACTCATGGGCGTGTGCTCCCAGTCAATCATGACCCAGTCATAGCCCCCCGCACCGATGATTCTCGCAAGGTAAGGCGACCCCAGCAAGAGACCGTACCCGAGACTCGGCATGCCCGTCTTGAACCGTTCGACCAGGTTGAACGGCTGCGAGAGCGAGTTGGGGCGGTAGTTGCGCATGGGCGGGTCTTGCGGCGGGGGCGGCGCGACGCCCACCATGGCGCCGAAAATTGGGTTGCCCAGAGGAGGGGGGTTACCGTAGTTGTGCTCTTGAGCGGTCTTGTCCCCCGGCTGGGAGGTATGTCCGTTGGTAACGACGCTCATGGTTGGGGCGATTGGACTTGGCGTGTATGCGCAGAGGGGCGGGTGAGGAGGTGAGCAGCGATGAGTTGAGTGAGGAGGTCTGTGCGTCGGCGCGGTAGTCACCTATATATGAATCCGTACGGGTAGGCCTCCGTCATACTCGGGTTGAGATCCCATGGCCGAGTGCCCGAGAGCGTGCTGGCCCGAAGGCACGACCTGGTATCCGCACCGCCGCTGAGCGATGCCGCGCCGACGCGTGTACGTGACCGACCGGGTGCACATGGGCACCACAGCTTTGTGCGAACGGCATGGACACATGGATCACAAGGAGGCTAAATCCGTCGCGGGTCAAACACCGAGACCGACAGCCCGAGACCGTCGGCGTGTGAGAACATTCAAGCGATCTACTCTCGGCCAAATATCACGCGTGGGAGATGCTCGCGAATCGGCAGGATGGCGTAAGCAAAGGCGCTGGCCCTACTCGAGTAGCTCGTCTAGCGTGAGAGCCTAATTGATTGACTGTTCTTTGGGTGCCCGACGGTCGCAGCCGCCTAATCCAAATCACGTCCAAATGCTTCGGCCTCTTTCGAAACATTTCAAAACGCCGAACCCTTTCGGATAGAGTCGCAAGTCTTCGGTCCACTGCTCGAGGGTATAATCGCAGCTCTGTGGCATGGATTGCCTGGAGGGTCGCGACAAGTCGCTGACATTCGCAAGGACCCAAGAGATACGTCAGATTATACGAGTAGATCGCCTTTGTCCATTCCGTCATCCTGCTTGCGCGTCACGTTGGCACACCGCCGAGCATTCGCACCCCCTCAGCCACAGCCGGGCCGCTCAAGACGCCCAATTCGTCCAGTCTCCTCCAGAGATCCAAGCGCTCGAGCAAGTCGAAGAAATTGGCCGAGTCGCGATGCGGTATAATGAACGTTGATATCGCCGTGGGCAGGGGGACAGACAGCGCTTGCGCGTTGGCAGCGAGCGAGAAGGGGTCGAGATGGGACAAGTGATGTGCAGAGGATGCGTAGTCTAGCGTCACCCTAAAGAGTCAGCTTGAGTCACAGCGCAGACATGATATTCACCTGAACACGCCCCATAACAAGAGCACCTCCATGCCCACCCACCATCCCCACGAACTCCATGTCCACCCTTGTCGAGCGACCGCGACGGCTCCGCTCTTGACGCTCTGCGTCGCGGCCAAAGCTTCCAAGAACTGCCGTTGAGTGGCATCCACACGAGCTCGCGCCGCCGAAGACGACTGGGCTGCGGAAGCTAGCGCATCTTTTGCCTCCTGGATCGCCCTTGATGGCGGAGGAATGGCCGGACTGACTGTCAACTCGTCCCCCGCGTTCAGTGGTCGGACGTACCCTTTCCCCATGATGCGCGACAGCCCAGGAATCCGCTCAAGAAAGGACGAGTGGCCCTCCTCGGCTGCCTCCTCTTTGGCGACTGCCGCCTTCATGGGAGCAGGCGCCTTGCTCGGAGATATCCGTAAGCGATGCAGCGATACATCGCCGGCCGATACCGTCGAGTCGTCCCGCACTCGCGCCAGCGGAGATCGCTTCAAAGGCGTCGTGCTTCGTGCCGGCGAGACCCACCGTCCTGGTGGATGAGGCGTCGGCATCGCCGTCAAAGTGATGTTCCCACGCGTCGGTGTTGAGACGTGGGTGAGGCCGACCTGGATTGGTTCGGGCGGGGCGATGTCCAGCTGAGCAGGATGACGGCTTGACGTGTGCGTCGTCCGGTGAGACGACTTTGCCGGTGACGCTTTCCGTAGCGGCTTTGACGGGGACCGAAACAAGGAGGCTTGCCGGGATGATACTGTGTTCACCTGCTCGTCAGACGAGCTGTAGCTCGGCTCTGGTAGAGCCGGCAGCGACGTGTCCTCGAGCGCCATACGCCGAGGGGGCGATGGTGTCGGTCTCGACAAGATGCGGCTGAAGCGATTGCTGCTTGTCCGATCTCGTACCGTCTCCTCCTCCACCGGTGGCGGCTCCTCGACGTGGCTTTCTTCTACATCTGCATCCCATGGCGGATCCCCGCTTTCCTCCTCCAAGTCCAAGTCCAGCTCGCCCTGTACCTCGAGCGATGCCGCTTCTTGTGCGAACATGGCCAAATCGTCCGGTGCGAGCTCAACAGACTGTCTCCGAGGGGTCGACGAGCTTCGAGAGCGGAATGAAGACCGCATCGCGCCGTTCGGATGAGAGCCTTCAGCCGAGTGTCGGCTCGTCGCCGAGTCTTCCGCGCGCTCCTTGCCTTTCCTCGAGGACGTAGAAGACGCTGATCGGTCATATGACCGGGATGAGGAAGGGTCAGTCGGCGAGGGATAGCGAGGGGTCGCATGCGAAGCGATGAAGGTTTGGAGGGGAGATCTCGAGGTGGACGGGGCAGTGTGAGCCTCCGCAAGCGGTTTGACCGGGGACGTTGAGACATTGCCATATCCGCCTGGAGTCAGCGCTTCCCATTCAAGATGCACCATTACGTACTGTTACGCAGTACAGCGGCTCGCGAGGGGAGCCGGTGTGACGAAGATGGGCCCGCGTGGGCTGCTGGAGTCAGTTCATGAACATAACCGCGCTCGATGTCACACTGACAATCATTCCGTCTCGCCGAGTACTGGTTCGTCAACCGCAATGGCGGCGTGGGTGGGCTCTCTTGTTCCTCTTCGTCGTCCTCCGCCTCGGCGGGCGATCTCTCCGGCGAGCTGATCATTTCTTCCCGCAGAACCTCGTCTCTCCGCAGACCCAGCCGCCGGCCCGCCCTCCACCTGGGCTCCGGCTTCACCTCCTCATCCTCGACCTCGTAATGTCGTGTCGGTTGCGCCGTCTGCTCAGGGGGCCTGGAGTCCATCACCTCGATCTCCATCTGCCGCAGCAGCATCTTGAGCCGGTCGGTGGGCCTTGGTTCGATGTGCTTCTCCGCCTCAACCGGGTTGTCATCCCCGAAATCGATCAACGGCGGTTCCTCTCTCCATCCCCGCTTCTGCAGTTCCGTCAGGTCGTCCGAATCGTCCAGGTCTCGCGGTGTTGGCATCTCCGTCCCCTCATCGCTATATCCAGTGACACTCGTTGCGCTCGTACCCGACGACTGGGGCATACCAGACCATGAAGAGGGCGGAGACGAGTCGATGAGGGTTGTCGCTATTGATGATCGAGAGTTTGGCCGGCGTGGTCTCGGCGCGAGCATCCCGCGTAGGGGTGTCAGCGGCGGAAAGGTCCAATGATCAGACTCGGTGCCCGCCAAGAGGTGCTGTAGTTGTACAGAGACGCCTGATAAGCTACAAGAGATGCGATGATGTGATTTGCGGTTTGCGTTGATTTCTCGACATGGTCTCCACGCGCTTCCTTGTTTGGATCCAGCGCGTGCGACAACAGACGGAACCAGTTTTCGACAGCCGGCAGCGGTGCATCACGTGACCTGGCCTTACTTCAAAACCCCGGTGCATGTGAATGCTGTAAAAGCGGGCCCGCATATGGACGCAGATCTCCCTAATAACCTCGGGTACAGGAGTATACCGGATATGCAAATGGACAGGAGGGGACCAACCATCGCAGGCAGTGTATGAATCACCCCATCGTCATTGACCGTCTTGCTCGAGATGGTTCGCCACTTGCGAGTGGCAAAAGAGAGCCTCATCTAGATTTATGCAGCGGGAACCGCTGCACACTGTCGCACCGCCCAATGGCGTCCCCGCATTGCGATCTTCCCCGACGGGGCGTTGAGCCAGACCCTGGCATGGTGCGTGAAAATCTGGTCCCCTCCCCATATCCCCTAGTTCTCTTCCTGGTCACCCACCGCGAACGCGTGACGTGGTCACGTCGAGGCCGAAGGTCTTCCCATGAACTGGTCCTCCTTTGGGCACACAGTCTTTTCACGTCATGACCCTGCTGCTCCATTCATACAGGACTGGGGTCAGGTCACCCCACCAATCATATGTAGTGGCGAGCTAGTCCCCCCTTATCTCTGCACGACCGTCTTGCAAGATGATCCCCCGAATGATCAACCCGCCTGTCCGCGCGTGCCACCGCCACCCTGTCGCCCTTCGATCGCCTCCGCAGTATCACTACCGCAGTTTCTCTGTGCCTTGGCGGCGATACCAGTCCGGAACCGCACCACAGCCACTCATGCCCACCACCACTGCCCCGTTTGTCCTCGCGACTGCAGCCCTCGCTGCTGGAGGTTCGATCGGCTACTACCTCGCTTCCTTGCAAGATGGCTCTACACAGACGCTGACAACCACGACGTTCGATGGGAAACATGCCGAGTACCGGCCCCGCGCCAGTGGACAAGTTTTCGACATTGTCGTCCCCAGTCAGCCAGTCGTGAAGTCCACTCACGCGAAACTCACGTCGGCGGAGATAGAAGCGTTCCTCAAAGCAAACGAAACGAGTATTCCGGTGCGAGACCGTCCAGGTAATCCCATACTGCGGTGGGACACCAACATCGTTCCTGCCAATCCGGTGTGCGAGGATCGGATCACCATCGACTTGGTCGGCAAGGACGATATCGATGAGCTGATACATGCTTCGACGCCCTTTTGGCCCAGATGGCGAGAGATCCGTACCAAGGCTCTGTCGATCGTCGGGCCCTGGCAGAAGATCTTGCCCCAGGTCTCGCCTGGGGCTGGGGACAAGGATGTCTCATTCTTCAGCGTTTTCGACGGCCATGGTGGCATTTCTACGGTCGACCATATCTCCAAAGTGCTCCACCCCACCCTGGCGCGGGCGCTGGGGAGGAGCACTTTACGGGAGCAAGACGCCTCAGCCCTCACCGATGTAATTCAGAAGACGTATGTGACAACACAATATCACTTCCTGACGGTAGATACCTTGCACTCGATGACGACATGCAACAGGCGTCTTTGAACGTGGTGACGACGCCGCCTCACAAGCTCGACACCGACACATCTTTGCTGCCCCACCCTCCACCCAGCGAGCACCTTCATGGTTCCACCGAGTACATGGGTACCACAGCTTTGACCGCTGTCGTCGATGCTGAAGCCGACGTTGTGCACGTGATCAACGTCGCAGATTGTCGAGCTGTGGCAGGGTGGTACAGTCCTTTGACTGGCAAGTGGCGCGCACAGGTGCTCAACCGGGAGCACTGGACCCCGACGAGGAAGCGAGGTGATATCTGCCACACCGGTCGTGGCCGACCTCTACTGACACTGGCAGGATCTATGCTGAGCACCCGGGCGAAGAAGGCCAAGCTATCTACTCGAAGAAAGCGAAAGACCCGATGATCATGGGGTTTGCGGAGATGTCGCGGGTGTTTGGGGACGCACACCTCAAGCGTAGCGCGGCCGACAGCAAGTTGTCAGTTAAGCTCCTTGATACGCTGATATGTGCTGATTCTAAGGGTTCAAGACGCGCTGGACACCCGGACGGGGTTCCCCATTAAACCTTACAAGACGCCGCCGTACAGCACCGCAAAGCCCGACGTTGTTTCGACACCCTTGCGCCGTGACAACGGCGAAGAGATCAAGTTCATCATCATGGGCACTGACGGCCGTGAGTGGGAGAACGAGATATTAGAAACCGCCTTCCTGACCTCTAGTCTGGGCGCGAATGTCGCCCGAAGAGGCTTGTCTGCTGACCGCGGCTCAGCTTGGTCATGTCGGAGCACCGCAAGGCGGGCAAATTCCAAAGTCCCACCTGACTGCTATGATCCCATTCGAGCCGCCCCAGCAACCTCGTCCGTGGCCGCAAGCTGATTTGCCCTGTACCACCCCCGAGAACAGCAAAGGTGTCTGGGTGTTCAAGGACAAGGACAACGCTGCCACCCATCTGGTCCGCAACTGTCTTACGAGAGGCGACGATCAGCTTCTCCAGTTGTCTTTGAGCGCTCGCGGCGGCCTGACCAGGCGAATGCGAGATGACACCGCTGCAGTGTACGTGAGTGGTGGGAACTCTTCGCTGACAGCAGGGTCGTCTTCTTCAGGTGAGGTTTCTCGGTCCGACATTTCAAGTTCTGTCTGCGCCTGCGCATTGCGCCATACCCCATCCGTCATGCATGTCGTGTCTATCATCGCGCAGTCGTCGGTCACTTTCGGCCCAGTCCGAACATCCTGCCCACCTTGCCCACCCTTCCCACTTTCCTCTCCCCCTTGACCGCTTCCTTCTCAACCGTCTCGATGATCCCCCTCCCAGGCGCGCTCAAGCCCGGTAACGTACCCCGCTCGGCCTTCTGAGCCTTTTGCACCTCGTGTGCAGTCTGCAGTGCATCGTGTGCCTTATTGCGCTCGCTCGAGTTGCTGAAGAAGGCGGCTAGGCCCACCCAGATGCTCAGTCCGTGTACTGGTGAATCATGGGCCCCGTCCATTCGATCCGCCATCAACGCGAGCTGACGCGCTTCCGCCTGAAGTCAGCTCCCCGTTGTCCAAACAGCACCTACAAAGTCCCGCCGCGACACAATGGCACTTGGTGGTGGAGCCTCGCCGTCAAGGGCCCACGACCAGGACCAGCTGCCTTCCACCAACTCTTCCACTACTGTCTTTGCCTTCTTCTCCTTCTTGGGGGTATGCCGAGAAGTAGGCCGGACCGGACGTGTATCCTCTGCTCCGGATGCCGCGTCCGTCTCCCACCCGGCCTCTTCATCCCCAACCCGAGGCGAGCCCGCCGTGTCATGATCGCTGTGCACCTGCTCCTCGCCCTCCCGTTCGCCGCGCTCTCGCTTCCTCGATTGTATCCTGTCGTCCCACATTTTTGAGATCTTTCCGACGTCCCTCTCGTGCGCGTCCTTCAGATTCCGCTTGCGGTGTCGCTGGACAGTCTTGATGGCGCGCTTGAACTTCTTGTCCCACAACGATTGACCGTTCAAGTACCGGATGGCCGGACCCTCCTTGATCATGCCGATCTCGTCGCGCGGCATCGTCATCGCGCAGAGATCCTCCGCCAACTCCAATGGACGACATGTACCGTTCGTAGCCACGCGCTCTCGGATCATGTGGTCTTTGAACGGCTGTGGTCAGTAATCGTCGAGGTCAGGCACTCACGTTTTCACCGCGGTAGATGCCAGTATGTCCCGCTGTACCTGGCTTGGCCCGGCTATCCTGATCGACCGCATCATCGCCGAAGCGCGGACCGGCATCATCTCCACTCGGTTCGGTTCCTTGCGGGTCTGGCCTAGGTTTCTCGCCATCGTCGCTACCGCTCACAGTCACAGACATGGTCGAGAAGTGACGGAACATGCTCGCCGATCGCTTCTTTCGTAAAGACGTACTTGACATACTCAGTGGGCTGTCGACGTATGCCGCGTCATCCGTCGAAGACGAGACGGCGAGTCGAGACATGTCCAGTTTTGGCTCCGTAAGGTCTATGACGGAGGATTGAGGAGTCATGAACGGCGGCGTGCCGGAGACCGGCACGGCGAGTACCGGGACGTCCCCACCTGAGGGCGATGAGCGAGAATAAACCGGCGTGGAGGCGCCAGAGCCACCTGGAGTTGTAACCTGGGAACGTGATATCGCGAGCGAACGGGGTGCGGATGGTGTAACGTATCGCGCGAATGAGGCGATAGCCCGAAATAGACCGCGTGATATCTTGGCCATGGAGAAAAGCGGCAGATCATGGCACGCGCCTGAGCTCAGCAAGATCCCATGTTTGAACTCACCATCGTAGACTTGTAAATGCACATCGGTTGGACCGTATCGCTCCTCGATACCCTGCAGCGACGGCAGCTGGGCCCGGACATCGTCCCTGATGGGGTATTCCTCGGGATGAGCGGCTTTATGGGCGCTGTGGTGAGTCCAGAACCGATACGTCCTTGATCACTCACATGTATATGATCTCATCCCGCAAGACTTCCTTGTCCCCAGCGATGATGAGCAGCGGGGGTAGCCCGCCGAGATACCCCAGAATAGGCGAGACCCAAGGATGAGTCAGCTGCGCGTTCGTAGCGTACAGCTGAATCTGCGTGTCGATTAAGACGGTCTTATCTTTGACTTCAAGTTTCATTGGTTTGTCGCACAGCGTCAATGTGGTTTCTCGGGTATCCACGCCTTCCTCGTCTCGAGATTTGAGGCTCTTAAACGCGTCAGCCGGGTTAGCACGGTGCGGAGGAATGGTCGATTCGCCGAAAGGACCGGGATGATGTTGCTCGTCGTTTCGCTCAGAGATGGGATGCAGACTTTGTTTTCCCTCCTTCGCGTCTCCGGGTGCACCAGCGCCGGGCGAAGACGATCGGATATCCGCTGGACTGGACGCCTCTTTGATGACCGGCGACTCGGGGAGACGGGTCTTGGTAACGGATGATCGACGAGGCATGTGATGATCGCCCCGTAGCCGCGAGACCGCGTCCTTGACTCGGGTCCGCAAGTTGTTCTGAATCTCTTCGGTAAGGGCGGGAGGCGGTGGAGGCCACAGTGACGAGGGTTTCTGAAATGAGCTACAAATCTCCAAGACCTCTTCATGCGCTTACGTGGATGAAGCCATATGGCGGGACAATGTCCTGCTGGATCAGACAGATTGCTTGTGCGACCCTTCCCGGCGAACTCACGGTAGCGGTGTTGCTCAGAATACTCGGAAAGCTATGTGTGAGGTCGGACCACTGCGAATCAGCCTTGGCCATGAAGGGCTCTGGCATCTGACGCACCGGACTGATCAGGACCGCCCCCGCCGGCAATTCCAGTCCCTCAGTGTCTCGCAGAATCTGCAGCAATGCCCATACTAGCCCGCCTCCGGCCGAGTCTCCAGCTAGCACGATGTTCTTCGGATCGACCGGTTTATGCCTGGCGTCTGGCGGAGGGTTCACCAGGTACAGATAGGCCGCCAAGCAGTCTTGTATAGCGCAAGGGAAGGGGTACTGAGGTGCCTCTACAGCATGAGCTCGGCGTATCGAGGCCACCGGACGCACTTCGGTAGTTGACAGCAAAGCACCTCCCGTGCATCTTTCGAGCATACCGCCAAATCGTGTATCGATGTGTATTGATGGATCCCCAATAGTAGCTAAGAGTCAGGCAAGCCCGTCACCTGATCTTGGCATCACTTACGCCCCCCCGTGAACTACAGTCAGCTCTGCACTGTTCCCATTCAAAAGCCCAGACTCACTATACAACATGCAACGCATCTCATCCATTTCCTTCCGGACTGCCATGAGCATGTCTTTCCGCTTCGCGACTTACATTCCCCATTCCGCCTCACTCCTCCATCCTCGCCGACTAGCCCTTCTTCCGGGTCCGTTCCTGACTGATCCTTCCTCTGGCTCATCTTGTCCGGCGTTCTCGACCCACTCCGGCCGTTCCTCCCGTTCGCCTCCTTCCAGTCTTTCTTCATGACGATCCACTCGCCCTCAACGCCAGATCCCGCTCGGACCTGCCACCACTTGCTCCCGCCTGCGATCTTGTACGCCATCTCAGGACCGCCCATCGCCGTCACGAGGAACTCGGCGGCGTAAGAAAGTGTGGACTGAGGTATCACGACGCGGTGTAGGGCAACCCATGGCGGGGCTGGTGTGCGTACGAGCCCGAAGCGTTGCAGAGCAGCCACTGGGTGTCTGAGCGTCAGCGCTGTCCCCCTAAAGAATGAGACCCACTTTGTGGCAATCTCCAAGAAGGTCTGCAGTCAGTGCGAGCTCGCTGGCAACTTTCAGGCGCACCTTCATCAAAACGAAGGCTGCCAGTCAGCTCAGTTATGCGAGTCGGTACGCTCCTACTCACCTTCATCGTACATGAGATCCCCCCTTGCCTCGCTCGCGCTCCTGGCCAGCTTGGGCGCGAGGTAATGCTTGAAGAAGGTCTCCAAAACCAAAGGCCCCGCTGCGAGTCAGTATCGGATCTTGGAAGTGGGACACCATCATCGATTAAAGTTTCGACGTACCTGTCGCGAGGGCTTGAGGGGTGAGAAGATCGGGCATGGTGACGGGCTTTCACTCTGCTCGTGCTCGAGCCTTGCTGTGTGGTGGTCCGTCAAAAGAGAAAGGAGAGATCCATTGATGCCCGGTATGAAATGCTTCTCTCCGGACGTCGCTGATAGTACCAAGCTGTGTGGCCTGCGTGTGGTGAGGTGTGGGTGAGTGAGTTCCCGCTTCGGCACCTCGTCGTCGTCGGCCACCGCCGAGACACTTGACCGCTGACCGTTTGTTTTGACGCCCTGATCGTCGTCGGAGTATCATCGGATCGGAAGCAGGCCAGGTCTCAGACTCGCCACGTGGCTTTAGCGCACACTTCACTGGCGGCCTCCACCCCCTGCATGACGCTGACGCGCTCTGCCATCTCATCGTCCCCCCCTGCACATTTCCTCAACCCATCACGCCCAAACAAAAGACCATCATGACGGCACAGTCACCCCCTTATCAGCTCGCGTTCACCTTGCAAGGCCACGCATCGGATGTCAAGAGCTTGGCCGCGCCGTCACCGAATGTTCCGCTGCTTCTCTCCGGTTCCCGAGATGGCTCGGCCATCGTTTGGGGGCCGAGCAGGGACGGCATGTGGGATGTCAAGCTCCGGGTGGAAGGTCCCGAAAAGCAGTTTGTCAACGCCGTAGCCATGACGAGGTACCAAGGCGAAGGTGTGTCCAGAATCGGCAGGCTGGCAGCGCAATGCTCACGTCAGCGTATCTCCTCGTTGGCAGTCAAAAGGGCATCCTGTCAAGTTACCTCCTGCCGACCGACCTGGCTCTCACCCCCGACTCTAACCCCGAACCCACCCACATCCTCGTCGAGCATTCGGACAACATATGCTGCCTCGACGTGAGCAAAGGCAGCTTGGTGGCGTCGGGTAGCTGGGACAAGTGCGCAACAGCATGAAGCAAACCTCCAAACGAGTCGCTGACGGCAGGACTGTTCGAATATGGAAGGATTTGAAGGTTGTCGCAAAGATCGAAAAGCACGAGATGGCGGTCTGGGCGGCGAGATTTGTCGGAGAGGATCGGATCTTGACTGGTATGTGCGTCTCCATTGATGCCCTGTTGTATCAGCTCACCGAGCAGCTGGTGCGGACAAGAAGATCTACCTGCATTCCATCGACGTCGCCACGGGCAGATCAGCGGTCCTGCAAGAGTACACTGGTCATAGTCAGGTGGTGCGAGGACTTAGCTTGCGGACCGACGGAAGAGGCTTTTGGAGCTGCGGGAACGACGGGTAGGTCGATACAGCTTCGGCCAAGCTGACGATCAGGTTGGTCAACTTGTATGCGTTCGACAAGCCAGCACCAATACAGTCACTCTCGGGCCATTCGTCATTCATCTATTCTATCGCAGCTCTACCTGATGGGTCTGGAGCTGTCTCAGCAGGCGAAGATGGTACTCTGCGCGTTTGGTCTGGTGGGTCACGTTGACAATACTCATTCCCTCGCTGACGCGCAGAAACGGACCTGGTGCAAACGATAGCTCATCCGTCCAACTCGCTGTGGTCAGCCGCTGTCGTACCGGCTGCTAACGGAACGACGTATATCGCTTCGGCCTCACAAGACTCGTCCATCCGGTTTTTCACGCGCGATCCGACGCTGGTTGCACCGCCTACCGAGCGCGAGCGATGGGACAAGGATGTCTCGCAGCGGCAGCTGGACAAGTGCGCTTGAAGTCAGCCTGGCGAGACCGTGCTAACAGACAGGAGTCAGGTAGGCGACGTCAAGCATTCGGATCTGCCCGGTATGGAGGCTTTGGGCAGGGAAGGAAAGAAGGACGGTCAGGTGATCATGATCAAGAACAACGGGCAGGTCGAAGCGTACTCGGTGAGTTCAAGAGTCGTCGCGTTTGTCTCTGACACCAGTGGTCATCGGCAGAACGTACATGGCAACAAGTTGGCCAGGTCGTCGATGCCATCGGACAGGGGCGAAAACAGTTGTACGAAGGGAAGGAGTATGACTATGTGTTCGACGTGGACGTGTCGGAGGGCATGCCACCATTGAAGCTGCCATACAATGTGTCTGGTGAGATCAGCCAGAAAAAGGACAAGGCAAGCCTGACGGTAGAAAACCCTTGGATCAGCGCGCAAAAGTTCCTCGACAGGTACGAGCTTCCCTCGAGCTACACCGAACAGGTCGTCAGCTTCATCGAGAAGAACACGGGGGGCACGACGCTCGGTCTGGGAGATGCGAGCACCTACGTCGATCCATACACCGGCGCAGCGAGATACACGGGTGCCAGCTCATCATCGTCTGGCCCGAGTGGGCGCTACGTCGACCCTTTTACAGGTGAGAGAGGACGACCGCTAGATGCTCCATGTGCTCACAGCAGGCGGGTCGGCCTACAGCACGCAACCCGCGCCCACTGTCCGGGTAAACAAGATCCTGCCGTCTAAGCAATATGTCGCGTTCAAGGAGATCAAAGTGGACGCCGCGAAGAACAAGATCAAACAGCTCAATGAGGAGATCAAGGTGTCGCACGTGAGTGGCACCAAGCCATCTCCGAGGAGTGCTCACCGTAGCCGGATCTTGCGTTCACGGAGGATGACGAGAAGAACCTCTTTGAGGTGTTCAACCTGGCATCGTTACCCGCTGTTGCCCTCGCCGGAACGAATAGCAAAGCGGCCAACTTTGATCAGGGCGCTTTCTGCGCCCTGGTGGAACGCTGGCCAGAAGCCCAACGCTTCCCCCGTATGTCGGATCGGTGTTTGACGGATGCAATCGCTGACCCGCAGTCATTGACGTGACTCGATATCTCGCTGCCGTCTCCTCGTCATTCGGCAATGACAGGACCATTCAAACATTCGTGGCAGCCTCCGAATGGGACAAGCCATGGCAAGCGGGTAAGCCGCGGGAGACGAACACCTTGTTGGCCCTCCGTGGCCTGGCCAACTTATTCTCGACGACGACGGGACGTGAGGCTATGGCGAAGAACGCGGGGGAGATCCTGTCCAAATTGAAGCAAAGGCAGTGGTCCGAGTTGGGTCTAAGGAAGCTACCCTTCACTACGATCTTGCTCAAGTGAGTTGAGCTGCGATCACTCAAAAAGCGGCCATCGCTGATGGCAGCTACTCTGCTCTAGCGGCAAATGGTGTTTACCCCACCGGACAAGCCGGCGCACTGCTGGACTTGCTTATCTTCGTAAGCCTCTGGCATAAAACACGGGCAGAGCCTGACCACCAGGTGTTGCAGAACGAAGAAAGCGATGTAGAGACGCTGTACCGGGCTGCAGTCGCTCTAGGCAATTTGGTGCGTGTGGGACCGACAATGGCAGAAGCGGTAACTGATTTCAAGTTGGTCTCGCCAGCGACCAGCGGCAGTCTGCAGGTAGGCTCTGTTGACACGGCCCGCGCTCTCGTCATCGAGCGAGCGGGCTCTCAGAGCGAGAAGAGGCTCAAGGATGTGGCCGAGGAGATTGGAGGGTTATGAGCGCAGTCCTCGCAGTAGAGCGGTAGATAGCAACGCATGCCACGACGCATGATAAGTGTGGCGCGGATGGCATGTGCATAACACAGGTATAGATGCGGGGTATAAGCGGCCTGGGTGAATGTCGTGAAGGTACAAATTGGTCGATGAACGGTCGGACAGTCTAAGCCACAACTCCTGCAGCGATGGCGGCGTGAGCGGATCGCTCCATGCCGGTCGTGTGCGCCTTCTCCGCTGTGAGCGAGTCGAGGGGGTTGAACTGCTCGGTCGAGTTCTCGTACTGGTGTCAGTTGTCGCTCACGACCACTTTGGGAAACTCACCTCCCACATGTCGATAGCAACCTGGCAGCTCTCCCTCACCACGACTGGCGCGTCCTCCTTCACCGCCCACTCCCGGAGGATGGACAAGACGCCTCCCTCCGGCAGCTCGGCACCATCCACTTCTGCTCCGTCGCTGGCGATGCCTCCCAAAGCTTCGGCAGCTTCGTGCCGGACCATCTCTTCCTCCTTGGCATCTCGAAGGACGGTGAGAAGGGAAGGAACCGAGTATGGCGAGCAGAGCTGGCCAAAAATATAGGCGATTTCGTGTCGGAAGAGGGCAGACTCGTCTCCGAACCCTTCAGCCAAAGCGAGGACGGACTCCTTCGATGACGATCCGAAGTCTCTCAGCGCGAACATTGCTCGGTATCGCTCGAAGAGGGGGATAGAGGTGTTGAGCAGGGCGGTCTTGAGCGCAGGGATGGAGTCGGGAGATGAGGATGGAGCGGGGTCGATTGTCGGGAAGTCCGGGCTGCGTCTCAGTCCAAGTTCGGAGAGTGACCAGGTGGATGACATGTGTCCCACAACGCTCAACCCACTTTTGTTGCCTGGCTTTGCCCTCGGGCGAGATGTCAAACTCGATCTTGCCGATGGCGATCTCGCAAGTCTCTCTGACCTCTCTCGCCGAGTCTCCGAGATACTTCCTCAACAGCGGCAGACTGCTCTCGCTTGACAAGGCTCCCAGCGCCTCGGCGGCCTCGTGTCGAACCATCGAGCAGTGCTTTCCCTCCGCGTTGACAAGGACACCCTCGAGGGTCGGGACGGCTTTGTTGTTGCGCAGCTGACCCAGAACGTAGGCTAGCTCATGCTTGAGAAGCGGCGAGGGGTCCTCGAGCCCTGCACATCAATAAGTGGTCTGCCGCCCATAACTCGTTGCGCACCCTCAGAGACGATTTGCACGACTTCGTCACCGCCCACGGCCTTGAGCATGAACAAGGCCCTGAAGCGCTCGTGAAGCGGCGTCGAGCCTGACGTGTTGAGCAGAGTCGATCTCAGCGCTGAGAGC
>Ga0308169_10003257_pt1 | contig 16007 bp, 15 predicted proteins | sample PhyBR1_2_FD_202139 | JGI IMG/M metagenome (GOLD analysis project Ga0308169, IMG submission 202139) | Phyllosphere microbial communities from UC Gill Tract Community Farm, Albany, California, United States - DLSLSB.R1 | ecosystem: Host-associated > Plants > Phyllosphere > Unclassified | place... | reverse complement strand
CTGCGGCGAGAAGGTCAGCCTGCTGTCGGAAAACGAGTCGACCTATATCCCGATCGGCATGAACCACCGCCTCGAGAACCCGGGCAAACTGCCGCTGCACATCATCGAAGTGCAGTCCGGCAGCTACCTCGGCGAAGACGATATCGTGCGCTTCGAGGACATCTACAAACGTTCCTGATCAGTTTGGGTGCGGAAAAAAACGGGCAGCGATGCCCGTTTTTTTTTTCGTCTAAAAAGCTGGGGTCGGGTCTGATATTGAGACACGGCCTCAACGATAGCTGGACGAGTACGGCAGAGGTCGCGCCAAGGCGGGAGTCCGAATGTCAGACCTGACCCTAGTTCGTTCCATCGTGCGCATTATATTTCCCTGAGGAATCAATATGTTGTCGCCATACCTCATCGGTGGGCCCTGCGCAACACGGCTCGTCATTCTCCTGTCAAATTTCCGCCATAAAATTCTTTCTAATAATAAAATGCCTATTCGCATCGACAACACGCTGTGCCCTCCCATCTCACCAGGAAGACCATGAAAAAGCACGTTGCATTGAACACACCGGCAGGCCGGCTGACGCTCCTGGCCACCTTGTTGGCCGGTCTGTCGGGGAGCGCGTTCGCCGCGCCCGCCGACCTCGTCATCAGCCATGTCTATGGCGGCGCCGCCAGCGCCAGCGCGACCTATAACCGCGACTTCATCGAACTGTTCAATCGCGGCAGCGAGTCCATCAGCCTGAAAGGGAAGAGCCTGCAGTATGCCTCGGCAACGGGCAAGGACTGGTCGTCCTACGGGGTGTTGCCGGATACGGTAACGCTGCAGCCTGGCCAGTACTACCTGGTGGCGGGCAACGTGCAGGCGGCGGGGGGCGCGGATATTGGCGCCATCGACCATAACTGGGCGATGTCGCTGGCGGCAGGGGCGGGCACGGTGGCGCTGGCCAACCTGAGCGCCCAGATGACGGCGGCAACCGAAGGCGCGATCATCGACATGGTGGGTTACGGCAGCACCAGCCGCAAGGAAACCGCGACCGCGCCGGCGCCTTCGGCCACCAGCTCGGTGCAGCGCCTGGCAGAGGGCTGCACGGATACCGACAACAATGCCGCCGACTTCGCCGCTGGCCCGGTACCGCTGCCGCGCCGCGCCGGCACGCCCGTGCATGCCTGCACCCCGAGCGGCCCGGTCATCCAGGAAATCGTCACCAGCTGCCCGGCCAGCCTGCAGGCCGAGCAGGGCGTGGGCGGCAGCGCCGCCCTGTCGGCACGCGACGGCGACAGCATCGTCAACAGCATCCTGATCGAGTCCGGCGCGGTGGGCGGCATCAGCCTGGAAAACGTGATTGCCGCCAGCAGCGCCGGCGCCGACGCCAGCGCTACCCTGCGCGTGGACGGCACCGTTCCCGCGGGCAGCTATTCGGTCAAGCTCGCCTTCGGCAACAGCGACGGCCAGGGCGCCAGCTGCACGGTGGCCGTGCGCGTCGCCGGCACCTTGAGCATCCCGCAAATCCAGGGTTCGGCGCCGAAGAGCGCCTACAACAACACCGTGCAGACCACCCAGGGCGTGGTCACCGCGCTGGTCGGCAGCGGTTTCTTCATCCAGGACGCGAGCGGCGACGGCAACCCGGCAACCTCCGACGGCATCTTCGTGTTCGGCCCGAGCGCCGGCGTCAACGTGGGCGACCTGGTGCGCATCACCGGCACCGTCACCGAGTACACGCCGAGCGGCGCGACCCGTTCCTATACCGAATTCAAGGACATCGGCGCGGTCACGACGCTGCGCAGCGGCCTCACCGTTGCCGCGACCAATGTCGAGATGCCGAATGCCGACCTGGCCCGCTTCGAAGGCATGCTGGTGCGCTTCACCACGCCGCTGACCGTCAACGGCAACGCCTACCTGGGCGAGCGCGGCGAACTGACCTTGTCGGCCGGCCGCCGCGAAATCCCGACCAACCGCTACGTTCCGGGGTCCGCCGAAGCGCGCGCCGCCGCGGCGGCGAATGCGGCCAACATCGTCGTCCTCGACGACGGCATCTTCACGACGCCGGCGACCATCCCCTACCTGTTCGCAGACGGCACCGTGCGCAGCGGCGACACCGTCGACGACCTGACCGGCGTGCTCGATTTCGGCGCCATCGGCGGTGGCGGCGCGGCCTTCAAGCTGCAGCCGACCGAAACGCCGCGCTTCTCGCGCACCAACGAACGCGTACCGGCACCGCAAATTGCCGCCGGCAACGTGCGCGTGGCCAGCGCCAACGTCCTGAACTTCTTCACCACCTTCACCGACGGCAGCGATGCCTGGGGCCGCACCAACCAGGGCTGCAAGATCGGCAATTCGGTCAGCAAATCCAACTGCCGCGGCGCCGATAACATGGCCGAATTCGTGCGCCAGCGCGACAAGATCGTCGCCTCCCTGGTCGCCATCGATGCCGACGTCGTCGGCCTGATGGAAATCCAGAACAACGACAACATCGCCGTCGACTACCTGGTGGAGCAGCTCAACGGCCAGCTGGGCGCCGGCACCTATGCCACCGTGCCGAAACCGGCCGCGACCGGCACCGACGCGATCCGCGTGGCGATGATCTACAAGCCGAAGTCCGTGAGCCTGGTGGGCGCCGCGCTGTCGGACGGCGACGCCGTCAACAACCGCGCGCCGATCGCGCAGGCGTTCAAGGCCGGCAACGGCGGCAAGTTCTCGCTGGTGGTGAATCACCTGAAGTCGAAGGGCGGCTGCGGCGGCTCGACGGGCGGCGATGTCGACAGCGGCGACGGCCAGGGCTGCTGGACGGCGACCCGCGTCGAACAGGTGCAGCGCCTGCGCGACGTCTTCCTGCCGCAAGTAAAGGCGGCGGCGAACGATCCCGACGTGCTGCTGGTGGGCGACATGAACGCCTATGGCATGGAAGACCCGATCCGCGTGCTCAACGCCGCCGGTTACGAGAACCAGATCGAGCGCTTCGTGCGCCCGGGCGGCACGCCGTATTCGTACGTCTTCGGCGGCGAAAGCGGCTACCTCGACCATGCACTGGCGAGCACCAGCCTGGCGCCCCAGGTGGCCGGCGTGACCGAGTGGCATAACAACTCGGACGAACCGGACGCGATCGACTACAACATCGAAGCGAGTGGCCAGGATCCCTACGTGGCCAATCCTTACCGCGCATCGGACCATGACCCGGTGGTCGTCAGCCTGAACCTGGCGCCGACCTTCAGCGACGTGACCGCCGCGGCGAAGATCGCCAAGTCCGGCTTCACGCTGAACCGCGTCACCGGCAAGTACACCGGCACCGTGACCATCACCAACACCAGCGGCGCCCCGATGACCGGCCCGCTGCACCTGGTGCTGCAAGGCCTGACGGCGGGCGTCACGCTCGACGGCAAGACCGGCGACGTCAATGGCGCGCCTTACCTGACGCTGCCTGGCAGCGCGCTGGCCGCCGGCGCGTCCGTCACCGTCACGACCGTCTTTACCAACCCATCGAAAGCAGGCTTCGGCTATACCGCCAAGCTGTTCTCCGGCACCTTCTGAGGAAGCACTTCATGTTCAACCTGAAAAACCTGTTCACCCGCGCACTGCTGGCACTGATGCTCGTCTCCGGCGCCGGCGCCGCCGCGGCCGGCCCGATCTACCATGTGACGATCGATACCACGGGACTGTCCGGCACCGGCGTGTTCGACTTCCTGTTCACCGGCGACGCCACGAGCGCCGGTGCGGCGACGGCAACGCTCAGCAACCCCAGCGGCGATTTCGGCAGCAACGAAGCCTTCGGCGACATCCGCAGCGGCGGCTTGAGCCTGGTGCTGGGCAATACCGGCGGCTACGCCGAGCTGCTGCAGACGGTGACCCTGGGCGGCGTGTTCGGTATCGACCTGCGTTTCGACGTGGCGCCGGCCGGCGACGGCACCACCCTGGGTATCGCGCTTTACAACGAGGCGCTGGACGCTTACCTCGGCCTGGAGGGCAACCTGGCCCAGTTCGATCTGGTGCCGGGCGGCACGATCGGTGTGTCGGACGACAACGCGCTGACCCGCATCGTGGCCGTGAACGACGTGCCGGAGCCGGCAGCGATCGCACTGCTGGCACTGGGCCTGGCGCTGATGGCCTGGACCGCACGCGCGCGCCGCATGCACTAAGCAGGGCGGTGCCGTAACGGGCATCGATGTAAAAGGCACACCGGACTGTGGTCCGCTGTGCCTTTTTTTATTTCATGGGCTTCGTTGCCGCGTTTTTCGGAACGCGGATCAGGCGCTCGACCCTGCGCACGCTTGACCCGCAAGGGCGCACGCGTATGATGAGCTGATGCGACAACTTGCCATCCTCTTATTGCTGGCCTGCACGGCCTGCGCCTCCCGGGCCGATGGCCCGGCCGTCCAACAGCCAGCCTCGGCCGTAGCCGCCGCGCCCGCGCCGGCGCCGCAGGCGCAGCGCGGTGCCGCGCCGCCGCCGGGCGGCACGCTGGCGCAGATCCAGGCACTGATAGGAAAGGCCGGGTGCACGAGCGACAGCGAGTGCCAGGTGCTGCCGGTCGGCGCGAAGGCCTGTGGCGGTCCGGCAAGTTATCTCGCCTACTCGCGTGCTCAAACCAACGGCGCCGAAGTCCAGGCCCTGGCCGAGCGTTACCATGCCGAGCAGCAGGCAAGCAACGCGCGCTCGGGCATGGTCTCGAACTGCCAAGTCGTTCCCACACCCACTGCGGCATGCCGGGCGAATACCTGCCAGCTGACGGACGCTGTGCCAGCCCGTTAGTGCTTGTCCCCAAGCGCGCCACGGGCTGATCTTGTTGCCGGGAGTATATTGCCGTGATACGCTTCACGGGTTTGATCACATGGTCAACTCAGGAGTGTCTGGATGGATGTCGTAAGCCGCAAGGTCTTGTCGCCGCGCACGCGCGCGGGTGGTTTCACGCTGCTCGAATTGCTGGTCGTGATCGTCATCATCGGCCTGCTCGCCGCCTATGTCGGCCCCAAGTATTTCTCGCAGCTCGGCAAGTCCGAGGTAACGATCGCCAAGGCGCAGATCGCGGCGTTTGAAAAATCGCTCGACACCTATCGCCTCGACGTCGGGCGCTACCCGACCGGCGAAGAAGGCCTGGCCGCCCTGATGACGGCGCCCGCCAGCGCCGGCCTGAAATGGAACGGTCCCTACCTGAAGAAGGGCGTGCCGCCCGATCCATGGGGCCATCCGTATCAATACCGCTCGCCCGCGGCCAAGGGAGAATACGAGATCCTGTCGTTCGGCCGTGACGGCCAGCCCGGCGGCGCCGGCGACAATGCCGACATCTCCTCGCTCTGATTTCATTCTTCATTCCACATACCCGGGCACGTCTTCATGCAGTTTGCAGTTCGCACCCTCGCGCCCGACCTGTCGATCGCCAGCATCCTGGTCGACGCGCTCGACGAAGCCGACGCCCGCCGCCGGGTGGAGGCGCGCGGCCTGTTCGTCAGCGCGGTTGAGCGCAGCGGCGGCGCGCGCCTGGCGCGCGCCCGTGGGCCCAAACTCTCCCTCGTCCTGTTCAGCCAGGAGCTGCTGGCGCTCCTCAACGCCGGCCTCGGCATCGTCGAGGGCCTGGAAGCGCTGCTGGAGAAGGAAGCCAATCCGGCCGCGCGCGGCGTGCTCGAACGCCTGCTCGCCGGCCTGCGCGAGGGCAAGCGCTTTTCCAGCGTGCTGGCCGAACAGCCGGCGCTGTTCCCGCCGCTGTTCGTCGGCATCGTGCGCGCGGCGGAAGGCACCAGCGACCTGCCGCGTTCCCTGTCGCGCTACATCGACTACCAGCAGCGCATCGACACCGTGCGCTCGAAAATCGTCAGCGCCTCGATCTATCCGGTGATCCTGCTGTGCGTCGGCGGGGGTGTCTCCAGTTTCCTGATCGGCTATGTGGTGCCGCGCTTCGCCGAGGTCTACCAGGGGGCAGGGCGCAGCCTGCCGTGGATGAGCCAACTGCTGCTCGAATGGGGGCAGTTTGCCTCGAACCACGGCAGCGCGATCTTGCTGTGCGCGGTCGCGCTGACGGCGCTGGCCGTGCTCGGGGTGCGCCGCCTCTTGAATAGCGGCGGCATCACGCGCCTGCTGGCGCGCCTGCCCGGTATCGGCGAACGTGCGCGCATCTACGAACTCTCGCGCCTCTACCTCACGCTCGGCATGCTGACCGAAGGCGGCATCACGATCGTGGGCGCGATCGAGACCGTGCAGCCGATGGTATCCAACACGCTGCGTACGGCGCTGATGAATGCGCGCGCCGCCATCGAATCGGGGCGGCCCCTGTCGGATGCCTTCGAAGCGCATGGCCTCACCACGCCGATCTCGCTGCGCATGATGCGGGTCGGCGAACGCACCGGCGACATGGGCCCGATGCTGACGCAATCGGCCGCTTTCTACGACGGCGAAATCAGCCGCTGGATCGACCGTTTTACGCGCACCTTCGAGCCGCTCCTGATGGCGGCGATCGGCCTCGTGGTCGGCGCCATCGTGGTGCTGCTCTACATGCCGATCTTCGATCTCGCAGGGGATATGTCGTGACGACGATCGACGCCGGATTGTTGGCGCGCGCGCGTGCCCAAAGCCGCCAGTCGCAGCGCGCGCTGGTGGCCGAACTGGAAGCGCTCACCGGGTTCGAACCGCGCCAGCTGGTGGCTGCGCTGGCCCAGCCTTTCGGCCTGACGGTGATGGAAACAAGCGAGATGCTGAGCCAGCAGCCGGCCTTCGACCTGCTGCCGCTGGCGCAGGCGATGGCGCGCCACTGCGTGCTGCTGCGCGGGCCCGGCGGCCAGGTCACCGGCGTGATCGCCGATCCCTTCGACCTCGACCAGCAGACCTGGCTGGCCGCGCAGGCGGGGAGTTCGCCGCGCGCGCCGCTGCACCTGCGCCTGGCGCTGGCCTCCGACATCCAGGCCTATTTGTCGCGCCAGGAAGCCTCGGCGCGCGCGGTCGATACGCTCGCGCCCAGCAGCAACGACGGGCGGCGCGACGGCAAGACCGCTGCCGTGCTGTCGTTCGCTTCGGTGTCGGAAGCGGGCAGCCCGGCCGTCAAGCTGGTCAATTCGACGCTGTACGATGCGCTGAAGGCGGGCGCTTCCGACATCCACCTCGAAAGCACGGCGACGGGACTGGCCGTCAAATACCGGGTCGACGGCGTGCTCGATCACGCCACCAGCGTCGGCGGCATCGAGCTGGCCGAACACATCATCTCGCGCTTGAAAGTGCTGGCCGAACTCGACATCGCCGAGCGCCGCATCCCGCAGGACGGCAGCTTCCGGGTCGAGTCGGGCGGGCGCGAGATCGACCTGCGCGTGTCCATCATGCCGAGCATTCACGGCGAGGATGCGGTCATCCGTATCCTCGACAAGCGCGCGATGGTCGAAGCCTATGGCGCCCTTACCCTGGAAGCGCTGGGCTTCGACGCGCCCTCGCTGGCGACCCTGCGCCAGCTGGCCCAGGAAGCCTACGGCATGCTGCTGGTGACCGGTCCCACCGGTTCCGGCAAGACGACGACCCTGTATGCGGCGCTCACCGAGATCCACAACGGGCGCGAGAAGATCATCACGATCGAAGACCCGGTCGAATACCAGCTGCCCGGCATCCTGCAAATCCCCGTCAACGAAAAGAAGGGCCTGACCTTCGCCAAGGGCCTGCGCTCGATCCTGCGCCACGACCCCGATAAAATCATGGTCGGCGAGATCCGCGACCGCGAGACCGCCGAGATCGCGGTGCAGTCGGCGCTGACCGGCCACCTTGTACTCACGACCGTCCACGCGAACAACGTGTTCGACGTGTTCGGTCGCTTCACGCACATGGGGATCGATCCGTATGCCTTTGTCTCGGCCCTGAACGGCATCTGGGCCCAGCGCCTGGTGCGCATGAACTGTCCGCATTGCGCAGTGCAGTACACGCCGGACGATGCCGAACTGGCGGCGGCGCGGCTGGAACGGGCCGAGGTGGAAGGCTATGTCTTCATGCGCGGCAAAGGCTGCGGCGACTGCCGCGGCACCGGCTATCGCGGCCGCCGCTCGATCGCCGAGATCCTGACCCTGAACGACGAGATCCGCGAACTGATCGTGGATAAGCAGCCGATCCGGCGCATCAAGGCCGCGGCCCAGGCGAACGGCACGCGCAGCCTGCGCCTGGCCGCGCTCGACCTGGTGCGCCGCGGCGCCACGACGCTCGACGAAATCCGCAGGGTGACCCAGCATGCGTAGGCTGCCGGGACAGCTGCTCCGCCTGGGCGTCGGCCACGACAGCCTGGCGCTGGTGCGCACCAGCAGCATGTTCGGCGCGCGCCGCGAGGTCGTCGCCGAGGCGCAGTTCGACGGCGCACACGAGCCGCAGGCGCTGGCGCGCAGCCTGCAAGCGCTGCTGGCCGGCGCCAGGGTCGCAGGCTGGCCCGTCACCGTGGTGCTGGCCGACGAGCTGGTGCGCATGTGGCAAGTGGCGCCGCCTCCGCTGGCGGCCAGTCCCGCCGACCTGGAAGCCGCGGCCGCCATGCGCTTCGCACACCTGTTCGGCGCGGCCCCGGGCGGCTGGACGATTGCCGCCGACTGGCAGGCGACGCGGCCCTTCCTGGCGGCCGCGCTCCGGAACGACATGCTGGCCACATTGGCGCAGGCGGCGGTTGAGGCGCGCTGCACGCTGGTCGAGGTGGTGCCGCAGTTCGTCGCGGCGCTGAACGGCTGGCGCAAGCTGCGCAGGCCGGGCGCCTGGTTTGGCCAGGTGCACGGCCAGGTGCTGTCCATCGCCGCCTACGACGGACCGCTGCTGGCGGCCTTGCGCACGGCCGTCGTGCCGCCGGGCGCCGACCGCGAATGGCTCGAGAGCCACGTCGCGCGCGAGGCGCTGCGGGTCGGGATAGGGCGGCCGGAACGCTTGCAGGTCTGCGGCAGCGCGCCGCGCAACTGGGTCAGCCATGAGGGGCGGCTGAAGTTCTCCTGCACCCTGCTCGACGGCGAAGAGGAGGCGGGGATGTCGCCTGCCGTGCGCCTGGCCTGCACCGGGAGCGCCGCATGAAGCGCGTGCGCCTCGATTTCGCGCCGCGCAGCCTGCGCCGCACGCTGTACCGGGCGCCGCGCGGCGCCTGGGCGCCGGTCCTGACCGGTATCGCCCTGTGCGCCGTGGTGCTGGCGCAGGTCGCGGATTATCGCGAAGAGCGGGAAGAGGTCGACGCCCAGCTGGCTGCCCTGCGCGCGAGGGCGGCCGTGCCGGCGGTCGTGCCGATGGCGCAGCGGGCAAGCGTCGGCGAGCAGGAAGCGGCGGCGGTGAACGGCGCCATCGCGCACCTGAACCTGCCGTGGCGCGCGCTGCACGAGGCCGTGCGCGCGGCGACGCCTTCGACCATCGCGCTGCTGGCGCTGGAACCGGACGCGAAGAAGCGGGTCCTGCGCATCAGCGCCGAAGCCAGGAACAGCGACGACATGCTGGCCTATGTGGCCGCGCTCGGACGCGCGGAATTGTTCGGCACGGTCACGCTGGTGCGCCATGAAGTGATCGAGCAGGACCCGAACCGGCCGCTGCGCTTCCAGCTCGACGCCGGATGGGGCGCGCCATGAAGACGACGACGGCCTGGCTGCGCCTGCGCCTGCTGCTGCGCAGCGTGCACCCTGTGGTGGTCCTGGCGCTGGCCCTCTACCTGGCCGGCGCCGCCGGCCTGGCCTGGGTGCTGCCGGCGCGCCAGCAGCTGCAACTGGAGGGCGCGCAGGCGCGGCAGGCGGCCAGGCTGCCGCCCCCGCGCGTGGCGCCGCCGGCAATCGGCGGCGGCGCGTTCGAGAACCTGGCGCTGTTTCGCGCCGCGCTCGGCCGCCAGGCCGACGTCGAGCCGCAGTTGGCAAGTCTGTTTCGCATCGCCGCCAAAACGGGCCTGGTGCTGCGCCAGGGCGAGTACAAGCGCGGCGTCGAGCGCGACGCGAAACTGTACACCTACCAGATCGACTTGCCGGTGAAGGGGACTTACGCCCAGGTCTGGCAGTTCGCGCTGCAGGCGCTGCGCGCCATTCCCTGGGCTTCGCTCGACGACATCAGCTTCAGGCGCGACAGCATCGGCGAGACCGGTGTCGAGGCGCGCCTGCGCTTCACGCTCTACCTGCAGGACGCACCGGGAGCGCCGCGATGAAGCCGCGCCATATCGCGCTGGGCGCGGCGCTGGTGCTGGCCGCCGGCCTGCTGGCCTTCGGCGACCGCAGTCCGAAGGGAGAGGTCGCCGAAGCCGTCGAGCGCCCGGGTGCGCTGCCGGTGCGCAGCGCGGCCTTGAAGACGGCGTCCGTCAAGCCGGCGCCGGTGATCGCGCGCCTGGTGCCGCGTGAAATACTGATCGGGAAGGGCGCCGCCGGTTCCGGCAGCCTGTTCGCGCACCAGGACTGGACACCGCCGCCGCCCCCGCCGCCGAAACCCGCACCGCCTCCGCCGCCAAGCGCGCCGCCACTGCCGTTCAAGGTGATCGGCAAGTCGCTCGAAGACGGCAAGTGGGAGGTCTACCTGGCCAGCGGCGAGCGCACGCATATCGCGTCCGAGGGCGGCGTGCTGGAGGGCGCCTGGCGCATCGACCGCATCGCGCCGCCCCTGATGACCCTGACCTACCTGCCGCTGCACCAGGTCCAGCAGCTCAACATTGGAGTATTCGAGTAATGGTTCGTTCCCGGATTCGTGCCCTCGCCGGCCTCGCATGTGCCGCCGCGCTGCTGGCCGGCTGTACCGCGCAGCGCGCCTACCAGGAGGGCAATGCGCTCGTCGCGCAGGAGCAGGTGAGCGCGGGCCTCGTGAAATACCGCGAGGCGGTGGCGGCCGATCCCGGCAATGCCGTGTACCGTGCCGCGCTGCTGCGCGCACGCGACGCGACGGCCACGCGCCTGGTCGAACAGGCCGAGCGCGAACTGGCGGCGGGGCGCACGGATGCCGCGCGCAACGCGTACCAGCAGGTGCTCGCGGTCGATCCGGCGAACGAGCGGGGTCTGGCCGGGATGCGCCAGCTCGAGGCCGACCGCCGCCACAGCGCCCTGTTCGACGCGGCGCGCGCCGACGTGGACAAGAAGGACATCGAGGCGGCGCGCCAGAAGCTGACCAGCATCCTCACCGAGCGTCCCGCTCACGAAGGCGCGCGCCTGCTGCTGGCGGAGCTCGACGAGAAGGCGGCCGTGCCGGCGGCTGCTGAAACTGCGCTCGCAGCGAGCTTCCGCAAACCGATCAGCCTCGAGTTCCGCGACGCGCCGCTGCGCCAGGTCTTCGAGATCGTCGCGCGCCATTCCGGGCTGAACTTCGTCTTCGACAAGGACGTGCGCTCGGATACGCGCACTTCGATCTTCCTGAAGAACAGCACGGTGGAGGCGGCCGTGCACTTCCTGCTGGTGACGAACCAGCTCGAGCGCCAGGTCATGGACGGCAACACGATCCTGATTTTCCCGAACAGCGCGGCGAAGCTGAAGGAATACCAGGAGCTGACGGTCAAGACCTTCTATCTCGCCAACGCCGACGCGAAGACCATCGCGAATACCTTCAAGACCATCCTCAAATCGCGCGATGTCGTGGTCGACGAAAAGCTGAACCTGGTGATCCTGCGCGACAGCCCGGAGGCGGTCAAGCTGGCGACCCAGCTGGTGGCCTTGCAGGACGTGCCCGAGCCGGAAGTGATGCTCGACGTCGAGGTCCTCGAGATCAAGCGCTCGCGCATCATGGACCTGGGCGTGGCCTGGCCGCAGAGCCTGGGCTTTGCGCCGCTGATCGCGCCCAGCGGCGCGGCGCTCTCGATCGACGAATTGCGTGGCCTGAACAGCAGCGTGGTCGGCGTCTCGGGCGTGCGCGCCACCCTCAACGCCAACAAGACCGATACCGATTCGAACACGCTGGCCAATCCGCGCATCCGCGTGCGCAACAGGGAAAAGGCGAAGGTCGTCATCGGCGACAAGGTGCCCAACATCACGAGCAACGTCTCGCCCACCACGACCGGCGCCTTCGTCACGCAATCGATCAATTATGTCGACGTCGGCCTGACGCTCAACGTCGAGCCGACCATCTACCTGAACAACGAAGTGGGCATCCGCATCTCGCTCGAAGTGAGCAACCTGGTCGATACGGTGACGACCGACTCGGGCTCGGTCGCCTACCGCATCGGCACCCGCTCGGCGACGACGATGCTGCAGTTGAAGGATGGCGAGAACCAGGTGCTGGCGGGCCTCCTCAACAGCGAAGAGCGCAGCAGCGGCAGCAAGGTGCCGGGCGTGGGCAGCCTGCCGATCCTGGGCCGCCTGTTCGGCAGCACGCGCGACGCCAACGACAAGACCGAGATCGTGCTGTCGATTACGCCGCACCTGGTGCGCACGATCCAGCGCCCGCCGGCCGGCGCATCGGAATTCGGCGCCGGCACCGAAGCGAGCTTCCGCCGCCGTCCGGACAGCGCCGTGCGCCTGCCGACCGTGCAGCCGGCTGGGCGGCCCGCGAGCGCCTTGCCGCCGCCCGCCCAGCCTCCCGCGCCCGCTACGCCCCCTGCAGTGACCGGCGTCGCGCTCTCGCAGCCTATCGGCACAGCACTGGCGCCCTACACGGTGCAGCCAGGCGTCCAGGTCATGCCGGTTCCGGCACCGCCGACAACGCCACCCGTGCAATGAACCCCGCCGCACAGACCCGTAGGGTGGGCGGGGTAATTCACGGCAATGCCGTGAATTACGCCCACGCGTTCAACGCACGTTCGAGTCGACTGGGCGCACGCGGCTTCACCCTGATCGAACTGCTGGTCACCCTCGCCATCCTGGCCCTGCTGGCCACCCTGGTCATCCCCGTCGGCCAGACCGTCATCCAGCGCCGCAACGAACAAACCCTGCGCCAGTCCCTGCGCGAGATCCGCACCGCGCTGGACGCCTATAAACGCGCCGCCGACGAAGGCCGCATCGCCAAGGCCGCGGGCGCCAGCGGCTACCCGCCGAAACTCGAACTGCTGGTCGACGGTGTAAAAGACCTGCGCAGTCCGAAACAGGCAAAGATCTACTTTCTGCGCCGCCTCCCGCGCGACCCCTTCAATCCCGACCCCGCGCTGACCGACGCCCAGACCTGGGGCAAGCGCAGCTACGCCAGCGAAGCCGACGAGCCGAAGGAGGGCGACGATGTCTACGACGTCTATTCGACCTCTAGCCGGGTCGGCTTGAGCGGCATTCCCTACCGCCGGTGGTGACGATGCATATCCCGAATCTGAAACCTGCGAACCTGAAACCTGCGAACCTGAAGCGGGCGAATCTGAAGCTTGGCTTCACGCTGATCGAACTGCTGGTCGTGCTGGCCATCGTCGCACTGCTGCTGACGCTGGCCGTGCCGCGCTTTTTCCCCAGCGTGGACGCGGCGAAGGAAACGATTTTGCAGGACAACCTGCGCAGCGTGCGCGCGGTGATCGACCAGTACCATGCCGATACCGGCCGCTATCCCGACTCGCTCGAGCAGCTGGTCGAGAAAAAATACCTGGCGCGCCTGCCGATGGATCCCATCCTGGAGTCCGACAGCGGCTGGGTCATCGTCGCGCCGGAAGACGAGGGCACGCCGGGCGCGGTCTACAACATTAGGAGCGGCGCGCCGGGGAACGACCGCAGCGGCCATCCCTACGCGGAATGGTAGCGCGCCCCCGCCGCGTGGAAGCCGGCTTTACTTACGTCGGGCTGGTCGTGTTCGTCGCCATCCTCGGCATGGTAGGTGCGGCGACCCTGAAGGTGGATGGCCTGCTGCGGCGCGCGGCCGCCGAGCAGGAGCTGCTCGAGATCGGCGCCGCCTTCAGCGCGGCCCTGCGCAGCTATGCCGCCGCCACGCCCCAGGGTTTTCCGCCGGCGCCGCCGACCTTGCAGGATTTACTGAAGGACCCGCGCTTTCCGGGCACCCGGCGCCACCTGCGCAAGATCTTCGTCGACCCGGTCACGGGCGGCAGCGAATGGGGCGTGGTCTACCAGGGCGACAAGGTCGGCGTGCTGGCCGTCTACAGCCTGTCGCAGGCCAAGCCGCTGAAGGTGGCGAATTTCGACGCGCGTTTCCCCCATTTCGAGAACCGGGAACACCTGTCGGAATGGAAGTTTACGGCGGGGGAGGGCCTGGCCAACGCACCGGCGCGCCAGGCGGTGCCGCCCGCGCCACCGCCGGCGCCGCTGCCGGCGCCGGCGACACCAGCGCCGGCGGCGCCCGCGCTGCCGCCCGCGTCCCCGGCCGATCCGCCACCGGCGGAACCGGACCCGCAGCAGGAACCCGCCGAACCCGCCGAGCCGGAAGAAGCGCCGCCCGCGCCGACTACCGCCGACACGGCCTCGGGCACTTGATTACTTGGCGCGGCGCTTGAAGTCGCGCGGACGGAAACCCAGGCCGACGAGCACGCCGAAATAGGTGAAGGCGGACAGGACGATGATGCCGAACAGCGCCGCGGCGCGCAGCAGCGGGCGGGCGCGCAGCGCGGCCCAGTCGAACTGCGCCTGGCAGAACCAGGCCACCACGCCCATCACGCTGACGGCCAGGGCCAGCTTCAGGAAGAACACCGCCCAGCCCGGCTGCGGCGTGTAGATGCCGCGCCGGCGCAAGCCCGTGTACAGGAAGCCGGCGTTGATGCAGGCGCCCAGGCCGATCGACAGGGCCAGGCCGGCGACCCCGAACAGCGGCACGAAGACCAGGTTCATCAGCTGGGTCGCGACCAGCACGCCGACGGCGATGCGCACCGGGGTGCGAATGTCCTGGCGCGCATAAAAGGCCGGGGCCAGGGTTTTCACCAGGATGATGCCGACCAGGCCGGCGCTGTAGGCCATCAGCGGCATGGCCGAGGTGGTGATCGCTGCGGCGGTGAATTTACCGTAGTGGAAGAGGGTGGCGATGAGCGGTTCCGCCATCGTCGCCATGCCGACGGCCGAGGGCAGGGCCAGCAGGAAAGTCAGGCGCAGGCCCCAGTTCAGGAGCGAGGAATATTCGTGGGTGTCGTCCTCGGCGCTGGCTTTCGACAGGCTCGGCAACAGGATCGTGCCCAGCGCCACGCCCAGCATCGCGGTCGGGAATTCCATCAGGCGGTCGGCGTACTGCAGGGCCGAGACGGCGCCTTCGGCCAGGCTGGCGGCGATGCTCGTATTGATCAGCAGGCTGATCTGGGCGGCGGAGACGGCGAACACGGCCGGCCCCATCTTTTTCAGCATGCGCCGCACGCCGGCGTCGCGCAGGCCCGACAGTGGATTGAAGGAAATGCGTGGCAGCATGCCGATTTTCACCAGGGCCGGGACCTGGATGCCGACCTGCAGCAGGCCGCCGACGCAGACGGCGATCGCCATCGCATAGATCGGCTGCTCCAGGAAGTGCACCAGCACCAGCGAGGCGAAGATGAAGGAGAGGTTTAGCAGCACCGGGGTGAAGGCCGGGATCTTGAACTGGCGCCAGGTATTCAGCACGCCGCCGGCCAGGGCGACGAAGGACATGCAGGCGATGTAGGGGAACATCAGGCGCGTCATCAGGACCGAGGCGTCGAATGCTTCCGGGTTGCGCTCCAGGCCGCCGGCGATCATGTACAGCAGCACCGGCGCGCCGACGATGCCGACCAGGCTGGTCAGCACAGTGGCCCAGACCAGCGAGGTGGCGACATGGTCGACCAGGCTTTTGGTGGCATCGTGTCCGTGCTGGGTCTTGTACTCGGACAGGATCGGCACGAAGGCCTGCGAGAAGGCGCCCTCGGCGAACAGGCGGCGCAGCAGGTTCGGGATGCGGAAGGCGATGATGAAGGCGTCGGTATAGGCGGAGGCGCCGAAGGCACGGGCAAACAGGCTTTCGCGCAACAGGCCGGTGACGCGCGACAGCATCGTCATGCTGGAAATGGCAGCGAGGGTCTTGAGCAGATTCATGGGGCGAGATTATAGCTGGGCAACACCCCGGAGACGGCTCCTGTCGTAGCAAAAATGAAGAATGAATTGCCGGTAGTGGATTCCTTCGCTATAATCGTGGGCTGTACTGAATTCTGTTAGCAGACACAATGTTTTGGCAGGCACTGGAATGGGCCAGTTTGACTCGCTAATGTTTGCAAACGCAACTTGACCCCGATTTAGGAAATTCC
>Ga0308169_10003256_pt1 | contig 16009 bp, 16 predicted proteins | sample PhyBR1_2_FD_202139 | JGI IMG/M metagenome (GOLD analysis project Ga0308169, IMG submission 202139) | Phyllosphere microbial communities from UC Gill Tract Community Farm, Albany, California, United States - DLSLSB.R1 | ecosystem: Host-associated > Plants > Phyllosphere > Unclassified | place... | reverse complement strand
CCTCCTGAGACATCCCCCGTAGTTCCCCGAGTGTTCCTCGTCGTTTCCTCCCGCTCGTTCCGCTCTCATCGCATACCTCTTTGTTCGATCTCGCAAAGGTCTCAGGACAATAGTGGCTCACCTTGATAGTATCTGATCAGTCTAAAGTATCTGCAGGGAGACTCGCGGGCGAATCCAAGTGAGGTAAGTGATGGGTAAGGAAGAAAGAGGAAATCTCAAATCATCGCAAAATGTCAGTCACTTACAACACGATCAATCATTGCGCTTTCGAACGTAGGCTGTACCTTTAACCCTCGTTGAGCAAATAGCGCTTCCTCTCGAATTGACATGGCGGATCGTGGGTGTCGAGATCTCTCGTGAGAAACTTTTCGCAATAATCTCGAGGCGAGCAAACGATCGTCTCACAAGCCCTCACGAATCTCTACGCCGTCTTGAACGTGATTCCTTCGAACCGCCCTTGTTTCAATTCCGAATAACTCTAGGTTCTATGTATATTTTCACCATTCGTCGTCCTCCCTTTGCTTTTCCTCTCGTCTCTTAGTCAACGCTCTTCTGTTCCTCCTTCTCTTTCTCTTCTCTCTTCTTTGCCAAAATCTTACCTCCCAACTACAAACCTCGACCCAACCTCAGAGATCAGTTTTCTCTTCCTCCCAAACTGTCGAAGGTTTTTTTGGACTTACATTCCTAATATTGATTTGAGCCCTATCGATACCTAACTTCTGAGCTCTCTCGAAAGCTACCATAGCTTCATCCAATTCTCCAGTAGCTTCCAATACCGCCGCTAAATTATAACAAACCTACCGATTCCCCGCCCCACGAGCTCTCTCATCAGCTCGCCCTCCCTGATGAAAGAAAGGTGGAACGAACCTCGCCATCATCCGGGTTAATCATCAAAGCTTTCTGTAAATGTTCCAAAGCTTTCTCTGGTCTAGGAGGTTTCGAAAGGATGTAAGCTGCACCCAAATTCGTGTGAGTGTCGGCCAAGATGATTTGTGCTGGAGTGAGTTCGGGAACGGGAGCGGTTGGGTCGGGTAAGGTGGGTTTCACGGAAGGGTCGGTTAATTCGAGGGAACGCTCGAAAGAAGAGATTGAGGTGGGGAGTTGTTGTAATTGATACCTGTTGAATTGTCAAGGGGTTTTGAGTGGAGGGATGGTAGGGAGAGGAAGGGAGAAGCGTTACTGGACTACTCCGAGGTTGTAGTAAGCTGTGAGAAGGAAAGTTAACGGAAATTAGGCGATACTTTCTTAAAGAGAAAGCGAATTTCTCGAGATTATTTTTCGCAACTCACCGATTGCAGATTGTTTGATTTCGATACTCTTTTGGTAGCACTTTGCTGCATTGTCGAAATCACCTTGTTCGAGGGATCTAGTTCCTTCGTCGAGTGCTTCCTGCGCCTGAACTGTTTGAGGGTCGAACGAACTCGAGGTTGGACTGGTAGGGACTGCCATACCTTAACACAGCAAGACTCAAAGGCTGTCAGCTTGCCTTCGGAGGGAGTGGAGAGAGAGTGAGAAGTACTTTTTGATGAAGTTGACAAGTTGAGAGAAGTGAACAAAGGTTTGGGGATTGAACGAATCAGAGTTTGACGGGTTACTAGAGGAGTGGTTCTGAGTGCTTGTAAGGTGAATCGGCGGATCATAACACTTCTCCCGAGTGAGATGTTGGAAACAAGTCAACTTTGAATTTATTTGTCGATTCGCTCATTCGTTCCATTCACTTCTCCTCGAATCTCTTATTCAAACAATGTCAGCCTTCAGATCTCTCACCTCAAGTCTATTCCGTCCTGCGACTCTCGCTTCCACTTCCCGAACTCCGGCATTTCAAACTCTTTCCTCTCCCAACTCGCTCCGCATCCTCTCTCAACGCAGACAGCTCTCCGATTCATCCCGTAAAAAGATCGATGGAGTACGTACTCTCTTTCCTATTCCTCTCTTCCCTCCCATATCCCTCGTCGAGTTCTCGCCGCTGACCTCATCCATCTCCCTTCCCTCCCCCTGCCCCCTTCCTGATCGCTGAGAATACAGGTGGTTAAAGAGAACCCATTAGTAGTGTTCATGAAAGGTACACCAGACTTACCTCAGTGTGGATTCTCGAGGGCAGTGTGTCAGATCTTGGAAGTTCAGGGAGTCAGTCCAGACAAGATTGTAGCGTTCAATTGTCTGGAGGATCAGGAGTTGAGGGAAGGTATCAAAGAGTACTCGTAAGTAGTCAAACACTCAAACTCACTCTGAATCAAAGAGCTAAAGCGATTATTGACAATTTCTCGTTTTCTCTTTCTTTCGCTCTCGTTCTCGTTTTCGATCGTATTAGTTCATGGCCTACAATCCCTCAAGTGTACCTCGAAGGAGAGTTCGTTGGTGGCTGCGACATCATGTTACAAATGCACCAATCGGGAGAGTTGGAAAAGATGTTGGTCAAGGCTAAATTGGTCGAAACTGAACCAGGAGCAGAGGCATAAGGGGGATCGTTTCACCCTTTTCTTCGTGGGGAGATGTGGGAGATGGTAGTAGGGTGCCAGAGCGAGAAAAGAAATGAAATATTTGTACAAAGGATGAGAAAAGGTTGCGAAGGAGAGGCATTCGCAAGAGGGAAGGATAGTGAGAGCTGGTGTCCTGTAGGAGGGAAGCGCTCCTCGCTTCTCTGGCTTATGGACGACACGACTGTCGACGGTCGAAAGAGCGAGACCTTGCCTAGGTCGGTGAATGTGACAAAGCGAGATATAGGTTAAAATGCTTCGAAACCCGCTTCGTTTTTGTTTTGTTTCGATTCGATGGTTTTGCCTACTCCGCGCTGCATTCGACGGTTCGCACATCGTTCAACGCTCTCACTCGTCGCTGCTGTTTGCCTACGAAACCCAGCGAATAAAGAATACATTTGATCAAGTGTATTGAAACTCGACTTGAAGTCTGGCGATTTTTCGATTCGCTGATTCCAACTTTTTTTTCATTCAACCTATTCATAGGGTAGCCTTATGCAGCTAGATGCGGGTCAAGAGATGGCTTACACCACCCCGTTGTCGACCACCGGATCCTCAAGCTCCCTTGTCTCGTCGTCTAGTATTCCAGCAACATCAACATCGATCACTCCCTGTCCCTCCTCCTCCACCTTCACCTCCCTTGGGAAACTCTCCTCTACCTCCTCATCTCTCCTATCCACCCCCACCTCCGCAAAGAGTAGATCATCATCTACTCTTAGGTTCACTCCTCTCCTCTCTCCCACCCATCTCCCAATCCCTCCACCGTATCCACTCTCCATCAGATCTCAAACAAGAACTCTCAAAATGGATTCAAGCATGTCAAGTAGCCCACTCGTACCTCTCAGGTCCACTTCAATTCAAAAAATGGAAATTTCGAAATTCAACCGTGAGAGTCGTTGGACATACCATGAGATTATTGTTAAGAGCGGGGAGAATCAAAGAAGCGAAAGAATTGGACGAGAGGTTCTTTGGACGAGGTGTAGTGGTAGTGGTGGGAGGACAAGAAGGAGAAGGAGAAGGGGTAGACGGAAAGAGGAAGGAGAAATTGGGGTTTGGATTGGGATTGGATCGAGGGGGGATCGGGGTTGCTTGGATGCAATCGATCGTGGTGAGGTTGGAAGAGGGACAAGGAGGAGAGTTCGAAGGAGAACGAGCGAAAGAGTTTGGAGATTTGTTGAAAGAGATGAGGGAGAAGGAGCGAGGCAGGGTTATGAGTCCTTTGATGCTCGCTTTTGTCGTGAGGAGGTTGGAGATTATTCACGAACGATTGAGGGGAGCGGGCAAGGAGAAAAAGGGTGCGAGGAGACAAATCAGAGGGATTTTGAAAGAGATCAAAGGGGCGGACGAAGGGGGAGAAGAATTGGTCAGCTTGGCATTACTAGATGGAGCGGTGGAGAAATTGGAGAGACAAGTAGAAGGAGAAGAGGTGGATATGGAGCTATTCGGGGAGGTCGAAAGGAAGATCGAAGGATTAGTTGGAACGCTCGAACCGGATCAACTCGAAGAAGACCTCGGCGTATTGACGGAACTGCATCAAAGAGTTCCTGATGCGAAATCGATTGATCGACACTCTCACATCCTCTACCTCGCAATCCGATTCCTCCTCCTTCGCGCTCGACAACAACAAACCTCCACTTCCTCTTCGCAACTCATCAGCAAAGATACCTTGTCCTCTGCATCTCAACTCTATACCCTCATGCTCGATCTCACGCCATCCGTCTCTCGTTCAATCCTCGATCTCGTTCAATTGAGACAACGTCAATCATCCGCATTATACCGCCTGTTATGGGCACACCTAGGATTCTTCGATACCCCTTCCACATCATCTTCATCACCCTCCGAACGACTCTCCGATCCACCTTCTACCCCAGATCACGAACTGATAGCATCCGCATACGAACTCATCGACCTTACTCTATCCTCAACTTCGACTCTCCCTCCCCTCTTCCTTCCTGAAACTACACATCTCCCCTCTCATATCTCACATGATCCTCTTCTCGTAGGAGTCTCCACAAAGTTCCACCGTCAAGCACTCTACCTCCTTTCTCTCCCCTCCTCTCCCTCACGTCGTGACCAAAACCTTCCTTCTCCACCTTGGTCCATGTTTCAACATGCGTTCAGCTTGATCCTCGCTCAGCGTCTTCACGATTCCAAGCGTCTCAAGCACGACACTCGCAAGCCCTCAAAGATCCCAGATTGGAACCTACCCCTAATCGTTCAACCAGCATTCGCGATCCACCTTCTTCGCGCCACACTCCTCTCCCATTCCCCCAACGGAACTCCCTTGACTCGATTAGGGGAGCTCGTTGAGTTCATCGAGAAGTTGGAACAAGGGGGACAGGAGAGGAAAGCTAGGAGGTTGATGTGGAAAGCTGTTGGGGTCGTGGTCGAGGGGGAATGGAAAGGTGAGGGAGCGAGGGAGTGGAAGGAATTGATCAAAGGGAAATTGAGGAGTTGGGTGAGGGAGAAAGAAAAGGAAAGCGTACGTTTTTTTTCTTGACTATTCCTCTCGTGTGGTCTCGTTTTTTAGACGGAGGATCTGACGTTCGGTTGAATGAGACCCTACAGATTGAGGACAGTGACAGCTGTGATTCTCGCAAGAAGTAGATCTGTCGTTCCCTTCGTTTTCGTTCTCTTCGCAACAATTCACTCGCATTTCGCAAAACTCTCGCACAAGGAAACGAAACAAGAACGGAGGAAGACATGATCACGATCTATCGATGGACCAGGAGGTTTATAGACGGTTTGAGTAAGGACTAGAAAGTGGGCTTCGATTCGTTGTTTGTTGTATGTTACTAGATCAAAAGGAAAGGCAATGCAGCGCGCAAGTCTTCTCTCGTTCCCGACTCGCTATTCAACGCATCGTGAGCATCTCACTCGCTCGGGAAGGCAACTACCCAACGTACGCTTCAGTGATGCGAAATTTGCTTTGCGAGGTTATGCAATGGTTATATAATCGATACAAGGAGTTGGGTCCGACGCTTTACGACAAAGAGGTCTAAACATCTTGTTTCTGTTCCCTTTCCTTCCATCCTCTCATCTTCTCCCTCCTCCTCCGCCACCACCTCCATATTCGTTCCCGTTGTACGAATTCATTCGATGATGTTGAGGCATACCCTGCTGATGTGGAACTTGCTGTTGCATGTACATGTTGTCCGGAGGGTGAGGTAACGAACTAGGAGGAGGACCTTGATGATTCCCCTGCGAGTGGTGCAAGTTCGGATGTTGCGAATTCTGAGAAGACATCATCATTTGTTGATCTTCGACGTATTGCATTCGATGGTCGCCGTACGGATCTGGAGAGTTTGGTTGTTGACCTGCGAGAGAACGAGGAGCGGAAGAAGAAGAAGCATAACCGCCATGCTGTTGAGGTGCTTGAAGGTATCTGCGAGTTTGTTGCTGAGGAGAAGAAGAAGGGGAATTGTGCGATTGATGCAGGGGATGCGGTTGTTGCTGTTGGTGATGCGGGTACGGATCGAGAGGATGAGGTGGTCGATTCGGATTCGGCTAGAATGAGCGAGAAAAGGAAAAGTGAGAAAAGAATCGCGAAGGAAAGAGAGGAAAGTAGAAAGACTCACGACAGTATGAGTGTAACCGAGAGCAGGAGGAGGTGGATAGTTTGTTGGAGGTCCGTATTGACCGTTGTTCCCATTCTGATTCATTTGAGAGCGATCCATCATTTCGTTGTAATTGTTCGAACTTTGCAAGACTGAGGGAGGGTCTCTTTGACCATTTGGACCAGGAGGGTAGCCAGGAGACGGCGGATAGTCTCGCATTTGAAGACCAGGAGACGGTAAGGGTGCTTGATTGAGGGGATGAACTTGGTGAGGAGAAGGAGGGATTGGAAGACCTTCCATCGTAGCGTGTATTGATGGAGTCGGAGGATGACTACCGCTACTACCGGTTGAAGGCATCGAGATAGGTGCAGGTCGTTTTGCTCGTGGTCGCTGTTGTTTCGTTCGAAGAGCGATTTGACCCCCATGAATCGGAGAATTGGCTTCGAAAGGTCGTTTCTGAGCCGAGGGAGGAAGTGGAAGAAGTGGTCCATCGGGAGGTGGAGAGATGTAGTCGCTATCTGCTTCGGAAGGATCGACAGCCTGTTCGGAGAAGAACCGGATTAGCGAAAGATTCAATGAGATGAGACAGAAGGGGACGAAACGAACGAGACATTTCTGGATAAGCCGTTGACCCTCACTCGGTTGACCGTTTTCACCAGCTCCTACAAGGGGTTGAAACTTGGTCGTAGTGAAAGTGTAGACCTGCGAAACCATGAAAAGAGAATGCGAAGGTCAGTTCAATTCGTTCAACTATAGAGTGAACTGAGCTTACGATACCAGTCTCGGAGACAACTAACAGTAGTACTTGAGTTCCAGTCAAAGTTGCGAGTTCGTAGGCCTACACGATCGAGAGTCAGCTCAAATGAAACGCTCCTCGAATCAAACTTCGTTTACTCACCTTCTTCATGATTCCCGCTTTCCGTTTCGAGAACGTGATATGTCGCTTCTCCTTCTTCTGAATGTACTCTATTTCAATCTTCCTTCTCCCTTTATCATCTGCATTCGCTCCGTTTCCCTCAGTCCCGCTTCCCTTGCCATTCTTCGCACCACCTGCCCCTCGTCTCTTCTTCCTCGGGCTACCCACCTCATCTTCATCGTCATCATCATCTGAAGCTGCATTCGGGTCGAAGGGGATGATGGGCGGAGGGAAGGCGCTGTGGATAGGTCGAGCAGTTGGAGCTCCGGCAGAAGCGAGAGTAGCTTCTATGCCGACGGGTAGAGAAGGGAGGAGGGAAGAGGACGAAGACTGATAAGAGGTCGAAGTTGATGAGGAAGAGCTGTGTTGGATGTTGGGAGGGAAACCAGGCGAGATGGGAGAAGGTGAAGGCAGCTGTTGACCTGGGTGAATTGACGAAGTTGTTTGAGGCATTTGTAGAGATGAAGTCGCGTTACTATTAGATGGATCCATTCCTTCTGAAGAGGGAAATCACGAGAGGAGGAGGAAAGGGAAGAAGGAAACAACGAGGCGGGACGAAGTAAGGTTGAGAGCGACTAGTTTAGACGAGGAAAGTTTGACCCGGCGTGGAAGCTATTCGGCGCGCTGTACTGTCCTACACGTCGACTTTGACGTTGTAGAGAGACGGTAGAGACTTTGTTTGATCCTTTCCTTATTCTGACTGGTACGGAATCTTCGCGTTTCGAGGAAAGAGTGATCGAAGGTTGTGTTCTGCGAGGAGGCGCTGCAAAGGGTAGCGAGAGAGATGGCAGGGAGGAAGGGGAAGGTCGTAGAGTAAGAGGTAGATGTAGTCAGAGGACGGCTGGTCGAGAGAGGAAAGTCGAGTCTGTTGAAGGGAGAGGAAAGGCTCTTGATCCGACGAAGGAAAGTCGGAAGTCGCTCAGAAAAGTCGGGGGGTTCCTCCTTTTGGTTTGGGAGCTACTGATCCCGTTTCAACTCGCTCTTACTAACGAGTAGCAACGTTAAACCGAGCGTCAAAGGTTGAAATCCGTTTGGACTATCCCGCCTCCTTCGAGAAGAATTCGCCTGCCTTTTCGAGAAATCGACTTTTGGTTGAGAAGAGAGAGGAGAGGCTTGCCCCTGATCGCCCCCGGTTGTTCCCTTTCGACGTAGATTGAAAAGTCTAATAGGGTTTTGATCCCGAAAGATCAGTGGAGGGCAAGTTGAAGGAGAAAGATTGATCGGAGAAGAAGAAGAAGAGTCTTCCAACTCACCTCGCTCGGAGATCTTACAGCTATTGGGACTAATGAAGTCGATCCTCGCAAAGCAGAGACAGGGAAGAGTCAGATCGTTGATCTAAGAGAGAACAAGCTAAGGTCCAACTCGGTCACTTTTTCTTGAAATTGTCAGCAAGCGAGTCACTCTCATCCTGCACCAGCGAGAGAGTCGCAGGAATTACAATCGTGTGGTGGTCGTGAGAGTGAGCGGATATGAGTGAATGCGAACTGTGTGATAAGCGATCGGAAACTGCTTGACTGGGAAGAATGTCCGAAATTGGAAGGAGTGAGCGGAAAGCGCTTCGCGACGTTCCTGCCGTCTCTTCCCACACCGCTCTCAGCCTACTTGTCAACGAATCGAAACTGTGTACTGACCATAGGAGTATCTAAATGCAATGTTTATCCAAATCCACTACTCGTAGGTTCAACCTGTATCGTCAGCTCGTCCAATCCTCCGATATTACTTCGCAATGCCTTCCTCACTCGAGCTGTCACCCTTTCGATATTGACGAAATGTTGAGGAGCTCTTGACGAATCAAAGACGGAGGAAGGCGAAGGTTTGAGCTGAATACAGATTGAACCGACGACTGATGATGGATCTTTCGACCAGAAACGAGGTCTCGTAAAGGACGCTACACCTTCGACTCGGTGTACCTACGCAAGGCGAGAACAAGTCAGTAATCTCATTTAGGTCGCAACTCGAGAAAGACCGAGAAAACCGAGAGATAGAACGAACAGCTGTCAGGGCCTTGCGAACTTCGGCTTCTTTCTCTTCTCCCATGTCTAGCACTAGTAACTTCCCAGAATCAACGACGAGAGGTACGACACTCGCGAAGATCAAGACCGCAATGAAAATTGATGCGAGAGGGTCGAATCCAGTCCAACCGTAACGATTGATGAGAAGAGTCGAAATGATCACCCCAACAGATCCAAGAGTGTCGGCGAGAACGTGCTGTCACCAGGAGGAGAGTGAGCTATGTAGGATCGTTGTGAATGAACTATGAGAGACTGACAAGGAAGACACCTTTCATGTTGTGACTGCCTCCTGATGGAGCAGCGTGATCATCTCCGTCCTCATCTTCATCGTGATCACATTCTCCTCCCTCGCCATGAGATCCATGAGCATGTCCATTGTCGTGCGAAGAATGGGAGTGATCGTGAGAGGAATGCGAATGAGCGGGAGCTGGAGAAGAATGCGAATGAACGGGTTTCGAAGGTGAAGAAGCTGGAGTATGCGAATGGCCATTATACTGTAGGGAAATGAATCAAGCTGAGTTCACGACGACAATGACTGAGCACGTTCAGTGACCTACCGAATGACCGTTATGACTTTTCTCCTGTTCCTTCTCGTTCGTCAAGAACGGGGTCGAATTCGATCGAACCGGAGCCTGCGAGATAGAAAGCGAGTTAAGACTACTCCACGAGTCAAAGACAGCTGCAAACCCACATGGCTATGACCGTGACTGTGACCTCCTCCTCCGTGAGAATGACCATGATGACCATGACCCGTAGCTACCATTCCCACAAGATTTACTGCCAATCCAACAGCACTGACCGTCAAGAGTTGTCCAGTATTCATCTCGGGTGGATCGATCAATCGTTGAATAGCTTCGAAAACGATAAAAATCGAAATGAGGCAGAGGAATAAACCGTTTGCGAATCCGGACAAAGTTTCGACTCGAGAGTAGCTAGTCAGGTGAAAAGTGTCAGCTTGCTGCATCGAGGAGGAGCGAGGAGTAAGACTAACCCGTAAGTAAAGACATCGTTCGAAGGCCAATTCGCCATGACACTCGCGAACAATCCCATCCCGAGTGCGAGACAGTCAAAGAACATGTGGATAGCTGTGCGTAATACGACGCACTTTATCGTCAGCTGATGCTTACGATAGGGGCGAAGTCGAAACGTACAATCCGAGATCAATCCCAAACTGTTAGTCCAAATCCCGTAAGCCATTTGAACAAACATGAATGCGAGATTGAGGCAGAGGAAGTAAAAGATCCTCCTCGATTCGCCAGATGCCATGATTGACTTGATCGTTGCTCGGAAATGACGATAGAAGGTAGAAAGTCGAGCGAGGAAAGGTGGTGGAGAAGAAGAACCGGTTGCGAGACTTGAAGAGACGGCGACTGAACCGGATCGAGGATCAGTAGATGAGATGTGAGTAATACCTGGAGCGAATTGAGAGTTAGTTGGGTAAAGTTTGAGAGAGGTCGTTTGTTTTCGACTCACCATTCCAAGCGATGAACGCAACGACTCCTTCTCCCCAGCTCAGTGCGTGTCCGAATCCAACATAGCCGACGAAGGCTGAGCTGATGATAGTGAGAGGCCATCCCGATCGAATGAGTCGGGAGGAAGGGAAATGAGCGAGGAGTGCTTTGGCAAGGAGAGGGTCAACGACGATGAGAGACAAGCCGAGGAGAGCAGCGGAAGGGATGTTGAGTGTAAGAGAAGATTCAGGAGCGCGGAAAGAAGAGGAAGACGCCGTCTGTGCGGAAAGAGCTGAGGCGGAAGAGGCCTGTTTTCGGAAGAGAGTCAGTACGAGGAGAGAATTGAGCGAGAGTCCGGAACACTCACGAAGACACCCTGCACTAGATTGAGGATGACAGAGACAATTGCCGAGGCTACGACCCCGTTTGCGTGCATTTTAGCTTTGACTTGCTCATCTCCAGGTTGCGAAGCGAGGATTTCGCTCCTTTGTCCACATAGCAGAAGGTGAAGAAGGAGGAAGAGGTATCCAGATCGAGGAACACCGCCTGTAGTAGATGAATGACGACTGTAAGCAGCGATCGGAGTGAAGGAAGCGAGAACGGGTAGCGAACCTGAGATTGTCGAATCGACGAAATAGGATAAAGTGACCATCGCGACCGTGATGAAGAGAGCATTGCTGCTGCCGACGGCCTTTTTGCTGCTCGTACGAGCAAGGAAAGGGAGACCTCGAGACCAAAGAGGTGCGAAAGAGGATAATAGGATGAAGCTGTGAAAGAACGAAGATTTAGCTTTGCAATGGGGGTCTGCGGGAAGAAGGGAACACACCGAAGTACACTGAGTCGGTAGATAGCGAATAAAGCGATTAGGGTTTCGAATGCGAATAGAACTGGATAGAGTAAACTTGGTGCGCTCTGCGAAATCGTAGAGCGGGTAAAGTCAGCTCAGCGTCTCGACCGGATCTGTATACGCCCGTCCTCTTATGACTCCAACCGTCCTTAAGACGTCGTAGCTAGTTCCAGATCGCGCGTATTCCCTTCCAAAAGAGGACATTGAACGTACAGCTCTCCGTTTCGCACCTCTCGGAGGTTCCCATGACTTCTCCCAAACTGCGAGACTAGCTCCTCCGAATGATAACACAAGCGTGTTGAGCGTCCAAGTTGAATAGCCTTGTCCTAGTAACCAATCTCTGGCGATGTGGAGCGAAAGGGCGAATAAGGACTTTGAGAGCAATATTGAGAATAGGAGATCAGATGGTAGTGATCCAGAGGTACTGTATTGACTGAACACTCCATCAGTGAAGCTCTATCGCGAGACGTCGCTGAATAAAGCGAGCAGATCTTACCTTCGAATATGAGGGCCGAGGGAAGTGAGAGAAACCCTCCCTGACCGCCGTGGGTCATACGCCTCTGCATATCCACCGTTGCTCATACCCCTGAGCTACTGCCGGAAGTCGTTTGGTCGTGTTCTGAGTCGAGGTTGAATGAATGCCAGGACGAGGCAAGTTATTTTGATCTCTAGGGTTGCGGTTCCCTTCCGAGTAGTTCGAGGGTACCTTGCAGCTTATATACAGGTCGCTGGCGATTAAGCGGACGTTTGAGTCGAGAAGAGTGAAGAGAACAAGGCAAGAAATGCACTTTCAGATTTCGCAGAACAATAGAACACGGTTCCAAAAAATTGAAGCAATGGCAGTATAAAGAGGAAAGACATGAAGAAAGATCGAAAAAGAGAGTATAGAGAAGCGGACTAGTAGTTGACAGAACGAGAAGAAGTAGCTTTGCCCATTGGAGTTTGGGGCATTTCGACAGCGGCGTCGATTGCTTCAGCATCAAACGTCTTCTTTCCTCCAAGTTTCCTATAGTCAGAGCCAACAATTGTCAGGTTCGTTATTCCGCAGAAGGAGCGATGGTACTCACCTTTTCTTTGAGGATTTACTACCGGTTTGAATCACTTGACTTTTCTCGTCAAAAAATCCAAACTCGTCTGCTTCACGAGAAGGACCATCCTCCTCCTTCGTAGGGACTACATTCTCTTTCTCATAGGGAACGGGAGTCGCGTAATGTTGAGGTGCTGAGGAAGGTGTTCGAGTAGGGTCTGAAGGTGAAGGAGGGAATCGGTCATCGTCGGCATCCGCTTCAGGCTCTTCCTCCTCGTCGTCTCCAGATCCCTCATCGACGGAGACTTCTTCTTCGTAGGTAGCGTTGGGGCTGACGTCGGTTTCTGTCGTCGTGTCTGCGATAAACTCCCTGAGTGAACCCAAAGTTCCTTCGACATCCTCCGGATCGTCCTCGTTCGATTCATCGTTGATAGTCTCTGATCCTCGCATCTCATCAGTCGTGTTGACAGTCGCATTCGGTTCCTCGACTTCTTCCTCCTCCCCTTCTTCTGATTCATCCTGACCTGTCGAGACGTGTGATCGTTCCCTTTCTTCGCTTTCATCCTCCGATATTTCTGACTCGGCATCTTCGATAATCGACTGATCCGGTGTAGACTGATCTTGAGGGAGAGGAGAAGCGGCGAGAGGAGGGGGAGAAGTGACGTGAAGGCGAACTTTGACGCGAGCGGCGAGAGGAGACATCGAATCCTGTATCGACATCCTTCATCAGTCTCAACACTTGGCAGTGATCGAAACCGGTTATGCTCACCCTTGAAACATCCCTCTGACCTGCTAGAAGCATCTGGTCGACTTCTCCCGACTCCCCTTCTTCTTCCTCTCCATCTCTCGTATCTTCTCTCTCCGTAGTTTGATCCTCCTCATCCGAATCGTCGTAGTTAGGCGAAGCGGCGTTCTCAGAAGGGCTGACCAGGACTCGACGAGGGGTCTTTGCCGCTTGTAGTCGAGTGAGGATATCCAATTTTGCGTTGAGTTTGAGTTCAGATTCGATAGCCTGTGCACACGAATCATCCATGTGGTCAGTATTTGCTCAGTATAGGATAAGTGAGGACTCGTTCCGCACCTCTTCACGGATTCGTTCTTGATACTTTCGCTCCATCTCTAGCATCTTCGCTTCGTATTCTCTCACTGTTCGAGCGCGAGCAGTCGACTCGGCGAGGAGAGTTGCCATTTGTGACTCGTAGAGCTGTCGCATGAGAAAATTGAGCCTCGCGAAGAGCAGTAAAAAGCGAATAGAGGCTTACAGCAGTTCGAAGAGTTGACAGTTCATCGAGAAGTGCATTGACAAACTCGTCTTGTTCCTCGTCACCATCGTCTTCCGAATCGTCCTCTGCGTTGAGTCAATGGATCAGTCTCGACGTACTCGCATCTGAGCCATTTCAGAGAGCGCACCTTCATACAGAAACTCTTCTTCCTCCGCTCCTTCCGCCAACGACACTCTGACGACTCTCGGTTCCGGCTTCTTCTTGACTTCTTCCCTGATTGGAGGAGCAGCGACGGGAACAGTGAGAAGAGTATTGTCTTTCTTGACAGTCATGACTCCCTTTGCGACCGCGGAAAACTTCATGACGTGAGTATTCTCGTCGTACCCAGTCTCGTAAGGGTTGACGTTCACAATCATGACCTGTACGTGCACATCACCCACTCAGCATGACTCTGCTGAATTGGGCGGGAAAGTCGAACGTACAGCTTTGCCATCTCCAATGAAGAAAGATTGGAACATCTCAGTAAGCTTGCTATGTCTGAACGGAACGATCGCAGGCTGGGATACAAGAAGACGTGCCAGTCAGTCCAATTGCTCGACTGACAGACCCGATGTAACTCACCTTTCTTCCCTTCTCCCTCTCCTGATTCTTCCTCAGTACCTCCATGCATTGACCCAACACCATCAAGCTCTTGTTGATATTCCCAGCTTCCTTCAATCGTTCTCCCGTAGTTTGAGTATTGACGACTCGTTCACTTCCCGCCAAATCAACGATACTGAACTTGCTGGTGCGTTCTGTTCGACCGGTGGAAGGATCGATAGGAGTACGATGAACTTTGATGGTGAAGATCGAGTGAGAACGGGAGGAGACTCGGTTGGCGAGGGTTGAGAAGACTCTTCGATTCGCTTGACCTCGAGAGAGAACGCCTTGCGCTTCCTGTAATCGCAAGAAACTCACCGATCAGCTGCGTGTTGCGCTGCAGGGAAGAGCTTATGCTTACCTCTGCACTGTGGACTCGAATCTCCTTCATTCCAGCGACGACCTTGAAAGTTTGACCCATTCCGCTTTGAGCGCTTGAAGCTTTCTCTGCCTTGAGGCTGAGAGCACTTCTCTTGACTGTCGGGAACTTGAAAAGATTCTTCGCGCCTTGTGAGAAGCCGGAAAACATTGATGATCCCCCTGTAGAAGCGATTGAAGAGGTAGAAGGAGCGGGAGCTGGGATTGGCGATTCGAGGAGGTCGTAGATCTTCTCGTTATAGATCTCGGAATCTGTGAACGCAAAACGCAAGCTCAGTAACCGCTGACTCGAACTGAGGGCCCTCGACGCGACTCACAAGATACCCAAATTGAGTATTCGTAGCCAGCGTCGACATTGACCACTGTTTTCGAGCAAAATCGAATCAGCTCCTATCAAAAGTCACACTCGCAATCGACTCACCATCTGGAAGATCAGACATTGGTAAGCTCTCCTTGACGCCTAGTCCTCTCGCAGCTGGTTTCTGCCCATTCGGAGTTCCAGAAGGAGGAGTCGACGAAACTGGTCCGTGAAGGTGTCTTCTCGCAGCTTGAACTGGCGACATGAACGCATCATCCTGTACGTCGAAATCGTCACAAACAGTTTGTCGTGCGGTTCTGATGAAGATTCGAAAACGTACTTTCGTTTCTTTTCCTTGTAAACTCCTCCAAACGACATCCATCACTCTCGGTAACAATCCCGCATCATCCCCCGTCCCACCTTGTACCGTGTAAGTTTTACCACTCCCCGAAGGCCCATACGCGAACAACAAGCAATTCTCTCCGTTCTCGAGGAAATCAGTAACGAGGGGTAGAGTCGTCGAACGAAAGAAATCGGATTGAGAGGTTGTAGAGGTTGGGAAGGAAGGAGAGGTTGGAGATGAGGAGGAAGAGGAAGGGAAGACGGAGGTGAACTTGTAGAAGGTTCCGAAAGAAGAGGGATCGGGTCCTTGAGGAAGTGCGAGGATATCGTCAGGCATTCCAGAAGGGTGGGAGGAAGGGTTCAGGTTGAGATTCGAGGAGCGTAGGAGAGCATTTGAGAAAAGGGAGGAAGAGGACGAAGATGGGTTGAGGCGATGATCCTGAAAGAGACGAATTCAGTCGAGTATATCGAAACGAAAGAAAAGGGGCGGTTGAACGTACTGAGGGAGGAACCATCAATACTTCGTTGTCGCCGATAATTTGCATGTAGCTTTCCGTCGACGATCCAGGAGGAGGTGGTCGAATGCGCAAGTAAGCCTGGCAAGACAGTGCAATGTTTAGTGAAAACTGAACGAGAATCCGAAGATACGATCCACGAACTCACCCTGATTGGTTCGCGAGATCCTTCGAAAGTACCGATAGCACTCTCTCTATAGGCTGGAGTACTCGGTACAGCGATTCTTGAAGGTTGTTGAGCGGGAGTAGGAGGGGGTCTCATACTGTCTCTACTAGTCATCTTCCTCAACAACCCACTGGCTCCCGTTCTAGCCTTCGGTACTGCCA
>Ga0308169_10003254_pt1 | contig 16010 bp, 9 predicted proteins | sample PhyBR1_2_FD_202139 | JGI IMG/M metagenome (GOLD analysis project Ga0308169, IMG submission 202139) | Phyllosphere microbial communities from UC Gill Tract Community Farm, Albany, California, United States - DLSLSB.R1 | ecosystem: Host-associated > Plants > Phyllosphere > Unclassified | place... | reverse complement strand
GTCGGCGGCAGTATCGTGGAACAGCACGGTGCGGTAGTCGGGGTGGATACCAGCTTTCATGAGGCCTCCGGGGCGTCTGGGTACGGTTGATTTGTTATACAGTAACACAAGATCAAGCAGCCAAACGAGAACCTATTGCAATAAGAATAGATTGCGCAGATCTATGGATATAGGTATCTCCCCCCAGCGATCCAGATGTGGGAGCTGGCTTGCCTGCGATGACGGCCTCCCAGTCGACACCTATCTACCTGACACCCTGCGGTTAAACTTGTGGGAGCGGGCTTGCTCGCGAAGGCGGCCTGACAGTCAACGCAGCTGGATTGTGTACATATCCATTCCTGCGGTAACGACCACTTAGGGTTCCGCCCTGACGGCGGCTCACTTTGCAAAAGCGGCAAAGTAAGCAAAACGCTCTTGCCCCACCACTCGGCACCTCGCCGGGGCTCGGTGTGCCCGTAATCCGCCAGTGATTTGGGGGGCCGCCGCCACGCGCCATCCATGGCGCGGGGCGGCTAAACCGGCATCCCTGCCGGTTTACCCCCCAAATCACTGTCGAATTCCGGCCAGCGTGGTTTGACGGGGCGCCTGAGATCAAGAGCAGATCAAGAGCAGATCAAGAGCGGCTCGCTTCGCATCGTGGTTACCGTTGAGCGCTACAGAGTTGTGTAGATACCGATGCTGCGATGGCGGCCTGACAGCCTACGCATGCCTACCTGACGGGCCAAGGTCGTCTACCACGACAAAGTTGTGTAGATATCTACGGACTTATCGGGCTTGTAGGAAATCAATTTCCAAGAATCAAAGCCATCTGGTTGAACGCCAACGGTTAAGCCCCCTCCGATTTCAGCTGCCCACCTTATTCAACACAGTCTTGACCTGTTCCGGCGTGGCCTCATTTTTGTTCACAGCACTGGCATACCCTTTTACGACACCCCAGATATTTCCCCGCGCAGCACTGGCGAGTGCTTGATCAAAACCATCGACCCGGGTTTTGTCAAAACCATCCTTGGCCCCCTTGAGGGCCCCGACCCCCCCCTGGTCTGCATTGCCGATGCCCAGAAGAATATTGCTGAGCCCTGGGATAAACCAGGTTCTCTTTCCAGCTGCGCTGGCAGCCCACTGCAGATTATCTTTGTTGGTGCCGTCGGCCTTCACATGGGTATCGCTGGTGCTATCCAGGCGGTGATGGTCGCGCAAGGCGGAATAACCCTGCTCCGTAAAATCTTTCCACATACCAGCCGGAGTTCCGCGCCGGGCATCACCGCTACGGGTGATTCCTTCAAGGTCGCCATTGCCATGGGCTTTGCCTCGATGTTCGCCGTCAGCCGATAAGGACGTATCAATATAGTTGAGCACCCGCGCAGCGTTGAAGGCGGCATCCGCTCGTGCTTCAGGGGCTTTGTTATTGCTCGTCCAATCACCCAGAAGTTTATAGGCCAATGGACGATTAATATCTTTTTGATGACCGAGTTTTTTGAGGATCGGATTGTCGTTGATGATTTGTTCCGCAATGCGGTTATCACCCGGTGGACGGCCCGTGGCAAATTCCGGCTTTCGGCTCACATCCTGCTCAGGTTTCTCAATACCTTGCATTTGTTTATGTTCTTGGGCGATCTGCTCGCGCTGCGAGCCGGTTAACTGGCGTTTATCCCAGTCGTGACTGGAAGGCGCAGAACTCCAGACACTGGAAAAAACATTCGCTGCCACAATCGATGCCATCATAGGTAAGTCACTCGCTTATATCGTTATAAATTCCCTCTTGATAAAAGTGTCCTTACTTTCCCGATGCCCGGTCACAACCAGACACCCAATGAGTGGTGTCGGGGGCGTCATACGTTCCTCTATCAAGCTGATAGATATTTTGTCTGTACAAATAAGCCGAAGTATAAAAAAACGACTGGGCGATCAATCCTTGTCCGTGCTTTGACGACAGGTGCAGAATGGGCAATCGACCTGAAGAGTCCGAACCCAAGGAAACCGTATGAGCCTGTCCTTGTTAAGCCGCTACGCCTTCTTCGCTGTGTGTGTCATTTTCACCCTCGCCAGCCTCCCCTTTATCGAACATGAATGGCTGTGGCCGATCACGATAGTCACCGGTGTACTCAGCCTGATCGGCATTTTCGACCTGCTGCAAACGCCCCACGCGGTGCGCCGTAACTACCCGATCCTGGGCAATATCCGCTACCTGGTGGAAACCATTCGCCCGGAAATCCGCCAGTACCTGCTGGAGTCCGACAGCGACGCCCTGCCCTTCTCCCGTGCCCAGCGCTCGCTGGTGTATTCGCGGGCTAAAAACGAAACAGCAGACAAACCTTTCGGCACCCTGATTGACGTGTACCAGTCAGGCTTCGAATTTATCGGTCACTCCATGCGCCCTGCGCCCCTGAGCGACCCCAGCAGCTTTCGCGTGATGGTCGGCGGCCCGCAGTGCACGCAGCCGTACTCGGCGTCGGTGTTCAATATCTCGGCGATGAGCTTCGGCTCGTTGAGCGCCAACGCGATCCGCGCACTCAACCACGGCGCCAAGCTCGGCAACTTTGCCCACGACACCGGCGAAGGCAGCATCAGCCCCTACCACCGAGAAAACGTGCAGGCCCAGAACCCGCAAGTGCGCATGATCGAAATCAAGATGAGCCAAGGCGCCAAGCCCGGCCATGGCGGAATTCTGCCCAAGCACAAGGTCACCCAGGAAATCGCCGACACCCGCGGCATCATGATGGGTGAAGACTGCATCTCGCCGTCGCGCCACAGCGCGTTCTCCACACCAATCGAGCTGATGCAGTTCATCGCCCAGTTGCGTGAACTGTCCGGTGGCAAACCGGTTGGCTTCAAGTTCTGCCTAGGCCACCCGTGGGAGTTCATGGGCATTGCCAAGGCCATGCTCGAAACCGGCATCCTTCCGGACTTTATCGTGGTCGACGGCAAGGAAGGCGGTACCGGCGCCGCGCCGGTGGAGTTCACCGACCATATCGGCGTGCCGCTGCGCGAGGGCTTGCTGTTTGTGCACAACACCCTGGTGGGCCTGAACCTGCGCGACAAGATCAAGCTCGGCGCCAGCGGCAAGATCGTCAGCGCCTTCGACATCGCCAGCGTCCTGGCCATCGGCGCCGACTGGGCCAACTCGGCACGCGGCTTTATGTTCGCCATTGGCTGCATTCAGTCTCAGTCATGCCACACCAACAAATGCCCGACCGGCGTGGCGACTCAAGACCCGCTGCGTCAACGCGCCCTGGTGGTGCCGGACAAGGCCCAGCGCGTATTCAACTTCCACCGCAACACCCTGCACGCCCTGGCAGAAATGCTCGCCGCCGCAGGGCTGGAGCATCCGTCGCAATTGTCGGCCAAGCACTTGGTACGGCGCATGTCGGCGACTGAGATCAAGCTGTTTTCACAGCTGCATGTGTTCTTGAAGCCCGGCGAGTTGCTCACTGGGGAGGTGAACGGCGAGTTTTATTCGCGGATGTGGCAGATGGCCCGGGCGGATAGTTTTGAGCCCCATGAAATCGCTGCGGCCTAAAGGACACCTAGCATGTTGAAAGTCATCGCTGAAGACTTTATCAAGCCCGAACATCTGGAAACCGTGCGCCCGTGGTACGCCGAACTGGTGGAAAAAACCCGCCAGGAACCGCTGTGCATCGCCTACGAGCTGTTTGTCGATCAAAAAGACCCTGGGCACTTCGTCTTCATCGAACAGTGGCCCGATCAGGCAGCCCTGGATGCGCATTGCCAGACCGAGCACTTCACCCGTTTGGTACCGCAGATCAATGCGTATCAAGCCAAACCGTGCAGGGTCTTGCTGATGGACGCTTTCTGAGAATACCCCGCTTGTCTGAAACGGGTGCGCACTGTCAATTCTGACAGTAGATGATTTTGCTCTGATGCAAAACACTTGAAGGCATCAACCTTACCCATGGACGGGTGAACCATGCCTATACATGTTGCTTCATTGCTGCTCGCCTGCCTCCCACTGCTGGCGCTAGCCCAAGACGATCCGGTTGAACGCTTGCTGGCGCAAATGACCCTTGAAGAAAAAATTGGCCAGCTCAGCCAACTTGGCATCCAGGCTACGCCCACCGGCCCCGCCATTGATCAAGGCACGCAAACACAGATGCCCGTCACCCTGGTGGGGTCGGTACTGGGGGCGAATACCGCGCAACAGACCCGCCAGTTGCAAGAACAGGTGGTCAACGGCTCTCGCCTGCATATCCCCTTGTTATTCGCCTATGACGTACTGCACGGTTTTCGGACGGTGTTTCCAGTGCCATTGGCGCAAGCCTCGGCCTGGGACCCGGACCTGGCACAACGAACCGCACGCGCGGCAGCCGTAGAAGCCACCGCCAGTGGCGTGCATTGGACCTTTGCGCCCATGGTCGATGTTACCCGTGACCCACGCTGGGGGCGCGTGGTGGAAGGCGCAGGTGAAGATCCGTTTCTGGGTTCTGCACTGGCTGCTGCCCTCGTGCATGGCTTTCAGGGCGCAGGTGCCCCTGATGTCTCTTCGATGCTTGCGACGGCAAAACATTTCGTGGCCTACGGCGCTGCCGAAGGCGGTCGAGACTATAACGTTGCCGACCTGTCGGAACGTACCTTGAGAGAAGTGTACTTACCTCCCTTCCAGGCCGCCGTCGCGGCCGGTGTCGATGCAATCATGCCGTCCTTCAACGAGTTGGCCGGCAGTCCCATGCACAGCCATACCGCCCTGCTGACCGGTCTGTTGCGTAAACAATGGGGGTTTACCGGCTTGCTGGTCAGTGATTTCAATGCTGTCTGGGAACTGGGCCCGCAAGGCATTGCCGCCACGGCGGCCGACACCGCACGGCTGGCGTTCACTGCCGGGGTGGATATCGAGATGGCCAGTCAATCCTATCGCCAACACCTGCCGACGCTGGTGCGCAACGGTCAGGTGTCGCGCAAAAGCGTGGACGACGCCGTGCGTCGGGTACTCAAGACGAAGCAACGCCTGGGGCTGTTCGATGACCCCTATCGGTACAGCGACGAAGCCCGCGAGCGGGCCAGCCAGCTCACGCCACAACACCGCGCCCTGGCTCGAGAAGCGGCGCAAAAATCCATCGTCTTACTGAAAAACAGCGGCGCATTGCTGCCGCTTTCCAAACAGCCGGGCAAGGTCTTGGTTGTCGGCAGCCTCGCTTCGGACGCCAGCGCCACGATCGGCCCATGGGCCGGGGCCGGACGCGCCGAAGAATCCGTCACTGTGCTGCAAGGTCTACGCAATGCAGTCGCACCTGGCAGCGAGATTGTTTACCTGCCCGGCGCCTCGCCCAGCAGCCCGCATGTCCAAGACATCAAGCAGGTCGAACACACGGCGCGTGAAAGCGACCTGATCATCGCCGTGCTCGGAGAAACCGCAGAACAGAGCGGCGAAGCCCATAGTCGCGCCGAACTCGGCCTGCCGGGTGGGCAGAATGCGCTGCTAAGCACATTGCTGAACACAGGAAAGCCGCTGGTCATCGTCCTGATGAACGGCCGCCCGCTGGTGCTCGATGAGTCAATCCAACAAGCGCCTGCCTTGCTCGAAACCTGGTTCCTGGGCAGCGAGACCGGGAATGCCGTGGCCGATGTGCTCTTTGGTGACGTTAACCCCAGCGGCAAGCTGCCAATGACGTTCCCACGTCATGTGGGCCAGATACCGATTTACTACGCGCATAAAAATACCGGCCGCCCACCCAGCGGTGATGGGAGTTACGCATCCGCCTACATTGATGTGCCCTGGACACCCCTGTATCCGTTTGGCTTCGGCTTGAGCTACACCTCCTTCGTTTACTCCTCTCCTCGCCTGAGTAGTCCTCGACTGACCTCCACGCAGACGCCGGAGGTTGAAGTCACCGTCACCAATACCGGCAAACGCGCCGGTGATGAAATCGTCCAGTTGTACCTGCGCGATGATGTTGCCAGCGTCACCCGACCAGTGCGCCGGTTACGGGGTTTTCGCAAAATTCATTTAGCACCGGGCGAAAGCCGCAGCGTCAGCTTTTCCCTGGGCCAACAGGACTTTGCCTTGCTCGACGAGCATTTTTCGCCGAAGGTCGAGGCCGGCAGTTTTACCGTCTTCGTTGGGCCGGATTCGACGACTACCAACCAGGCGCATTTCGAGGTGAGCGATACGCGCGGGTTGCCTATTGCGGGGCAGTCTGCCTCAAGGGCGTTGCCCCACTGAATATACCTACAAGTGCCGATGTGGGTGATGGAGACCAAGTTGTTCACGTAGTCGCCTGTGCTCTTAAAGCTCGGCGACTTACTCACGGGGTGAAGTGAACAGCAAGTTCTATTCGTACGTGTGGCACATGGCGCGGGCGGATAATTTTAGTCAACATGAACAGGCGCCGGAAACGGCACCATTCAAACCCACTCCCCTTAATACTCAACTTCAGGATTAAAGACGTTACAGACAACTATCGGCCACAGGACAGATGGCGACAAGCTGCACTTTATCTTTACCTATCCGTTGGGTACTGAGCAGTTTCCAATGCTTGGGAATTTTAAGTGTCAAGGTACCACCACCCTGCTCATCAACCAACCAGAGTCGACCTGACTCGGTCCTTAAAGACTCGAGATTTTCCACATAAACCTCGTCGGCTTTGTCTTGAAGCAACGTGGAAATTTGATATCCGTTAGGGCGCCCAGAGCTTCCATCTGTATGGGGCGGCGTGTACTCCATGGGCAGGCGCTGTAAACGATTGTAATAGACCATCGATAAATGCATGAAAGACTGCAACACCAACACACCGTCACCCGGCTGCGCAGTGCTATTGACATACTCAGCCAACTCCCCAAGTTGGTTGGTCTCCCAACACTCTTCGCAAAGCTTGTTATACACATGCCACAGGCCGAGCAACTCAACGACCACGAATAGTAGAACGCCAACACCAAAAGCGATATTGCTTCGCCCCAATAGACGATCAAGCATTACAGCTATCACAAGAGGCAGCGCAAGCATGGCAAAAAACAAATACCGCGGATAAAACATAGGGTGAATCAATGACACCAATGCAATGACAACCACTGGACACCACACATAGACAACTAATAACACGCTATTTCTACCAACACTTTTGTCCATTACCCAAATGGCTATCGACCCCGCCCATACCATTAACGCCAGACCGTAAATCATCCAATCAGGTAGTGAAGCACCCTCGCTATAATGGAGAAAGAACCCAACTAAATCGACGACCTTATCGACACTCACTTCTGGCACCCAATCGACCGCAGAGTATCTCATTTGATTCAGAAGACTTGGCACCCAAGGCAAAAAACATAATACAATCATAATATTGGCCAGCCACCAACCGCTGTTCTTTATATATTTATACCGCACTGAACGCCACGTGGACTGCAAAATCAAATAAGTCCAATGAGAAAACATACACAAAGCCGCAAAATAATGAGTATAGAGCCCAGCAACCATCAAACCCGTATACACCAGCAATATACGTTTATTTTCTGGCTGCTTTAGCCAATAAACAAACGCAATTGTAGCGCCCAACATCAGCGCACCCAAGAGTGAATACATACGAACTTCCTGACTATAACGAACGGCACCCGGAAAAATCGCCAGAAGCACACCGGCCACTATTACAGCTCGCGGCGACATCAACAATCGAGCTAACCATATACCCAACACAACCGACGCCATACCAAAAAACAAACTTAAACTACGAACTGAAAACACACCTTCACCAAAAATATTGATCCACCCATGCAGTATCAAATAATAAAGTGGCGGATGAACATCTCGTGCAGCATGGAATAAAATCTCAGAAACCGACTTCACGCTCAGTAATACACTAAAGGCTTCATCCAGCCATATACCTGTTGTCGTCAGATTATAGAACCGAGCAATCGCCGCAACAAAAAAAACGACAAACCAAACCAATGAGCTCTTCCACAGTGCACCTTTCATGAGGCTATTATAAATATTACGTCCACTGCTTTCAGATGAGCTCATCAAATACCTCACTTACCTTCACTATTTTTGCAATCACATACCGCGGCCGATGCTTCGCCTCCATATAAATCCGTCCTACGTACTCCCCCAATATCCCGATCCCAATGAGTTGCACCCCTCCCAAAAACAAAATAGCCGTCATCAACGACGGATACCCCGGCACATCATTTCCAAACAACACTTTGTCAACAATCAAAAAACCCGCATACATCAACGCCACCAGCGAAATAAATCCCCCTATATAGCTCCATAACCGCAGCGGCAACGTGCTGAACGACGTGATGCCATCCAGCGCCAGGTTCCACAGTTTCCAACCATTGAACTTGCTCTGCCCCGCCGCTCTGGGCGCGCGGTCGTATTCAACGATGGCAACCGTGAACCCTGCCCAGGACAACACGCCTTTCATGAATAACTGCTGCTCGGGCAGGGTCTTGATCACGTCGACCACCTTGCGGTCCATCAACCGGAAGTCACCGACGTTCTCCTCGATATGGGTGTAGGCGATACGATTGAGCAGGCGATAAAACAGGGATGCGCTGTGGCGCTTGAGGTAGCCGTCGCTGGTTCGATCCCTGCGCTTGGCCAACACCACATCGGCCCCTTTTTGCCATTCGGCGACCAGCTGGGGCACTACCTCGACCGGGTCTTGCAAGTCCACATCCATGGGCACCATCGCGTCGCCCGTGGCATATTCCAGCCCCGCGAACAAGGCAGCTTCCTTGCCGAAATTACGTGAGAAGTTGATCAGCATCACGTCGCTGTCGGCCATGGCAAGCGCCTGGGCATGTTCGGCGGTGCGGTCGGTACTGCCGTCGTTGATAAATACAATTTCGACCGCATGCTCGCGCAACAAGGGCTCATGCCGAATCGCGCGGTAAAACGCGCGCACCGTTTGTTCCTCGTTGAACAGCGGCACCACCAGCGAGATTTTCATTGTCCACGCTCGCGAAACACCACCCAGCGCGACAGCAAAAAACCGCACACCAGGCTGACCAGCGAAAACACCAGCACAGTGATAATCCCTGGCATACGCAGATGGTCGCCCAACCATCCCACAGCCAGGCTCAAGCCACCCATGCATGTCATGAACATCAAGTAGCGGCCCCAGGAAACGGGGCTATCAAACGTAAAGAGGGCATTGATGTAAAACGAGAAGGAGGCTGCCACACAGAACGCCAGCAAATTACTCAGCGCCTGATTCAACTCAAACCCTGCCCGGAACATGAAAAACAGCTGCCAATGGATCACCGTATTGGCGATACCGATCAGCGTGTAGCTGGAAAATCCTTTCCAGAGTCGAGTCATGTTTCAGTCCTGTGCGGCTACGCCAAGCAAGCCACGACCGCCCAACGCCGTCTACTGTCAACCTTGACAGGTACGCCCCAAGCGCAATTGAGACATTCAGCAATACCCAGCCTTTGCAATTGCTTACAAATACCGCCAACCTGCGCCCGCCCGACGTGCGGCGACGCCCGCGCTCACCTATCGTCATTCAACTACTTGTTCAAGAGCCCGCTGCCATGCTGAACGGACGCGACCCGCGCATCGATTTTTTTCGGGGCCTGGCGTTGATCTTCATTTTCTGGGATCACGTGCCCCACAACCCCTTGGCCAATGTCACCGTGCAGAACTTCGGGTTCAGTGACGCCGCGGAAATCTTCGTATTCCTGGCCGGCTATGCAGCCGTGTTGGCCTACGGCAAGATCCTGCAGCGCGATGGCTATGTCATTGCCTGCCTGAAAATCCTGCGCCGGGTGTGGACGCTCTACGTGGTGCACATTTTCCTGCTGGCGCTGTTGATGGGCATCGTGATTTTCGCCAACAGTCATATCGAAACCCGCGACCTGGTGCAGGAGATGGGCCTGGAGTACTTCCTCAACAATACCCAACAGGCCTTGGTCGATGAGTTGCTGCTGCGCTTCAAACCCAACCTGACCGACCCGCTGCCGCTGTATATCGTGCTGATTCTCAGCCTGCCCATTACGCTGCCGTTACTGTTGCGTGCGCCCACGATCACCGTGGCGATCTCGCTGGCCGTATACCTGCTGGCGCCATGGCAGGGCTGGAACCTGCCGGCCAGCAACGGCGGAGTCTGGTACTTCAACCCCATCACCTGGCAGTGCCTGTTTATCCTCGGCGGCGCAGCGGCCTTGCGTTCGACGCCCCCTACCGAACGACGGCCACTGCTTCGTCAACCGTTGTTCATAGCGGCTGCGGCGTATGTGCTGACGACCTGCGTGATCACCCTCTCGTGGCGCTGGCCCGAGTTGCACGACGCCTGGATGCCGCGCGTAATTGGCGAATGGCTGTACCCCATCAGCAAGACCGACCTGTCACCGGTGCGCTTGCTGCACTTTCTGGCCCTGGCCTACGTCACCGCCAAATTGCTCCCCGGTGTCGGCTGGACGCAACACGGGCTGGCGCGACAACTGGTGCGGATGGGACGCTACTCCCTGGAGGTGTTTTGCCTGGGTGTGGTGCTGGCGCCGTTGGCGGACATGGTCAATGCCCTGAACGGCGATACCTTCGCCATGCAGGTATTCACCGCCCTGGTGGGGGCCGCCGTGATGAGCTTGTTTGCCGCGTGGCTGGAGTTCAACAAGCAATTGGACCAGCGGCGAGCCACCTCGCCCCAGTCTCCCGCTAAATAATTAGCGCCTGGCCCATCCACCGGGGTGTTTCCATTTCTGTCTATTTAAGCAGTGAAAGGGCAGCCAACAAGCCTGCCCTCCTCGACAGGAAACCCACGGATGACCCCGCTGATTCTGAGCAAAAGCCGGCGCCAGGATGGCGACAAGCTGATGACCACTGCCTTGATCGAACATCTCAAGGCATCCCACTCCACGCCCTCCGAGACGCTACCGATCCCCGCACAATGCTCGCTGGGCAACTGGTGGCAGGTGTACCGCCAAGCGTTGAAGCGTCCACGATTTCTGGACTGGGCCCAACGGCAGTCGCTGAACCTGGCCGACCTCACAGTACGCAACGGCACACTGCATACCCAAGGCAAAACCTTCACCCTTGACGACCAAAGTGATTGGTACCGGCTCGCTCCGCCGGTCCTGGCCATTGCCCAGGTGCTCGACCCCGACGCGCTGGGGCTGCCCGTTCCCGGCGAACACCTGGCATTGAGCGTTCGGCACATCCTGCGGTTTTACGGTTACCCACAGCCAAACACCCGTGCCCAACGAGCTACAGTGATAGATGCCCTGAGCCACCTCAAATCGTTTTTCTCGCGTGCTCAATCCCCTCTGTCAGAAGCGTTCCAGCAGTTGGAACAGGACCGTCAGACAGTGGCGCAACAGTTGCTGGCCGGGATCACTGTGCAGGATGAGGACGACCGGCCATTCAGCCTGTTCACTCTATACCGCACCCGATGCTGGCTGACCTCACGCTCGTTCTGGGCGAGGAGCATGGAAGCGGCCGCTGCTTTGCTCCAGGGCATTACCGCACATCCACAGTTCCTGGCCCTGGATCAAACCCAGGACCTGATCCCAGGGCACTATTTTTTTGATGTCAGCCGACAGTCGATCAAAGGGGCGGGGCCCAGTGGTACGCCGCTCGAAATCCACTACGAGCAACTGGCACAGCTGCCTCTGGAAGGCGCTCTTGAACGTTTGCAAGACCTCGCAAACACCATGCAACTGTCCATCTCCCTGGATGGAAAATTCAACCTGGCTCAACTGCTCGCCCTGCATGAACTGCCTTTGCCCGATACCCGCGAAGCGGCCTGGGACCTGATAGAACAATTACGCATCCCGTCCCCCATCAACGTTCCGCCGATAGACGACCAGGCCGATTCCGACATTGCCATACAGGTGCATCGGCAATGGTTCACCGCGCAACATGAGCGCGACAACCTGGCTAATGCCCAAGGCACCCAGCCCGAATGGGCCTTGCCGGTAAAACCTCGCCTGGGCAATTACTGGGAAGGCTTGGGCCTGCCCCAACCCGGCGCCTTGACGCTTTCGGCCGAGCAACGCCTCACGGTGATGAACATCACCCGCAAGTTTCTGCCACAGCCCAATCAAGGGCTGCTCGAACTGTTGATCACCGACCCGTTACCCGCCCCACCTGATGAACAGTTGCACCAGCTATTGGCCCACCCAACCGCGCAAAAACTGGCTGATCAATTGATCGACGCGCTGCAATGGTACGGTCATGCCCCTGGTCAGTTGGCCAACCGGTCCAGTCGTGACACCTTGCTCCTGAGCGCTCTGATCCTGGATCTCGACCCCCAGGCCGGTCAGAGCCGCTACACCATCGTTGGCCTCAACCTCAATCAGAGTGACTGTTGGGGGCATCGCTATGCGGACCTTCGTCGCACAGTAGAACTGCACCTGATCGAGAGCGGTGTCGCCACTTCGCGCTCCACCGCACTGGCCGCGCACCTGTTGCTGGCAGGTATCGCCCCGGAGTTTCTGGTAGGTCAGCACCCAGACTCGCTCTACTTCATGACCTCCCATGCCTGGCTGCTTTTAAAACAAGGGGTGATGCTCGCAGAAGCGCTCGTCTGCGGCTCATCACGGCACCTGCGGTTCGCCGATATCGTAGCGCTCGCCACCCAGGAGCTGGACGCCGCCGAACAACCCCTGTGGCGTACTCACTACACCACCAGCACGTTGATTGACTGGGCTGTCGCACAAGGCCAACTGTCACCTGTGAATGCACACAGCACTTACAGCCTTCAGAGCATCAACACGCTTCAAAATACGCTCATAGAACGTGTCGACACGTTGGGGGCCGCGTCCAGCACCTTACGAACCCCCCTCATTACACGCCGCCGTATTGCGCTCAATGACCTGAAAAAAATATTCCGGGGAAACCGGCTACTGAAGAAGAAATGCCTGCGCTGGGCACAAGGGCCACAGCGCAGACCTTCTCACCTTCCAGCCCCCGGCGCACACCTGCAATCGCTGGTGGACCTGCACATGAGTGGCGCATTGCAGCCTTTGGCCGAGCAGTGGAATTCTGTAGACCCGGCGCTGGATTTGGCCGAAATGAAACAGCACTTTCGCCGCCTTGGCGACGTCAACACCTTGTTCAACGAAGCCAGCATCGCTCATGTCGCAAGGCTCAAAGAGGCCTACACCACCGTCATCCGCTACCTGCTCGCACAATTACCCTTGGCGGACCGCGAGCACTTGCAAAAGGCCGCCGTGCAACTGCTGGTGGTGAGGCGACCGGCGAACAAACCCCAGATCGAAGAACAACCGGGGGAGAAAATGGCCCGTACCGGCCGCTTCGGCGTGATCCTGCGCTGTGAGGCCTTGAACGGTCACCATGACTACGAACTGTTCCCGCTGTTGAACCTGGCGTATAAAAACCTCCGCCTTCCACACACTCTGGAGCTGGGAGGCACACCATTTACCATTCAGACTGGCAATGTCCACAGCACACAGCCGACCTCGCAGCTGCATATCGGCAGCTTGCTGGCCCTTGACGAAACAGCCTACCTGACCGGCAGCCCGCCCAGAGCAGATCAGTCTTCAAGCGTAATCATCGATCGGTTGTGGCGTGTCGAGGCCACAGAGGCCACCACTGAGGCGCTGACTTTCGATTCGCCAAGAGCCTTGACCCTGGCGAAGGCCATCGTCAATCAACACTTCTTCCAGGACATCGACACCCTGGTGGCACAAGCCAGAGGCTCAACCCTGCTGGAAGACCGGCAAAAGACTGCTGAAGCGGTGTACCAGGCTTTACTGGGCCTGATCCCGCTGTGGTCATGCACTCGGGACTTGGCCTCGGGCGATACCAAGCGCATGATCGAGGGCGGCTATGGATGCTTCTTCGATGTGTTTGGCCTGCTCGCACCCACCAAAGGTTTATTGCTCTCCAGCATCGCGCGTCTGGGGAAAGGCGCACCCGCCTACATCAAGCTGCTGCAACTGACCAAGCTCGGTGCCACGTACCTGAATGCAGTATTCAATCCTTTCGACAGCTTGCCGTCGTTACTACGCCTGGGCCGCCATGGCCTGGTACACCTGAATCAGGCCGGCATGCGTGCGTTGGAGGGAGCGGTCCGGCATACACGCCTGCGGCTGAACCCAGGCCCCACCGTTGACTACACCCGCCTGCTCAACAGCGCCGACATCGCACCGGCCACCCTGACGCTCGCCGATGGGATGGCGCAGGTGCTGGCGATAAAACGCTCCAGCGCCTGGTACGCCTTCGACCCTTTCAGCGCAAGACCTTACGGGCCGCCGCTTGCAGACCTGCGGCTGGACACGGCGATAACGGTCATCCCGCACCAATCGGTGGATGGCTATAAGGCCAGAATTACCGAACCGCTGTTCAAAAAACCACCGCTGCTGATTCAGCGTGCCCACGCCACAGACCTGCTGGACCAAAATCGTGTATGGCGCTTGCCCCACGAGGCACACACGCACATGGACGAACTCACCTCGCCGGTACATGCCTGGCACGTAGACACCTTCGATCACCTGTGTGCGATCCGCAGAAAAAAACGCAACCTCATCCCCATCGTTTGCTTCACCAAACGCCTGTATGAGTTTGCACATTCGATTCACTTGCGCCGGGTCCAGGCACTGGACCACGTTCGACTGATACCAGCCCCGGTGATCGACGGACAAAAGCGCCAACTGGTCTATCACCGACGCATCCATGAAGTCACACCGCGCGTTACCGAGTTCGAACTGACACCCTTGCCTGCGTCGACGCCCCTGACCTACAAAACCAACGTCATCGGCAGGCGCATTGATAACGAGCCCCAGTTCGGCCTGCCCGGAGACGATTTTGACAACGTGCTCAGCCGACAGACCCAGGTGGTGGAACTCAACGGCATCGTTGACGGCATCAACGACAGCCGTACCCTCAGAGCGCTGCTGGTCAGTGTGCCGGGGACGGATCATTGGGTGGTCGAAGCCGATGTTGGCGTCTTTTACCGAGCGCCCGCAACAACCACAGGGTCGAGCGTTGTGCACTTTGAACAACTGGATTACAGCGTTGGTGGCGAGCACGTCGTACTGATCGATGCCTTCGGTGAGCGCAAGAATCAGTTTTTGAAGGCAGCACAGCTCATACCCGACCAGCCGCTGGTGGCACTGCCGACCCTGGAAGTCCTGTATCGACAGTTAGCTCACCGTGGCTTCAGCGTCGAAAAAATTGCCCTCTTGCGTCAGCGTGTCAGCGGCCTTCGAACCATCAAGCAACGCGAGTTGCTGCTCAACCTCAGTGATCAAGGGCGCGGCCTGAACATCAACTTCGTATCCCGGCCTGTGCAGCTCGACATCTGGCCACCGCGGCCTGGCACGACGCCACATCCCAGCCCCGCGCAAATCAATCGCTACCTGGCCGAACAAGCCAACGCCAGCACCGCGGCGCTGGTAGAGAAAACCCAGCTCAAGTCCGCCAATGTCCACGGGGCCACGCTGGATGAGCTGCGCCGGGTTCAAGAGGCACAATCGGTGGTGATGTGGGAGTACAGCAAGATCGGTCAGCCGAACTACACGGAGATCATCCTCAAGACCGGTGCCGGCAACTGCGACCAGATGGCTCATGTTGCCTGTGAAATGATTCGAACCAATGGCGGTACGGCTCAGGTCTGGGTCTGCCAGGTTCATACCTTTGTGGTGGTGGGCACGATCCCCACAGGCTTGAGCCAGACGCTGGACTTCCAGGAGACCGGGTGGGCCGATCTATGGATCAGCGACCCTTGGGCAGCCATCACTTGCCCGGCAAAGGACTACATGAGGACACTGGAGATCAAGATGATTACCTGGGACCTGGAAGATATCCTGGTGTTTTTCTACGACGGGAAAGCCTATCGCTGGGAGCGGGCTAATCACCCGGACTGGTTGCGGTTGTTACTCACCACGACTAAAAGCCCAAAGCCATAACCGTCGCGAGCAAGCACGCTACCCTGTCTTTGATCCGATTTGGCCTCAGCGGTAACCACGATGCGAAGCGAGCCGCTCTTGATCTTGCTCTGCTTTTGATCTTGATCTGAAGCGCCCCGTTAAACCACGCTGGCCGAACGCAGGCTTGAATTCGTGGGTAACCCGGCAGGACGCCGGGTTAGCCG
>Ga0308169_10003253_pt1 | contig 16015 bp, 10 predicted proteins | sample PhyBR1_2_FD_202139 | JGI IMG/M metagenome (GOLD analysis project Ga0308169, IMG submission 202139) | Phyllosphere microbial communities from UC Gill Tract Community Farm, Albany, California, United States - DLSLSB.R1 | ecosystem: Host-associated > Plants > Phyllosphere > Unclassified | place... | reverse complement strand
TGGTCAATAGTTGTCCCGATTGAAGCAGAAGTTCGTCGCTTCTGCCATACCTCAACCCCCACATCAGCACCCGCATCCGCCTCCTCGTCGGCGGCACGATCCCAACAAAGGCTGGCGAGTGCAGAGTGCCCTGCCTTTCATTCGCTACCTAGTTGGAATGCTTAGAATGAGCTGTCCAGGAAGGTTGTCGACTGATCACCAACTAAGAAATCGACAAAACTAACAAATGGAGAAACCATCAACGACGACCGTCCCTCACAAATAACCGAGTTAGAATTCTTGCTGAACGTTGAACTAGCACTGCCAGCCGTACTGGAATCTACCGATATATCAAGAGAGCCGGAAATTGGTCCGCAGCTGCGACCTGACTTCATAGCAAGGCTGCCCACCGGCAACGCGGCAATCATAGAAGTAAAAGCGGTCACCCCCACCACACGAGCCCGACTTTCCCTTGTGTTGAAACAATTGCAGACCTACGCAGAGGCTTATACCAAACTTCACGAAGGCAGTGCGCCTGAGCTTATCCTCGCGATTCCCGGAAGGCTTACAGGCGAGCACATACGTTTCTTGACGGAAAACGGAATTGCACAGATTTTAGACGGTCCCGCGCTTAGGGCCGCCGCACCTATGATCGAGTGGTCGGAAGATGTAGCAAGGTCACCAGCAGATGGATCTAATTCGAAAATAACACGTGCAAAATTACTGCTTTCCCGACTGGAAACCACAGCACCCGGCAAAGGAGACTGGTCTAAGTATCAGAAGTTTATTGGCGAAATACTCGACGAGCTATTTTCACCTCCACTAAATAATGGAATCAACGAGAAGAGCAATCTGAGCAAGGTAAATCGCCGCGACATCATCCTTCCAAACTACTCGGGCGGAGGATTTTGGCAGTTCATTCGCCTTCACTACGATGCCCACTTCGTCGTCGTGGATGCTAAAAACTATGTACGACCTAAAAGAAAAATGAAGTTTTGCAAATTGCAAATTACCTCAATTTACACCGAGCCGGGCTGTTTGCGATAATTGCATGTCGAAACTCGATTCATTCGAGCGCAGCGGTTACTATTCGTAAACAATGGGTTCTTCATCGCAAGCTTGTTGTCGTACTGAATGATGATGACATAAAGCAGATGTTGCATCTCCATATTGGTAATCAAGATCCGTCGGAAGTAGTGAAACAGAAGATTGAGGACTTTAGGCTCGGCTTCTAATCTCGAAAGATTCGGCGACAGAGGCATCAGAGGATGCGTTCCAATTGTGGCTCTTTCAAGTCCACCTCGGCGACCAGTCGCTTATTGAGGCAACGCCACCGAGGCGGACACTCAGAAGTCACCTTTCCCAAGTCCAAGCGGACAGGACAGTCCTCGCACTCCAGGGGCGCGAAGGCTAGGCTCACTTACCATCTCGGATGTAGGTCACGCCAAATGCCTTGACCTGGCGGTAGCTTTGGAGCCTGGTTGCAAGGTCGAAGGTATCTCCGGTCACGTACTGAAAAATATCGAGACCGCGCCCGAGCACGATCCTCCAACCGTTGTCCGTGACGATCGATCGGTCGTGAATGGTGTTGTCGAATGAAACGTCCAGCTTGATACCAGCGATTGCTGCGCCCTGCTTCACCTTCAGGAGAAGCTCCAACTGCTTGCGAAGCCTCTCCTCGCCCTCGGTACTCTCAGAGGTGATGAGCTTGACGTTGACCTCATCCGCGGGATCCTTGGAAGCGGCGATTGCCTCAATAAGTTCCATCAGGTTTCGAGCCTGATGGAACTGGCGGACGTAGGGGTCTGTGATTGTTATCTGCGCTGCGCCACGCATGTAAGGGATGAGCAGCGATTCGAAGGAAACACCCCGTTGGTTCTCCTGAAACTCCAGGAAGCCCTCCAATACGGAGGCTTCGAGGCCAGGTAGATCCGGGGCGCTGGTTAAGCCAAGGGAGATACTCTGCTCGTCGAAGCGATCCCCCTCACCCGTCTGGGGCCGTTCGCGATGGTAATACTCTGGATACTCCTCTTCCTCGAGAGTCGAGACCGGGTGCCATGTACCGGCCTTGTCGAGGTAGCCGAACCTTACGTTGGCCATCGTTGAGTCGATGCGGAGGATCTGGTCCTTGACTCGCTTGCGGCCCTCGATGGCAAACTGCAGGATCTCTTCGATCTCTTCGGGTGTGGCTTCCCCGTGTGGGTAAAGGATTTTCATCAGCCCGGAGAAGGTCTTGTGGATGCCGTCGCGATCTCGTGTCGAGATGTCCGATGACAGTGTGAAGTGCTGCTGGTAGCGGTCGGAGTAGTCCGCCGAACGCATCGACTTGAGCACCTCGGCAATGTAGTCGACGACGAACCCGTACCCGTTCGAGAACATCTCACCTCGGATGGTGTCGACTTCCCACCCTGGGATGTAGTGGTGCAGTCGGTCGAGGTACGCCGAGTCGTGGTAGCTTTCGGGAAGCTCGTCGAACAGGTCGGAGTGTTTGAGCATGTAGGGCACGGTGTGCGACGTGTTGCCGACGAACACCATTGACGCCTCCGCGCCGAGCGTCTCGACGCCTCGGGAAAACGACTTGTTCGCCATGAAGTTCTTCATGATGTCGACGAGTGCCTTGTCGGTGCGCTTCTTCTTCCCCGCGAACTCGTCGAACGCGACGACATCCCAGTAGCCGACCAGCCCGATGCGGCCGTTGGAGTTGTTGACGAACAGCTTGGGGACGGTGACCTCGCCCCCGGAGATGAGCATGCCGTGGGGTGAGAACTCCGAGAAAATGTGCGATTTACCGGTGCCCTTGGGTCCGAGTTCGACGAGGTTGTAGTTTCGCTCGACGAAAGGGATGAGCCGCACGAGCTGGATGAGCTTGGCGCGGCGTCCGAACAGTTCGGGATTGAACCCGATCGACTGCACGAGCAGGTCAGTCCACTCGCCGGTTGTGAACTCTCTCCGCGCCGCGAGATAGCCCTCGAAGTCGAACTTCGACAACTGGATGGGCTTGATTGACCCCAGTATCCACGGCACCATTCGGGCGTCGTCACTGTGGAAGTACTCGATGTCGCAGATGCACCAAACGCCACCGACAAGCAGTTTGGGATGGGCCTTGATCGTCTCGGATTCGACGAGCACACCCTTGATGCCGAGGCTGGCGAACTCTGCCTGGTAGACATCATCCTTCTCGTTGAGCGTGACGGTCACTTTGTCAATGATGCGGTGACGCCCACGCTCCTTGATCGTGGATTTCACGAGTTCGGACTGGTTCCGGTTTACGTAGTGTTCGGCGAGGATCTTGCGCACAGTGTCGATGCCCGCCTGGATGGTGGCCTCGTCGTCGGATGCAGCATATTGGCCGAGCAGGTACTCCAGCACATAGGAGGGCACAATCGCGTTGCCCTTGACGGCCTTTACCAGGTCCTTCCGGACTACAACGCCGGGGAAGAGCTGGTTGATCTTACAGTCCAGTTCGCTCTGCACCGGTGTGGCGTCTGCCGGTACGTTGGCCCTATCGGGTGTCTCTTGACTGACCTCGCTTACTTCGCTCATGGCTGGCACTCTCCTTAGAAGTCGAAGTCCGAGGCGAACGATCGCTTGAGCGTGTAGAACGCTTTGGCGTAGACACGCCACTGGTTGGTGCCCGGGATGAGTTCTTCAAGCCGGAACTCGACCGGGCGGTTGTTGTAGTCGTTTGCGTCCTGGCTGAGTAGCATGTGCGCGTTCTGGTAGCGGTCACGCTGGTCTGTCAAGACCTGGTCGAACGTGAGCGCGAGATGGTTGGATATGAGGATCTTGCCGACGTACAGCCCCGCGCGCAGCACAAGGGGGCGAACTTTCTCGCTCACCGGTTCGGCCTGAAACAGCTTGATGACCAGCTGGCCTGTCGTGATCTTGTCCGACTCGGGCATGATCTTGACGTTGACCGTTCGCACGTCGCTCTTGCGCTTCTTGTTGATCGCCAGCACCGGAACGACGATCTCCTGCAAGGCTGCACCGCCGTGGACGAACCGCGAGCCTGCGCCAGGAAGCCGCAGCCGATGAATCGACTTTGGTAGCTGCACATCCAGGTCTCCATCGAGGCCGAGTTGGGCCGACGTGAAAGTCTTGAACGCGGGGACTTCCTTCAATCCGTGACCGAGGACGTACCGGCGGTTGATCACCTTAATATCGTCACCTTGCGGCAGCGTCGAAAGATAGAAGGCGTCCTCGAGTGCCGTGTCCTGGAACAGGAAGCCATGGTCCGCGGTGATGAGGATGTTCGTCGCGTTCGCGTTGGTCAGCCGCTTGACCAGATCGACCAGTTCGCGAAGCGTGTCCTCGGCGGCCTCGAAGACCTGACGCTCGGTGCCCGCCTTATCACCCGTCGCGTCAATTCGGTTGTGATAGACGTACAGCACCTGATATTGCTGGTACAGCTCCCGCAGCTCGTCCCGGGTCAGGGAGAAGACGTTCTCGGCCTGAATCGCTTTTCCGTCAACGGCGTCGAGGAGCTTGCTGCGGTTCGCAGTGCCGTCGGTGCGCTGACCGTCGGCCAGGACGGGATCGCCGTCCTTCGAGTGTTCGATCGTGCTGTGTGGCAGCAGTGCCGCCATGCCGAGCTGGGTGTAGCTCGGCAGCACACCTAGCATGGCTTTAAGGTCCGCATCGAAGCGGTCCTCCTGGCGGATGCGTGAGCCAAGTTCGTCAGCGATTTCATAGCGCAGGGCGTCCGAGATGATGACGACAGCTTTGCGCCGGCCGTCCCTCGTGACGGGCGCTACGTGGTCGGTGAAGAACGAGGTTTGGGGTCGGAGCAACGCGGAACGCCACTGGTCGATGTCATCGACCTGTTGTTGCCAGGCGTTACCTAGCTCGTAAAGAAACTTGTTGGCGTAGAACTTCTCCACTTGGATTCGCAGGGCCTCCAGCGGACCGGGGAACTCTGCTGTGCGGGCAGCATATGTGAACTGTCGGTAGAGCTGATCGATGCGGAACCATTCACCCCGGTATCGCTCCAATCCCTCATCGAGCGACTGCATCGACAGGTTAAGCGTGCTAAGCGCGGTCAGGAGGTCCGATGCGCAGCCGATCGCTGTGTACAGCTGCTGGTACCCCTCGGCCCAGATACTGCTCTGACGGCTGCGGATCACCTCTGTAACTTCACGGCCTGTGACCGTTCGCTCAGCGACCGCACGTGCCAGATCGCTGATGATCTTGCGGTCAGTCTCCTCGAAAAGGTCGTTGCCCAACAGGTCGCGGAAGCTTGCGTCCTCGATGCTGCTGGCATAGTCCAGATCTCGCGATGCCGACTTTGCGAGCGTTGTCAATGACTCCTGGCTGCGCCGGTCGTAGCGAAGGCTCCCGAAGTCGAGTTGGATGTTGCGCAAGCCGCCGGGTCGTTCAGACTTGAATCCCGCATTGGCCTGCTGGAACACCCACAGTACGAAATCGGCAATGCTGGGGCTCGGCGACATGTAGCCGTAGATCGACGCCACGCCTTGCCAGTAGAACTCGTCGAGGCCGTGCTCGGCAAGGGCACCGTACCTGGAGTCCGCTCCGTCGGCGTTCTCGATCAGCAGAGTGCGCGTGATCTCCAGTAAGCTGTGCTCGCTTTGACCGAGAAGTACCGCCGACATCTTGGCTTGCAGCAACCGGGCGTCGTCGCCGGCGTCGAGAAGCTTTTTCAGGCCCTGCACGCGCTTGGCCGCAAGGAAGAACTTCTCGCGCGCCTGCAGGACTCCGGCGATGCCGTCGGCGGTGAGCCCGAGCTCCTGCTGCACCAGGGAGGTCCGGTCCGCGGTGAACACGCCGTAGGCCAGCTCGAGGTCAAGCAGCCAGTTGCTGATATCCGTCGGGACGGCCCCCGAGCGGTAGACAAGGAACTTCGACTTGGGCTCCTGGTGCAGCAGCCGGTTCTTGACAGCATATTCGTCATTAGTGACGTGCACAGTCTGCACGCCTTCCAGGCCGAGCGTGTCGAGGTCGCCGGCGTACTCACCCTCGGGGTCGTGCCAGAACACCACACGCTGCGTCTCAAAGCGACGCTCCAGGTGGGGCCTGAGGGCAGATGCCTCACTCATCACTGGCTTCCAGTCCGGGGATCTTCTTCAGGGCGGCACCCAGCTTCGGGTAGTTCGCCTTCACGCCGGCGTCGAGGTCGATCTGTACCTGTTGGGTCGCCAGCGGGTACAGCACGTCATGCTCGTATTCGTCGAGTTCAAGCAGTATTTTGCGCAGACGGTCGACCTCTTTCTGGGCGGCGGCCAGGTGCCGTGGTGCACCTGTGCCGGCGGCAAGTCTCTCATGGTGCTCGCGGCTGGCGGCGAGCTTTGCTTTGTATTCTCGTAGATACTCGTTGAGTACAGTCGAGATGGTCGATGCCGTGTAGCGGTGCATGTAAATCAGCGCGTTGAATGACCCCTTGGGGCTGGAGAACAGCCAGTAAATCGGACGCTTCTTGTACCGCTGCACATGGTCCTTGTAGAACGACTTTACGAAGTAGTCACGCAGGTCCTTCACCCCGAGCGACTCCATCACGAATCGGAGGTTGTCTTCGAAGTGCTCCTCACCGAACGCCACCCGGAGGAACTGACGGAACCTCGCCACGATATCGTCCTCGAACCAGTCCCCATCGACGATTGGGATCACGTTGTCCTGATCCGGCGTGAAGGTGGGCGAAGGCACCTTGGCCAGGTAGTCCTGGAGCGTGTCTCCATGGTTGGCGAGGATCTGCCCCGGCTCGTCGAGGCTGTAGCGACCGAACATGCAGCCGACCGCGTAGGACACCATTTCCTCGACTCGGCGTCGGATCATCAGCGATTCACTGCCTTCGACATCTCCGGCGAAGGCAAAGTGCCGATTCGATTCCAACGTGATGTCAGAAGCTTTTACGGTGTCCGACTCAGTAGTCTGACCAAAGTAGCTGCGCGAGAAGGCCTCGTTCAAACTGGTCTCGATGAGCTGAAGCTCCTCAACCCGTGCTTCCTCGTCCACGAATAAGGCTCGAAGAATCGACTCAAGGGGTTGAGCCGTGTTGGCCCGAAGCAATGCATTTCCTTCGTACTCCCATGAGATCTCACTCTGCATTGCGTCGTTGCGCGAAATCTCGACTGCTCGTTTCACTGCTGAGGTCACTACTTCGCTCGACAGCTCCGGTGGTAGCGGCAACGATTGAATTTGTCCGATTGTGATGTCGCGGGTAGAACTTATCAGTTCCAACATCGATTCGAGACTGGAACTGTTCAAGAGACCCAAGAGGTTCCACGATCCTATTCTTGCCGACGAGATGCTCGCCCCCTTGTGTCCCAGCACGAAGCCGTGGGGGAGGTAACGGAATGAAGGACGCCCGCTGGTCATGGCGGACCAAGTCAAGGTACTCCTGAAGTACGTGTCCTGCCCATCATGCCGGAACCCAGGGTTGATGCCGGCATCCCGGTCTGCGATCATCCGCTCACCGTTATTCCGGTAGTCGATTACCTCAGGGCCAAAGCCATACCATTTCCTAAATTCACCACCCCTGTTGTAGGGAAACCACCTCCGCCGGCTACTCGCGGCCTCGACTGTGTCAGTGGCAGCAGTACAAAGGTTGTCCTGCGATATCTCGAACCAGTACCGAACGTATTTTCCGTTGTTTCCGGTCGAGATGCCTCGTCTGATGGTTGCAACGTCGCGGATCACCGCCCTTTCGAAAAGCTGCACCACATTCTCCGTAGCCCAATAGGCGAATGCGGAATCGGGCATGCGAGTGAATTGCACTTGGGCAACTTCGCGCCGATTGTAGTCTGCGGTCAGGAACAGTTGGGCAATTTTCGAGGGAGTCCTGACCTGCCCCAGTTGCTCGAACAAGCGACGGCATACAACCACATGGTCAGGAGACGGCGCGGCGTTGCGCACAACGAAAGCGACGGAGCCGAAATCCGATCCAAAGATGCCACGGCCCAAATGCACCAGCGAAGAGAACGACTGAGTGCTCAGTGACCACGCGCGTAGGTCAGTGAACGAACGCAAGAACATCCATGAAGGCAAATTGATCATCGCCCACCAACCGCCATGTTTCACCAGCTCCGCGGCGAGCTGCATAAATGCAGTCATCAAGTCATTCTTGGATTGTGGGTAACGCACTCGGGTATAGTTCGCGAGTTCCGCCCCCATGTTAGCGCTGCCCATGTATGGCGGATTTGCCACGAGGATGTTGTAGCGGCGGGACAGATACTCGCTCTGTTCAAGCACTCGGGCCGCCCGGTCGTGGATCGACTGCCCAACCAGGTCAATCGGCGGGTTTAGTCGGAGGTGCTGCTTCAAGGGATCGATTAGACGCTCCTCTGGTCGGATCAGCGACCCAAGCACATCGGCCTGTTCGAACTGGTTCCAGAATGCTTCCTCAGAGCCACGGTCACCGCTGTGGGTGACGAGGAGGTCGAGTTCGGTTGGCGTGAACGAGATGGGTTCGAGCACACAGACGTTCGGTTCTATCTGTTTGTTGAGGAACGTACGCTGGCGCGCGCGGGCCTTCATGGTGAGCGCAAAAGCGGCTAACGCTCCGGCGCGGGGATCAATCTCAGTGCCATGGAGGTTGTTAGTGAGGATCAACCCCGGAATGTCGGAAGGGGCGTAACCCTCTTCCTCATAGATGGCATAGAGCAGGTCGAAGGCGTAGGTGAGCATGTGGCCGGAGCCGCATGCGGGGTCAATGATCTTCAGCTCTTCTGGGCTGGACACCGTCAGGTAGTCGGGTTCCTCCTCGATCGGAACGATGTAGTAGTCCATTTGGTCGGTCAAGCGCGAGGTTGGCCTGTTGAGCAGCCAAAGCCGCCCGAGGGAGTTCTCGACGAGGTAGCGAACGATCCAGTGCGGGGTGAAGAGTTGAGTGGCGGCAGGGATTTCTGCTGCACCGGCTTTCTTGTTCATCTTGAACCCGGCAAAGACCTCGTCCTTCCGCTCGGAGATATAGAACTGGTAAAGCCAGCCGATGACTTCGACGTCCCTACAGACATCCCATGTGAGTACGGTGACTGCACGGGCTAGTACTGAGTCCTCGGCGAGCAGGTTTGCGGGTATGAGCAGTTCGGTGTAGTCGCCCTCCCGCTCGAACATGAATGGCATAGAGCGGTTCCAGTAGCGGCAATACTCCGCGAGCAGCAGCGAGTAAGCCTCGCCCTGAGGGTCGTCGCTGCGGCGCGTGCCGTTGAGCAAACTAGTGATGGTCTCCACTGTGTGCTTGTTCGTAACGACTGTACTATCGATATTCCCACGCTTGGCCTCGGCGAGAACTTCGGGCTGCCCTCCCCCGCGGCCGGGTTCGGGCGAGATGATCCCAATGCCGGTGTAGCCGTTGGCGTCCATGAACCGCAGCGCAATGATGCGGTTGAACCATGTGTAGGCAACCTTGTCAGCTACTACGTCACGGCCTTCGACACCGCCGCCAGCAGCGATGACGGCCTTCTCCAGCGCAGCGACGGCGTTAGGCTGCTCCAGGCGCAGCTCTTGCGATGCCAGAACGACCGCGATGCGGGCCGACACCTCTCGGATCAGCGCGGTGCGCGCCCAGGCTGCGAACGACCTCAGCGGTGCGGTTTCCATCAGAGTGCGATTCGCTTTCCGTCATTGAGTGTCTTCAGCAGCGCGCCGCGGAGCGCATCAAGGTACCGGTCGACGTCGTCCGGGTTCTCCAGAACACCGTGGGCACCAGGCACAGGGACCGTCTTGACCGAGACGGTTTGCCTTGGTGTGGGCTCCGGATTGCCCGTGCCGGCGGTAGCCCGGGCAGAGGATGCGAGCTGGTCGAGCAGATCTGGATAGGTCCGCTCCTCAAAGCCATTACCCTGTTCGCGGATGAGCGCGATCTGCCGCTCACTGCCTAAGCGTGCGATTATCTGGTCGATTGTACGGGTGACCCGCTGCTGCGCATCTTCCGTGGCATCACCATAGTAGGCGCTTCCGAGTATCTCGGACTTGCGTCCCTCAATGTCCTTTATGACCGTCCTGCGATGGGTGGCGAGCGTATCCTCTACTTTCGCGCCCAGTGCGTCTGCTGCCTGCTTGAGTTGGGTCATGCGGTTGCCCCGGAAAGCATTAGGGTCGTCCAGAAGTCGCCTGACGTCGGTGTCGCTTCCTTGGGGCAGGTACCCGAGGTTGTTCGTGTTCGAGGTGAGCAGTACGACGGCCTCGTCGTAGATGACTTTCTGACCGCCGCCCAGGAACGACTGGATCGGGTCGATGACGTTCTCTTTGGCGTCGAGCAATTCGTCGCTAAGACTGAAATCAGTCAGGTACCACTCGTCAGTTTTGCCCACAGCCTGCTCGAGCAGGGCGATGGGGGCAGCCAACTGCTCCACGAATGGGTACTTCGATCCGCTCACCAGCGCCCTTAGCTCGTCGAGCTTTGCGCCGAGCTTTTCGCTGCCGTGCCGGGCCAGCTCCAGCGGGTCTTTCGGTGGGGTGGCTTCGTCAAAGAAGTCGGTGCAGAACTTGCGAAACGTTGCGATTCTGCGCTCGTCGAAGAGCTTCTGCAGGGCGAGCACCGCGTGCGAGTGCTTTTGCGTGTTACGCAGTATCGCCGGGACCTCGGTGCGCTTGAGCACGTTTCCATCGACGGTGACAGTGATCTTCGAGTTGCCAACGAGCCAGGCGACGACGACCTCGATCGAGGCGAGATCCCATCCGTAGGGCTTGGCCTGGAATGCATCTACGATCGTCTTGACCGTTACCTGCTCACCGAGCCTGTCGCGCTGCAGCAGGAACGAAAGCACCTCGTCACCTGGAACAGCGAGCATAGACAGCGACGAATCGTCGATCATACCTTGCTGGTCGGGGTTGGCGAACGCAGCGACCTGCTGCTCACTGTAGGCAACACCGCCGAGCAGGCTGAGCTGGGTATAGGTGCGGCTGATGAGGTCCTGGAGGCCGTCAGTCACCCGTCCGAGGGCGTCCTGCGAGGATGAGGTTACGTCGGCCGCATTAATCACAAGGTCGGCTTTGCCAACTGCCCGGCGGATGCGCTCGATGAGTTCCTTCTCGCGCTCGACGTTCCGCGTCGCCTTCGAGCGCAGGATCTGGTCCTCGATTGCCGACAGAGAAGTCGTTTGCTTGCGCTTGGTGTACTTCTCCGTCTTGATCAACAGGCGCAAGTCCGAAAGGGCACGCTCATCGGGCTCCAGGATAACGCGTAGCTCGTCCTTGCCCGCACTGTGCATTCGGGTCTCTTCGGGGCCGAATGGGTACTCCGGCGTAATGAAGTGCATGGTCAGTTCGCGTTGCTGCCCGTACACCTGATCGTCAAGCTTGTACCCGAAAGCGAAGTCCTGTCCATTCTTGGCGTATCGCAACTTGCTTGTGCGAACGACGTCGCCGGAGAGGATCTTGAAAAGACGACCACTAACCTCCGAGGCGTCGATATCGACGTTCTTGATCTCCTCCTCGATGACCTGCTCTTCGTTGGTCAGGTACTCGTAGAGGTTACCGTTGCGCTGCACGTAAGTCTGCGTCTCCAGCAGTGTCAGTGCTTCAAGCACCTGCTTGGCCAGGGCGGGCAGGTCGAGCCCGAATCTGTCGTAAACCAGCACGGTCAGGTTGCGCGGGGTGGCGTGGAAGCCCTCGACGTACTTCACCAAGAACAGCGCCTTGAGCAGTCGCACAGCCAGTTCGTTGTCCAGGTTGCGCTCTGCCACGTCGATCGAGCGCTGCGCAGCGGACTTCAGCGAGGCGCGGATGCCCGCGAACATGTGGTCGAAGGTGGCCAGCCTGCCAACCTCGACGTCCCCGATGTCCTTGGCGACCTGCTGCACAACGCCGAGCATCGAGCGCTCACCAACTGAGCTGTTGCGGCCCTCGAACACATTGTGGTCAGAGATGCCTTCGATCGCCGCCTGGAACAGCGGGAACTGGTAGCTGACGAATGGGTACGTGCCCACAAAGTGTGCCTCGTCGGTGTAGTTGCGGTACGTCTTCGCCCCGTCCACGAAGTCGAACAGGGTCTTGAAGTTAGCGTGCTGCTCTGCATAAATCGAATTCAGCGCGGCCTCGCCCGCTTCGTTCTTCTCCAGCAGTCGTTTGCGGATGACCTCTTCCACGTCGGCACTGGTGAGCTTCACGCGCGTGGCGAACCGGGCTTGAATCTTGGAGAAGTCGTTGCCTTGCTGTTTAGTCCGGTCGCCAACGACCTTGTCCATGTCCTCCTGAGAGGTCACCAACACCCACGCCCGACCCTGGCATTTGGTGTTCAGCGACTCGGCGATCGTCTGGAGGTTGAGCATCAAGTGCGTATTTGACCCGATGAACTGGCCGACCTCATCGACGTAGAAGTTCAGCCGGAAGCCCTCTTCCTGCTTGTCCAGCCATGCCTTCACCTCGTCGGCAAAGTCTTCGATCGACACGGAGTATGAGTCACGGTATTTGGTCAGGATGTTCGTAGGGCTCGCAGAGCTGTCTCCGACAACCTCTGCATAGGCCGCGGCGACATTGGATTCCTCGAGGACGTCAAGCTCACGTCCCTCAATCCAGTTGATTCCGGCAATCCGGGCATAGGCCTGCTTAAACGCGACGTACTGGCCGCGGTTGTCCAGGTCCCGTTCGAACCGGGCGACGTGCCCCTGATTGCCGAAATAGCCGCGACTTTCGTCGAAGACCTTGACGAAAACCTTCAGCAGCGCATCAGTCTGGTCCTTACTGATGACCGTGGACTTCTGGTCAATGTTGAATAGCAGGCTCTTGGCCTGGATCCGCTCAGCCTTGGTCAACAGCGCCGGGAGGAACGCATCCTGGGCCTTGGAGCGGAAGCTTTCGGAGACGCGGGCTCGCGGGAAGTCCTGACCGTCCACGTCACCGAGGAGATGTGCGAGCAACTTCAGCAGGTGCGACTTACCGGAACCGAAGAAGCCCGAGATCCACACGCCGTTGGCGTGGGTGTAGTTCGTATAGGCCTCAAGCAGCAGTTCGAGGCCCTTTGCCGCCTCGTTGGTCAAGACGTACTCGTCCACCTCGGTGCCCAAATGTGCGGCGTCGTCAGCTTTGATAACACCCTCTATCGGGCGCTGGACATCCTTGGCGAAGATCGTATGCAGGTTCATCGAGTCAAGCCTCCTGTTCCAAGATGTTCTTGGCTCGGTAATACTGGTCGTCTTTGAGTCGCCCGAACAGCACGAGCGATGACCCCAGCGTGTCGGACTGTTCGTAGCGGCCGGGGAAAAACATGAGCATCGGCTTATCCGTCACGACGCTATGCAAGTTGTTCAGCACATTGTGCGAGCGGATGTACGGGAAGACCTCGCCGATGCCGGTGAGGAAGAAAATATCGAAGTCCCCGTCAGCGAGCTTCGCACGGATCGCCGGAGCTATTTTTGTCTCCGGATCAAGCAAGTTTTGTAGAGGCTTCATGAAGTCGGCCTTGTCCTGTTCGGGTTCGAGCGCGATCAGCCGGTCCCAGACCCCGCGTTCATTGAGGATCTCCACCGACAGGTCGTAGAGGTTGACCTCGCGGACCACGACGCCTTTGTTCGCCAGGCGGTTCTTGATGCGCTTCTTCGACTCAGCGACGGCGAGTGCATCCTCGGGGTCGTAGGGGTAGATGAAGAACGGCACCTCATTGCTGAGACCCTCCATCTGGAGAAATCGTCTGCCACTAAGCACGGCAAACAGGTGCTCTTCCTGTTTGGATAGCTCGGTCCGTGTCACGCCAGGGCCCTCCGGGGAGCAGAATCATTGGTTGGGAAGAATCGAAGGTCATTCGGAGCATGCGACGCCAAGGCGGTAGCCACCCTTTGAGACATCACGCCCTGCTGTATGCGTCCGCTTTCGGACAGCAGCCCTGCTTCAATTAGCATTCGAAATATATTTGAACGCAGCTTGCGCCGCGTGGAATCCGCGAGATCAACAAGCTCGGTGTGCCACAGTGCCTTGCCACGCACAAAGCTGTCGAAATCATCATGTGTGAGCGTCGGCGCGAGCAAGAGGAACCGCTCACGTACGACCTCCTCGGCGAACTCTCCGATGAAGTCGTAGCGACGACAGGCCGCCGCCCACAACAAGTGTCCGCGCTCGGTTGAGGTCGCCTCGATGAGTAATTCGATTTCTTCTTCGGTCAGCACGGTGAGCCGTTGGATAACCTCACGCACAAGCCTCAACCCAGAAGCAACCGTACGAGCTTGAAGCAAGTTCTCATCCGTGACCACCGCTCTAACTCTCGCCCAGTCGCGTTCATGCAAGTAAATGGGCGCAATGATCGCCGCCTCACGCATAAGGAGGGCACCACTGGTAAATGAGAGCGCAAAGCGCTGCGCCTCGGCATGCCGCTCGATCATATGCAACCCCCCTCTCAGTTTCTCAGGCAAGTAGTTCCATCTATGTTCGAGAGATATTCCTTCCGGCGCGGCCGTCAGCTAGACCTCTCGTCGTCGCTCGATGCCGCAGAGCCTCCGCTGCGGACCCACTCGTCTACCTCGCTTGCCTGGAACTTCCAGAGCCTGCCGACCTTGTGGGCTGGCATGCGTTTAACCGTAATCCACGTATAGACCGTGTCTTTTGTGATCCCCAGGTGCGCGGCAATGCCATCGGCGGACAGCCATGGTTCAGCCACGGTGTAGCCTCCAGTCGGGATTGGCAACGACGAACAAAAGCCATTGTAGCTTCAATTGTGCGTCTTCTTAGGGTTTGACTGGGTTTGAGCCGGTTAAGCCGGTATGAGTTGAGATGCTTGACCCTCAGGTACCGTCCGGAAGATCACGTTAGGCTGTCGCTATGACTGAACTGTGGATGGTGTTGGCAGTTGCAGTTGCCGTATGCGCTGGCGGGTTCCTTACCCTCACTCTTCGCAGGCAAAGAAGTCCTCGGCGAGACAACGCGGCGAGAACCTCGCAGACGACTGAGCCTTCGGCGATCGAGACCATGGAACCCGACCGGACTTTCCCCGCTTCGGGGATTCTGGTTCCAGAAGCCGTCTTGTCTACAACCGGTGCAGCGGTCTCCGTCTGGGAGGCACTTGAGGCCGCTTCAATTCCTATGGCGCTCGAGTACCACCCGATTAGCGACAGTGAGCTAACAAAGTACAAGTCGGTTCCGGTGAATGCTGCCTTTCAGCAAGCACTCACCAACATCGTCCGTGACGTGAATCCGAAGAGTGCCACACTCTTCAAGGTAGTGCTGCCGAAGGGGGCCGAGCTCGTTCGCGCGGTTGGCACCAGCGGGTTCCGCGGATTCGCGCGTGGGCCCGCCAACATCTCAGCTCAAGCCGTCCTGTACCCGGTGGGGGTCGGAGGTGCCGCCGTTGCTGGTTGGCCGATCTTGGCAGTCGGCGCGTCGGTGATGGCTATTGACATGCTGGCGCAGCGAGAACAGCGAGTCCATCTGCGGCGGGTCGAGACGATCCTGGGACGTCAGGAGAAGAGATATGTAGAAAGGCGTATTGCGGCCCAGCGGACGACGGACAAACGACTGTCCGCAGCAATCAGTTCCATACTCGACGGCAATCTTCCCGATCTGGACGTTGTGCAGCAAAAAGCCGGAGAGGAGTTCCACAACGCGGACCTATTCTTGGAGCAAACCTGGTCAACCATCCAGTCACTCTTGGAGTCTGACAGGACCAGCGGTGCCGTCGACTATCGCAAACTCGAACAAGCCCTCGGCGGCAAGACGAAAGATCTCGACCATTTCGTTCGCGAACTTCACTTCGCTCGAGCCGCTGTAGCTCTCGGACGAAAAGCTCTCCTCGCCGATGCCGCGAAAGCAGCGATTGGTGATCCGGATAACAAATACATAGCCTTCCGAAAGTCTCTTGAGCGACACGCAGCGGATGTGAAGCAGGCTGAGAGTCGCGAGGCTCAAGTCACGGAGGCGCTCACCACAATGGAGCTTTCTGGTCGCTGGCATGAAACGAAGAAGTCGGTCGCTCGCCGGCAGACAGCTGTTCGTGAATTGGTGACGCCTCCACGGATCGATCCGCCCGATACGGTGCAGTACGTCGCGCTTCCTTCGGGTGAGATCCATCAGCTCGTGCCAATTGAAGTCCAGTCCGGCGAGGAGTTAGAGGCTCAACACCCGAATGGCGTATCAGCATGATCAATGCGCCGCGATG
>Ga0308169_10003252_pt1 | contig 16017 bp, 28 predicted proteins | sample PhyBR1_2_FD_202139 | JGI IMG/M metagenome (GOLD analysis project Ga0308169, IMG submission 202139) | Phyllosphere microbial communities from UC Gill Tract Community Farm, Albany, California, United States - DLSLSB.R1 | ecosystem: Host-associated > Plants > Phyllosphere > Unclassified | place... | reverse complement strand
TAGCTCCGCGTTAGTCAATGCACGCAACCCCTCAGACTGCCACTCACATCTGCGCGGTCGTGCCGGTGAAGTCAAAGACCGCATCACCTTTCTCCGGATCGATGTCAATCTTCAGCCGGAGCGTCGACCCATCGTCCATGTAGTCCTCCGCCTGGAGCGGTCTGCCCTCGAATTTGCGGTACACCTCCTTCAACATCTTCCGCACTGCGTTCTCTGCTGTGTTCTGGATCGCCTTCATGTAGAACTGTACCGCGGGGAGCGAGCTTTCGTTGATGAGTTGCTGGATCAACTTGGCCCCTCGGTAGCTGCTTTCAGCAGGGCTCGCCTGGTCACGGCATGTCCCACTCACCAGGACGAGACTTGGGCTTTCAGGTCGGAGATGTTGTCGCTCAGGGTCCGTGTTCCGCTGCACCCAGGGTACCCTGCGGGCTCGTCGTAGAAGTGGTGCACAACGCCCTGTTCGTCGAATACGCCTTGTCGGACTATCTTGAACGACTTGATCTGCGCGCCCTCTTGCCAGATCTCCTTGCTGAATGGGGGCATGCTACCTGCGGCGATTCCTCCGATATCGGCGTGATGCGCACGCGCCGCGGTCCAGAAGACAATCTTACCCTCGTGGAAGGCGGGAACAATGACTGTCACGTCGGGGAGGTGGGATCCACCGGCACTGGGGTGGTTCGAAACAAGGCAGTCGCCCTCAACGAGGTCCCCGGGGTTGGGATACAGATCGGCCTGATACCGAACGGCGTGCGACATGGCTCCGAGATGACACGGGACTGCTGTCAGCTACGAGCCGCCACAGATCGACCTCGGACTCACTATGTGGGGCATTCGCGACGAGCCCGCCGTCCGGCGAGAACAAGGCACACGAGAAGTCGAGCCGCTCTTTGATGTTGACCGAGATGGCCGTCTGGCGAAGCACATTGCCCATCTGCTCGGCGATCGACATGAAGCGGTGGCCCATCACGGAGAGCTCAACAGGGTCCACGTTGTTGGCGTCCAATTCGGCCTTTGGCGGCTTAGCAACCACCAAGTCGATCACGACATGCTCGGCAAGCGCCGTTCCCACCCATCCGGGCTCGATCAAGATCGTCTGGGTCGTATCGAACAGGATGGCCGGCCCGTCGACTTGCTCCCCCTCCGCCAGCTTGTCAAGCGCAACGACGGGCGTGTCAAGGAAACCCAGGTTGTCGAAGTACACGCCCTGCGTCTCGAATGACTCGAGCTTCGCCCGTCGCAGCAGAGCGGCTTTCATGGCCCGCTGCGGGCTGACAGATGGCCGCGACTCGCTCACACCGATACACCGGACTCGCACGTCATCGACGACGATCGGCCGGTCGACCAGAGTGAAGCCAAACTGTTCTTTGTGCTCCTGGATGAACGCCTTGGCAAAGTCATAGTCCGCAGGCTGCTCGATCATGAGCTGTGTCGTACTGCCTTGGTAGCGGCAGTTGAGGTATCGCTCGACCCGCAGCGACTTGGTCGGGAAGCCCTGAGACTGGAGCTTGGCGGTACCGTCGCTTTCCAGCTTTGCGAGGTACGCCTCAATCTGGTCCGCGGTCGTATCTTGCAGACCGAACGCGGCCGGCTCTTGCGCCTCGGTGACAACGTCGGCAAGGGCCATACCGTATGCGGAGAGGATCGACGAGAAGCGAGGGAGTATCACCCGAGGAATGCCGAGGACGTCGGCGATGCCAGTCCCAAGCTGACCACCGGCGCCACCAAACATGACCAGGTGGTGGTTGGAGCTGATGTGACCGCGTGCTTCCGTCAGGCTGCGAGTGAGCTATGGGGCGGCCCGGCCATTCCCAGAGGACCACTCACGTCCGAATAGGCCTGCACACCGCCGCATTAGCCACACGCAGGAAGCCTAGCGCGACTTCTTCCACCGTCAGCGACTTGCCGGCCTCTCGATCGGCGTTGATCTCGCGCGTGAGGGCGTCGAACAAGGTCCTACTTGCTTCGACGTCCAAAGGCTCGTCTTCGTTCGGGCCAAAGATGGCGGGGCTGAAGGTCAGGCTGCCTGGGCCTTCGTGACTGGACTCTAGACTCACAAGTGTTCGGGCAAGAGCCGGCCCAAGACCAAATTTGCGTCCGTCACCGCCAGCGGACCGCCCTTCTTGTAACAGGCTGGACCCGGATGGGCGCCCGCCGACTCGGGGCCAACAACAAACATGCCGTTGCGATAGAAGAGGCGAGATCCTCCGCCAGCAGCGACAGTGTTGATATCGAGTTGCGGGGCCTGGATGATCACTGCAGGGTGAGCACGACCGTCAGGTAACCACGACTCACCCTGCGCCACGGCCGTCTCAAACACATGCTCCAGCTTGCCGCTGTATCGCGAAACATCCGTACTGGTGCCCCCGATATCGCAACCGATCAGGGGGTGGCCTTCTTCCTCGTCGAAACACGTCTTGGAGTAGCCGATAACTCCTCCCGCAGGGCCCGAAAGGATCGCCCGCAGACCGCTAAACGTATCCCATGAGCACAGTCCACCGTCGCTCTGCATGAACAGCAGCTTGTTGCCAAACGCCGACAGGCCACCTTCGAACCCAGCACCAAACGACTCGAGATAGCGACGTGTGACCGGCGTGAGATAAGCGTCAGCAGTTGCAGAGTTAGCGCGCGAGACGATCTTGATCTGACCATGAGCTAAAATCGCGCTATGAGACTTACCATCGGCTGCAGCTCATGCGAGACGGTCACCTGGAAGCCGCGGTCTTTCGCCAGCCGCGCCAGGAGCGACTCGTGGTCGGTGAACGTGTACGAGTGAACCAGTGCCAGGGCCAGACTCCTGAAACCCTTGCTCCACAGCTCTTCCAGCTGTGCCTTGACGGCGTCCACATCGGGGGCCTTGATCACTCTGATGATGTCGCCCGTGATACCGATGCGCAACGCCGGGTCAGACTTGACGTCGATCTCGACTGGGTCGGGGTTTTGGGCATAGGTCTCGATGGTGACTCGCTCGTCGATCTGAGGGTGAGAGCATGCTCGGAGTACCTTACCCACCTCGACGACCTCTTCGTACAGAAAGGAGAGCTTTTTGATGCTCAGGTCAAAGATAGACGGTCGCGCTGGTTTCAGCTAAATCTTTGGAGGAGCACCCACCCTGCATGCCGATCTTCATGATATCTCGGTACCCTTTAGTGGTCAAGAGAGCGCATCTCTCCCCTCGCCTCTCCAGTAGCGCATTCGTCGACACCGTCGTTCCCATACGAATACTCTCCACGGCATTCAGCTTGATCTTGGTCCCTTTCGGGATCGTCTTCCCAGTAACGATCTGCAGGACTCGTCGAATGCTACAAGTCAGCTCACTTTTGCCAGTACAAATTAGCAGCCTCTGCGATATTCACCACTCCGTCGGCGCATCATCATAGTTGGCCGGGTCTACCGACAGGAGCTACTTATCAGACGCTGTCAAGAGACCGTGAATCTCGGTTCAGCGCCTCGACCCACCTTGACAATGATCGGCTCATGCTCCGGACCGCGTGTACAGATACAGTCGGTGAACGTCCCTCCCCGATCGATGGCTATACGAGCCAGTGGCTGGCCGATAATGCGAGTCATGGCGTGTCCGGTTATGGCTGGCCCAGGAGTACAGGGTTATATAGAGGAGCTCACACGGCCGGAGGTCTGTCCCGGCGCTACTGACTCCCGATCAGTCGTCCGGTGGCCCTGAAGCCAGGCGATGCATTGTCCGAGGCACTCAAGCGCCCTAGGCCTCACCCGATGTGTGAGGGGTGCAGAAGCAACGCCTGCGAAGGCTCTCACAGTTTCCGAAATAGTGGGCAGCGGAAACCCGGGGTTCGGGTGGTACCTCCCGGCAGCGGGAGGCTGATCGGTTGTTCGGGAGATAAATAAGTGGGTCGGGAGGCAGACGCTGATTGATCGGGAGCCAAAAACGTCAAACGGGAGGCATGCAGCTCGCTCCTTCCTATTATCTCTGAGAACGCTGCTGTAGGCGGGGGCACCAGCAACAGAGAGATAATCGTGTCTGTCCGAGATGTTATATATACGCCGAAAGGCCGGGTCTGGTGCTATTGCTTACCGCTCCACACGAGGTTCAACATGTCGCGAGAAATTGAGATTCGGCCGCTCTCGCAGGTTGGGTCAGCCTTGCTAGCCGACCGACAACCTCCGGACAGTCAGATCACCAGCCCTGGCAGCAAATACATCGAGAACGGCGACGACAAGGTTGCCGAGAGCGGCGAAAACGTTGCCGCAGTCGAAGAGAACCCTGACTTATTCATCGATCCCGCCGAGGAGAAGCGGCTCTTGCGCAAAGTAGGCGATTGTCGATACAACCTCACGGCTAAGCTGACGATCAGCTCGATCTGGTGATTTATTTGCCTTTGATTGCACCTTGCGTTACGTACTTAATCTGCAGTTCATCATCTCGATCCTCGGCCTGCTATACCTGATCTCCTTCCTGGATCGCAGCAAGTGAGCTAATGAGCATACATTTCCAGTTGGCCTGCTGCTGACGTTGAGCATCGGAAACGCCAATGTGGCCGGTGCGGTCTCTTTGCAATCCGTTCACGCATACCTCCTTACGCTACAGGCATGTCCAAAGACCTCGGTCTGGTTGGGAACCAGTTCGGTACCGCCGTCTCGGTTCTCTACGCGACGTACACCACGTTTGAGCCAGTCTGCAAGTCCACCAGTCGGTCGCCCTGTCCCATGCTGACACCCAGATGCCAACCTTCTCAAGATCATTACGCCCAAGATTCTGAGTACGCCCGGACTGCTTATGTTCCGAAGTCCACGTGTTGACCTCAAGTGTCGGTCTCCACTTTGGCCTGGGGCGTTTTGACTGTCGCAACTGCGTACGCCAAGAACTTCCACGGCTTGGTTACCATCCGTGTGCTCCTGGGCGCGACCGAGTCTGGGCTCTTCCCATGTGTCAACAGTAAGCTCTACAATACATGGCCACCTTACCTGCTGACCTCGAGTGTACCTGCTCATGTCGTACCGACGAGAGGAGATTGCCCGTCGCCTGTCGTTCATCTACTGCTGCGCGGCACTGTCCGGCGCTTTCGGTGGTATCCTCGCCTACGGCCTAACCCAGGTCCGCAGCTCCGTCCTGAGGGGCTGGCAGGTGTTGTATATCGTCGAGGGGGCCATCACGCTCGCTTTTGCGCCGATCGCCTACTTCTTGGTCCCAAACCGAGTCGACCAGTCGTGGTTCCTGACCGCGAGGCAGAAGGATTTGTGCCATACTCGCCTGCTCATCAACCGCCGGTTCTACAACCCCGACGAAAAATTCTCCTGGAAGGAGGTCAAGCGCGGCTTCTTCGACTGGAAGACGCTCATCCAGTGAGTTGTTGCCCTTAGTCTCAATACACGGGCGCTGGGCTGATGGCGTAGCGCGGTGAACCAGTTTCTAATCAACATCACGCTGTACGCGTTCACCACCTTCATGCCCACCATCATCCGCGGTCTCGGCTACTCCACTTATAACGCCCAGCTCATGTAAGTCTGCCCCCCCAAGGCTGACATCGCTCACACGCAGGACGGTCCCAGCGTACGTCGTTGCCGCCGGATCGTTCCTCACCTTTGGCTACTTTTCCGACAAGTACCATATGCGTAGTCCCTTCATCGCTCTCGCCTGCCTCTTCGCGGTCATCGGCTACGCCATCCTCATTGCCGCGCCGTCGCTCGTCGCTCGATACATCGGCCTCTTGTTCATCGCTGTCGGTCTTTACCCGTCCACTGCGCTAAACCTCGCTTGGTGCTCGGGGAATGCTGCGGGACACTTCAAGCGCGCCACCGCATCGGGAACGATGCAGGCAATCGGTGAGCGATCCTTATATGGTGCGCCTCAGCAGACAGTGCTGACTTGCAGGCAATTGCGCGGGCGCAGCCGTCGGTTTCATTTTCGCCACACAGACCTCGCCCAGGTATTTCCGGGGACTTTACGTCGCTCTGGGCGCAATGGTCATCGTCATGATCCTGGTCACGATCCAGGCCCTGTTGATCAAGCGTGAGAACGCTCGAAGGCGTGAGCTCGTGCTCGCTGGCGCTCCCGACGAGCCGGAGAAGGGCGACGACAACGTTCACTGGCAGTACTGGTTGTAGGCGTAAGTATTTGACGCCGCAGCGGCCGCTCACGGGCAGAGGGGTGTAGATGCGGGTGTTCTTGCTTGAACTAGGTCTGTCGAGGGCTGTTGAGCGAGGTCATCTGGATTAGTACGGGACTGGAACCGGTGATTGGGCTGGAAAAATGCAATCCCTTGTTGTCTTCATCCATATATCAATGCAAAACCAAACAACATCGGGACCGGCCACACCGCCCGGCCGAAGCACCTCCTGTTGACAGGGCCTGGTGTCCTATTGCATCGTCCTCACGCAAAGTCGTCCATCTGCTGGGGCTGGAACCAGTCCAAAAAATCGGCCGTCTCCCCGAACGCATCTTGCAGTGTTGTATTCAGACCGCCGTGCATTGATCCCGTTGCCGCGTCCGCAAAGAACGCTCGGGTCGCATCCACGCCGCTTTGAAGCGTCTCCCTGAGCCCAGCACCGGGAGCGGGACCAGGCGAGGCGTTTTCGCCGAAGGCGGCCATTCCTGGTGGGAACATACTCCAAAAGTCAGGCAGCGCGTCAGCGAGGTTCAAATCGTCGTTGTTCATGTTTTCCGATCCGCTTGCCACATCTGGCTGGGTTGAGGAGCGTGCGGTCCTGTCGATGGCTTGCGCGAGGCACGTGATGCCCGAAGAAACCTACTGTAAGATTTGCGCTTTCTGACGGAAAAGTATCGTGGCCCTACCTTGGTACGGAGGGCTTGCTGGAAGCCCGGCTCTCCCTTCTCTCCGCTTGACCACTCTTCGAAACAGCGCGCGGCTTCGTGGATGGACTGCAGCGCTTCGTGCGAATGGGTGCTAGAGTACTCGCGTACTTGGGCGAAAAAGCAGCATGTCAACGAGTACATGACTGCCCCGTTAGGACGTAGTCTCACACTCCGGATGCTCGCTCACCTGGGAACCAGGTGTCGAGCAAGAAGTTGCCTCGCGTGGCACACCAATGAATCGCCTCAGCCGACCGCTTGACCAGAGCGGACCATGCAGCAGCCGGAGGCCTGAAGGTGACCTGGCTGGAGATGGGCTGGCGGGGGCGGATGAATGCGTTCAAGAAGGCGAACTGGAGATGAGCTAAGCTGGTGTGCGGGTACGTACCTCGACGCATGATCCCATAAGACGTAGCAGGCCCGCTTCCAGGGTCGGCTGGTCCGGGTTGAAGGCGAGCCTGCCGATGAGGTTACTACGCCAAGACTCGATCGCCTCGTGCAGCTCTGACAGAGTGGAGCTCGTCTGTAGAGTCATGCCGAGCGGACTGTACGCATAGCGGGCTGCCGTATCAGCTCAGCCGCTGTTCAAAGACTGTGCACCTCACTAACGCGGCCGAGCAAAATGCTGAGCTGAGTGTCAGTCGAAGTTCGCGGACAAGCCTATTCACCTTTGTCACTTCTACATGCAGCACATATGGCATGTCGCCAACCAGCAGTCCGCCATCATATCCATCTTCGAAGACGCTCGGGGCGTATGCATCGCAATCGAACAGATTGATCGTCATTGGCTGGCCGAAGGACGTAGCGTACCAACGGTCCGCAGTGATGAGTGCCGCCCAGAGTCTGCGGCGGCGATGCTGCTGCGCCAGCGGGACCTTGGACGAACGCAGATCGCGGTGGAGGCCCTGTGAAATGAGCCCGGGATTCGTGGTACCTTTGAGGACATACGATATCCAGAGCCATACGTATAGCCGACCCCACAGTCAGCCAGCTTCGACTTCCACCCTCGAAGGTCGAAGACGCATGAAGCTCTGCACTGACACCCAGTAGCAATGCCGTCTGCACGTTTGCAATATTGCTTCGTCGCATCATAGCCATACCGGCCGGTCCTTCGACTTGTCCTTGCAGAGTGCGTAGAAGGGAACGGGTGATATGGCGTGGTACTTCACGATGCAAAGCTGCGATGGAGCATATGGCGAGCTTGGTGAGGACCGGTGGGAAGGGGTTGCGCTCTTCTGACGAGTGGGGGACGTTGGTGTATACTAGCGCGAGGGTCGGCTCGATTGTACACATCTCGGCGACGGATACAACTGGGTAAAAGGGCTGGAAGTTGATGGCAAATGACTGCATCACTGTGAGACCAATCAGCTCATGTCCGTGACCCGGTTTGCTTTGAATAGCGCTGAGCGTTTGTGCACTCACGAGCGAGAAGCACAGTCTGAGTGGCCGCCGAGGACGAAAGCGCATTATCCCGCACTGACAGATCGAAGCTTTGCGTCGTCTCGTCATCGTGTCTCTCGCCCGAGCCATTCTCCTTCCGACCGACAAGTACAACCTGCTCCCCGGACGACGAAAGAAAAACTCGGTGATGGCCGTACAGCTCGTCGAGGCCTTGCAGATCGTGCCCAAAGTCATCAGCCAGGGTAGGATCGGATGCGGCCAGAAGACTGGACACGGAAGTGGAGCCTGACGTCAACTCCTTGCATTCACAGAAGCAAAGCCCTGCTCACCTAGGTACCTTGGCTCGACTCCCTCACACCCCGTGCTCGAAGCTCGGGGCGTATCCTTCTGCCAGTGCCGGGCTTCCCGGGGAACGCCGCGCACCCGCTTGTTACGCGGTCTTGTATCCTCCGGTGCAGGGCGGACAGTCTCGCACGGAACACGCAGGCGCAAGCATCTCTGACATGAGTTTCCTGCTGGCGGGTCCCAAGAGCATCTGTTCGTCAATCACTGCATTCTCGTACCGTGACCTCAAACTGACTTGAGCCGCTTTTCCCGGCATGCGTCGCACGCTCGTTTGGTTCTGCGTGGGACCGACGAGGGCTGGAACGATGGTGATGGGGATAGAGCATGGATGGCGCGAGCTGAGCTCGACTGGCCGGGCGAGGTTGAGCCCGGTGACATGCCTGCGATACATCAGATAGAAGTGATTTGTGGAAGGTTGGTTTAGGCGATAACAACAACAGTCGAGCCGGGGCACCGAACGGCGATTGCCGGCATCAATCGGCTCATCACCGATGAGTGTGCTCCGGCCATTCCGACCGCACTTGTTTGTATAGGTCTTAGACAATCCGCACAAATACTGGGCCTACGCTACTCTCACCATGCCCTGGCTCTGTGGCCCTGGTGCGTGATTGTTGCTTCAGCACATTGCTTGCGATTGACCCCGCCACTCCTCCCCTCAGGTCGAGTCGCGGTCGAGTGGCGGCCGAATTATAAACCCCAGTGTCTCTGCTAGTTGACGGCCAGCATACAAAGCAGAGGTTTCATGTCGGGTTCGTCACGATACATAACATCTGAGTCACACAAATCGGTGTTGCCACTGGACCTTCTCGGAGTCTGTGTCGATCAAGGCCGATAGCCTTGACGTATTCAGGTTTGAGCTGGATGTGACGCCAGAGGACGCGCTCCGAGTCATCTTGCGATTGGAGAGTGGGGCAAGTGATATTGACAGCGGTACATCCGTCGCGGTGAGAGACGATACGAGGCCTGATCTCGTTCGGTAGCTGATCCACGGGGAGAAACCGCGCCGGGCTGGGCCTAATCAGTGGTGGTCGAATGACGACAGCGGGTTGTCCCGTCAACCGGTGATGTGGTAGGGACCAGTCCATGCACACTGTGTGACGGCACTTTGGTGTCAGCGGTGCAGGTAAAAGCCTTGCCCCCGAGTCGTGTCGACAAGTATTGCTCTGACCAGACCATGGGCACGGTGTGTCTTCCATCCGGATTGCATCGGCACCGTTGAGTATACACAGACTTTGTGCAAAGATGGCCCGTGCTCCGGCCTACTATCCAAGACATCACAGGACACGTGTTTCAGGCGTCCGGATCAAGACCCTCCCCTCCAATGGTGCACGTCCCAAACTCCATATCGTGACGGTCGGGAGCCGTCAAGTGCTCCAGTGTCTCATCCGAGCCTCGCGCCTCTTTCTGCAGCTCCACCTCCTCCCACCAGCCTCGCAGCAAGTCCCAAGCATCCTCCACCAACGACAAGTCCCTCCCAGTCCCATCCCGTTCCATGTCATGTCCGCTGATATCGTATACGTGTTCAAACAGCGCGATAGGGACCGGGTAGCCGCGGTAGTATGTGACATCACTGACGTCGAAATCTGCCGGCCGATGCCAGCCGTCCTCCCATTCGAAATCATCGGACGACTGCATGTCGACTGAAGTGTACGACATGAAATACGGACCCAGAAGATACTGCTCGTCGTCTCATTCGCCTCCTGTGTGTAGCCCGTGTTACAGGGTGTCGACACCGTTCGTGAACGTCCGAAAGCCCATCCTGCATTTCATATGCTTCCATCAAGGTTCTGCCTCGTCTGCCCAGTCGCGTCCGAGATGGTGCGCCAGGGCGAGAAGCCGCGGCAGCGCTTGCTATGCCTTCACGAGCCACTCGGCGATGAGGCCAGTGACGGGCTCGGACGGACAGCTCCCCAGCCAGTATGGCCCTCGCGCGGGCACTCCGCAGTAATTCGTTCTAAGGATGGAGGCAATGCGGACTTTGACCTCAAGGGGTAGAACGTTAAAGGCGACGTCGGGGTCCCGGGACGCTGGCATGGCGAGAGGCGATCTGGTAGAGCCGAGGTCGAGAGAGGATGACTCGGCGCGGAGAAATGAAAACAGCAAAGAAGGTGACTCAACGGGGGAGAGACGGTTTGTTCAGCACTCAGCAAGCATGAAGGAAACGGTGCGCAGATACTGAAGGTGATGTCAGTGCGCGTTGATGGCTGTGAAAGCCAGGGTTGAGGCGCCGCTCTCTGTCCCCGCGCCGAATGCTTCCAGGGGCGTTCCCGTCGTTTCATCTGATTCTCCCACGGTAAGCTCCGCTCACTCTGGCTGCGCTTTCATGTTCAGCGCCCGTCAGCGGCATCTTTCAGTGAACTGACCCAGGGGGATATGGCCTACAAGATACACGTAAGCGTGCGAAGGCGTGCAAGGTGCACGGAGGACGAAGAAGGTGAAATGAGGTGTGGCACACAAATGTCGAAGTGGCGCCACCGTTGCATGCGACACCTCTCCTACTTCTTGCTCAAAGCCTCCTCCACATACCAGTTGAGACCGATAAGCGCTATACGTAAGCTTTGCAGCCAGTCTCCTATCACAGTGGCTTACAGGGCTCCTTGAGAGTCATGTGCTGGTAGCCGAGAACAGCGAGCTGCGAGTTAGCACCTCTCAGCCCTCCTTCCTTCCCCCTTGCCCTCCAAACTCACTCCTCCCGCATCCGCAGCGAAGTGGTATCCGGCTTTCAGCGGGAAATCGCACCACCTCGCAATAAAGCAGCGCGAAAAATGGCCGTGCGAGAAGATGATCACGTCGGAGTGATCAATCTCGTCGCCTGGCGCAGCATCTTCGGCCTGAAAGTCAGCTCGGCTCATTGGGTAGCGTGAAAGCTGACCCGCTGGTGAATTTCCCGGATCTTGGCGATGACACGGTCCACTCGGTCGCTCATCTGCTGGGGGCTCTCTCCGGGCGTCTCTCCAGGTGGGCATCCGTCGTCCCAGATCGACCAGTCGGCCTTCTCCTTCTTGATGTCCTTGGTCAACATCCCTTCGTACTTTCCATAATCCCACTCTCCAACGTCCGGGTCCGTGGTGAAAGCGCACTTGGGTGGTGGGGAGTCACCAAACATCTGCGGTGAGCTGGTGGGGGCACGCGGAGAGGGGCTCACCAGCTGAGCGGTTCGTTGGGCGCGAACTCGGGGGGAGATAATGACATGTCGGAGGTGGTCGGGGTTGATGAGTTCTGAAGTGAGCCATGTCGGACATGTTCTCGGCAGCTAGAGCTCACTGTCCGCTCCCAGCACCCTAGGCCCCATCTCCTTGACCATCCTTTCCCCGTTTGCGGTCAGCGGAATGTCAGTCACGCCGGTGTGTCGTCCGTTCAAGCTCCATTCCGTCTCCCCTGCTCATCAGCTACTGGGCAACGGTCCCTGCACGGCAGCTCACCATGACGGATGAGGTACACTCTTGGCATGCGTCTCTTTCCCATTTTGATTGTGGTTGTCGCAAGGTGAGGGATAAACCTCGTAGTCAGTCACCTACCTATCTCCGTCATCGACGGCCCGAGAATCCGGTGAACCCAGCAGAAGCGGTCAATCCCGCCCCTCGCCGAGAAGGCGGAATCAAATCCACGCGAGATTCAGGGTGGATGCTTTCCATCGGATGAAACGCCACATGAGGTCTGTGCTCGTGTTCCAGGCTCTCTGGGTCTTTGGCCTTGTTTGGGCGCGCCACCGAGCATGACCCCAGTTTCAACGCCTCCCTCCCGCCAAACACCCCCTTTTCGTTTTCACGCCAATACGTACTCTCCTCCCCTCTGGCCACCAGCTACTGCTACTCATCACAGACAAAGACCAACAACAATTCTGCATCCTGCATACCGACATTATCCTCGTCGAGCTTTGCATCCTCACTCTCTCTGTTGCACCCACATTCATTTTAATCGACATAGCGGCTACTCGTCGACAACGTCGTCACACCAAGTCAGAAACACACGCGTAAAGCACACCGCAGACGCATCAATCCACCTGCTCTCACGCTCGTTCCCCGCTTGACGCTCGAACATCGCTTTTCACCTCCGACCCTTTACCCCGACGCATTTACATCTCGACCAGGATGCTTTACGCCGTCCTCGCCCTCACTGCGGCGGCTCTTGCCCAGGCTCAGGTGAGTGGAAGCGGGCTGCTGTCTTGTCGTTGCATTGCGGACACGAGGATACAGCGCGTGATGCAGGCCATCAAAGGATGCTCATCACGGCGGCTGCCCGAGGGGATGTGATACCTCCCTTGTGCTGGGTATAGGAAGCCTGCTCGTGGAGCAGAGTACGGATTGAAAGGAGGCAACCGTGTTCAATCCCAATCGATTGATCGATATCGTCCTGGATTGATCCTACATCACGTCATCGCGCTCCAACCCAGACATGTCGCTCACACTGCAGGCCAACACCACCCTCATCCCGTCCGGCATCTCGTCCCAGTGCTCGACCTTCCTCGACCAGCTCAACTCCGACGCGGAGCTCGCCAGCTGCGTTCAACCCCTCATCAACGCTACGGCCTCCTTCTCCCCCACGTCCGGCGCCAACCTCACCGGCTCCGACATCAACTACACCCTCGCGTCCATTTGCAAGTCCACCTCGGGCTGCTCTGACGCCACCATTCGAACGTGGTTGTCCTCGTTCTACTCGTCTTGTCAACCCGAGTTGACGTCGGCTGACAGCTACAACGCCGAGGTGCGAAAGCTGTACGACATCCTTTACGTTGTCAACCCCCTGCAGGGCGCCGTGTGCGCCATCGACTCCGCCAACCAGGAGTACTGCGTCAACGAGATCATCGCCGCCGAGAAGGCCGGCAACAGCTCATCGTCGTCCTCTGCCGTGTCTGGCTCTGCCTCTGCCTCTGCCTCTGCCTCGGCTTCTGGCATCGCGAACAACACCCTCATCCAGAACCTCGCCGCCGTTCCCGGCCTTTCCTCCTCGGTCACCTTCGCCGCCGAGCACCTCTACGTGACCATCACCGAGTCGGCGTCGGCCCTGTCCCGCCGAGTCTTCAACCTTATCTCGGCCCGACAGTCCCAGGCCCAGTCTTACGCCACTATCATCACTCCCAACACGACCACCTACGGCTCCACCAACCTCGCCTTCCTGTTCCTCGCGCCCGACTTCCCGGCTGCGTCGCTCTGCACGCCGTGCACCCGAGAGGTCATGGTCGCGTACATCAAGTGGGAGTCGAAGCAGCCGTACGCGCTTGGTCTGTCCCAGTCGCCCATCCTCGGCGGCCAGTCGGAGCTCTGGAGCGCCATCAACTCGACGTGCGGTAGCGCCTACATCAACGCCATCACCTCCGAGGTCGGCACGTTCTCGACGCAGAGCTCTACCGGCGGCGCCATGGGCAAGGCCGTTCCCTCGGGGGTTGCCCTCGCCTTCGCCTCGCTTCTCGGCTTCGTCTTCCTCGCCTAGGAATGTTGTTTGACATGACGAGAACGGACGATTGCATGACGGAGAGCTGGGAGAGAGAAAGAGAGAGCGGACGAGACGACGTGCCGGACACTGTTTTATATTTTCGACTGATCCTTTTCCCCAGAGCTTGTTTTGGGTTGTGTGGAAGGATCCCAGTTCTCGTTACCCCTTATTGCGAGTAGATACCCTCGGCTCTGGCTCCTTGCAGCAGTGTAGGCTTTCCTCTGCATCTGTTCCGAAACGTGCAGTGCCAGGATGTATAGTTTACACGGAAACGAGTGCGTGCAACATCCTTTCAATGACACAGTATATTATTATTGCATTGTTTACGGTGGCGGCGGTCCCGCCAAAACCGGCAAAGTCGAGCGTGCAATGTCGAGATTCAACCTCCATTAACAAGAGCACGCCCAGTCCGTTGCTTGACTGATCACTCGAGCACGAGCAAGTTCTACACCTTGCTCACGATCAACACCGTGTCCATCGCGCATGGACGGCGCACCGTTGAACACACTACGCCGATCCATGAGCCCCCAAGGCCGGAGCAGCGATGACGCCCGGCGCTCTAGGGAAGACGACGACGATGTCGAGCTGGACGAGGACGAGCTCGAGGACTTTCTGAATGGTACGCTTCAGTCTCTACTCTGTGGGATCTCACGTTATGACCGCGTATGCACACGTGCTGAACATAGCTCACGATAAGCCCTCTAGCAGCCCGCGTGCCCGCACACGGTTGTTCGCTGCGTTCCTGATCTTCGGTCTGCTCAACAATGGCAAGTGGACCCCCAGCATCCAAACAGCCTGGACCGGCTGACGTACAGTCCTCTATGTGATCATCCTCTCGGCCGCACTCGACCTCGTGCCGGCCTCGACCCCAAAAGGCGTCGTCGCGTTGTTCAACATCTTTCCAGCGCTGTTAACCAAGGTCCTCTGGCCGCTGATCTCATCCGGGCAGATCCGATATAAGCAGCGCATCTTGTTCTGCACGGGGTGCAGCTGGCTTGGCATCATCGTGAGCTGCGGCTCCGGTCCGCACAGCAGACGCGCCAGCCGTGGGTTTAGCTCACGCACTAGACCATCGCATTCTCGACGGGCCTCTACGCGCGCCTCTTTGGCATATCCCTCGCGTCCCTCTCGTCCGGCCTAGGCGAGTTGACATTCCTCCAGCTCACCACAACGCTACCTACGCGTTCATCGTCGCGTACCGCCCTGGGGGCTTGGTCCAGCGGGACGGGCGCTGCCGGTATAGCCGGCGCGGGGTTGTGGTGGTTGCTGCGTGGATTGGGCGTGAAAGGCGGTTTGGGCATCTCGAGCGTGCGTCTGACGTCTCCCAGCTCTACTTCCCGATCGTCTGCACACATCACCTGGCGGCGCCCTGGAGTCATCGAAGGATAGATCGTTGACAATCAGATCCTGCCCCTCTTCTTCCCCATCACATACTTCATCCTCCTCCCGCCCTTCTCGGCATTCATCGACCCATCAACGGCATACCAGCCCATTCCCACCTCGATAATACCCGGAGATGTCAATCCCGGGCTGATCCTGACTCTTCCGAGTGGCGAGGGGGAGGTCGGCTCAAAGACGGCGCATGTGCGGTTGACGACGCAAGAGAAGCTCGACTTGATCAAGCCGTTGGTGATCCGCTTCATGTTCCCGCTGTTTGCGGTGTACGTCGAGGAATACGTCATCAACTCGGTACGTGGCCTCCATCTAGCCAGACGTGCAACGCAGCAATCTTGTCTGACTCGCAGGGCGTGGCACCAACGCTGGTTTTCCCGTTACCGACACATGGTCCCTGGTCGAGGTTGTTCAAGTCGCCGAGGGATTACTACCCCTTCTGGTCTCTGACGTGTGAGTAGAAGCTCCCTCCCATACCGCTGGGAGATCCTCCCAGACATCATGCCGATTCCATCATGGCCTGGCATGCCCGGATCCGGGATACCAGATCGCTTGGACGACCCCCACGTTGACCCCAGACCAATCCTTCGTCTTCCTCTCCCGCTCGACCCTCTCCCTCGGCCTCCCCGCCATCCCCAAGCGGTACCTTCCCCTCCCCTCCA
>Ga0308169_10003250_pt1 | contig 16024 bp, 28 predicted proteins | sample PhyBR1_2_FD_202139 | JGI IMG/M metagenome (GOLD analysis project Ga0308169, IMG submission 202139) | Phyllosphere microbial communities from UC Gill Tract Community Farm, Albany, California, United States - DLSLSB.R1 | ecosystem: Host-associated > Plants > Phyllosphere > Unclassified | place... | reverse complement strand
TTGGGGGTGGGGGGGGGGGGGCATGGGCATGGGACAGGGAGCGTACGGCTTCGGACGGTGAAGCATAGTGTGGCAACCAACTGGTCACAATGTCCTGCATCGACTTGACATGCACATATCAGGCCGTCACATATGCTTGTAGGAGCCCAGCTCGGAAGCGCGCACCGTAGCTGCGGAATGTATTTGAGTGACCCGGTAGACTGGATGATCTCGCGCGACGAAATTCCCACTTCTTTTGTGCAACTCGCGCAAATCATCTTGAACCACTTTATCATCACCATCATGTCCAACGCAGATCTGCACGACTTCACCGAGGAGGAGCAACGAGACATCGAGGCCGAGCTGCAAGAGGGCTTTGCCGATATCGAGGACCGGTGCGCGGAGTTGAACGTTGCGAGACGAGATGTGGCTGACAGGCAGATTCGCGCCCGACACGCAAGAAGGGTTCGAAAATGTCCTTGTGCTCGACAATGTTCCCATCGTCGACGAGGGCAAGCGGGACAAGCTGGTCGCTCGTCTGCGGTCCGAGTTCAACAAGGCTGGCGCGCCGATCGACGAGGAGAACATCTCGATGCCGTGGGACGACCAGGCGGGAACCAACAAGGGGTCAGTCGCTTCACGGGTTCTGACTGTTCATCAGCTGACGGCAGATTCCTCTTCTTGACCTACCCGGACTCGCAACAGGCCGAGAACGCCCTCAACGTCCTCGACGGGCTTAAGTTCGGAAGCAAAAACATCCTTTACGTGAACCGATTCGGTGACATCGAGCGGTACGCCAACATGCCCGTCGGCGAGGGCGAGCTTCCGACGGGATGGAGGGAAAAGTCTTACGTCGAGAAGGACCACCTGCGAAGCTGGTTGGGAGACGTGGCTGGCCGAGACCAGTACCTCACCTTCCGAGACTCGGATGTCAACATTTTCTGGAACGGCCGAAACGGGAATGCCGAGCAGGTCAAGGATGCCGATGGCAAGGTCGTTAAGAACAGCGTGAGTGGATGAATGCGATATGGAATGGGCCCGCACTGATCGCAGAAATGGGGAGACTTCTACCTTCAGTGGTCCCCGCTCGGTACCTACCTCGCCTCGCTGCATCGAGTCGGTGTGGCTCTCTGGTCCGGACCCAAGCTTGATGGCCCGGTCGGAGTCAACGTCCTTCGATTCACCCACCCCGGAGTCAAGTTCATCCAGTTCTCGCCGTGCGAGAACTACCTTGTCACCTGGTCGGACGAGCCGCTCCCGCTTCGAGAGCCGTTCGGCCCCGACGACGCAGGCAACCACTACGTCGTCTGGGACCTCAAGTCAACGCAGCCGTTGCGAACCTTCCCGGCCGACCACATCCAGGCCGACGGCGAGCGGACCCGACCCAGCTGGCCAGTGTTCAAGTGGTCGCCGGATGACGCGTACGTTGCGCGATGCAACGTCGGCCAAGCCATCCAGATCTACGAGCTCCCGTCTATGGGTCTCCTCGACAAGAAGAGTGTCAAGATTGAGGGCGTGCAGGACTTTGAGTGGTGCCCCATGAGCGAGAAGGACTGGGACAACAAGAAGAAGGGCAAGGCGAGGGAGGTCATGTTTGTGTACTGGCAGCCCGAGGCGCAGAACCAGCCGGCCAGGGTCAACCTCATGGCTATTCCGTCTCGAACCGTCGTTCGAGCCAAGAACCTGTACAACGTTACGGACGTGAGTGGAAGGAGAGTACAGATCACACGGTGCTCTGGCTGACCCCGCAGTGCAAGTTCTACTTCCACGACCAGGGAGACTACCTCTGTGTCAAGGTCGACCGACACGCCCGAAAGGCGAAGTCAAAGAAGGCTACCTTCTGCAACCTCGAGCTGTTCCGACTGCGCGAGAAGGACTTCCCAATCGAGGTCATCGAGCACAAGGGTATGTTTCGAGTACGCCCGATAGACGGTTAGCTGATGCCAGACTACGTCCCGCAGTTCGCCTGGGAGCCGCACGGCAAGCGATTCGCCCTGCTGTCCACCAACGATCCCAACTTCGGGCAGAACATCCCGGGTGCGGTCGTCAAGTTCAACGTCGACTTTTACCAGCCCGACCCGGTCAAGACCGACTTCACGCTCATCAAGCACCTCGAAGGCAAGTCGGCCAATTCGCTCTTCTGGTCGCCCAAGGGCCGACACATTGCGCTGGCCACCATTGCTTCCTCGGCCAAGTTCGATGTCGAGTTCTGGGACCTGGACTTTACCACCGACGACAACCCGAACCGAAAGGAAGCCGAGCTAGGCGCCAACATCCAGCTCCTTGGTACGGGCGAACACTACGGTGTGACTGACCTCGCATGGGACCCGAGTGGTCGATACGTTGCCACGCACGCCTCGGCTTGGCGATCAAGCGTGAGTGTTCAAGGAGACACCTGTTTTGTTGTTCAGAACTGATTGCAGCCCGAGCCGGGATACAAAATCTGGTCATTCACCGGTGCGGAGCTCGTCGCGGAGCAGCAAGACAAGTTCAAGCAGTTCCTGTGGCGACCGCGACCGCCCACGCTGCTGTCCAAGGACAACCAGCGCAAGGTCCGCTTGGGACTCAAAGAGTACTCGCGGGCGTTTGACGAGGACGACGCGGCCGAGGAGAACCGTGGTTCCGCCGAGAAGCTCGCCCAACGACAGCGGGATATCGCCGAGTGGGACGCTTGGCGGTTGCGCAATGTTGCGCGTCTCGCCGAGGCCCGAAAGGCACGGGGCAAGGAGCTCAAGAAGGACACGGCCGCGGCGGATGCGGAGGAGCAGGTCGAGGAGTGGATCGAGGAGTTGATCGACGAGACGGAGGAGGTGGTGGTTTAGGTGTAGCCCGTGAATCTTGGCATGCATCGTACGAAATGGTAGTGACTTGGCAACGGGATGCACGTACGTGTTTGTCTCGCCTTCCGACCCCAAGCCGCGTATACCGTGCACGCTTGAGAAGGGGACGCAGAGACCGAGCGGAGTGACCAGGGCAGAGCTGGTAGATGATGCGACATGCCTGTTCGTCAAGAAGCAACCGGTGTCTCAACACTGGCCGCGCGTATTCAGCAGCAAGCGCTTCGCAATGTCTATTATGATGCATGACTAAACGCCGACACGGCAATTGTCCAGGGCAAAGACCAAGATGTCCTCCGCTCCCGTGGCCTCCAGCTGGTCCATCGCTTGGGCCATCCCCTTCCGCTCGACCATGGCACTGACAGCGACCCATCCTTCCTCGTCCAGCGGGCTGACCGTCGGCGCTCTTCGTCCCGGGGTGATCTTGAGCGCCTCCGCCAATGACTCCCGCTTGATGTTGTACGAGACGTAGACGTATCTCTTCGCGGCGAGGACACCGGCAATACGGGATTTGATGAGCGGGATGAGCGGGGCAAGTGCGGGCGTGAGCGAGGCGTGCGGTGTGCGCGAGGTGATCAGGACCGCCTCGGACTTGAGCAGCGTGTGGATGGCGTGCAGGCCCGCAGCGCGCATCGTATCGCCCGACTCGACCAGGTCGACGATGCCGTCTGCCATTCCCAGGGCGCAGGCAGCCTCGACACTGCCCCCGACGTACTCGACCTGCGTCTTCTTCGATCCGCCCGCCTTCTTGTCCACCTCGGCGAAGAGCTCGGCAGCGAGGACCTCGAAGCTCGTTGCGACCCGTCCACCCGCCAACGCCTCGATCGTCTGTATGGGGCCCGCAACGGGCACCTGGACTTGCAATGAGCATTTGCCGAATCCGAGAGGGAGGAGCTCGGTGATCTGGTCGGCGTGGGTCGATTCCGCAATGACGTCTTGGCCAGTGATGCCGAGTGCCACGGAGCCGAGGGCAACGAAACGCGGGATGTCGGCGGCGGGAAGGAACACGCTGCGGTCAGCTCGTGTGGTTTTGCACAATGATGGACTTCTGGGCCGAGGTCAAAAGAGCTTCGACAAGCAAGAGGGCCAGGCTGGAGACCGCAACGTACATGGCAATGGGGTGGTTCTGCACAAGGGCGACGTCCAGCCGGTGAGCCCGGTTGTACTTGATGTCCGCGCCTGCAGTCAGCGAAAGCTGGGATCGAGCCTCGTAGTACCCACCAGCCAGCAGCTCGAGCGTCTTCTCCATCAGACGCCCCTTTTTCGGGATAGCCAAAAGTAAGCGGTCTTTCAAGCTGTCGACAAGCAACGACATGGCACTCTCGGCGCCGAAGCGGGACTTGGTCCTTTGGCTGGCGGCCGCATCGGCAGGGGTGGGGGTGACAGGTGTGGACAGAGCCGAGTCGGTTTCCAATGCTGGCGGTGCCATCTTTTGAAGTGCTTTTGAAGCGATGTTGACAAGTAGTATGACCACGTTCGAGTTGGACTTTTGCTCGAACTGCTTGCGGCGTGGTTGACTGAAATCTCAACGCTGCAGGCCTATTCAAATGAGACAGAGAGATAGGCTTGCCCACATCGGCCGTGGTGCCTATTCCTGCCGGGTCCCTCTCGTTTCAAAACACGCGATCCAGGGCAATTTAACCGCGCGTTTGATCGCGCACAGCACCGTTATTGTACTTGTTTGCCTTGTGCCCGACCTGGTGGAACACTCGTCTCCATTCCTTAGCCACCCCCGAAGCTGCGGCTTGCATTTCTTCTGGCCGACCCGATCGAGAGACGTTGATCGACACTTGCCCTTGTGGAGCGCTGAAACACAATCGCACGCCGTACCCTCGCGCGGTCAACTTGACCGGTAAGTCCGGATGACCGAACCCCCTCGCCCCCGCGACGGGTCGCTGGTGGCCCTAGCTCACCCCGCAGTCCAACTGAATCACCGCCCAGATTCCTCACCATCACCTGCAAATAAGCCGTATACATCATGAGCGGGGACCTTGCTCCATCCGGCGGCGCCAGCCCGACCGAGGGCGACGACAAAGCCCCATCAAATACCTTGTCAACCTCGGTGTCCACACTCAGTCAGGCTGTCACCTCGACCCAGTCCTCGTCCACCCTCGCTGCTCCTCTCATTGGACCCGACGGCACAACCATAACCGCCTCCGCTGCCAACTCGATCCTCGCCCATCCCGTACCCACAAAACCTCGCTCAAACTCGCAACTTCGGGCAGATCGGCCGGCCCCGCCGCCATCCCGCCCGGGCTCGCAGGTGCTCTCGCCGCAATTGCTCGCCTCTCACTTCCCCTCCCCGTCCCCCGTTCCCCGCGACCGAGCAGGCTCAACATCATCTTCCCGCGGTGGCCGGCGCGTGAGCGGCTCACCCCGACCTTCCCGTAGCGGCACAAAACCCCGACCTCGTTCCGCCCTCGGCGCGTCGTCGTTCTTACCCGGCGGAACAGACGGCGAGACCGCAGACATCCCCGTTCAAACCGAGCCCTCGCTCGCTACGTCGACGATTCCTGAGGACAGCGCCGTAGCCCCGGAAACGGTCAAGCCGGAGCCGAAAGAGCCAGAAGTCATCATACGCGACTATGCCTTCCCCGTCTCGGATCCCCGTTTCGCCGGACCGGGTCTCCCACTTTCCGCTCCAACAGGATCGACCTCGCGTCGCAACTCACGTTGGGGCCCAACTGATTCGCCAGATCCGGCAGCGGGGTCAGGCCCGTCCTCGAGAAAGGGCTCATCGTGGTCTGGATTCGGTCTGCTCAGCTGGCGCAGCATCATGGGTCGACGAAAGAGTGACGACGACTCGAGTCAGCCGGTCGATGACGACGATGACGACGATGAGAGCGAGGACTTCCGACTACCTGCTCCGGACCATGATGAAGACGACTATGCGTTCTCCGATAGTGAGCCGGCAAGCGAAGCGGGCGAGCCGTGGGGGTTCTACCGTGCCGCATTCGCATTCGAGGCGGTGGGGGAGCATGAGATCGGATTGGAGGAAGGGACAATCGTGGAAGTGAGGGGGAGAGGTGGAGGGGATGGATGGGTCGTGGCTGTCAAGCGTAGATTGGACGAGCAGGGACGGGTGATTAGGCTGGACGAGGCGGGCGAAGGAGAGGGCAAGGAAGGACTGGTGCCGGAGGCGTACTTGGAAAAGGCTGGAGACATGGAGATGGCCCCGCCGACGAGTCGGAACACGACGGCACCGCCAACAACCTTGGAACAGGCCAAGCCGGACGGGCATGGTCTGGCGCAGCTGGAGGAGATCAACGAGACCACCGGTCACAAGTTTGATAACGACACAGAGAAAGAAGACACCGGGCAGAAGGTCCCCACGGAAGCCTAGTTGAGGCAAAATGGAGAGCTCTGGGCGGCCAAGCGCACAGGAGGGGACAGTCATTCCATGCTTGATGGGCGATTTTTGTAGCTTAGGATACCCGAAGAACATATGCATATTATGGCTTTTGCACATCCATGTCCGTCACCAGCCAAATACGAATTCCGACTCGCCGAGTTGCCGACCTGAGATCTGTTCGTCCCTGTCCTACACCAAGTAGCCGATATCACGAGGACCACATGCATGGCAGACTCTGTACTATCTTGCGTCTGGGGTTGATTCAAACCTGCGCTCGACCGTGCCTGCACAGCATGGCCCAAAAGTACAAGGTGGTGGTGTATGTGCCCCGGGACGATGCCGAGAAGGTGAAACAGGCAGGTGAGCGAGCTGATTCCGCCCGTTTCTTGGTGCCTTCCCCTCGAGCGCTGGACATACTGTATCTGCTGACCACAAGCCTTCGCGCAAGGTGCGGGCCAAATCGGACTGTACAACAACGTCTCATTCGCCATACCCGGCATCAGCGAGTTCACGCCAGGTCCGGAGGCTACGCCCGCCATCGGTCAACGCGGACAGAAGGAGCAGGTCCAGGAGGTCAAGTTTGAGATCAGCTCAACTGGGGAGGAACGGACCAGGGCGATCGTGAAGGCCATCAGGGAGGCGCACCCATACGAGGAGGTCGTGGTGGATGTGTACAAGCTGGAGGACTTTTGACATAAGCATGAGTCGGGTTTGCAGTTATCGCGCTACGCGGTGGAGGAGAAGAGATGACGGCAACATGCCGAGATGGCATAGAAAGATTGCAAGTGCTGCAGCCATTACTTGCTCAATGTTGTTGCATCATGAAGAACACCAGTCCAAGAGCAAGGCCATTTCTATGCACGTCCTTCGACGTTCGTGTGCATCGTTGACCCGCGGGCGCGATCACACGTCGTGCGTGACCTTGGCCTCGAAGTGCAGCGTCCAGCTCGACAGAAGCTTGCGCGCGTTGACCTGCTCGCCGGTCAGACTACCCATTAGTTCTGCCTCTATCTTCACTCTCGACCAACTCACGTCAGACCGTACGTCAACGGAGCGATCCACAACCACGAGGCAACGACGATGGCCAGCACCGTCAGCATCGCGATCCATGCCACCTTGTTCATCTTGGCCCTGACCGCCGGCCGAAGACGCGTTCGAGGTCCCGCGGCAGAGACAGGGTAATTGACCGTCTCGACGAGGATGAAGTTGAGGACTGATCCAGCGACGAGCGCAGACGCGAGGTGGGCGGGGAGGTAGTGGTGCAGGAACTTTTGCCGAGTCATGAGGTAGAAAGGGAAGTAGTGGAAGGCCCAAGTACCGAGGAAGAAGCCCGTGTTGCGGTACATCCTATTCCTGATGCCTGTCCGTCAGCTTGGTCTGTTCTGAAAATGGTCAGCTCACCATCCTCAATAGGGTCGAGGCCTCGTCGCCTGGCGAGCATGTCCGCGCCGACAATGCCGACGAACACGGACAAGGCAATCGCACAAGCCCACCAGCCAAGCAGGTTTCCAATCATGTAGATCTGCTGGTTCGTCTCGTTGTCCGTCCAAAACGATACTCCGCTGAGGCAGAACGGCCACTCAACGGGGTCGGAAGCGTATGGATGACTAGCCGTCAAGCCCGCGTTGTGCTGAAGCATGAGGATCTGCAGCTCGACAAACTTCTTGATGAAGCTCCTGGACTTGGCCTTCTGAGGCTCGACGTGGACGGTTCGGTTGCGGAAGTCGTGACCCGTCCCGTCGGCGACAATGTCGTCGACGAACCACGAGGTCGTCTTGTCCAGTGCGTTCTTGTTGCCGTTCACTTCCTGTTGGCCGAAAGCCCACTCGGGCAGCGCGGTAGGGTGCGTCCACAGCAAGACACGCGTGGGCATGTGCATGAGCTTGAAATGGCCCGAAAGCGATTTCAGCGCCTCGCCCTCGTGTGCGTCGATGATCTGCAGTTGGAAGAGGGTATCGTTGCGGCGGGACTCGTCGGCAGGGTTCACAGTGGTGAATTCTTGGTTGGTCGGCATGAGGGGCGATGCGACGTCGTGCGTGAGAAGTAGCGTGTTGGTGTTGACGTGCAGAAGCTGGATGACGTCGTTGTGTCGGACGACCCGCCCTCGACCGGTCTCGGGCAGCTCCTTGGTGGGGATGACCTGCCAGTTGTTGTTCGTGTCATTGTGCGGATAGCATGTGACCTGTTGCCCTGCGGGTCAGAAGCGTTCAAGCTCGTGAATCTACCTTGAGAGGAGATTCGGCCGTCCTCGTATCGTAAGGGGTAGTTCTCGGCATGCGAGTGCAAGAGCTGCTTGGTATCCTTGTGCTTGATCGTGACAGTATCGTAGTATCGGACCTCTGCCGGTCAGATCGGCTCTACAGGTCTCCCTCGCGACACACCTTGCGCATTCAGCAGAAGCTCGTTGCCTTGCAATGTCTCCTGGAAGGCGGGGCTCATGAATGAGTCGCCTGGGCCGGAGTACTTAAGGATCTTGAAGTGCACCCAGAAGAAGGAAAGGTACAGGATGAAGGGGAAGATGATGAGGCCTATCACCCGGTAAAAGAAGTGTCGGTAGACATATTGCTGCCGTCAGCAACGAGAACGGAAACTCCACTCACGATACTGTGACCGCGTTTGATGTCCAAAATACCCCACAGATCCCAGATGACCGCCGCCCCGACCGACATGAACGTGAACAGCCCAACCATCTTGCAGCCCAACGTGCACGCCAGCGAAGCGCCCGTAGCCAGCAGCCAGAACCACCACTGCTTCGAGAACTCGCGGTATCGCTGCTGGTGGAATTTGATATACGTGAAGAGCGACAGTGCCATGAACAGCACGAGGGCAGCGTCGAGGAGAATCAGACGGGTTTGGGTGATGTGGCCGTTGTCTGGTCGTCAGCTCGGCTCAGACGGTCTGCTCGTCTTGACGAACCAAAGAGGATCAACGCGGCCGAGAATGCAGCGATTCCGATCGGATAGCCCGACTCCCGCATGATGGCATACACAAGTGGGATGGTGATGCTCCCCATGATCGCACAGAAGCTCCTCAGCCCGACGTACGGGACCGCCTCCTTGGTATAGCTGTCTCCAATGGACGTGAAACCGAAATCCCCGTCGTAGCCGACCCACCATCCCGCCAGACCGTTCAACATCTTGGCCAGCGGCGGGTGGACGTCAAAGTAGTATTCGCGTCGGATGTAATGGCTCGCGAAGGATCCGAAGTGGACTTCGTCGAAAACGACCTGGTCCGGGTGCGAGATGCGCCAGAATCGTACGGCAAAGGCAAGGACGGTGAGGATGAGGGCGGCGGCATATGACTGAAGGTGTTCCCGATGGACTGCCTGGTGTTGCAATGGCGGGATAGGCGAACGTCGCTGTGGGCATGAGCAGTGACTTGGCGTGGTCCAGAAAGGAGCTCACCTTGTCGTCTTCCGACACAGACCGCTGAATGGCCTGCGGCAGGGACGGAGATCCTGCTCGACCCGTTGTTCGTTTCCGTGCCAGAGACATGGTGTCGAAGCTGGTATACAGTCGGAGCGAGCTTGCTCAAGGGAGGGGTCGCGCTCTGGATGTCGATAGCTCGTCGGTCCGCCGCGACGTGGCACGCGTGTGCGAGGCAGGGTCACGTGACATGACTCTGTCATTTTCGGTTAACCACCTCCACCCCCGCTTCCACCAAAGTTGTTCAGTAAAATACTACCAACCCTCAGACCGATCGTCGCATACATCGCCTGACCTCGGGTCCCAGCTAGACAGGCGACTCGGAAACAAAACAAAAAGGGTTCACGCTCAGAAGAGCCGCCCACGAACGAGGGGACCCCCATCCGACCCAGGAGCGTATACGATACCGGCCTCGGCTGATCGCTTGCCACAGCATCACACGACATGATCCGCATCAGGTCACGCCTGCCCATTCGGCTGGCGCGACCGCTCCTCCCGACCCGGCCGTACGCTTCAGCATCCTCGGCAAACTTCGCGCCCGCCGTCGCCGTGAAGACTGATGAGGACGAGCTCGAGGCTCCCTCGACGTCGGCACGCCCGAAAGCCATCCCACTTCCTCCTCGTTCTGTCCTCAACTTGCCGCCGATGGTGCCCGCCGACGTGCGGATGTTCAACGAGACTGTAGCGCAGGACGTGCTGTACCCCTCGTTCGGAGTCATCGACGCCTCGTCGATGATCAGTATCTGCCTGCGTCGGCCAGAGAGCACCCCCCGAGCGTACAACATCTTCCGTCAGCTGCTCGCGGACTACGAAGCGGGAATTCGTGCGCTGCCTGATGCAGACGTTTTCGCAAGGGTACTGGAGGGGCTGGTCTTCATGTCCGAGTCCCCGGGCACGAGCGATGATCCCAGATGGAGGGCTCGCATAAGTCGGCTCGTACAGCGATGGGAGACATATCGAGGGGCCAAGGATGCTGGCAAGGGACAGGCGGCGCTCGATGCAGACGGCATCAAAGTCTACCGCGGATGGTTCATGGGATACGTCAGGTGAGTCGCAACTGACGAATTACGAAGTGCGGCCGTTGTTGAATGTGCAGAACCGACAAGAACCCCCTCCCACTTGTGCCGTATCTCGAATCCGGCTCGCTCCGCGTGGAGGACCTGATGAGCGGCGTGCGACCCGCCGACACAGAGGCTGCTTTCGCCGCTTTGCGCAAGGTAGCCGAGTCGGAGAAGATGCAGGGGCTGGAAGAGACGATCGAGAACCTGGAGAACAGAGTGCAGGAGCAACGCGAGGCGGCTGCAAGGGAGATCGCCCCCGAAGTCCGTCCAGTTGCGCCGACGTCTCGGCAATCTGCCAGCCCTCACAGCTCCTTGCACTCGGACTCGACCGGAGCCAAAGTGGTCGACAATGGCGAACCAGAGATCCGTTTCTCGATCGCCAACCTGCGTAAAGCTTTGGAGCCGATCAATTCGGCTGCGTCGCCCATGATCCGCCAACGCGCTCTCGAAGAGTCTGCCCTGAACGCCGCCATGGAGGAGCTGCAACACTCAGCGAAGCAGATGGAGAGCCGCATAGACGGTTCCTCGCAGGCCCTGTCACGAGAAAGGCTGCAGGCGTGGATGCACGAATGGTTGGTCAGTCTGACGGAACGGCTCGGTAGGGACATCCTCGATCTCAAGGAACGAATCGAACATCAGCGAGCCGTCTACCCCCAGACAGTCATCGATGAGGAGAACGAGGACGAAATGCGCAAGAAAGTCTCCCGCGACGAGAATAATGCAAGAAAGGACGAACTCTTGTACCTGCTCTTGACGGTTCTCTCGCCGCAGAAGCTCGCCCTCATCACGATCCTCGAACTTATGCGGTCTGTGGGGTCGCAGGGTATCATCGACGGCGTGAAGACGGTCCGAGCGGTCTTGGCTGTCGGCAGAGCCGTCGAGACCGAGTACCAGGCCGAGACGATCCAGTCGTTGGCGGGCATCGACTCCAAAACATGGCAGAACGTTCTGGACCCGAACTCGCAGAAACCGGTCAGTAGACTGATCACGTCCGCGTGGCATAAAATCGGCAAAAGTGTGCAAGGCTCCGAGGGCTCGAAAGTGCGGCAGGGTGAGGTGGACTGGTCTGAGATCTGGACGCCATCGTGGACGCAGAATCAGGTCATCGATGTCGGAAGCGTGTTGTTAAAAGCTTTGACTGACACCGCCACGGTGAAGCGTTCGGCGGAACACCCGAAGACTCATGAGACGGTGTAAGTCGACCAGTATCTGGTAAACGATTGTCCGCTGATAGCCAGGACCGAGGAGCAGCCCGCTTTTGCCCACACATACGAGTATGTCAAGGGCAAGAAGCTCGGAGTCATCCGACTCAACCCGGTGATTGCTGCGCGAATGAGTACGGATCGGATGCCGGCAATGATTCACCCCAAGAGCTTGCCGATGCTTGTTGAGCCGCGAAAGTGGGAATCGCACGACATCGGAGGATATCTGACGCACAAGAGTGGGTTATATCGCATAGTGCAACACCGCAGCGCTGACTCTGACAGGTACGATCATGCGGGCAAAGGACTGCCTTGAGCAGCTGTCGTACTTGAAATCGTCGATCAAGGAGAAACATCTCGAGCCAATTTTGCACGCCCTCGATGTCTTATCTTCCACGCCATGGCGGATCAACCGACCCGTCTTCGACGTCATGCTCGAGGTCTGGAACAAGGGTCTGGCGATTGGGGATATCCCGGCTTCCGCGGAGAACTCCCTCTACGATTTCCCCGAACATCTGCCCGTCGAGGTCACGGACTCGCGAGCGCGGTCCGACTGGAACCAAAAGCAAAAGCGCGCTCTGCTGCAACAACGCAAGGACCATGGCACGCGGTGCAAGGTCAACTATACGCTCGAGGTCGCTCGCGCGTTCCTGTTCGACTCGTTCTACCTCCCACACAACATGGACTTCCGGGGACGCGCGTATCCGATCCCGCCTCACTTGAGCCCGGTCGGAGACGATCTGAACCGAGGATTGTTGCTGTTCGCCGAGGGCAAGCCGCTAGGATCCGGCGGTCTGCGATGGCTGCAGATCCATCTAGCCAACGTGTATGGGTACGACAAGATGAGCTTTGACGAGCGGGCGCGTTTCGCGGAGGACCACATCAAGGATATCCTTGATTCCGCCGACCGACCGCTCGAGGGCGATAGGTGGTGGTTGAAGGCGGAGGACCCTTGGCAATGCCTCGCGACGTGCAAGGAGATTGCAGGAGCGCTCCGCTCTCCGAACCCGGAGGAATTCGTCTCGCACATGCCAGTCCACCAGGACGGTACGTGCAACGGGATGCAGCATTATGCCGCGCTGGGAGGAGACGTCCGAGGTGCCCGAGCCGTCAACTTGGAGGATGGTGATCGACCAGCCGACATCTACACCCGAGTTGTCGAGATTGTCAACAAGGTCGTTGCGGAGGACGCGAAGGCCGGAAACGAAGCCGCATTGCTCATAACCGCGCCGTTGACGCGAAAAGTCGTCAAGCAGACGGTCATGACCACCGTGTACGGCGTGACGTTTGTCGGCGCGCGCGACCAGATTGCCAAGCAGTTGGTCTCACGCGGTGGTATTCTGTCGAAAGACCTGTACTTTGTCTCGGCGTATCTGGCCAAGACGGTGAGTCCTAAGTCAACTTGAACCGGGGTTAGTGCTTATGCGCAGGTGCTATCGTGTATTGGTGATCTGTTCGCCGGCGCCAGGGATATTCAAGACTGGCTGACAGTCGCGGCGCGACTGATCTCGCGGTCGATCCCGCCCAGCCGTGTGGAGAAGGCGAGCGAGCCGTTCGAGTCGAACCTCATGCCGGATGGATCCAAGAAGCCTGGACTGCTGTCCAGCAAGAAGCAAACGCGACTTACCAAGGAGCTCATGTCGGCCGTGATTTGGACGACGCCACTTGGTCTGCCCGTTGTGCAGCCGTATCGCAAACCGTTCAAGAAGCAGGTCATGACGGCCATGCAGACCGTCTACGTCACGGACCCATACCAACCTACCGAGGTGTCTACCATCAAGCAGGCGTCGGCCTTCCCACCCAACTTCATCCACTCGCTCGACGCCACGCACATGTTTATGACCGCTTTGAGCTGCAAGGTTGGTGCCCCGGAGATCTACGTGGGTTTGCCGTGCTGATACCAGCGACACAACATCTCCTTTGCGGCCGTGCACGACTCATACTGGACGCATGCGGCGACTGTCGATCCGATGTCAGACCTCATTCGAGACGCTTTTATCGCTCTCCACTCGCAGAACCTCATCGGCGAGCTGAGAAACGAGGTGAGTGGCTGCAGGTCCGTTGAGGAGTGGTATCGCTGACGAGCAGTTCCTCGAACGATGCGGAGAGAACTTGATCCAGGTCGACTATGCCAGGGCCATTGTGGAGAGTGTCTCGGCTCGAAGTGTCAAGGAGCGTTCTCGGCGCGCGGCGGCATCTGGCCAGTCCACGCCCAGGGACGACGCCAGCTCCACCAAATCCGCCGACGCTAGCTCCACTCCGGACAAGACTGCCTCCAACATGCCCGACATCAAGTCCACCCTCGCCGAGTCGACACGCACCGCACTGGCCAATGCCGAGGCCGAGGTCCTCGGCGAGGAGCCTCCAGAGGCGGACGAGCCCAAGAGCTTCACCTCGCACGAGGTGGACACGCTGTTAAGAAAGCAAAGGAGCAACATATTCACCGAGGCAGGAGTCCAAATCCACGTCATTGCGGGCCAAAAGTACATCAAGCTCAAGGACCTTCTCCCCCCGACGCCACCGCGAGGAGAGTTCGACGTCGAAAAGACTCGAACGAGTCAGTACTTCTTCTCATAGTTTCGCCGGACTGGTGTGGTTCGGATGGACACGACCAGAAACAGCCCGTATCATCAGCATTGCATTTTCGACCGCCGCGCTTGGATCATCTCCCGTTGTTTGTACTACCATCCGCTATTGCAGCGATGCATATGTTACACACCTCCTTGATGAAATGCTGGCCTGTTCGAAACGATACACGGATCGTGCGTGCCCCTGCCGGGATCCCGCCTTCCATCCCTATCCCCATCGCTCCCACAACAGTGCTTCTGTGACTGCCTGCATGTCCCGCGTCTATGCCACCTCACCGGATTGCTTCTCGGGCCCATCGACCTACCCACGGTTCATCGTGTTGCCGGCCCCACGCTTGTTGGCTTCAGTGTACACCGCCCAGTTCTCGTCCTTTTGCCGTTTTTGCTCATCTTTCTCCTCCTGCTCCAGCGTGCCATCTTGCTCGGTGGCGAGCGCGAGGAGCTCAGACTCGGTTGGGGCATCGTAAGAAGCTTGTCTGCTCATCAGCATCTGTTCGGGGTCCCTTTCACGAGCTGGGATGGACCGGTGCGAGGCGGAACATGAGAAGTCCGCGACCCGCGACTCACCCTCCGCCCGTGATGATGTTCCCCCTCCTCTGCTCTTCCTGCAGATACTCATCGATCGTCATGGTCGGCAGGCGATGATCGCTCCGGAACACCTCTGAGCGCACGCGCTCCCGATCCGACATCGCCGCTGTGCTGGGCAGAATGGTGAATGGCCTCAAGACCCTTCCACCCCCAGAGATCAACTCGCGGGGTTTAGCCTGCCCTGGCGCACGATCAAGCCGCCAAGTCGTGTCCTCTGCCTCTGTACGTCGCTGTCGTGGATCCTGCGACGGACCGGCTGTCTGCGACGATGTCGGCGCCGAAGCGAGGATGTCGAGCTCCATCCGGATCGATGCGAGCGAGGCCAGCGTCAGGGTGTGCAAGAGGCGCAGGAGCAGTAGCGTCACGCCTCTTCGGTCCGGCTGTTCTTGGTTCACTGACGTTGTCGAAGTCGAGGCTGTCGAGTGGGAGACCACGGCGGGACGGTCTGACGGCGAGGGAAGCAGGGAGAGGATGAATGCGAGCGGGGTCGACGACGCTTCTGGCTGATCTCTACTTTGCGCCTGATCGTCAGCCTTGAGCTCACCGCTCGTACCCAACGTCAGACGACCAATGGACTCACGGCAATCTGCTGCCTGAGCTCCTTCTCCCGCTTGTACTGAGCGATCTTGGCCTCTCTCCGCTTCGCTGGATCTCGCGGCAAACCCCCTTCGCCCGCCATTGCAGAGCTCTCCGCCTCCTCTTCCGGCTGGAGCACCTTGTACATCGTCAGCAGCCCCAAGAACATGCTGAATGCCGCCTGGCTCGTTAGCTTCAGATTCTGCCGGGCGCTTGCCGCCGGTGGCAAGGGACGACGGCAGCGACGTACCTCGCTGCGCTGCAAGGCGGCCTTGCGCTCATCCATCCCCCCATTGCCGCTTTTCGATTCTGCCTCGCCGACCACCCAGCCCAGGGTCATGAAGACCATCTCGCCATCGCCTAGCTCATCTATCGTCTCATTGTCGGAAAAGATGGACAAAGAGCTGAGCATCCGC